>ERZ724509.62-NODE-62-length-48810-cov-5.679889_pt1 | contig 48810 bp, 51 predicted proteins | sample MGYA00376042_ERZ724509 | MGnify/ENA primary metagenome ERZ724509 (study PRJEB28724, sample SAMN07190887) | wastewater metagenome | isolation source: effluent of sewage treatment plant in Hong Hong | place: USA: Christiansburg, Virginia | collected 2016-03-01 ...
ATTCCTAGAGGAGCGGCAGAGGCAGTGCTTGATTTGGGCACAGGCAGTGGTGCGATTGCTCTCGCAGTGAAGAGTGAGCGTCCCACGTGTGGTGTTACGGCAGTGGATGCCTCAGCAGAGGCTCTCGCGGTTGCTCGCACCAATGCCGAGCAACTTAGCCTCTCGGTTGAATTCGTTCACGGCAGTTGGTTTTCGCCGCTGTCTGGCCGCCGTTTTTATTTGATTCTGTCTAATCCGCCGTATATTCCGCAGGATGATGTGCATCTGGCGCAGGGAGATGTTCGTTTCGAACCACGTTCGGCGCTGGTGTCTGGAGCGGACGGGCTGGATGACATTCGTGAGTTGGTGCGGTCTGCCCCTGAATATTTGTTACCCGGAGGCTGGCTGGCGCTTGAGCATGGTCATGATCAGGCGCCGCAAGTTCGTGTCATGCTGCAGATGGCAGGATTTGAGCAAGTGGATTCGCGCTGTGATCTGAATGGCCATGAGCGTATTACTTTCGGCTGTCATAACGGGGAGGCAAACCCATGTTGAACGATGACGAGCTGATGCGGTATGCGCGGCAGATCATGCTGCCTGCGTTTGATATTTCAGCACAGGAAAAGCTCAAGGCATCGCGTGTGCTGGTAGTGGGCATGGGGGGTATTGGTTGCCCTCTGGCACTGTATTTGGCGGCTGCCGGAGTTGGTGACTTATTGCTGGCGGACTTCGACAGTATTGAAGCGAGTAACCTGCAGCGCCAATTTTTATATGCCGAAGCAGATCTGGGGCGACTCAAGGCGGAGGTTGCAGCTGAAAAGCTGCGCGTAGTAAATCCTTTTGTGCGTGTAGAGCCTGTAACACGTGCGCTGGACGCCGATACCTTGCCAGCACTGCTAGCTCGTGTTGATCTGGTTGTCGATGGTTGCGATAACTTTACGACCCGAGATGCAGTTAATGCCGCGTGCGTAGAGGCGGGTGTGCCACTGGTGAGTGCTGCGGCGATTGGTTTTGGCGCCCAGTTGGTGGTCTTTGATGCGCGCCGTGATGATTCGCCGTGCTACCGCTGTTTGTATCCAGACATGGATGAGGCGGCCGCCACGTGTGCCGAAGCCGGAATCCTGGCGCCTGTAGTGGGAGTGGTGGGAGCATTAGCCGCTACCGAGGCGCTGAAAATGCTCTCTGGCGTAGGTGAGCCGCTGGTCGGTAGGCTGTGGCTCTGGGAGGCCATGGCGGGGATGATGCGCACCCTTTCAGTGCGCCGTGACGCAAATTGCGTCGTCTGTGGTGTGGCAAAGACATCGTTGTAGGCATTAAGCAGCAGGGAGATTATTTGCATGAGCAATCGGTACGCCAATTTGGGTAATGCGCTTAAAGGTCTATTGCGCCTCAGTCAGACCGGAATGGTACTGGCCCAGACGGGTGCAGGCTGGGTGCTGGGTGATCGTCCTCCAGTGCCACAGTTATTGCGCCAAACCTTTGAACGGTTGGGTGCAACGTACGTCAAACTAGGTCAGTTTATTGCTAGCTCGCCCTCATTATTTCCCGAGGCCTATGTCACCGAGTTTCAGCATTGCTTGGATAAAACGACACCACTGCCATTCAGTATTTTGCGCGACGTTTTGCAGCAAGAGCTGAAACGCCCGTTACATGAAATTTTTTCTCATATTGATGAAGCGCCACTGGCTTCTGCATCGATTGCTCAAGTACATGCCGCTACGCTAGTTACAGGCGAATCCGTCGTCATTAAAATTCAGAAGCCGGGAGTGGAAAACACGCTGCTTACGGATCTTAATTTTCTGTACTTCACTGCGCGTCTGGTGGAGGTGGCCTTCCCGAAATTAAAGTTTGCGTCACTGTCAGGCATTGTTGCCGAGATTCAGTCTTGCATGATGGAAGAGGTCGACTTCTACAAGGAGGCGCGAAATATTGGTGAGTTCAATGACTTCCTGGAACGCACCGGCAATCAGTCGGCGACAGCACCCAAGGTGTATGAGCATGCATCCGGTTTGCGTGTGCTAACCATGGAGCGTTTTTATGGTGTGCCACTGACCGATCTAGACACCATTAAAAAATACACGCGAGATCCAGCCGGCACGCTTATCAATGCCATGAATACTTGGTTTTCCAGCCTTATGTTTTGTGAGAGCTTTCATGCTGATTTGCATGCTGGCAACCTAATGGTGCTCACGGATGGCCGCCTTGGGTTTATCGACTTCGGTATTGTTGGCCGCATCGATCCAGATACATGGGGCGCGACCACGGATTTTGTTGAATCACTTACGGAAAGTGACTTCGAGAAGATGGCCAATAGCATGGCGCGTATTGGGATGACCAAGAGTGCAGTTGATATCCAGAAGCTAACGCATGATCTGGAAGCCATGTATGCCACATTTACGCACGTTGATCCTGAACATGTCTTGAGTGGTGCCGTAAACGATAACGAGATTAACCGAATAATGCTGGATATCGTCGCGGTAGGTGAGCGCCATGGCATCCGTTTTCCAAGGGCTTTTGCTTTGTTGCTAAAGCAGATTCTTTATTTCGATCGTTATATAAAAATACTGGCACCTAATATGAATATGTTTGCGGATGACCGTATTGCATTCATGGGTGAGAATATGAATCCTTTGCAGTTACACTGATGCTGCAGTACGTATGTGAGCCATAAAAAATCCCGCTGAAAAAGCGGGATTTTTTATGGCCAGTACTAGTCTATAGCGATATCAAGCTTACGCGGGCACGCCAAGAATGATGCTGGAGGCCTTGAATAAAGCCGTTACCGGCATGTCGATTTGCAGTGCCATGGTCTGGCAGCTTTCGTTGGTGATGATGGCCGCGAGTGTGCCGCCACCCGGAAAAGCAATGACCACCTCGGTGTTGACGGCTCCCTCTTGAAGGCGAGCAATTGTGCCTTTAAGTCGATTACGGGCAGACAGGGCAGGTTCTTTATGACCCACCATCACCATAATGGAAGAAGCCTTCACCAGCGCAAAAGCTTCAGCACCAGGCTGCAATGCCAGATCATCCGTACTTTCGTGGGTGATGATGGCAATCAGATGATTGCCTCCGGCGATTTCGAGTTCGATCTCGTCATTAACGGCGCCACGCTTTACCTTGCGGACAATGCCGTTGACCTGATTACGTGCACTGGTTTTCATGCTGATTCTCCGCAGCATCATGAAGTCATCGGCAATGCCGTCTACCTGACGACCAAGTTGCTCGATGAATCGGCTGTGCTCTTTCTCGATAAGGTGAAAGTTGGCGACCAATTGCTGACCACGGGTTGTCAGTCGAGTGCCACCCCCACCTTTGCCGCCAGTGGTGCGCTCCACCAAGGGTTCGCGGGCGAGATTGTTCATGGTGTCGATAGCGTCCCAGGCGGCCTTGTAGCTCATGCCCATTGCCTTGGCAGCATTGGTGATAGAGCCACATTCGGCAATATGGGCAAGGAGGTCTATTCGGCCCTTTCCGCCAAAGCTCTTCCCTCCGGCGGTCATCCAGACGGAGCCATGAAGATCAAAAAGGGAGGGTTTCTGTGACATATCGATATTAGCTAATGGTTGTTTCCTGATCGGGTAAGCATAGCGTGGGCTCTGTGCAGTTTCTATATGGAGAAGAGCCAAGTACCCGGGAGGGAGGCGAAAGCTAACCGTCTTGAGTATTGTGCAGTATCACGGAAATACCCCTGTGTTGGTTTGTACAAAACAGGGGCTTGCCGCTCATGTTATTACTCCACAACCTTGCGCACTTCGATATCGTTCAGCCACTTTACGTGACGCGAGCCAGTCCGGATATCCTTGGTAGAGATGAGAGCGAGACGCCCTTCTTCTTCGCCAATAGGATTTCCATCTTTTTCGAACATCACTAGAACGCCATCGCCGATCGGCGAGTTAAATAATTCACTCCAGGAAAAAACCACCTTGTAGCCATCACTTGCCGAAGCAATAACCATCATTTTCTTAACATCATTATGTGCGACGGTCTTGATGACAGCCTTGTTGAGAATGTCCTTCAACAAAACGCCTTTGTGGTTCTCCATCGTGCCAACTTTGGCGCCAGACTGGCAGATAATAGGAAACTCACCTGTTTGGTCTGCTGAGAACTTACGCATGTCATCCACGTTAAGTGTCAGCGATTTTTCTACAGCACCATGCACATGAATCGACGTGGTAATGTATTGCGCAGTATCACCTGTTTTTTTGTCAGCCAGTGCCGTACCCACCAGACAGGTAGTTAGAATTACTGCGATAAAGCGGGAAGAAAGTTTCATGATAGATCTCCAGATTAAAATGAATAGTTAATATTGGCAAACCAGGTACGCCCTGCCGAAGGAAAGCCAGCAGACAGTTCGTTATTGCGATCAGCTAGATTGTTGAGGCCCGTCTCGACTTCCAAAGCCTTTATTGGTGTCCAGGCCGCTTTGAAATTAAACGTTGTTACATCACCAAGCTCTACGGTATTAGAGGACCACCGTCGGCTATCATGTTCGGCAAATGTAGTGAGCTCTACGGTAGGTATCGGACGAATTATGGCGTTAAGGATAACCTTATGGCGGGGAATATCCGTTACCCGAGTAGCGGGATTACTAAGGTTATCAACGTCGATAAGGGTGTAGTTGCCACCAAGGCTTATCCATGATGTCAGATTGGTGGTAACAGCAAGCTCAGCCCCCTGCAGCCTAACTTCGCCAATGTTCTGCATTTGGCTTTTTGTGCCGACGACATTCTTCACTTCCTGAATTTTGTCGGTGATATCACTTCGGAATATCGCGGCTTCAACTCGATTTTCTTTCGTTATGTGGCTAACGGCACCAATCTCATAATTGAGTGTTGATTCAGGCTGAAGCTGTGGGTTTTCAACATAACTGCCGAGTCGCTGCGAGTAGCGATCCTTGAGGGTTGGTAGGCGGGATTTATTGGCAATACTGGTATACAGCGATGTGGATTCCGTCATTTGAAAGCGAAGTTCTGCTTGTGTATCTGTTGCGCTTTTAGCGCTTGGCAGTGAATAGGCATTCCCGAGACTGAAGACAGTGTCAGGGCGCAATTCGTGGCGGGAAGCGCCGACTGTCAAAGCATACCGGTCAGCAAGTTGAATAGTGTCTTCGGCCGCAAATGACACCAGGCTATCTTCAAAGTGCGAGTTCAGTTGATTGTTGCCATCCTTCTCTTTGTGTTCATCCGTTTTGTAGTGGGCAGTGAACCGGAGAGAGTGCTTATCAATACGATAGGACTCAAGAGAGATGGAGCCGCCATTCGTGCGATCATTATAAATGCTGCGACCTGTGCTAACACTACCTGGACCACTGGTTTTCGGGATGCTGTAAGTACCGTCGGTAAAGGAATCTACTTCGTTGTCGTAACGATCGTGGTAGATCCTGATATTTAAAAATTCATTGTTGCTGACTTTCTGTCGGGTAATCAGATAAAGGCTTTCTTTATCCCAGTAAGGCCACTGCCAGTAACGCGCACTGGCAGGGATGGTTGAAGGAGGTTGTCCTTTTTCGCCATTTTGCTGGTAGTAGCTGATGGCAAACTCATCTGTTTCGTTGGGCGTTAGGCCAAGCTTGAGTGAGAGCTTGCTGTCTTTTTGGTAGGAGTTATTGCGCTGCCCGCCATCTTCTGTGGCCGTAGGGATAAAATCCTTTGACAGATTAAAGCCATCGGATTCAAGCAAGGAGGCGCCAGCCTGTACATACCAACTTCCCTGATTAGAGCCGATATTTCCCTGAACGCGTTGACCGTTTTCGGCAGATATACCAATAGAGACGTCGCTCTCTAGTGCCTTCAAAGGTTTGCGTGAAACCAGATTGATCGCGCCACCTAATGTATTGGGGCCGTAGGTCATGGCACTGAAGCCTTTGGCTACCTGAATGCTTGCCAAGTCTGCTGTGGTGAAGCGATTGAAGTCGATGTAACCGTCATAGGGTACATAGACGGGGATGCCATCAATAAAAACAGGAACCTGACGAGGGTCGAAGCCGCGTACGCTGATGATGTTCTCATTACGTGAATTAACGCTGGAGGTAATGCCAGGGAGCAGGTTAAGCGCATCACCCAAGGTGTCACGGTTGAATTGCTGCATCACACTCTTTTCCAGTGATGAGGCAATACGGTCGGCACTTGTATCGTTGAGTGGATTGGCAGTAACGGTGATAACGCCGAGGGTAAAGGGCTGGCGATCGGTATTGCCATCTGCTTGTGCGATGCCGGAAATGCTCGCGGCTGTAATTGCCGTGGCGAGTAGACAAGGGCGATTGAGTAATGGGAAGTGCGGTTTCATCAGTATCTCCATTACGATATATACAAGTTGCTATAACGATTATCAAAAAAAAGCCAATCTTTAGCTTGTGCCGCCCTGCACAAAACTGCCGTCCTTCATGTGAAGCAAATGGTCCCCAAAGGCGGTGGCATCCTCGGGGTCATGGGTAATAAGGAGCATGGGAATATTCAGGCGATGCTGTAACTCATTCAGCTCCAGACGTAACTCCTGCCGTAATGCGGGGTCTAGGGCAGCAAATGGCTCGTCCAGTAGCAAAGCGCGAGGTTTGGTCACCAGCGCCCTGGCCAGAGCGACACGCTGACGCTGGCCTCCTGATAGCGCTTCTGGGAGTTCGTCGGCCAAGCCGTGCAAGTGCAGTGCCCCCAGCCAGTAATCAACGGTGTCATGCTGGATGGCATGACGAGGATTAAGCAATCCCTGGACAATGCCAAAGCCAATGTTTTGCCGAACAGTCAGATGCGGGAACAGCGCGTAATCCTGAAAAACGTACGCAATATTTCGCTGCTGAGCAGAAAGATGAATACGCTGCGTACTGTCGTAGAAAGTTTGTCCGTTTACGCGAATATGGCCTTTATCGGGCCGCATGATGCCGGCAATCATTTTTAGCGTGAGGCTTTTACCCGCGCCAGAGGGGCCCAGAATAACCAAGCGTTGGTGATCTGATTGAATGCACACATTTAAAGAGAAAGTGCGCTTTCCTGAACTCAGCTGCTTTTGGATGTCGATATCAAACAGCATGACTCAATCCTGCATCCTGTGATTGATTCGACCCGGCGCTAAGCGTCCAGCAGCTAACAACAGTGTGATACAGACGACAGAAGTAATAATAACCAGCAGGTTGGCAACATCATCTTGCCCTGCTTGTACGGCCTCGTAGATAGCAATGGAGAGCGTTTGAGTTTTGCCGGGAATACTGCCAGCGACCATCAAGGTGGCACCAAATTCACCCAGTGCGCGGGCAAAGGCCAGCAGGAGTCCGGCGAGAATGCCTCGCCAGGCAAGCGGTAACGTGATGCGAAAAAAGATACCCCACTCAGAGATACCCAGCACACGCCCAGCTTGTTCTAACTGGCTATCAACCGCCTCGAAAGCAGCACGGGCCGGTTTGAATACCAAAGGGAAAGAAACAATTACGGCAGCAATCACGGCACCTTGCCAGGTAAAAATCAGGTTGATGCCAAAGTGCTCATAGAGCCATGCGCCAAGCCATCCTTTACGACCCACCAGCACCAATAAGTAGTAGCCGAGCACAGTGGGCGGCATAACCATGGGTAGCGTCAGCAGGGAGTCCAGCAACTCACGGCCGTAAAAGCGAAAGCGTGCAAGTAAAAATCCAGTGGCAATGCCCAGTACTAGATTAATGGCTGTCGCCCAGCCAGCAACCTTGAGTGAAAGTGACAGGGCAATCCACGCGGAATCCATTATCAACGTTTCCTTGATTACGGCTTTAGGAAGCCGAATCGGGCAAGAATAGTTTGCCCTTCTGGTGAGAGTACATACTGCACAAAGGCGCGTGCTTCGTCAGGATTGGTCGAACTACGAGTCAGGGCAATGGGGTAGAGAATGGTGGTATTCAGCGGAACGGTGAAAGCGATCCTGATTTTATCTGCCGCAATGCCAGCATCTGTCGCATAGACAAAGCCGGCATCGACCTCTCCACGCGTCACATAATCCAAAGACTGACGAACATTTTGGGTATTAATGGTTTTCTCGCGCAAGGCATTTTGTAGCCCTGCTTTTTTCAGTGCCAGCATGGTGTACCGGCCTACAGGAACACTCGCCGGATTGCCGATCGCGATACGTTGGACGCTGGTTTTTTTCAAATCAGTTAACGCTTTAAGGGGCAACGTGCTGTCGGCTGGGACGACGACGACCAATGCGTTGCTAGCAAAATTGTGGCGCTCCGTCGCGGCCACTAGCCCCTGCTGCTGGGCTTTATCCATGGTTTCTTGATCCGCGGAGGTAAAGACATCCACGGGTGCGCCCTTGGCTATTTGCTGAAGCAGCGCGCCGGACCCGCCAAAGTTGAGCAGCACCTTACGATCCACATGCTGAGCCTCATAGCGCTGTGCTACTTCTCGAAAGGCGTTGGTCAGGCTGGCCGCGGCAGAGACGGTGATTTCTCCCGCATAGCCAGCACTGGCAAATAACGCCGGAGGTAGAACAAAAATTAGCCGTTTGAGCGAGCGAGCAAGCATAGTGAATAGCCGATATTCGTTATATTAAAGCGTATATTACGGTGATGAGGGAGGGGGAGCAATTGATGTCCGTCAACTAACCCTGATGCCAGACAAGAAAAAGCCCGCATAAGGCGGGCTTTTTCCGAGGATTAGCCGAGTCAGCCGGCGAGTTTCTTTTTCAGAATCTCGTTAACTTGTCCTGGATTGGCTTTGCCTTTCGAGCGTTTCATGACTTCGCCAACAAAGAAGCCAAACAGCTTGTCCTTGCCGCTGCGATAAGCCGTCACATTGTCCGGGTTGGCAGTGATGACTTCATCGATCAAGGCTTCGATAGCACCAGAGTCGGACTCCTGCTTTAGGCCTTTCTTCTCGATGATTTCATCGGCACTGGCACCTTCGCCGTCCATTAGCGCCTGAAATACCTGCTTGGCAATTTTGCCAGAGATAGTGTTGTCGGCAATGCGGGCGATGAGGCCGCCCAGTTGGACTGGCGTAATTGGAGACTCAGTGATGTCTTTCTCGGTACGATTCAGTGCGCCCAGTACATCACCCATGATCCAGTTCGAGGCTTGCTTGGCCGCGCCGTTGGCGGCTGTCACGGTGGCTTCAAAGAACTCTGCCAGATCGCGACTGGCTACCAGCACACCAGCATCATATTCAGGCAAGTTGTACTGACTGATAAAACGCTCACGACGAGCAGTGGGCAGTTCCGGCAAGCTGGCACGAATCTCTTCGATTAATGTTTCATCCAGCACCACTGGCAGCAAATCTGGATCGGGGAAATAACGATAGTCATTTGCCTCTTCCTTGCTGCGCATGGCGCGGGTGAGATTGGTATTTGAATCATAGAGCACAGTTGACTGCTCGATCTTGCGGCCAGACTCAATTTCGTCAATCTGCCACTCGATCTCGCTATTGATTGCTTTCTCAATAAACTTGAATGAGTTGACGTTTTTAATCTCGCGACGTGTTCCTAATTTTTCTGTGCCTTTTTTGCGAATAGACACATTGCAATCGCACCGCATCGAGCCTTCGGCCATGTTGCCATCCGAAATATCAAGATAGCGGATCAACGCATGAATGGCCTTGGCATAGGCCACGGCTTCTTTGGCGGAACGTATGTCCGGCTCCGAGACAATTTCAAGTAGTGGTGTGCCAGCGCGATTAAGATCGATGCCCGTCATGCCATGGAAGTCTTCATGCAGTGACTTGCCGGCGTCTTCTTCCAAATGCGCACGTGTAATATTGATGCGTTTAACTTGGCCATCATCTAGCGTGATATCGATATGGCCCTTGCCGACAATGGGCAGGTCCATTTGCGAAATCTGGTATCCCTTAGGCAGATCGGGATAGAAATAGTTTTTGCGCGCAAACACACTCGTGCGGGCAAGCTCAGCATTAATGCCAAGGCCGAACTTGATGGCATTGCGTACGGCGCCCTTATTAAGCACGGGCAGTACGCCGGGCATGCCAAGATCGATCAGACTGGCTTGCGTGTTGGGCTCGGCACCAAACGTAGTGCTAGAGCCAGAAAATATTTTTGACTTGGTATTGAGCTGGACGTGAACTTCCAGACCGATGACAACTTCCCAGGACATTTCCGTCATCCTCACTCAAATGCCGCCGGCATACGGCGATGCCAGTCGGTAACCTGTTGATAACGATGTGCCACATTGAGTAGCTTCGCTTCGCTCCAGTAATTGCCCACCAGTTGCAAGCCAACAGGCAGATTTTTTTCAAAACCGGCCGGCAGGCTCATGCCGGGTAGTCCGGCAAGATTGGTGGCAATTGTGTAGATATCGGAGAGATACATCGCGATTGGGTTTGACTGTTTTTCGCCTAAACCAAACGCCACAGTGGGTGATGTTGGGCCGGCAATCACATCGCACTGCTCAAAGGCGCGTGCAAAATCATTTTTGATCAGGCGTCGTACTTTTTGTGCTTGCACGTAATAGGCATCGTAATAGCCGGCAGAGAGCGCGTAAGTGCCCACCATGATGCGACGTTTTACTTCTGCGCCAAACCCTTCTGCGCGTGAGCGCTTGTAAAGGTCAGTCAGGTCCGCTGGATTTTCGCAGCGATGACCAAAACGCACACCATCAAACCGCGATAGATTCGAGGAACATTCGGCAGGTGCAATAACATAATAAGCCGGTACAGCGAGATCAGACGTTGGTAAATCGATTTCGACCACGGTGGCACCGAGTTTTTCCAGCTCAGCAATGGCCTGCTGAATAACAGCAGCGACACCTGCGTCCAGTCCTTCACCGAAATACTGCTTTGGCAGGCCAATACGCAGGCCGGCAATGGAGTCATTTAAGTTGGCCGTGTAATCCGGCACCGGAAAATCGATACAGGTGGAGTCGCGTGGATCGTGCCCGGCCATAACATTCATTAGCAGTGCGGCATCTTCAGCGGTCTGCGTCATGGGGCCAGCCTGATCAAGGCTGGAGGCAAAGGCGATCATGCCCCACCGTGAGACACGGCCATAAGTAGGCTTAAGGCCCGTTAAATTGCACAGTGCAGCAGGCTGACGGATGGAGCCGCCGGTATCGGTGCCGGTGGCGGCGGGGGCCAGTCGAGCGGCAACTGCTGCAGCAGAGCCACCGGAGGAGCCGCCCGGTACCTTGGTGATATCCCAAGGGTTCTTTACGGGGCCGTAGAAGCTGGTTTCGTTGGAAGAGCCCATGGCGAACTCATCCATATTGGTCTTGCCCAGCATGACCAGTCCGGCGCCAAGGCTGCGTTCAATCACATTGGCGTTGTAGGGCGAAATGAACGTATCCAGCATTTTTGAGGCGCAAGTCGTTTTCACGCCTTCGGTACAGAAGATGTCTTTCTGCGCCATAGGTATGCCAGTGAGCGGGCCGGCCGTTCCGGCGGCACGGGCTGCATCAGCAGCGGCAGCCTGAGCCAGTGCCTGCGTTTCGCATACTGTGATGAAGCTGTTCAGCGTGCTGTCATGTCGACGAATACGGTCGAGAAAGTGCTGTGTCAGCTCAACGCTGGAAAAGTCCTTGGCAGCGAGCCCGGTGGCCAGTTCGGCCAGAGTCTTGTGGTGCATGTCAGTTACTCGATGACGTTCTGGTTCAATGAATGCTTTGCAGTGAGCGTTATTCAATAACCTTGGGGACAAGGTAGCAGCCCGCATCCGTGGCCGGCGCAATAGCCTGGTATTGCTCGCGATGACTGGTTTCAGTGACCTTGTCTTCACGCAAAGGTTGGATGGCATCCAGCGGGTGAGCCATCGGTTCAACGCCAGTGGTGCTGGCTGCCTGAAGGTGGTCAACCAGGCTCAGGATGTCGTTCAGGCGGGCAGTGACCTGGCCTTCTTCTTCGTGGGTCAATGCTAAGCGGGCGAGGTGGGCGATCTTCGCGACCTCGGTGGCGGTCAGGGCCATGGCAGGAAAACTCGTGAAAATTTGTTGAAAACGCGTAAGAGCGCGCAACTTAGCACAGTTCGCTGCTTGTCCAAAGAGCCTCCTTTGTTTAGAGTTAGCGCCATTTTCCGGTGTTTGTATCTGTTTCCTCCCGGCCAGTTGTTTGGGGCAGGGTGTGATGCAAGCTCCCCAAGGACATCCGGTCCGCCCTGATGGTGGTTCGGCCTCGCACGCAAGCGACTCTCAGATATCAGGTTCCCTGCTCCATGCTGCCCATTCTTAAAAGCTTTCTCGGTCTCTTCTCCTCGGATCTTTCCATTGATCTGGGTACTGCCAATACGCTGATTTACGCCCCTGAGCGCGGTATCGTTCTGAACGAGCCGTCCGTGGTGGCCATTCGCCAGAGCGGGGCCACGAAAACGGTGGCTGCCGTGGGGGTGGACGCGAAACGTATGCTGGGTCGTACCCCAGGCAATATCTCCGCTATTCGTCCTCTTAAGGACGGCGTAATTGCCGACTTTGAAGTGACTGAGAAGATGTTGCAGTACTTCATCAAAAAGGTGCATGAGAAGGGCTCTGGCAGTTTGTTTCCGCCGCGTCCGCGTGTGCTCGTCTGTGTGCCCTGCAAGTCCACGCTGGTCGAGCGCCGCGCCATCAAGGAATCCGTGCTTGGTGCAGGGGCTCGTGAAGTGCGCCTGATCGAAGAGCCCATGGCCGCCGCTATTGGTGCGGGCCTGCCCGTTGAGCAGGCTTGTGGTTCCATGGTGGTGGATGTTGGTGGTGGTACGACTGAAATTGCCGTTATCTCACTGTCTGGCTGCGTGTACTCCGACTCTGTGCGTATTGGTGGCGATCTGCTGGACGACTGCATTGTCTCCTATGTGCGCCGCCAGCATGGCTGCCTGATTGGTGAGGCGACAGCTGAACGCATTAAGCAGGAAATCGGTACGGCTTTCGCGGGCGGTGAATTGCGCGAGATTGAAGTGCGTGGCCGCAACCTTGCTGAAGGGGTGCCGCGTGCCTTTACGCTGAACTCTGACGAAATTTTGGGTGCGCTTGAAGATCCGCTGGCGGGTATTGTGACGGCGGTGAAGAGCGCACTGGAACAGACTCCTGCTGAGCTTTCTGCCGATATCGCGGAACGTGGAATGGTTCTCACCGGCGGTGGTGCACTGCTACGCGATCTCGACAAGCTGCTGTCCAAAGAGACGGGCTTGCCTGTCATCGTTGCCGAAGACCCACTGACCTGTGTGGCTCGTGGTGGCGGCCGTGCGTTGGAGTTTATGGATAATCCTGCCTACGACATGCTGTTTGTTGACTAATACAGACGGCGCCGGGTTGTAGCCAGAAAGCCGGCCATTGCCGGCTTTTCTCTCTGTTGAGTGCTCAGAACGGATTTCAGGAGAGCCATCATCGAAACCTCGCTTTTTAGCAAAACCTCCAGCGGCAGCTACAAGCTGCTGTTTGCGGCTTTGCTGGCGGTGGGGCTGATGTTTGTGGATGTCCGTTTCCCGAGCTATACCGATCCAGTCCGCTTTCAGTTGAATGGTGTGCTCACGCCGCTGTACAACATGATGAGTTGGCCAGGGCGTTTGTCGGATGCTACGACAGAGCTGGCACTTGATGAGTCTCAGCTGCGTGCCGAAAATACATACCTCAAAAGTCAGTTGTTAGTGCTTTCTGGACGCTTGCAGAAATTCTCTGAGCTGGCCGCCGAAAACTCCCGCCTGCGTGGACTGATTGACTCTACTCAAGTAGTGGATGGTCGCGTATTGATTGCTGAAATCATTGGTGTGGATGCGGACCCGTTCCGACACATTATTCTTCTAAATAAAGGGCAGGATGTAGGCGCCTATATTGGGCAGCCTATTCTCGATTCCCGTGGCCTTATGGGGCAGCTGATCGAGGTCGGACCCACAGTGTCACGCGCCATGCTGATTGTAGACCGCGAGCATGCCGTCCCCGTGCGTATTGCCCGTAATGGTGTGCGTGCCGTCGTGGTTGGCTCTGGCGAAATTGATCGCCTGCGCTTGCAGTATGTGCCTGAGTCTGCCGATGTAAAGGTGGGCGACTTGCTATTGAGTTCAGGCTTGGGCTTACGTTATCCCTCCGGCTATCCGGTAGGGGTTGTGACCCGAGTCGGCAAGAGTGGTACCAGCGAGTTTGCCGAGATTGATGCCAAGCCGGCGGCAGAGCTGGATCGCAGTCGTCATGTTTTGCTGCTTTTTAATCAGCCTCGGCGCGCCGAGAAAGCACCCACTGTCATGGGAGCACAGTGATGGCTCGTCGACCCAGTCTCTGGTTAATGCTTCCCTTAAGTTTTTGTGCCGCCTTTCTGCTGGTGGCGCTGCCATTGCCGCAGATGATGAGCTACTGGCGCCCCGAGCTTGTGACCATGGTGCTAGTTTTCTGGGTGCTTAACGCATCAGACAAGGTGGGTATCTGGACGGCATTTGTACTGGGTCTGCTGCTGGATGTACTCATGGGCACTACCTTTGGGGTTTACCCTCTGATGTTGGCTGTGGTTGCTTATCTCGCCCGTTTTTCATATCGCCGCGTTAAAGTATTTTCGCTTTTACAGACTGGCGGCCTTGTGTTTGCGCTGGTGCTTATCAGCCTCATGATTAAGCGTATTTTGTTGGGAGTGCTAGGAACAGGGCCGGATTCACTTTTGTTTTGGGCGCCGGCGCTAACAAGTGCGCTTTTGTGGCCCACGGTCATGGTTTCTCTCCGTCGTTTTACCCGCTAGATAATCTCTCAGACTGGATGATAACCCTGCGTAATGAACGTAGAGGGCTCGTCATGCGCGCGTTTTTTTTGGTAGCCGGTTATATTGGGGGCTGATTTGGCTCAGTGAACCACCCCTATGCATCCTCCAGCACTTTTCCTTGCATCTACCTCTCCTCGGCGACGTGAGCTTTTGCAGCAACTTGGGCTCACGTTTTCGGTGCTGAGAGTAGATGTAGATGAATCTGCCAAGGTAGGAGAGCGGCCGACAGAGTATGTGCTACGGCTGGCGCGTGAAAAGGCACTGGCGGGTTTGGCACAAATTACCGCTGGCGTGATTGTTGCGGCAGACACCTCTGTCGTAATCGATGATGACGTGCTGGGCAAGCCAGCATCAGAGGAAGAGGCTGTCGCTATGTGGCAGCGGTTGTCGGGGCGCACACATCAGGTGCTGACGGGAGTGGCAGTGGGCGATGCCAGTCATATCGAGTCCATCGTGGTGAGCACTCGCGTACATTTTCGTGCTATTACACCTAGCGAAATGCATGCTTACTGGCAAAGTGGAGAGCCGAGCGACAAGGCAGGTGGTTATGCCATCCAAGGTCGAGGAGCGGTATTCGTCGATGCCATCGAAGGCAGTTACAGCAATGTGGTTGGTTTGCCACTGACCGAAACGGCAGTGTTGCTGGCGCATTTTGGTATACGGATTTTGGGGTAAAGAATGTCGGAAGAAATACTCATCAATGTCACGCCGATGGAGTGCCGTGTCGCACGGGTCGAGAATGGCGTAGTTCAAGAATTGTACGTTGAGCGTACAGCGCGGCGTGGGCTGGTTGGCAGCATCTACAAGGGACGTGTGGTTCGTGTTTTGCCCGGCATGCAAGCAGCCTTTGTTGAAATAGGTTTATCGCGAACCGCCTTTATTCATGCCAATGATATCGTATGGCCAAAAGTTGAAGGTGAGCGAGAGCGTACGCCGGTAATTTCCGAGCTTTTGCATGAAGGCCAAAGCGTCATTGTGCAAGCGATGAAAGACATGATGGGTTCGAAGGGAGCCCGTCTGACAACCGATCTTTCTATTCCGTCGCGTTATCTGGTTTACATGCCGAAGGGTGAGCATATCGGTGTATCACAGCGCATTGAGGATGAGGCAGAGCGGGAACGACTAAAAAGCTTGATTCGTCAACTCAAAGCAGAAAGTCCTGATACCGAGGCGGGTGGCTTTATTGTTCGCACGGTGGCCGAAGGTGTTAGTGAACATGAGCTGCGCAGAGATATGCAGTTTTTGGTCAAGCTCTGGCGCTGGGTACAAGAGCGCTGTGTGACTGCAGCGACGCCGTCACTTATCTATGAAGAACTGCCTCTTTTTATGCGCACCTTGCGTGATTTGGTTGATGCAGATGTCGAAAAAATTCTGATTGATTCGCGAGAAACTTTTGTCAAGATGCAGGAGTTTGTTCACGACTTTATGCCGCAGATGCAAGATCGTCTGGAACACTATCCGGGCGAGAGGCCGTTATTTGACTTGTGCAATGTTGAAGATGATCTGCAAAAGGCACTGCAACGCAAGGTCATGCTTAAGTCTGGTGGTTATCTGATTATTGATCAGACCGAAGCGATGACGACCGTAGATGTAAATACCGGATCATTTGTTGGCTCGCGCAATCTTGAGGACACGGTATTCAAAACCAATCTTGAAGCCACCCATGTAATTGCCCGGCAGCTGCGGCTGCGTAATCTGGGTGGCATCATCATTATTGATTTTATCGACATGCAAGAAGTCGAGCATCGGCAGCAGGTGTTGCGTAGCCTGGAAAAAATGCTGGTACGGGATCATGCAAAGAACAAGATCACTCAGGTCTCCGAGTTGGGACTGGTTGAAATGACGCGAAAGCGGACGCGTGAATCGCTGGAGCACTTGTTGTGTGAGGCCTGTCCTGCCTGTCAGGGGCGCGGAGCGGTAAAAACAGCCGAGACAGTCTGTTATGAGGTCTTCCGTGAGATTCTCCGTGAGGCGCGTGCTTACGATGCGGCACACGGCTATCAGGTGGTGGCTAATCAGAAGGTGATTGATCGTTTGCTGGGTGAGGATTCGGCGGCGGTGGCTGATCTGGAGTTATTCATCGGTAAACCTATCCGCTTCTCGGTGGAGGCACTCTATACCCAGGAGCAGTTTGATATCGTGCTGCTCTGATGTGGGCAATACGGGCAACAATCACGCCACAGGCTTTTATACCTGCCAAGTTATCATTGGCGCATTATTCTGCTGACGGGTTTTTTCGGTGCCACTAAACCTTCACTCCTTTCGACATGCCGCCCTGTGGGGCTGGCACCAGTTGCTTACGCTGGCGCTGGCGCTGCTCGTGGTGGTGGCGGTAGTCGTGGGCCTAGGAAGGCAGTTCACCCCTGCGATCAGCGACTATCGCGCTGCAATTGAGTCCCGCCTATCAAGTGCGATCGGTGTGCCCGTCCATATTGAGCGGTTGACAGGTAGCTGGGCGGGAATGACGCCCTTTTTCTTGATTGAATCGTTTCAGCTCCGTGACCCTGCTCACCCTGACGTGACCCTTCTGCAGATTCCCCGAATGGAGCTCAGGCCCTCTCTGTGGCGGAGCCTGCTGGCACTGGAGCCGCGCGTGGACTTGCGCATCCGTGGGCTGGATATTCATCTTGAGCAGCTACCGGACGGTCGTGTGCGCATGCGTGAGCTGGCATCACTGGCGCAATCTGATCCAGCGGCAGCACGGCGCGCAATTGAGCTGGCCCTGCGTCAGCCATTGCTGGCGATAGAGGATGGTCGTCTTGAGCTCGCCTTGCAGGGTTTTCCGGTGTTGCAGCTTCACCATCTCAGTTTGGCGAGCCGTAACAATGGGTCGCAGCATCGGTTGGCGGGTGAAGTACATCTTGATTCAGTACCGCAGCCTGTTGCGGTCAACATGACGCTGGAGGGAGATCCCGTTGACTGGCGCAAGGGACGGCTTTCCATCTGGATGGGACTGCCATCATTAAAGCTGGATGCTTGGTTGCCCAAGGCAAATGTTGCAGGTATCGGGTTGCAGGAAGTGCAAGGTGGCGGCGAATTTTGGCTGCATTTTGTGCAGGGCCAATTGATGGCCGTGCAGTCCCGCCCATCTCTTCAGCGGGCAGTGTTCAGCAGCTCTCTTGGTGCGCATGTTCTGCAGAACGTACACGGAGAGATGGGTTGGACGCGTGCTGCTGGCGAGTGGCATCTATCGGCCCAGCACCTGACCGCGCGTCTCGATAATGTGGCCTGGCCAGTGCCGACGCTGGCGCTACACGGCAAAGAGAGGCATTTGTCCGTAGCCGCGTCAGGTATCGATATGGGAGCGGCTGCTCTGCTGGCGAATCGGTTGCCTCTTCCTGATGCTTTGGCAGAGTGGTTGCGTGAGGCGACGCCAGCGGGCCAGACCTCAGTGGGCGTCGAACTGGAGCAGGGTGAGCAGGATCAGTGGCAGACACAGCAGGTCACGGCCCGTTTCAGTCAGCTGGGTGTTCACGCGACTACGCGCTTTCCAGGGGGCAGTAACCTAGCAGGCTGGGCGTATTGGACGCCAAGCATGTCGTTGCTCGGTCTTGATGTGAAGAATGGCCAGTTGGACTTGCGCCAGGTATTCCGTGAGCCAGTGGCGGTTGATCAATTACAGGGCATTGTTCGTCTACGTGCAGAGACAGACGGCTGGCAAATTGAAAGCGATAGCTTGAAGGTAAAAAACCCGGATGCTCGAGGCCATGCACTGCTGCGTCTGGATATTCCACGCGATACCCGCATCAGCCCACATCTATCCTTGCTGGCGCGATTAACAGACGCCAAAGTGGCCAGTGTATGGCGTTATGTCCCGTGGCAGCCCGCCGGTGACGGCGCACTGGCGTGGCTGCGGCATGCATTGGTGGCTGGCACGGTAACTCAGGGTGACTTCTTGGTTGAAGGCTTGATCCATCACGAAAAAGAGGATGAGCACTCGCTGCGCCAGCTTATGCGCTTCGAATTGAAAGAGGCGGGTCTGGATTATAGTCTTGGCTGGCCAGCACTCAGTGCACTTGATGGTGTTGTCACGATTGATGGTCGACATCTGCGCGTTGAGGCCAGTCGTGCACGATTGCTCGACGGTACCGTGGCGCACGATGTGCGGGCCGATATTCCAGATTTGCGCCAAGCACGTCTTGCCGTGAGTGGCGAGGTGCAATCCACTGGTCCCGATCTCATGCGGCTGTTTCGCGAAAGCCCTCTGCGCACTCATACCGCATCTGTGGCTGAGGCCATACAACTAGAGGGAGGGCTGAGCGGTCATTTGGTACTCGATATTCCCGTTTCACATCACTTGCCACCAGCAACACACGTTGAGGTGACGACACAGCTGACAGGTAATCGTCTTGTCTTGCCCAAGCAAGGCCTGGTAGCTGATGGACTGCAGGGGCAGGTACGCTTCTCCACGCGTGAAGGGTTAATAGCAGAGTCTCTGCAAGGGCGGTTGTTGGGGGCGCCGGTGCAGGCACGTATCAGTAGCACTGTCCGTGGCGACACCCTACAGCTCGTGCAGGTAGATCTGGATGGCTTGGTGACTGCGACGTCTTTGCGCAATTGGCTCGGCGGTCCACTCTGGGATGCATTCAAAGGCGAAAGCCGTTACCAGGCGCGTATTCGTATTCCCTCTGGCCCGCAGCCAGGGCAGTTGCTGGTGACTTCCGGACTGGCAGGAATGAGTATCTTGTTGCCCACGCCTCTGGCCAAAGGGGTCGAGCCGTTGGCGCTGCGATATCAGTCATCATTAGGAGGGACTCAGCAACTGGCGCGCCTACAGTTGGGTAAGCAGCTTAATGCAGGTCTGGTGTGGCGTGAGGAGGGGCTGCATGCGGCTCTCTTGCGACTGGACAGTACAGATACTGGATGGCCATCCAAGCCAGGTATAGAGATTGAAGGGCGCGTTCCGTTGCTTGTCTGGGCGGACTGGGAGCCTTGGGTCGATAAATTCTCTCAGGATGGCGTTGCGTCAGCCAAGCGTTCGACGATGCCCGGTCTGACAAGGCTGGATGTGTCAGCACGTGAACTGGACGCTAAGGGGTGGCGCATCCGTGATGTCAAAATTCAGGTGGCACGCGAGGCCGCAGGCTGGCGCATGGGGCTGGAAAATAATGAGATTGCGGGTTCGTTGTTGTGGCCGGATGCAGATGCACAGGAATTAGCGATAGAGGTAGATCGTCTAACTTGGCCATTAATGGCTATGCCAGAGGCCAATGTGGCGGATGGTGTTGTGTCGGGCCAATCCATTCGCCGCCCTGTGCGTATTGGGGTGGAGCGATTACAGCTTAGGAATTATCCTGAATTTGGTAGTATTTCCGGGCAAGCCCGACTTTTGCCTAGCCCCTACGGGGTGCGTGTGGATGGCCTTAAGTTAGTGACGCCGATCGCCAGCTTCGATGGCCGTCTGGACTGGCAGTGGCGTGGAGGCGACAGTACTCGCCTGCGCGGTGTGGCACGCTGTGACGATGCGGCGGATCTGCTCAAAGCACTGCGCTTTGCGCCTACCCTGCAAAGTGGGCAGGCGCGAGCTGAGGTTGACCTTTCTTGGCCTTCAACACCTCAAGCACTGACGCTTAGTAAGCTGGATGGATCGCTATCGCTTGCGATTGACAAAGGGCGTCTTCTTAACGTGAATACGGGAACCAGTGCCAGCCGTGTTTTTGGATTAGTGGATCTGGATAACCTCCGTCGCCGCTTCAAGGGAGACTTTTCGGATGTCCTGAAGCGAGGGTTGTCCTTTGACTCCGTCACGTTATCCGGGGATGTTCAGTCAGGGGTGATGCCAAAAGCAGTATTCGAGTTGGAGGGCCCCTCACTGTCGGCGCATGGCGAGGGGCGTCTGGATCTGGCGGGCCAGCAGATCGACCAGATATTTACCGTAAATGTGCCTGTTTCCAGCGCCGTCCCTCTGGCGGCTGCCGTTATGGCGGGGCCATTGGTTGGGGGTGCCGTCGCCGCGGCCGAGATGATTCTCAAGAAGCAGATTCAACGAGCGACAGTGCTGCATTATCACATTTCAGGTGACTGGGATGATCCCGAAGTAGACCGCGTAAGCCCACCGCCACGTGCTGGAAATGCGATGCCTAGACCGCAAGGAGGCCGACCATGAATGCTCCCCTTGGCACCCCTATTGTTGCGGCCATTCAGCTTTGCTCAGGCCCAGATCTGTCCCGGAATCTGGACGAAGCGGAAGAGCAGTTGCGTCAGGTAGCGGCTGCCGGTGCAGTATTGGCGGTGCTGCCGGAGAACTTTGCCGTGTTCGATGCCACTCAATACCGGGCGGTAGCAGGGCAGCTGCACGGCATTCTGGAGCGTTTAGGGCGGCTAGCACGTGAGCTGCAGCTTTGGATCGTGGCAGGAACACTTCCGGCGGCCACGCGGCCCGACGGCAGCCAGATACGGGATGGCCGTGTCCGTACCGCTTGTCATGTCATCAGTGCCAGTGGGGAGTGTGTGGCACGTTATGACAAGATCCATTTATTTGATGTTGATGTGGATGATGCTCAGGGAGTCTACCGTGAATCGGCAACCTTTGAGTCCGGCGATAAGGTAGTGTGTGCCGATACGCCATTTGGTCGTATCGGCTTGACCATCTGCTATGACCTGCGGTTTCCTGAGTTGTTTCGGGCTCTGCTCGATCAAGGGGCTGATATAATCACTGTCCCTGCCGCCTTTACTGCGGTGACGGGTGAGGCACATTGGCAGGTCTTGCTCCAAGCACGCGCCATTGAGAACCAGATTATGGTCATCGGGGCGGGGCAGGGAGGCTGGCATAGCCCGTCACGTCAGACATGGGGGCACACCCAAATTGTGGATGCTTGGGGGCGCGTTCTTGCCGAGCGTCAGCCTGCAGGAGCGGGTTTTGTGGTGGCACCCTGGGATCGCGATGAGCAGATTAGCCTGCATAAACGTATGCCGGCACAAAAGCATCGACGAATTCGCTGACAACGGTCAGCGTTTCAGCTAAATAGTAGGAGAGGCAGAAGCGAAGGTCGAGTCAGGCCTGTTGCATTGCCTCTTGAGGAAGTCCCATGAGCGAGCGTTTGTCGGATCATCTCAGCCTGATCCCTATTTTTTCCAGCCTCAGCGCGCAGGAGCTGCAGGTTATCGAAAAATTCATGTTCTTCAATAAAGTTGAGCCTGGAGAGTATGTTTTTAAAGAAGGTGAGAAGGGTGACTATGTCTGTTTTGTGGCAGCAGGCGCGCTGGATGTTATCAAGCTCAACCAGAGTGCCCAGCCGGTAGTCATCACCACGCTTGCACGGGGAGGCTCGATTGGTGAAATGGCGCTTATCGATAAGCTCACGCGCTCTGCCAGTATTCGTGCCTGCACGCCCAGCAGTCTGATCGTACTCACCCGCAAAGGCTTCGAGATGATTCTCAAACTGCACCCTGAGATCGGCATCAAGATTCTAAAGGGGGTAGCGTCTTTGCTGTCCATCAACTTGCGTAAGACCTCTGACAAGCTCGCAGAGTTTATGCCGCCACTGGTTTAATGTTTTGCTCAGCACAGAGTAGTTGTTAAAAAAATAACAAGAACGAAAAGCGATCCCGCAGAACAAAGCGATAGCAACAACACACGAGAGCGGTGCGTTGTGGTGGCTTGGCCTCTGATGTTTGTCTTTGTGAATAACCAGCATCAGTACGGTCATGACAAGTGAGGCGTTAATCGCAAGTGAGGCGACATGACTGAAGGTAACTCCCTGCGCGCCAAGCTGGCGGACAAACTCTGGAATACCCTTTTTGGTGGAGGGGAAACAGCCATGCTGTCGCCCTGGAGTTTGCGTCAAAGTGGCAAGAGTGTGCAGCAGGTGCGAGAGCGAGAGCGCTTGGCGATTGCCGGTATGCTGGCCGAACTTGATGACCTTCATGCGGGGCGTAAACGCTTTAATAGCTTAGGAGAGATTGTCGATAAGCCTGCCGACAGTGAGTTTATTTCAACCGTGCGTTTTAACACCATTATTGAGCAGGCCCCGGAAGATCCGCTCGATATCCTGAGAGTACCCAGCACTACCAAGGCATTACGTGATGTTCGTCTGGAGGCGGATATTCAAGCCTTACGTCGAGCCCTGAACGTGCGCCGCATCGGCCTGCGCGCCGACTTGTTGGCCGAGACTATCGAGGTGCAGGCGGTTTCAGATCGTCCCCTTGATCCTGATTGGCTATTGCGCTGGCAGGAAGCAGCGGCACGCGCCGTGGCAGAGGATTTTCAGCATCTGTGGGCGCGGGTACTGGTTGATGAGGTCTGCCAGCCAGGCTCGCACAGCTTGCGAACGCTCACCGTTCTAACGTCTTTGTCGCGCAGCGATGTTGAGGCATTGATGCTGGCGGCCCGGTTAGATTTGGGAGGCTTTATCTGTCGCGATGCCCCCAGTTATTTTCATGCAGACATCCATGAGCCACTGTTTGAGCAACTGCGCGACATGGGACTGATGAGTGATGACAACAAGGGCATGATGACGTTGCGCTCAGTTTCACGGGAGCATTTCCGTGCCGTCGTGCGTTGCCAGAACAAAGCCCTTTTTATTCGCGGCGACGGCTTGCAACTGAGTCTGCCAGTTCACCCCTTCAACCGTCTTGGGCGCGAGGTGGTGAGTCTGATCTCTGCGAAGGCTGATACAGCCTATCTCTTCGCCGTGGCAAACGCCGTGAAAAAGCGAGGCTTTCAGGTCGAGATTGGCGACTGGTTTGGGCAGGACGGAGGCAGCGGTCTGTTTAGTGAGCAGATAACGGTCTGAGTATTAGCAGAGTATCAGTCTGCTAATGCCGCGATTTCACGTAGATAAGTCAGCAACTTTTTACGTGCCGGCGGGTGGTCTGGCTCGGCGTCTGTTTCTTCTACGACATCTGTTTTTTTCTGCGGTAACTCTGCGGCCTCGGACAATGCCTGCTGTTCTTTAAGTGCTGCGCGCACATGCTGGCGCAACGTGTGGCGTTCAGCGGCGGGGTAGCGGCGTACGGCATCGTTGATGGCGGGGTCGCCCTGAGTGAGTAAGCGCTCCACCAGCATTTCCATCTGTCGGTTCAGCATGGGGTTGGCCAGTGGATTCAGCACATTCAGGATGGCTTCTTCATTTTCGTGGCGCATCAGCTTTCCGATGTATTGCTTATGCCGACGCACCGCCTCATGAGCCTTCAGGTGCTTGAGCTCTTCTAGCGCCACGAACAGCGTTTCCGAGATTGGCATCTTCTTCAGGCGTACGGTGCGCAACTCAGCCAAGCGCTCGCCCAGTGCCTGCAGGCGCTCCATGGCTTTCTTTTGCTCGGTCTTGCTGAGACCAGCATCTTCAAAGTCATCAATTTCGTTGTGTACGGAGTGGCGGCGGGACATGGAGACCTCCAGAAGAAGATCGACATGATAGCAGAGGAAGGCGGCTATTCCGCCTCGTCAAAGCGATTGTTGATCAGAGTCACCACGGCCGTATGCGCCGTCGCCTCATCGCTGCCATCTACTGTCAGATGCAGCTTCGTCCCCTTACCTGCACCCAGCATAAGCAATGCCATGATGCTCTTGGCATCAATCATGCGCTCACCTCGACCTAGGCGAATGCTTGACTGGAACGGTGCCGCTGTACTCACCAACTTGGCGGCTGCACGGGCGTGTAGGCCAAGTTTGTTGATGATTTCGATATCCGTCTCAATCATTTTTCCGGGGCTCGGCTGCTATCGTTGCGGTAATAAGGGCGTTATGCATGTCGCGGTGACGCATTTGTACATGAGGGAACTCTTCACGAAAGCGGGCCGTCATACGCTCTACCATGTAGACGGAACGATGCTGACCACCAGTACAGCCGATCGCGATGGTCACATAACTACGGTCGTTTTCGCGGAGCTCTGGTAACCACTTTAGCAGGAAGCCTGAAATGTCCATATAGAGGCTTTCTACCATGGCATCTCCATCCAGAAAGTGGCGTACTTCGGTATCTCTACCGGTCTTTTCCCGCAGACCAGTTTGCCAATGCGGGTTGGGCAGGCAGCGCACATCAAAGACCATGTCGGCATTCAGGGGCACCCCTTGCTTGAAGGCAAACGACTCAAACAAGACGGTCAGGCCAGTGCCTGTTCGGCCCTCCAGGCGTTGACGGAGTTGTTCGCGCAACTCATGCACGTTCAGCGAACTGGTGTCTATGCGAAGGGTGGCGGCGGCACTGATCGGGTCCAGCAGGGTTTTTTCCAGTTCAATAGATTCGCGCAGCGAGCGTGATTGTGAGCTCAGCGGATGGCGGCGTCGGGTGGCGCTGAAGCGTGCCAGTAATACATCGTCACGCGCATCCAGATAGATAGTGATGGCAGCGCTGGCCGCAGGATCGCTCTGCATCATCTCGTCCAGGACCCTACGGTAGGATTCCAGATCATCGGGCACATTTCGGGCATCCACACCGATGGCTAAATGAGTAACGGCTCCGCCAGAGCGATTCTTTAGTGTATTCGCTAACTCGGGCAGTAAAGTCAGGGGCAGATTGTCGACGCAGTAATAGCCCATGTCTTCCAAGACATGGAGGGCGGTCGTCTTGCCCGAGCCGGAGCGACCACTGACGATGACAAGCTGCATGATTTTTTTCCTCTTTATTTTGTTATGGTCGCTACTGTCTTGTCAGGATGCAATATCCATTCTGTCAGTTTGTGGGGAAAGCCATAAAAAAACCCGGGGGATGGCCCGGGCTTCTTAGTCTTGCGCGAGTCATACCCGATGGCTCAGTGATGACGTTTGATTTTCTCCTTGTGCTTCAGTATCTGACGGTCAAGTTTGTCAGTGAGCAGATCAATGGCCGCATACATATCCGAAGATTCCGCATTGGCGAACAGGTCAGCGCCGGGGATTTGGATAGTGGCTTCAGCTTTCTGTATCAGCTTATCAATGCTGAGGATGACCTTCATGCTGGTGATGTTGTCAAAGTGGCGCTCGACTTTTTCCAGTTTGGTCTGCACGTATTCCTTGAGGGCTTCAGTGAGTTCTACATGATGACCGCTGATTACCATTTGCATAGACCTTTCCTCTCTTGGGTAGACAGGTGACACCGTTAGGGTGCCAGAAGGGGCTTTTGCTTTAGGCGACGCTGTGGGCAGATTGTCCGGTAAAAAGAGCGTAACCGAACCTGCCCTCAATGCTGCTGCAGCAGAGTTCCCAATAAACGGACATCCGTATGGAGTCCCGAAAACAGGGGAGACTGACGTTGTGGCGTGGGCATTTGTATGACCACTGACAGACATCTGATTCCATCTCATAACTTCACCATAGCACAGCCTATGATGAAGTTCGCAAGTCGGTTGTTAACAAGTTTGTAAATATCTTATTTGGGTATAGGCGGCCAAATATTGATGAAAAAAGCATCAAAAAGCACTGCGCTGATCAGTGTTTTGTCCGGGGCGAGCGGTAAAAAGTACTGGGTGACGGCAACGGGAGGAAGGGTTAGTTCAAAAAATGCGATGTCCTGATATGGGCTGTGTTGGCTGGATATTTTTCAGCGCAGTTGCTTACGCTCGTTGGAGGGGGGAATGTTGAGGGATTCACGGTACTTAGCGATGGTGCGGCGTGCTACCTCAATGCCCTGCTGAAGCAGCAGGTCGGCAATCTTGTTATCCGAAAGCGGCTTGGCGGTATTTTCTTGGCTGACCAGCTTTTTGATCATGGCGCGTATTGCTGTGCTGGAGGCTTCGCCGCCCCCGGTAGTCCCAACGTGGCTGGAGAAAAAGAACTTCAGTTCGAATACACCGCGAGGGGTATGCATGAATTTTTGCGTGGTTACGCGTGAAATAGTGGATTCGTGCATCTCTACTTCTTCGGCAATTTCGCGCAGCACCAGTGGCTTCATGGCTTCGGGTCCGTGTTCCAGAAATCCGCGCTGGTGCTCAACAATGCAGGTGGCTACTTTTAACAGGGTTTCATTCCGGCTTTGAAGGCTCTTGATGAACCAGCGTGCTTCTTGCAGGTTGTCGCGAAGGTAGGTGTTATCAGAGCTGGAGTCTGCCCGACGAACCAGTGCCGCATAATCAGCATTCACGCGCAGCTTTGGCGCGGTTTCCGGGTTCAGCTCTACTGTCCAGCGTTGGTGCAGACGACGCACAATGATGTCCGGTATGACGTACTCAGTTTCGCTGGTATGGCTGATGCGGCCCCCGGGATTCGGGTTCAACGACTGAATCAGGCTGATGGCAGATTTGAGTCCGCTCTCAGTTAGCTTCAGCTTGCGCATCAAGGTGCCGAAGTCGCGTCCGGCCAAAAGATCAAGGAAGTCTGCTGCGATTCGGATGGCATCATTGCGGCTGTTGGTCTCGTCGGGTAGCTGCCGCAACTGAATCACGAGGCACTCACTGAGATCGCGGGCACCCACGCCGGGCGGGTCGAACTGCTGTATGCGGTGCATGACCGCCTCAACTTCATCCATCTCAACGGCATCCGGATCGCTCGGGTCGGTCACGGCGTCAAGGATGTCGTCCAGTGGGACAGTGAGGTAACCGCGCTCGTCGATGGCATCCAGAATGACATGACCGATGGCGCGATCCAGATCAGAAAAAGGCGTCAGATTGAGTTGCCAGAGCAGGTAATCAGATAGCGTCTCGGGCGCTGCATTGCGCGACTCGAAGGAGTTGTCGTCATCCTCTGAGCTTCCGGCAGGGGTGCTGCCGCCACTGCTAAAGCTGTCTTCCCAGACGGAGTCCACCGGCAGTTCATCGGGCATGGACTCATTGCTATTGATATCCAGTGCCGTTGGCTCGTCATTATTGCCAGAGGCTTCATGCGACTCACTGGCAAGCAAGGCTTCTGCAGCAGCGTAATCAATCGGCGTGGTGTCGATAGGCTCGGCGTACTCGCTCTCGTCATCGGCAGCTTCCAGCATGGGGTTGGCGTCTAGGGCTTCCTGAACTTCCTGCTGCAGCTCCAACGTCGATAGTTGCAACAAGCGGATGGCCTGTTGCAATTGAGGCGTCATGGCCAAGTGCTGGCCGATATGTAGCTGCAGCGTGGGCTTCATGGATACAACAACTCCCGTGCCAGATCAGGGAATCTGGCCGTTGAGACATTGTATCGCAGACGGAGTCCTTGCCCTAGCAAGAAACGGGCCTTAATTGGATCGACGGGGGGTTTCAGAGGCTGAACTGGTCGCCCAGGTAGACTTTGCGGACCATCTCATTGGCGAGGATTTCTGCAGAGGTACCTTCCGCGATCAGTGTGCCGGCGCTGACAATATAGGCCTTCTCGCAGATATCGAGCGTGTCACGGACATTGTGATCAGTGATCAGTACGCCGATGCCACGGTCTTTCAAGTGCGTAATGATGCTCTTGATGTCCGCCACAGAAATGGGATCAACGCCGGCAAAGGGTTCATCGAGCAGAATGAAGTGGGGTTCAGCAGCCAAGGCGCGGGCAATTTCAGCGCGCCGGCGTTCGCCACCGGACAGGCTCATGCCAGTATTCTTACGGATATGGGTGATGTGGAACTCTTCCAGCAACGACTCCAGCTTGGCTTGGCGTCCTGCCTTGTCCAAGTCTTTGCGAGTCTCCAGGATGGCCATGATGTTCTGTTCGACCGAGAGCTTGCGAAAAATAGAGGCTTCCTGCGGTAGATAGCCAATACCCTTGCGAGCACGACCATGCATAGGCAGTAGGGAGATATCTTCTTCGTCGATGCAGATACGCCCGGCATCCATGGGGACTAAGCCGACAATCATATAAAAACTGGTTGTTTTGCCGGCCCCATTAGGGCCGAGCAGGCCAACAATTTGTGCACTCTCTATGGAGAGGGAGACACTTTTAACAACCTGCCGTCCCTTATAAGCCTTGGCTAAGTCGTTTACATACAATATGGCCATCAGCGGGCATCCTTGCGTGGGGCGCGTGGCTGCGGAGGCAAAATCAATTGCACGCGACTGCTGGCATCGCCCTTAGCTTCCACCTGCTGACGGGCAATAGCGTAAACGATGGAGGCCCCCTGAAAGCTGGCGCCGTCTTGTTTCAGGCGGGCTTGGCCAGTCAATGAAATAGTTTCATTGCGAAGGTCGTAATCAATTCGGCTGGCTTCGGCGCTGACCAGTCCTTTCTTCGGGTCGACTTGCTGCTGGTAGCGTGCCGGCTTGCCGGTCGCGACAGTGGTGGACACATTACCCTCTTTGTCGACGGTGATGACGACTTCATCCGCACGTACTTCGAGCGTCCCTTGACGAATCACCACAGAGCCACGATAGGTAGCAATACCCGTTTTTTCATTGAAACTGGCACTGTCGGCGGCAACCTGCAGGGGCTGGTCGCGGTCGGTGGGCAGGGCGGATGCTAAGGTTGGGACTGCTCCCAAAGCCAGTAAGGCAATAAGACTAACGACGCGCGGGAGCATACGTACCTGTTACATTTTGTTGGATTTCAATGGTGCCGGTTTTTAGGCCGGCTGTCAGGGTTTGTCCGGAGATTTCACCTTGCGTACTGCTTAAGCGGATGCCCGTGGTGCTTTGCAGGCGTTCTTCATCAGGCCATGCGGTAAGGGAGGGGGAAACAAACCGTACCGGTACGGCGGCGGGATCACGGCGCTCGGCGGTGACGCCACCTTCTAGCCTGATTTCTTTCCCATCATCAATGCTGATGGCATGGGTTGCACGAATATGCCATGCCTCGCGTCCTTGTTCGTACAGGCGCAGTACCGGACTATCGAGCACGGCTTCGTTTTGCGGTGTGGCGTAGTGGCGCAACTCGGGCGAGTCAAGGCGGCGGATCAACTGGCCATCCTTGCCGCTTTCCGTCAAACGAATGCCTCGTACCTCGTAGTCAGGGAGTCGCGCGCCATCTGCTTTTGGTGCAGCCACCAGTGAAGACTCCAGTCCCCAGTAATAGCCAACGCCACCTAGAACGAGCAGTACGCCGGCGACACTGATGAGGTTACGAGTGTCCATGATTAACTCAGTGCTCCAAATAGGGCGCTAGAGCGTGGGCATAATTCCCTTGAGCTTTTAGCAATAGATCACAGACCTCTCGCACTGCACCTCGGCCACCTGACAGGTGTGTCACATAGTCAGCATGCGTATGGAGCTCGCTGTGAGCATTGGCAACGGCGACACCAAGCCCGGCGGCACGAATAGCGGGTAGGTCGGGCCAATCGTCACCGACATAAGCAATGTGCTCCAAGGCGATACCCAGTTCGCCTGCTAACTCACGCAAGGCGACCAGCTTGTCTTCACGGCCTTGTAGCAGATGGCCGATGCCAAGGTTGCCAGCGCGACGGGCCACCAGTTTTGTGTTGCGGCCAGTAATAATGGCGCAGGCTACGCCAGATTGTTGCAATAGCTTGATGCCATGACCGTCTTGCGTATCAAAGGTTTTAAGCTCTTGTCCGTCCTCGGCAAAGTACAAGCGGCCATCGGTCAGTACACCATCCACATCAAGTGCCAGCAGGCGAATATGAGCCGCTTTCTGCATCACGGTATCCATCTCACATCACTCCTGCGCGTAACAGATCATGCATATTGAGGGCGCCAATCGGGCGGTTATCAGCGTCGACCACGATCACGCCATTGATCTTGCGCTGCTGCATGACATCCAGGGCCTCAACGGCCAGTAGGTTTGCTGTTACGGTGGTGCATTGCGTGTTCATGACATCGCGGATAGCGGCGTGGTGAATATCAATCTTGTGGTCCAGATTGCGCCGAAGATCGCCATCCGTGTACAAGCCGGCTAGCGTACCGTCTGTGCCGGTGACAGCGGTCATGCCAAGTCCCTTTTTCGTGATTTCCATCAGGGCGTCAATGATCAGCGTGTTCTCAGATACAACCGGCACCTGCTCATTTTTATGCATCACGTCCTGTACGCGCAGCAAGAGCTTACGCCCCAGCGAGCCACCCGGATGTGAGAGGGCAAAGTCTTCTGCCGTGAAGCCACGCGCTTCAAGCAGGGCTACAGCCAGCGCATCTCCCAGTACCAATGTGGATGTAGTAGAGGAGGTGGGAGTCAGGCCTAGCGGGCAGGCCTCTGGAGACTTGCCGATCTCTAGGCTGACGGTCGCGGCTTGAGACAAGGTGGAGTGGCCGTTGTTGGTAATGCTGATGAGCGGGGCATGCATGCGCTTGATGAGCGGCACAATGGCCAGCACCTCTCCAGTTTCACCGGAGTTGGAAATGGCAATTACCACATCCTGCGGCGTGATCATGCCGAGGTCTCCGTGACTGGCTTCGCCGGGGTGCACGAAAAAAGCAGGGGTACCGGTAGAGGCCAGCGTGGCGGCGATCTTGTTGCCGATATGGCCGGATTTGCCCATGCCAATCACGACAATGCGACCCTTGCACGCCAGCATCAACTCGCAGGCTTTCTGGAAGCGAGCGTCAATGTACGGGCGCAAATTGTCGAGTGCGGTCTGCTCAACCTGAATCACGCGCAGTCCCACAGGGATGAAGTTAAATTCGGCCATGTCAGAAAAAACTCCTTGAACAAGGGCGGGATTATCCCCCAGTCCTCCCTGCCAGCGCTAGCACAGGAGTGTGAGGGCAGGTTACCGAGTGACAACTCATCACGCGGGCCCAACAGTGATATAGTGCCACCACTATTCCTCGGACTGACGCCCCATGACGGACGCTGCCCCTGATAATCTGGTCGAAATACGCAATCTAGCCTTCTCCCGTGGGGAGAGGAAGATATTTGACGGTGTTGACGTCAGTATCGCCCGTGGCAAGGTGACCGCCATCATGGGGCCATCCGGCTGTGGCAAAACCACACTGCTGCGCTTCATTGGTGGGCAGTTGCACCCTGATGGCGGCGAAGTGCGCGTCAATGGACGCAATGTCCCGAGCATGGGGCGAGAAGAGCTGTTCCGTGTGCGCGCTTCCATGGGCATGCTGTTTCAGTCTGGGGCACTGTTTACGGATCTCTCGGTCTATGAAAACGTCGCCTTTCCGTTGCGGGCGCATACGCGTCTGTCCGAGCCTCTGATTCGTGAACTGGTTCTGATGAAGCTGGAGTCGGTCGGCTTACGCGGGGCGGAAGCGCTGATGCCAGCCGAACTTTCCGGTGGTATGAATCGCCGCGCGGCGCTTGCTCGCGCCATCGCACTTGATCCCGAGCTCATCATGTACGACGAGCCTTTTGCCGGGCAGGACCCAATCGTTAAGGGCGTGCTGGTAACGTTGATTCGTACATTGCGTGAGGCGCTGGGGCTGACGACCGTAATTGTTTCGCATGATATTCACGAAACCCTGTCGATTGCCGATTACATTTATGTGTTGGCGGATGGCAAAGTCATTGGCCAAGGTACGCCAGCTGAGTTGCAGTCCTCAACGTCGGATTATGTGCGGCAGTTTTTGCAGGGTGAGCCAGATGGTCCGGTGCGTTTCCGCTACCCGGCACTGGGCTTTGCTGAAGAGTTGGCGGCGTTGCGTCCGCAAGGGGACCGTTCCTGATGCAGCAAATTCAGCGTCTGGGGGCCAATGCCCTCAATGTTGTGCAGAAAATCGGCGCAGCCACGGTTTTTCTGTACCAGTCACTGGTGGCAGTACCTAACCTGCGTACCGGGTTTCCACTACTAATAAAACAGTTGTATTCGGTGGGGGTGCTCTCTCTCATCATTATTATGGTATCCGGCTTATTCATTGGCATGGTGCTAGGCCTTCAGGGCTACAATATCCTTATCGATTACGGTAGCGAGCAGGCGCTTGGCACCATGGTGGCCTTAACGCTCGTGCGTGAGCTGGGGCCGGTGGTAACAGCTTTACTGTTTGCAGGTCGCGCTGGATCCGCGCTAACGGCTGAAATTGGTCTTATGAAGACAACCGAGCAGCTCTCCAGCATGGAGATGATTGGTGTCGATCCGCTTCGTCGTATTGTGGCACCCCGTTTCTGGGCCGGTTTTTACTCAATGCCAATACTGGCGCTGATTTTTTCGGCGGTGGGTGTGCTCGGTGGCATGCTGGTCGGTGTGGAGTTTTTGGGGGTCTATGAAGGCTCCTACTGGTCCAATATGCAAAACTCTGTGGAGTTTTATGATGACGTTGTTAACGGCATCATCAAGAGCGTTGTATTTGGTGCGGCAGTAACGTGGATTGCTGTTTTTCAAGGCTACGATTGCGAGCCCACCAGTGAAGGGATTTCCCGCGCTACCACGCGTACCGTGGTGTATGGCTCGCTAGCGGTGCTGGGCCTGGACTTTATGCTCACCGCTGTCATGTTCGGAGGATTCTGATGCGTACACGTACTATCGAGATGACGGTTGGCCTATTTATGGTTGCCGGGTTTGTGGCGCTTTTTTTCATGGCAATTCGCGTCAGCGGCTTGGCCGAAGAGGCAGGTAAGCCTAGCTATCAGCTGATGGCTAAGTTTCAGAATGCTGGCGGCCTTGGTGTGCGTGCCAAGGTCACATTGGCCGGCGTGGTAATCGGCCGTGTTAGCAAGATCGAGCTGGACTCCAAGACGCTTCAGGCCAGAGTCACCATGGATGTGTATAACGATGTGAAGACCATCGATACTGATGCGGTGGCGTCTATCCTGACTGCCGGCATGATTGGTGAAAAATATGTGGGAATTGTGCCAGGTGCCGATGACACATATCTCAAGAACGGTGACGAAATCGAACAGACACAGTCCTCGCTTGTGTTGGAAGATCTGATTGGCAAGTTCCTGTCCAGTCAAGCCACCAAGCCCGCTGCACCGGCCGCCGCTGACGACAGTTTCTGAGGCCTGAGCGTACTCTGGAGATCATGATGAAATTTTGGCAACGACTGACGGCGACGCTTGTGCTGGTGCTGCCGATGATGGCGACGGCAGCGGAGAACCCACAGACGGTGGTGCAGGACGCCACCAATACGTTATTGACGCGCATCACCAAAGAAAAAGCCACTCTAAAGAAAGACGAGGCGGCGCTGCTTCGTGTGGTGGAAGAAAATATCACGCCCTTTGTCGATATTGACGGCATTGCTCGCAGCGTTATGGGTCAATACTTCCGTCAAGCGACACCCGCACAGCAGAAAGAGTTTGCCCGTGTGTTCAAGCAATCATTGGTGCGTACTTACGCCAAGGGGCTGACCTCTTATGAGGATCAGAAGATTGTGTTCAAGCCGTACAAGGCTGGAACGGATACTCAGAAGGCACAGGTAAATGTGGATGTGCATGGTGATGGCGGCCAAGTCTTTCCGGTAACTTTTCAGATGCAGATGGATAAAGCTGGCAAGTGGAAGGTACGTAATCTGATTCTGAACGGTATCAACTTGGGCCTGACATTCCGCAATCAGTTTAGCTCTGCTGTGGAGTCCAACCGGGGTAGCTTGGATAAGGCGATTGCGGGATGGACGCCAGATACCAAGGCGCTTGAAGGCACTTCGGCAGGCGGTGGTAAAACCAACAAGACGGCGGTGCAATGAATGCACTCATTCGGGAAGGTGATGTTCTGCGTTTAAGCGGAGATGTCACCTACGATAATGCAGAGGCTCTGTGTGCGGAAGGCCTTGGCTTGCTTGCGGGTATAAGCTCGTCGCCGACAGTTGATCTGGCAGGTTTGACGACAGCCAGCAGCCTGACCGTTGCCATGCTCTTGCGTTGGGCACGGGCGGCGGCTGCGCGAGGCCAGAGCCTGCGGTTAACACAAGTGCCAGAGCGGTGCCTTGCTATCATTCGAGTCAGTGGTCTGACGGATGCTTTACCGGAAGTGTAATTTCTGTTTTTTGAGAATGATTTAATGATGATTGATTTAATCAAGACATTGCTGGAACTCGCCATCCCCGATGCAGAAGTTCTGGTTGAAGGTGGCAGTGGCAAGTACACCGTTACGGTGGTGACGGATCGTTTTGAGGGGATGCGCCCGGTTGCCAAGCAGCAGCTGGTTTATGGCCCACTCAATTCGCATATTGCCACTGGCGAGATTCATGCAGTAACGATGCGTACCCTGACCAAGGAAGAGTGGCGCAAGATCAAGCTCTTTTCCTGATGCTTCTGGCACCGATGTAAATCCCTGTCCGACTTCATGTCGGACGTTTTCGTTTCTGGGAAACGATTTTTTTCGTACTTTTTGAGAGCTCTGATGGACAAGTTGCTGATTACCGGTGGTACGCGCCTTGATGGTGAAGTGAAGATTTCCGGCGCAAAAAACGCTGCACTTCCACTGCTGGCCGCCACGCTGCTGGCGAAGACGCCGGTCACGTTGACCAATGTGCCGCAACTCAAAGATATCACTACCCTGATCCAGATTCTGGGTCACATGGGAGTGACCGTAGAGATTGGTGAGCAATGTCAGGTGCAAGTAAACGCCAATACCTTGTCGACCGCCGTAGCACCCTACGAGTTGGTTCGCACCATGCGTGCATCCATTTTTGTACTCGGCCCACTACTGGCCCGTTTTGGTGAGGCATCAGTGTCATTGCCGGGTGGTTGTGCCATCGGGTCACGTCCGGTTGATCAGCATCTGAAGGGCCTGATTGCACTGGGTGCTGATATTCAGGTTGAGAACGGCTATGTGCATGGCAAGGTGAACGGCCGTCTTAAGGGTGCTCATTTTGTTTTCGATATGGTCACGGTGGGCGGTACCGAGAATTTGCTGATGGCAGCCACGCTGGCCGAAGGCACGACCGTGATTGAGAATGCAGCGCGTGAGCCTGAGATCATCAATCTGGCAGGGCTGCTAACTGCTATGGGAGCAAAGATTGAGGGAGCAGGTACCGATACCATCACCGTGCATGGTGTTGAATCCCTCAATGGTTGCACCTACCGTGTGATTGCCGACCGTATTGAAACGGGCTCCTACTTGGCCGCCGCGGCGGTTACCGGCGGACGTGTAAAAACTCTGGATACTGATCCAGGTTTGCTCGATGCCGTGTTGCTCAAGTTCAAGGAAGCAGGAGCAAAGATCACCACTGGCCCGGATTGGATTGAGCTTGATATGGAAGGTCGCCGGCCCAAAGCGATAAATTTCCGTACAGCCCCCCACCCTGGATTCCCTACCGATATGCAGGCACAGTTTATGACGGTGAATGCGGTAGCGGAAGGGACAGGTACTATCATCGAAACCATCTTTGAAAACCGCTACATGCATGTGCCAGAGCTGAATCGTTTGGGTGCACAAATTGCTGTTGATGGTCACACTGCCATCGTCACAGGCGTAGAAAAACTTCAGGCCGCTCCCGTGATGGCAACAGACCTGCGTGCGTCCATGTCGCTGGTTATTGCTGCACTAGCGGCGGAAGGCGAAACCTTGGTCGACCGCATTTATCACATTGATCGCGGCTATGAACGCGTTGAAGAAAAGCTGCAGGCATTGGGAGCAACGATACGCCGTATCTCCGGACGAGGTGAGGAATGAGCGGTATCATTATTGCGCTATCAAAAGGGCGCATTCTTAACGATACCTTGCCACTGTTGCGCGAGGCCGGAATTGATTTTCTCGAAGACCACGAAAAATCGCGCAAGCTGATTTTTCCAACCACTCATCCCGATGTGCGCATCGTGATCGTGCGTGCGACTGATGTGCCAACTTATGTGGAAAATGGTGCTGCCGATATCGGCGTGGCAGGCAAGGATGTGTTGATGGAGTACGATACCAGTGGCGTGTATGAACCACTGGATCTAAAGATTGCCCGTTGCCGCTTGATGGTCGCCGGGCCGGTGAATGCGCCAGTGGTGACAGGACGTTTACGTGTGGCAACTAAGTTTGTAAATGTCACGCAGCGTTATTATGCCGAGAAAGGCGAACAGGTTGAGTTGATCAAATTGTATGGCTCCATGGAGCTGGCGCCATTGATGGGCCTGGCGGATCGCATTGTCGATGTAGTGGATACGGGCAAGACACTGAAGGAAAATGGCCTAGAGCCGACCGAACTGATTGCCCATATTACGTCACGTCTTATTGTGAATAAGGCGGCCATGAAAATGAAGCATGGCCTTATTCAGCCAGTGCTTGATCAGCTGGCTGCGGCCGTTGCCCGTCGTGAAAAAACGTCTGTCTGAACTAAATTTCCGGAGCATGATGTGAGCGAACTCATTCCCCGTCTTGATACCACCGAAACAGGCTTCGATCGTCGCCTTGAGTCTCTCCTTGCTTGGGAGGGCGTGAGCGATGCGGGTGTGCAGGAAGCGGTTGTTGAAATCGTAGGGCGAGTGCGTCGTGAAGGCGACCGCGCCTTGCTGGAATACAGCAATCGTTTTGATGGGCTAAATGCCCCAAATGCGCAACATCTTGATGTGCCGCAGCAGCGCCTCAAGGAGGCCCTTGATGGGTTGCCGGCCCATGAGCGTGAAGCGCTGATCGCCGCACGTGATCGCGTCCGTGTGTATCATGAAAAACAGCGTCAAGACTCTTGGCAATACACCGAGGCAGACGGCACGGTATTAGGTCAGCAAATTACTCCGCTAGATCGCGTGGGTATTTATGTGCCGGGAGGTAAAGCCTCCTATCCCTCGTCTGTGTTGATGAATGCTATACCGGCCAAAGTGGCGGGCGTGCAGGAAGTCATCATGGTGGTGCCAACACCAAAAGGTGAAGTGAGCGAGTTAGTGTTCGCTGCCGCCTATCTTGCCGGTGTAGACCGCGTATTTACGATTGGTGGTGCCCAAGCTGTTGCAGCACTGGCCTATGGTACGGAGACCGTGCCTCGGGTCGATAAGATTGTTGGCCCTGGCAATATCTATGTGGCAACAGCAAAGCGCATGGTGTTCGGTCAGGTTGGTATCGACATGATTGCAGGCCCATCGGAGATCCTGATTTATTGTGACGGCAAGACCGATCCAGACTGGATTGCCATGGATCTGTTCTCGCAGGCCGAACATGACGAGCAGGCTCAAGCCATTCTACTGTCAGAAGACGGTGCGTTTCTTGAGGCCGTTTACGCCAGTATTGAGAAATTACTGCCCACACTCGCGCGTCACGAGATTGCCCGTATTTCACTGGCGAATCGCGGAGCATTGATTCGTGTGCGTGATCGTGGGGAGGCCTTGTCTCTGATTAATCGTATTGCTCCGGAGCATTTGGAGTTGTCGGTAGAAAATCCGGAAACACTGCTGCCGCAAATTCGTCACGCCGGTGCCATTTTTATGGGGCGTCATACGCCAGAAGCACTGGGTGATTACTGTGCTGGCCCAAATCACGTATTGCCGACCTCGGGCACGGCGCGCTTCTCATCGCCACTTGGTGTCTATGATTTTCAGAAGCGTACCAGCCTGATTGGGTGTTCTCCGGCGGGTGCTTCGGCGCTCGGCAAGGTGGCTTCTGTGCTGGCTCGAGGCGAGGGCCTTGAAGCGCATGCACGCTCCGCAGAATATCGCATCATCACGTAATCTTGTCTGGGGCTGATTTAGCTCGGCCCCAGACACGCATCGGACACATTCGCATGAGCAAGTTCTGGAGTGCCTTCGTCAATAATCTCGTCCCCTATGTGCCGGGCGAGCAGCCGAAGATAGCCAATCTCGTCAAGCTCAATACTAACGAGAATCCGTACGGTCCATCACCACTTGCTATCGCTGCCATGCAGGCAGAATTGTCGGATGACCTTCGTCTTTATCCTGATCCCAATGCGGATGTGTTGAAAGAGGCGATTGCCGATTATTACGGTGTTACCAAAGCCAATGTCTTTGTTGGTAATGGCTCGGACGAAGTACTGGCACATGTATTTCATGGCCTGCTCAAGCATGATCTGCCCATTCTTTTTCCCGATATTTCCTACAGTTTTTATCCTGTTTATTGCGGGCTCTACAATGTGCCGTTTCAGCAAGTCATGCTGGATAAAAACTTTGCCATTAATCTTGAGGATTATGATCGACCAAATGGCGGCATCATTTTTCCCAATCCAAATGCACCGACCGGAATGCTCACGCCACTTGCTGCCATTGAGGCGCTGCTGAAGCGTAATACCGATTCAGTAGTGGTGGTCGATGAGGCTTATGTGGATTTTGGCGGTGAGAGCGCTATCGCTCTGGTTCATCGTTACCCCAATTTGTTAGTAACACAGACGCTGTCCAAGTCGCGCTCGCTGGCGGGGCTGCGTGTTGGCCTCGCTGTCGGGCATCCTGACTTGATCGAAGCGCTGGAGCGCATTAAGAATAGTTTTAATTCATATCCGTTGGGGCGTATGGCGATTGCAGGAGCAGCTGTCGCATTTACGGATCGCGCCTACTTTACTAAAACCTGCCAAGCGGTAATAAATAGCCGGGATGCATTGGTCGCTGAGATGGAGGCGCTGGGTTTTGACGTACTGCCGTCTGCAGCGAACTTTGTATTTGCGCGACATCCAGAGCATGAAGGCAGTGCTCTCGCTGCACGGCTGCGTGAGCGGTCCGTGATTGTTCGTCATTTCCGCATTTCGCGTATCGAGCAGTTTCTGCGTATTACGATCGGAACGCCTGCGCAGAATGCAGCGCTGGTAGCCGCACTGAAAGCTATCTTGTAGCGAGGGAAGGGTAATGGAAAAGCTCTTTTATCTCTCAGATCTTTTTGGTGTGGGTGTTTTTGCCATTACCGGCGCACTGATGGCGGGACGCAAGTCCATGGATCTATTCGGGGTGCTGGTGATCGCCATCATCACGTCGCTGGGCGGCGGCACCTTACGTGATCTTATTCTCGACAATCACCCGGTCAGTTGGATTCGCAACGATACCTATATTCTGGTGGCATCGCTGGCCGCAGTGGCAACCGTGGTATGGGTGCGCTTCACTCGACCCATACACGAGACCGGGTTGTTGATTGCCGATGCGTTTGGCTTGGCAGTTTTTACCGTAATTGGAACAGAAGTTGCGTTACAGCATGATGCGCCTATTAGTACGGCGGTAATTATGGGGGTCATGACAGGCGTGGCCGGCGGCGTGATTCGCGATGTTATTTGCAACGAGATCCCTCTGATTTTTCAGAAGGAAATTTACGCTACCGCCTGTATTGCGGGCTCACTGGCATTCATTGGTCTGCGTGAGTTGAGCATGCCTTGGGGGAGTACGGCAGGGCTAGCCATGCTGGTGGTTCTGCTCATACGTCTGGCAGCCATACGGTGGCGTTTGTCATTGCCGCGCTTTCATTTGCTGGATCGCAGTATTAGGTAGGTAGATCGTCAGGTAAGTGGTCAGCAGATAGTTAGGTTAGAAGCCGCCAACATTTTCTATTTGGCGGCTCCTCTTTTTACTCCATTGCGGGTGAGCCCGTTTCTTTCGGGCGCTCTCCGATTTGAATCTTTAGCTCTACTTCGCGGCGATCACGCACCACCACCACACGCATATCACTACCGGGTTTCAGCACGGCAATCCGGTTGATCGCATCCTGAGCATCCTGCACTGCTTTGCCGTTGATACTGATTAGAATGTCCCCTGGCTCCATGCCGCCCTTGTGGGCCGGACCATTGCGAACTACACCTGCAACCGCCACTCCTTTTTTCACAGGACTACCGATTTGATGTGCGAGTGCTTCATCCAATGTGCGCACCTCGATGCCCAGCCAACCTCTAACGACTTTGCCATCCTTGATAATGGCTTGCATTACGCTTTTGGCCAGGCTGGCAGGAATGGCAAAGCCAATGCCCTGATTTCCACCGCTACGCGAATAAATAGCGGAGTTAACCCCTACCAGATTCCCCGCAACATCGATCAAGGCGCCGCCAGAGTTGCCCGGATTGATGGCGGCATCGGTCTGGATGAAGTCTTCAAAGGTATTAATGCCCAGTCCTTGTCGGCCTAGAGCAGAAACAATTCCCTGCGTGACGGTCTGGCCCACCCCAAACGGATTGCCAATGGCCAGTACCACGTCGCCTACTTGCATTGCAGATTCGCGGAATGGCAGTACCGGCAGCGCGCTAAGGTTTATTTTGAGTACCGCGAGATCCGTGCCAGGGTCAGTGCCAACCACGGTGGCTGTTGTTTCGCGGCCATCCTTGAGAGCAACACGGATTTCGTCGGCCTCCACCACAACATGGTTATTGGTCAGTACATAGCCTTCCGGGCTGACAATGACGCCAGAGCCAAGGCTGGATGACATGCGTTCATCGGGTTGCCCTTCGCCAAAAAAACGCCTGAAGAAAGGGTCCCGCATTAAGGGGTGCATTTGCCGTTCAATTTTCTGCGTGGTGTAGATATTGACCACGGCAGGAGCCGCCACTTGCACGGCCCCAGCATAAGAAACGGGCCCACTAATGGGGGTGGGGACGGTGACGACCGGCGCTCGTTCAGTCGGCAGGGAGGGGGTCATGTTCGGAATGACAGAGGGAGCGTGCGGCATCCATAGCCAGCCCAAAACGCCAGCCAGCAGCAGCCAAGGCAACAGAATCTTGAAACGCATGAAGGGGTTCCTTTCTGGGCATACTCGGGAGAGTATGGCGCTCTCTTTCTGTCTCTCAATCCCGGTTTTGTATGACTTTCTTACGTGATGTACTTGCCCTACTGGATCAAACCTTGGAGCCAGCGCGCTTCAGTGACTATTGTCCGAACGGTCTGCAAGTGGAAGGGCGAGCCCAAGTAAACAAGATCGTCACGGGTGTGACGGCATCGCAAGCGTTGATTGATGCGGCCGTAGCTTGCGGGGCAGATGCCGTACTGGTGCATCATGGTTATTTTTGGAAAGGAGAGGATGCCCGGATTACCGGCATGAAAAAGGCTCGTCTCAAGACCTTGCTGGATAATGATATTTCGCTGCTGGCGTACCACCTGCCACTGGATGCTCATCCGCAGTTAGGCAATAACGCGCAACTGGCAAAAATACTTGGTTTAACTGTCGATGGACCGCTAGAGCCCGGTAATCCGCGCAGTGTCGGCAATACTGCTGTACTGCCGGTGCCTCTTTCGGCAACAGATTTCGCCTCGCATATCGCGTTGCAGCTTGGTCGTCAGCCGCAAGTGATTGCGGGAGGGCCTCCTACTATCCGTCGCGTCGGCCTCTGTACTGGCGGAGCACAGGGATATATTGACCAAGCCATTGCGCTCGGTCTGGATGCGTATATTAGTGGGGAGATTTCCGAGCAGACGGTGCATGCAGCACGGGAGTGCGGCATCCATTACTTCGCCTGCGGGCACCATGCAACGGAGCGTTATGGTGTGAAGGCGCTGGGTGAGTTTTTACAGCAGCAAACCGGTGTGCTTGTGGAGTTTGTTGATATCGATAACCCGGTGTAACCAGATAGTATAACGGCGACCCCCTTGTAAGGGTGCTATCGGTCTCTTTGCTGGGAGGGGTTTTACTCCCTCCCAACAGGGATCAGTCGCGAAAGCCGTAATCTTCATCCAAGGTGCCCCTGTCACTGGGCTTCTTGGTGGCGTAGTCACGTGGCGGCTCAACGCTAGAAAGATAGGCATCATCGTTGAGCAGTGCCGCATGGCCCAAGCCATTACGGGGTGCCTCTATGCTGATAAACGCATTCGCCGGGTTGCTGCTGCCGTGCCGCTTGCTGTCTGCGCAGAGGTTCTGGGCGCCCAACTGCATGTGCTGGTGCAGCTCGCGAAAGCTCGTGGTCAGGGCGTTAGCCAGCTGTGCCGTTGCGCCAAAGTGCTGGGTAACAGATTCCTGATAATGATCGTACTTGCCTTGCAGATCGGTGAGGTGTGTCTCCAGCTCACGTACCCGGGTATCAGGATTGCGCGACCTAGCCAGTAGCCAGCCACCCAGTCCACCCAGTGCAAACACGATCAGATAAATCAACCAGCCCATGCGATTCTCCCTGTGCGGTTGCCGGCCAGCATGCCGGGCATTTATTCGCTAACCGCTAGTCTATAGCATTGTCCCGTCTCGCCAAGTCGCCTTGAGGAATTTTCATCATGTCATCCGGACCAGATATCGCTTTTATGATCCCCGGTCCTGCCGGTTTGCTAGAGGCACGCTGGGCGGCCAGTGCGAGTCATAAAGAAGAGGCGGCCATCGTCTGTCATCCTCATCCCCTGCACGGCGGCACCATGACGAACAAAGTGGTGACCACGCTGGCACGCACCTTTCGCGATGCCGGCTTGTCTGTCCTGATCTTTAATTTTCGTGGTGCTGGCGCCAGTGAAGGAGTGCATGACCAGGGGCGTGGAGAGGTGGATGATCTTTTGGCTGCCTTGGCATGGCTACAGACGCAAGGGGTACGACGAATTCATCTGGCCGGGTTTTCTTTCGGCTCCTGGGTTTGTGCAGCAGCTTCGGGGCGTCTACCAGACGGCTTACATCTTGTTCAGTTGGTTTTAGTGGCGCCACCGGTACAGTACGAAGGCTTTTCTGCCTTGCATCCACCATCAGGTACCCTAGTGATGATGGGTGATCAAGATGAGGTGGTAGACTCTGCCGCCATGAAAGAATGGTCAGAAACCAGACGCCCGCCTTGCATTCTTAAGGTTTTTTCCGGAGCAGGGCATTTCTTTCATGGTCGTTTGACCGACCTCAAGGCAGAATTGGCCGCCCACTTGATTTCCTGATCTGACCAAGGGAAGCAGGTACAGTTCAGTCATTATCGGGTTGCAGCGCTCACTCAAGTGGGTAAACTGCCGCCCCATTGACTGGTTAGTCTCGTTTTTTATCGCAGAATCCTGTCATGCCTCAGCAACGATATCAGCAAGACCTTACTCGTCCAGAGTTCCGGCACGACGACGCTCAGGCGAATGCCGTTCGGCATCTTCAGCGCGTCTGCGATGAGCTAACCGCTCGGTATGACGCTTCTCGGACAGCTTCCGGACTAGGGCGGTTGTCGGTAAAAAAGAACCAGCGCCGACCAGTGCAAGGCCTGTACATGTGGGGTGGGGTGGGGCGAGGCAAGACCTACCTGATGGACCTTTTTTTTGAGGCCTTACCGTTCCGTCGCAAGATGCGCATTCACTTTCACCGCTTTATGCAGCGAGTGCACAAGGAGCTGAATGCACTGAGGGGAACACAGAACCCGCTGGATATCGTGGCAGACACGTTGCGTAAAGAGGCGGTGGTCATTTGTTTTGACGAGTTTTTCGTTACAGACATTACGGATGCCATGTTGTTGGGTGGCCTGTTCGAAAAGCTGTTCGCTCGAGGTGTGACGTTGGTGGCGACCAGCAATATCGTGCCGGATCGTCTTTACGAAAATGGCTTGCAGCGTGAGCGCTTTTTGCCAGCGATTGCTATGCTGAAACAGCACTGTGATGTAATAAATGTAGACTCAGGCGTAGATTATCGCCTGCGCGTACTAGAGCAGGCAGAGTTGTATCACTGTCCGCTGGATGAGATGGCTGAAGAAAGCTTAGCGAACAGCTTTGGCGAGCTGACATCTGGGCTTCAGGTGAGCAATCAGCCGATTATTATTAATGACCGGCATGTGAATGTGCTTGCCTGTACGGATGATGTGCTGTGGGTGACGTTTGCTGATTTGTGCATCGCCGCGCGTTCTGCGGCGGATTACATTGAGCTGGCTCGCGAGTATCACTCTGTTTTGCTGGCAAATGTGCCGGTGATGACGGGTAACCTTGATGATTCAGCGCGTCGCTTTATTAACTTGGTGGACGAGTTTTACGACCGCTGCGTGAAGCTGATTGTTTCGGCAGATGCCCCAATCGAATCGCTGTACCAGGGTAAAAAGCTGGCATTTGAATTTCAGCGTACGCAGTCGCGACTGCTGGAAATGCAGTCGCACGAATATCTTGCTCGCGAGCATCGACCCTGAATCAGGGTGGTTCTTCGAGTAGATTGTATAAACAGAAAAGCGGCAACCAACTGGAGAGACCAACATGATTCCGCGCAGTATTTTCAATTCCGACCACGAAGCCTTCCGAGACATGGTCGTCAAGTTCCTTGAGAAAGAAGCCGTGCCATTCCATGCCCAGTGGGAAGAAGATGGCCAGATTGACCGCGCACTCTGGAATAAGGCCGGTGAGCAGGGCATGTTGTGTCCATGCCTGCCGGAAGAGTTCGGCGGTGTGGGTGCCGACTATCTGTATTCCGCCATTGTGATGGAAGAGATCTCCCGCCTTGGGCTGACGGGCATTGGTTTTGGTCTGCACACAGACATCGTGGCACCGTATATCGAGCATTACGGCAGCGCAGAAATGCAGCAGAAGTATCTGCCAAAGATGGTTTCGGGTGAAATGGTGGGTGCTATTGCCATGACGGAGCCGGGTGCCGGTTCTGACTTGCAGGGCGTTCGCACCACCGCGGTGCGTGATGGCGATCACTACATCATCAATGGCTCCAAGACGTTCATCACCAATGGGCAGCATGCCGATATCGTGATTGTGGTGGCAAAGACTGACCCGGCGGCAGGTGCCAAAGGCACTTCGCTCATTATTGTCGAGGCAGGAACACCAGGATTCACCAAGGGTCGCAATCTGCACAAGGTCGGCATGAAGGCTCAGGATACCTCAGAGCTGTTCTTTCAAGATGTCCGGGTGCCAGTGGCTAACTGCATTGGCAAAGAAAATATGGGCTTCATCTACCTAATGCAGGAACTGCCGCAGGAGCGTCTGGGTATTGCCGTCAACGGCATCGCCATGGCGGAAGGCGCGCTCAAGCTTACGATTGACTATGTAAAGGAGCGCAAGGCCTTCGGTAAGCACATCGCCGATTTCCAGAATACCCAGTTCAAGCTGGCAGAAATGCACTCCAGGGTCATGCAGGGGCGTATTTTTGTAGACCGTTGCCTTGAGTTGCACATGGAGAAGAAGCTGGATGTACCGACAGCCGCAGCGGCTAAATACATGATCACGGATCTGCAGTGTGAAGTGATTGATGAGTGTGTGCAGCTGCATGGTGGCTATGGCTACATGTGGGAGTACCCAATCGCTCGCATGTGGGCAGATGCCCGTGTCCAGCGTATCTATGGGGGCACCAACGAAATCATGAAGACGATTATTGCCCGGGCCGTGCTGGCCTGAGGACGTAAGCTGAGTTTTTCCGGGCGGCAGAGTGGCTGCCCGGAATTTTCCCTAAAAGGGCAGTTGTAAAAGCGGAACCACTTGGGTAAGATTCGCGTCCTCTTTGACGGGGCCTTGCCTTTTTTGGTGTCCGGCTTCGTCAGCTGCCCTTATGTTACAGGCGTTAATGCAATGAAGACTTTCAGTGCCAAGTCGGAAACGGTGAAGCGTGACTGGTTTGTGATCGATGCAAACGGCAAGACCCTTGGTCGTCTGGCGACCGAAGTGGCGCGCCGTCTGCGTGGCAAGCACAAGCCTGAGTACACCCCGCACGTTGATACCGGTGATTACATCGTTATCGTCAATGCGGAAAAGATTACCGTTACCGGTAACAAGGCCCAAGACAAGATGTATTATCACCACACCGGTTTTCCGGGTGGTCTGAAAAGCGTCAGCTTTGAAAAGCTGCTTGCTGCTAAGCCAGAAAGGCCAATTGAGATTGCTGTAAAAGGCATGCTTCCTAGGGGTCCACTGGGTCGTGCTATGCTGGCAAAGCTGAAGGTATATGCTGGCGGCGAGCATCCGCATGCTGCTCAGCAGCCCCAAGAATTGAAGATTTGAGTCGCAAACCATGACTGCACAAACCAACTACGGCACTGGTCGTCGCAAGACGGCAACCGCTCGCGTGTTTCTAAGCGCTGGCACTGGCGTTATCACGGTTAATGACCGTACGCTGGATAACTATTTCGGCCGCGAAACGGCACGCATGATTGTGCGTCAGCCGCTGGAACTGGTTGAGATGCTGGAAAAATTCGATCTCAAGATCACGGTGGCCGGTGGTGGTATCGGTGGCCAGGCAGGCGCGATTCGTCACGGTATTACTCGTGCACTGATCGAGTTTGACGAAGCGCTCAAGCCGCCACTGCGTAAGGCTGGTTTTGTGACGCGTGATGCTCGTGAAGTTGAACGTAAGAAGATTGGTCTGCGTAAGGCACGTAAGCGTCCGCAGTACTCTAAGCGTTAATACCCTTGAGGTATCGGTCTGTCAGGCTGCGAGAAGCGGCTTGGCAGATGGTCCGAATGTTGGGGAATCGTCTAACGGTAGGACTACGGACTCTGACTCCGTCTGTCTAGGTTCAAATCCTAGTTCCCCAGCCAATCGCGAAAAAAAGCCTTCAGGGTATACCTTGGAGGCTTTTTTTTGGTCTGATGTTTTTGAGAATTGTCGTGATAATCAGGGATGTATTTCCTTTGTCATAAAGGGTTCACTCCTTGTAAGAAGTGGGTGATTTCATTATTATTCACAGGCTATTTTTTTTGAGGCTCGGGTGCTAGTGCAGCAGTGACCGGGCGTCTTTTGTTCTTTGTTTGGAGCGTACTTGATGAGTACAGACGGCGTGAATGTCGGGCGTCGGCGATTGCTGATCGGCCTCACCAGTGCGGTGGGAGCAGTAGGCGTTGCCGGTGTGGCAGTACCGTTTGTGAAGTCCTGGACTCCCAGTGCCAAAGTCAAGGCAGCTGGAGCCCCGGTCACCGCAGACATCAGCCAGCTTGAGCCTGGGCAGAAAGTGGTAGTGGAATGGCGTGGCAAACCTGTTTGGGTTGTTCGTCGCACCGCCGCCATGCTGGAAGGCATGAAGAGGGTGGAGGGCGATCTTCTCGACCCTGCATCATCAAATGAAGATCAGCAGCCAGCCTATACAAAGAATGAGTACCGCTCCATTAATCCGGAATATTCGGTACTCATCGGCATATGCACTCATCTGGGCTGCTCACCACTCTTCGAGCCAGAAGAAGGCAAAATTCAGGGTGCTCCGGTCACGAATTGGCAGGGTGGCTTCTACTGTCCATGCCACGGATCAAAGTTTGATCTGGCCGGTCGCGTCTACAAGGGTGTTCCAGCACCAAAGAATCTAGAGGTGCCTCCGCATCTTTATGAGTCTGACAAGGTGCTGACAATCGGTATCGAGAAGGGAGCCGCCTAATGAGTAATCTCTTCAAGAGTGTGATGGGTTGGGTGGACGCGCGTTTCCCTGCGACGGAAACCTACGAATATCACATGTCCAAGTACTACGCCCCGAAGAACTTCAACTTCTGGTATTTCTTCGGCGTGCTGTCAATGATTGTGCTGGTCAATCAGCTGGCCACAGGCATCTGGCTGACCATGTTCTATACGCCAGATAGCGCCACTGCGTATGACGCAGTCGCTGGCTACATCATGTACGACGTTGAGTACGGCTGGTTGCTGCGCTATATGCACTCCACTGGCGCCTCGGCATTCTTTGTGGTGGTGTATCTGCATATGTTCCGCGGGCTTCTCTACGGCTCTTATCGCAAGCCGCGTGAACTACTGTGGATTTTCGGCATGCTGATTTACCTCTGCTTGATGGCAGAAGGCTTCTTTGGATATGTACTGCCGTGGGGCAACATGTCCTACTGGGGAGCTCAGGTTATCGTTAATCTGGCCGGTGCTGTTCCCTTCGTTGGTGGCGAGTTGGTTGAGTGGGTTCGTGGGGACTACCTAATTTCAGGTGCCACACTGAACCGTTTCTTTGCTCTGCATGTAGTCGCTATTCCGCTGGTGTTGGTGGCTCTGGTTTTCATGCATCTGGTTGCACTGCATCATGTTGGTTCGAACAACCCAGATGGTATTGAAATCAAGAAAAATAAAGGCGCGGACGGCAATCCGGTTGACGGTATTCCTTTCCACCCTTACTACACCGTGCATGATCTGGTTGGCATCGTGGTCTTCCTGATGGTGTTCTGTGCCGTGATTTTCTTCTTCCCGGATGGCGGTGGTTACTTCCTCGAGCGCCCTAACTTTGAGGCGGCTAATCCGCTTAAGACACCGGCACACATTGCACCAGTGTGGTACTACACGCCTTTCTACGCCATGTTGCGTGCCACACCATCGCTGTTTGGTTCGGCATTCCCTGGTGTGGTTGTGATGGGTGGAGCGATAGCCATCATGTTTGTTCTGCCTTGGCTGGACCGCAGCCCGGTTAAGTCCATTCGCTACAAGGGCTGGATGAGCAAGGTTTGGCTGGGTATTTTTGTGGTTAGCTTTGTGATTCTAGGTTATTTGGGTGTGGTGCCGTCCACTGGCACAACCTTCGGCATTAGCAACACGCCGTTGGCCCAGATACTGACGGTGTTGTACTTCTTGTACTTCCTGCTTATGCCTGTCTACACATCCATTGAAAAGTGCAAGCCGGTCCCTGAGCGTCTGACCGGGGGGAGCCACTGATGAAAAAGCTGATTGCTCTCGTTCTTTTTGCTCTCTCTCCGCTGGTGGCTCAGGCCTCCGGCGGCAGCGAATGCGGTGAGTTACCGCACTGCCTGCACGCTCCCGTGAACTCACAGGATACTGCATCACTGCAGACTGGCGCCAAACTGTTCCTTAGCTATTGCGCGGGCTGTCACAGTGCTAAGTACATTCGCTATGAGCGTATGGCCAAGGATTTGCAAATCGATCCGAAGCTGGTTGAAGAGTACATGCTCTTTGCGGGCGACAAG
>ERZ724509.65-NODE-65-length-48200-cov-48.686156_pt1 | contig 48200 bp, 78 predicted proteins | sample MGYA00376042_ERZ724509 | MGnify/ENA primary metagenome ERZ724509 (study PRJEB28724, sample SAMN07190887) | wastewater metagenome | isolation source: effluent of sewage treatment plant in Hong Hong | place: USA: Christiansburg, Virginia | collected 2016-03-01 ...
GGCCGCACCCCAGGCCGCACCCCAGGCCGCACCCCTGGCCGCACCCCTGGCCGCACCCCTGGCCGCATCCCTGGCCGCACCCCAGGCCGCACCCCAGGCCGCACCCCAGGCCGCATCCCTGGCCGCACCCCTGGCCGCACCCCTGGCCGCATCCAACCGCTTCGCCTCGTCGGCGGTGAGCGTTGCGGCACGGCGCACCACAGACACCACCGCCCGCCACTGCGGGCCGAACGTCTCGGCAAGGTCGGCGTCCGTGATGTCCCAGCCCCGCCGGGCCAACTCGACCACCTCCGCCTCGGTGCGGTCGTCGTCGTCGTTCCACGACGTGGACCACCGGCCGAGACGGGCCTCGACCTGCTCGATTAGGTAGGCGTCACCGGGCACCGGGCAGCACCGACGGATCGCACCGTGCAGGCACATCGCCCATTCGTCGCCGTAGTCGCCCTGCCGCCAGTGGCCTGCCAGGGTGTCGGCCAGCTTGTCGCCGCCAACATGGATCACTGTCTCGTTCATCGCTGCTTCCTTTCTCGTCGGTCCATCACTCGTTCCGTCACACCCGCCGCCACGAACAGCACGGCACCGAGCACTGGCAGGACCAGCGGCCACGTCACGGCGTTCACCGGTTGGCCCCACACAACCCCTGGCACTGAGCCATGCACCACTTCTCGCACAGCCCTTCGCCGTCTCCGTCGGCGCCCGGCAGCATCTCGGCCGGAGGCACCCGGTAGAACTCGATGACCGTGACCTCGTCCACGGCGAGGCATCCCTGTTCCTTGGCGAACCAGCGCGTCCACTCCCAAGCGGGCGGGTGGCCGGTGTCGCCGTCCACCTCGTCGAAGTTCTCGACCGGCACGCCCTCGCGGATCACGTCACCATCCGGCATGTCGATCAGCCGCTGCCGGTAGACCGCCGTGACATGCGCCTCGCCGAGCCGGACAAGCGGGTCGCCCTTCTTGCGTCCCATCACCTTGCGGCACCCCGTGATCCGGTCGCCGGGGAGCAACAACCGCTTGCCGTTCTTGTCGGTCCACCAGCCGAGACGGCGGGTCATCGTCTTGGTCCCGTCGAGGAACGATGCCTCAGTGAGAGCGAACGACATCAGCCGGCTCACGCCACGACCCCCGCGCTCGGGTGGAGCCGCTTCGCCGCCGCCACGGCACGACCGATCGCCGCCATCTTGGCGATGTGGTCCCGCTGCTCACGGGACGGAGGGATCACGGGGCGGGGGGTCACGACTCAACCTCCGTGATGGCGCTGTCGTCCCGTGCCGCCGACCACTCGCCCAGGTCGACGCTCCACTCCTGGCCCCAGCCGGAGCAATGAGCACACACATCGGTCGGTGCTTCATCGAACGCCGCCTCAAAGGCTTCGTCCTCGCCGTCTGCTTCGACCGTGATGGTGAAGAAGGCCCCCGTTTCCAGGGACACCCGATATTTCGCCATGTCTCTTGCTCCCTATTCGTTGGTTTGTTCCGAGGTATGCGGGTGGCCGGGACTCGTCCGACCGGTGAGGATGGGGCACCACTCGGCCCGGCCACCCGGCACCAGCCACCACCGCAGGGGAACGGCGATGACTGGTGCCCGGCGTCGGGCCGTGGGTGGCTAGTCCCGGGGCACGTACTCCCGGCGCAGCACCTCGCGAACGATCCGCAGCGACACCCCGAAGTGCTCGCCTATCGCTCGGTTCGTTGCGAACTTGGACGACATGCGCCGCACCTCGACGCACTGCTCGGCCGTCAACTTCGGGACGTTGCCGCCGCGCTTGCCGTCGGACGTGGCGCTGCAATTGGCCAGATAGTGCTTGCGGCAACGACCCTCGACCGTCGCCTTCTTGGGGCATCCCGGGGCGACGCACATCACGGTTCCGTCGAGCATCACGCCTCCCCCTCCGCGTCGCAGCCGCACACGCAGGCCCGCCACTCCCGCACCGCCAGGCGCAGACCGTGGCCGCACCAGGCCGTGAGGACCGCCAGCGACACGACGGCACCGAGGGCGAGGTGCGTCACTTCGTCGCCTCGTCGATCGCCTGGCCGACACGGCGCACCACCGCATCGACGATCATCACGAACCCGACCGTCACCGCGGCACCGAAGGCGAACGCACCCGCTGCTACGGCTACGGCTTGTCCGGGGTTCGGGACGGCACGGACGCGGGTCACGAGGCGGCCCAATCTTCGACGTACTGGCGATCGAACAGGCGCACACCCGTGCGCCCCGGGCCGGTCACCGTCGGCACCAGCTTGCCAGCGGCCACCCAGCGGTTCACCGTCGAGACGGTGGTGCCGCAGATGGCCGCTACCTCGCTGGTCGGGATGAGCTCGTCTTGCATGGGGACCACGATCGCACACCGTGCAGGCTTGCGCAAGAGGGAATGTTTGGGTATTGCGTTTCCTTGCGCAACCGTGCAAGATGACCACCTAGCATCCGCTACCTGCCTGAGGGGGCACCATGAGCACCTACCAGTGGACCGACGAGAAGGCCGCCGCCTGCGAGCGAGCGACCCGCACCGTCCTCGACCAGCCGGGCGTGACGATCAGCCTCGCCGCCGACGTGCCACACGATCACGAGTGGTGGAGCGGCGACGACTGCCAGTGGCACGACGAGCCCGCCCTGCGCGTGTTCGACGCCTGGTGGCACCTCGCCCACCGCCCGAAGGCCGGTGCGTGATGGCGCTCGCAAGCGACCCCGGCTGGGAACTCGGCGACGCCTTCCTCGAGTGGTGTGAGGACAACGGCCTCGACCCCGACGAGCAATCCCTCGATGACTACTACGAAGCAATGGCTGAGCTCGACCCCCGCATCGGAGAGGACGACCACCGATGATCCTCGCCAACCGCTCCGCACGCATCGCCGGAGACCCCGACCACGTGGCCGACACCGTCGCCACCGGCTGGGACCCCCACGCCGACCGCTACGACCCCGCCGATTGGGTCGCCGACACCGACACCCGCCCCACCTGGTGGTGCGACGGCTGCCAGCGGTGGACCACCGCACCCACCGACCACGTCCACCACGTGACCCGCACCGACGTGCTGGCCATCCTGACGGAGCAGGGCCGATGACCGCCGTCTGGGAGGACATCGAGACCGGCACCGCCGTGCACGGCCTCGCCAACGCCGACGAGCTCGCCCTGCTCGCATGGGACGACGAGCACAAGACCGACGCCCCGCGGCCCGAGATCGTGAACCGGCGCTACGTGCTCCCCGATCCGACCACCGGCGACGCCGCCAAGTGGACCCGGGTGACCACGTTCTGCGAGGCCATCGACGACGGGTCGGGGCTCACCATCTGGAAGCTCGGTCTCACCGTGCGCGGCCTCGTGCACAACGACGCCCTCTACACGCAGGCCAAGGCCGAGCACGACAACGACAAGGCGCTACGTGCCATCGCCGAAGAGGCGCACCTGTTCGCAGGCTCGAAGCTGTCGGCCGCCGTCGGCACCGCGCTGCACACCGCGACCGAGCACCACGACCTCGGCACCGGGCACCGCCCGCCCGACCCGTGGGGCCGCCACGTCGACGCCTGGGCCGAGGCCCTCGCCACCCACGGCATCGAGATCCTCCCCGCGTGGATCGAGCGCACCGTCGTGCTCCCCGCCCTCGGCGTCGCCGGCACCCTGGACCGCCTCGTGCGGCTCCCTGACGGGCGCATCGTCGTGTTGGACGTCAAGACCGGGAAGGACGTCAGGAAGGCGAACTACGCCGTGCAGGCCGCCGTCTACGCCAACGCTACCCACGCATGGACGCCCAACGGGTACGAGCCGATGCCCGACGTCGACAAGACGACGGCACTGATCGCTCACCTGTCGGCCATCGACGGTACGTGCAGCATCGTGTCGGTCGACATCGCCAAGGGCTGGGAGAAGGCGCAGGTGTGCGCCCTGGTGCGTGAAGCACGCAGCGTGGCGGGGATCTTCACGAAGGCGAAGCCGGCCGAGAAGGTAGCGCCCGCGCCCGACCGCACGGCGTGGATCGTGGAGCGCATCACGAAGCTCAAGGCCGACTATCCCGAGCGAGTCGACGCCCTGCGCGAGCGCTGGCCGATGACCACCGACGGCGACGAGATCGCCTCGGTCCCCCGCCAGCCGCCATGGACCCCGGCACAGATCGACCTCATCGACGCCGCCCTCAACGCGGTGGAGCCCGACTGGCCCGCCAACGACCCCGAGCGAGTTGCCGCGGCCGAGGAGGCCAAGACACCAGCACCCGAGCCCGAGCCGGAGACCCCGCCCACCCTGTGGCCGGTGCCCGACAACGGCGACATGGCCGACGACGGAGACGCCGTCGCCCTGCGTGAAGCCATCGCCGGCCTCGCACCCGATCGCCTCGACAAGATGCGCGCCTGGGTCCGTGGCGCCAATGAGCAGGGCCGCCCGTGGACCGAGGGCGCCGACATGAGCCTTCGGGGCTGGGCCATCGGCCGTGCTGCCCTCCACGCCATCAAGGCGTGGCACGACGTCGGACACACCGAGGCCCGCACCCGCGCCGCCCTCGCCTACGTGACCGGCGAAGACCTCCACCCGACATGGGCCACCGGCGCCGTGCTCGGGTCCCTCACCGTCGACCAGGCCAACGAACTGGCCGACCTCGTCGCGGCCTACAAGGCCGACAAGAGCGTGAAGGCCGTCATCGACGCCATCACCACCGCCGCCTAGTGCGGCACTCCAACACAACAACACACCACACCATCAAGGAGAACCCCGACATGAGCACCACCTGGGAAGACGTCGAGATCCCGCAGGGATCGTTCATCGGCTGGCACGAGATCGGCCAGAAGGTCACCGGCAAGGTCGTGTCCTTCGCCGCCGAGGGGGGCACGGACTTCAACCAGAACCCGTGCCCACAGATCGTCATCGAGCTCACCGAGTCCGCCCTCAACTTCAAGGAGAAGGGCGCCGAGCGCGAGACCATCGAGGCCGGCGAGTTCGTGACCATCACGTGCGGACAGGCCAACCTCAAGCGCGGCATCATCGCCGCCCAGCCGACCAACGGCGACCTCGTGCAGATCCACTACGAGGGCACCTACAAGGCGGCCAAGGGTGACGGCAAGACCTTCAAGGTCCGCATCGCCAGGGGCGCCGCCAAGCGCGACGAGGGCGACCTCATCTAACGAGACCTGCGCACGAGGTGCCCCCTCCCTCGTGCGCACCCGGCAGGCCACCACGCCGCCGGCCCCGCTGGTCGCCTCGGGCGACGCCGACGTCATGGTCGGGGCGGGGACTATGGGTACAACCGCAACCAACGCCATCGAGACCCACTACGCAGGCTGCCGCTTTCGGTCGCGCCTCGAGGCCAGGTGGGCCGTCTTCTTCGACGCCATCGGCATCGAGTGGCAGTACGAGCCCCAAGGGTTCGAGATCGAATCCGTGTACGGCCGCGAGGAGGGGACCTGGCGTTACCTGCCCGACTTCTACCTCCCCAAGTCGAACAAGTGGGTGGAGGTGAAGGGCGACGCCAACGCCATCACCGGCGACTACGCGCAGATGCTCTACCACGCCATCGACTGGGAGGCCACGCCGCTGGCAAGCGGGCTCATCCTGCTGGGCGACATCCCCGACCCGACCAACAAGACGGCCATCCTCCACAGTTCCATCTACTGCCGCAAGGGCGTAGCCCATGGCTACGTGCAGTTCCAGGCATGGGGCGCCGGCGTCGGATCTGCTGAGTGGCAGAGCTACAACTACTACACCGACGCCACGTGCACCCCCGAGGATGGCCTGCCTCGCCATGCGAGCACTCGGCACGTCGCCCTACAGCTTGTCGTCGGCGACCGCCACGACTCCTACATGCCGATGGGGGGGAAGGTCGAACAGGCATACCTCACGGCCCGGCGGGCCCGCTTCGAGTTCGGTGAGACCCCGACGCCACCCGCCAAGCCGACGAGGACCACGGCCCGGCCAGCCGATGCCGCTCGAGCCGAACTGGCCGCCGACCGCGCAGAGCACGCCACCGCATGATGGCGGTCGACGCCACCACCGCCCTCGGCTACCTCGACGCCGGCATCGCCGTCGTCCCACCGCGCGAGGACGGCACGAAGCGCCCCGACGGCACGTGGCGCCAGTACGAGCACGAGCCACCCCACCGTGACACCGTCGCCCGTTGGTACGCCAACCCACGCGACGGCATCGGCGCGGTGTGTGGCGCCTCCTCCGGGCACCTAGAGATGCTCGAGCTTGAGGGCCGCGCCGTCGACTCCGGCCTGTGGGAACGACTCAAGACCGCCGTCGACAACGACGGCCTCGGCGGGGTGCTGGCCCGGATCACCGAGGGCTACATGGAGCGCAGCCCGTCGGGTGGGATCCACCTCCTGTTCCGGGTGCCCGAGGGTGCCAAGGGGAACCAGAAGCTTGCCCGCACCATCGACCCCGACACCGCCTCCATCGAGGTCCTCATCGAGACCCGGGGTCAGGGTGGCTTCACCATCCTGGCCCCCTCTGGTGGCAAGGTCCACGACACCGGCAAGGGGTGGACGGTGGAGCGGGGCAGCATCGCCACCCTCGCCACCCTCACCGCCGTCGAGCGAGACGCCCTATACGCCGTCTGTGCGAGCTTCGACGAGCTCAACCGCCCGACGGTGCCCGAGCCCGACGAGGAGGCCCACTGGGAGGACGTGAGCGCCCCCACGGTGGCCGAGTCGTGGTTCGACGCCGTCGTGTCGGACTACAACGGGTCGACGACGTGGGCCGCCAAACTCCACGGCTGGACCGAGCACCACCGGCACGGGAACGTCACCTACTGGACCCGGCCCGGCAAGGATCCACGCCTCGGCCACTCGGCCACCACCAACGCCAAGGGCACCGACCGCCTCATCGCGTTCTCATCGGCGGTGCACCACCTCGTCGAACCGTGGGACGGCACTGGGCGGGCCACCAGCTACGACCGGTTCTCGTGGTACGCGATCCACGAGCACAACGGGGACCGCCTCGTCGCCGCCCGCCAACTGCGCTCCGAAGGCTACGGCCCCCGGCCATCCGCAGTCGTCGACACCACCTACGTGCCCGTCGACGAGGAGGAGCCCTGGGGCGACCCCCAGCCGCTACCCGAGCCCGACCCGGTGCCAGCGTGGCCCACCGACGTGTTCCCCGCGTGGATGGAGGCCCAGGTCGCCAACGCGGCGCGGTCGATCCAGTGCCCGCCCGACATCCCGGCGTCCTACGTGCTCGGCGCGCTGGCCGTCGCCGCACTCGGCAAGGTCGAGGTCGAGGCCCGGCCCGGCCACATGGAGTCCACCGCCGTCTACCTGTCGGCCGTCGCCGGCGTGTCAGAAGGCAAGACCCCGGCGTCAGAGATCGCCATGGCGCCCATCGAGGCCGTCGAGGACCAGGCCCGCAAGCAAGCCGCCGATGCCGAGTCGAACGCCAACTTCGAACGGGAGATGATCGAGGAGCAGATCGCCGGCCACAAGAAGGCCGCCGCCCTGGGCGACGAGGCATCCCGGGCCAAGGCCGAGGCGCTCCTGTCCAAGCTCAACGACCTCGAGACGCCGCCATCGGGGCGGATGATGACCTCGGACATCACCCCCGAACGACTCGCCACCCTCATGGCCGCGTCAGGCGATCGGCTGTCGGTCGTCTCCGACGAGGGCGGGCCCCTCAACATCGACCGCTACGGCGACAAGGCCCGCGGATCGAACATGGACCTCTACCTCAAGGCGTGGAGCGGTAAGCGCCACACACAGGACCGCCAGAAGGCCCCCAGCGTGCTCCTGCGGCGCCCGTTGCTCAACTTCGTGCTCGGCGCCCAGCCCGAGGCATGGGACACCGCCATGGCAGACGTGGAGTTCCGCACCCGCGGCCTCGGCGCCCGGTTCATGACCTGCCGCCCGGCGCGGATGGCCCACATGCGAGACGACAACCTCGACCGGGACGTCTGGGACCAGGACGCGGACGACGCCTACAACGTGCGCATGGGCGACCTCGCCCGCCGGTTCCAGTCGTGGCAGGTGCCGGCCAAGGTGACGCTGTCGCACGAGGCCCGCTCGGCGTGGTCGGCGTGGGCGAAGCGTGTCACGAACCGCACCCGCCCTGGTGGGGATCTCGACCACGACCTCGGCTGGGTGAGCAAGCTCAAGACGACCGTGATCCGGGTCTCGGCCCTGCTCCACCTCGCCGAAAGTTATCCACACACCGAGCCGGTGAGCGCCGAAATCATGGATCGGGCGTGCCGTCTCGGCGACTACTGGATCGGTCATCGGCTCCACGAACCCGGAACGGGGCACGATGACGCCAGGCGCCTCCTGGGGGCGCTTGTCGCGCGGGGGGGGCGCGCGACAGGGCCATTTGTCGCGCGGCGGGAGCTCGGTCGGAGCGGTCCGCGGGGACTTCGCAAGATCGAGGAGTTCACGCCGGCGCTCACGTTGCTCATCGAACTGGGTCTCGTGCGGCTGGTTGGCGTGACGGGCGGGCCGAACATGCAGGTCAGTGCAGCCATCCGTGAGGCGGCGGGCATGGTTCCCCACCCGAGGGCCGAGGAAGTGCTGGGCCGCGCGACACCGCGCGACACGCGCGACAGCGGCCATGCGGAAGGGAACGAAAGTGAACGAGGTGGAGAAAGTGTCGCGCGTGTCGCGCGTGTCGCGATAAGGGAATCGCCAGATACCCCTCCTGAGCCGGGACCGGACGCCCAGAGTCCAGCCCTGCGCGACACGCGCGACACGCGCGACACAATCGGCGTTTCGTGTGATCTCGTGCAGGAGGACGACGACCCCCTCGCCGCCTTCCTCCCTGGGGATAAGTCGTGAGGACCCGACGCTGCCCCCTCTGCGCCTGCCACCACGTGCCGAAGTGCCAGGCAACCGCGAGAACATCACAATGGGCGATAGAACCACTCCTCGCCATCGCCGGGAGAGATACCGTCCACGCCTGGTGCGGCGAACGCTCCACCAAGAAAGTCATCGCCGCCGGCGGGCTCAGCGACGTGCAGGCCGACCGCTGGGCCACCCGCCTCGGGTACCACCCCGTGCAGATATGGGGCGCCGAGTGGGTCGACGCCGCCCTCCGCCCGATCGACGAGATCCACGCCCGCGAGGGCTGGCGCCCCGCGTGGCTCGACGCCAACGACACGCCCACCACCACCCAGGAGCCCGCAGCATGACCTACGCCGTCCGCCCCGCCCTCGAGCCCGACGACCACCGCCGCGCCGCCTGCCGCGGCCTCGACCCCGCCATCTTCCACCCCGACGAGGGTGACAACGGCAAGGCCGCGAAGGCCGTGTGCCGCACCTGCCCCACCCGGGTGGCGTGCCTCACCGCCGCGGTGGCCGCCGGCGAACATTACGGCGTGTGGGGCGGTGCCGGCGAACCCGCACGCCGCCCGCTGCGCCGGGCCTGGCTCATCGGAGGCGTCGTGTGGGACATGGCGCTCGCCGAGCACTTCGAGGCGCTCGACGACGGCCGAGCCATCGACGTGACCGGCGAGGGCGGCACCCACGGGCGCCGAGGCCGTTACGCCAAGGGCTGTCGTTGTATCCCGTGCTCGCTCACCGCCGTGATGCCCGACGGGGCGCTCGCCAAGATCCGAACGAAGACCGCCGCATGACCACCACCATCAACCCCGAGGGGGAGACCATGTTCACCTACACCACCCACGCCATCGTGCGGAAGCTCACCGCCGACGGCTCCCACGAACTGGTAGTCGCCGACGTGGTGAACCCGCACGACGAGGACAATCCGTTCGCTCGGTTCCGGTACTCTGTGCCGATCGGCGTCCACCGCATCGGCGACGAACTCACCGTCACCATCACCCGGGAGGCCACGTCGTGAGCGACCAACTGACCATGTCCGTCGGCCCGGCGCACGCCACCGCCATCGGCATCGCCGGCGACCTCACCACCCTCCCCGTCGCCGACCTCGTCGCCGCCGTGGACCACATGATCCGGTGGTGGGGTGCATCGACGTGGGTCCTCGGCGACCTCGTCGTCGAGATGCTGCGCCGGGCACGAGACGGCGACCAACTCCCCGAACACGTCTGGTCGAACCTGCACCAGGCGTCCGCGGCCAGGGCGGGCACGTTGGCCGCCGAGTTCCCGCCTGAGCGCCGCCGGGCGTCCTTGACGTGGTCGCATCACGCCGCCGTCATGGGGCTCACCGAGCGCAACCAGGACCGCCTCCTGGCCGTGGCCGAGGCCGAGGGCCTGTCGGCGAAGCAACTGGCCGCCGTCGTCGACCAGGAGGCCCGCGATCTCTCCCCCGGCCTCGACGGTGCGCCCGTCGTGCCGCCGACGAGATGGAAGCCTGCCCCGCGCCTGGCCGTGCGGGTCGGTGCGCTCCTCGCCGCCCACCCGGAGGCCAAGGGCGAGATCGACGCCGCCGTCGACGGTGTGCTCAGGGGGTACGGGGCATGAGGTGGCGCCGTGCCCGCCGCACCGCCTACTACCAGCGGCTCGGCGATCGGTTCCTCGACCGCATGGACGCGACCACCGCGGCGCGCTGCGCCGCCATCAAGGCGTGCCACGACGGCCCCGACGCCATGGCCGCACTGCTCGACGACCTGGGCGAGCGCATCGCCGCCGAGCGGGCACGACACGGGATACCGGCGCTCACGGTGGACGACCTCGTTCGCCGTGAGGCGGCCACGACCAACGACGCACTGACCCGGCGCATCATCCGCTACGGCGAGGTGCCCGGCAGTGAGTCGTGGTTCCTGTCGCCCCCGGAGCACACGGGCTCGGTGACGTTCACGTTCCACGACGACGGCTCGTGGACATCGGACCCCCCGATGGGGCGTGTGTGGCCCGAGCCAACCGAGGCTGAGATCCGTGCCGGACGCTGCTTGGTCGCATGGTCCGACCGGGACCGGGGTGAGGTGGCATCGTGACCCGCGAGCGTGACCCCGACGACAAGGGCAACCGGCACCGCATCAAGCTCGCGCCCGGCGAGGTGTGCCCCAAGTGCCACGCCGTGCACGAGGAGCTACGACCATCGGGCACCCCCCGGTGCCAGTCCCACGCCCGCCAGAACACCGCCGACCGACAGCGCGACGGGTGGCGCCAGTGCAAGGCCAAGGCCGTCGACGGGCTCGACGTGTGCGGCGACCACGGTGGCGGCACCCCGCGGGCCATCGCCAAGAGCGATGCGTTCGTCGCTCGGCGGGCGGCAGAGGCAACGGCCGGCGAGCTGATCGACGAGGCCCTCGGCGTCGTCGGCGCCCAGTCGGGACCCGAACAACTAGAGGCCGCCATGAACCGGGCCGGCGCCATGGCCCTCGCCTACCAGTGGCTGCTCTCCGAACTACCCACCCGCTCGGAGTGGAGCTACGAGGAGAACCTCAACCCCACCACCGGCGCCGTGCAGCGACTCGTCGTCGTCGAGGAAGAGGGCCTGGTCGGGCCCGACCAGCACGGCAACCAGAAGCTCCACGCCTATGAGGAAGGGCTCCGGCACTGGACGCGCCTTCACGGCGAACTGCTCAAGACGGCCGCCGCCATCGGCCTCGAGGACCGCCGCCAACGGTTCCAGCAGGCGCAGGTCAACACCATCACGGCCATGATCCGCACGCTTGTGGCGGGCCTAGGCCGCGACCTCGACGACCCCGAGGTGGTGCCCTTGGTGCAGCAGGCGCTACGGCTGGCGGCGGGCGAGTGAGCGACGACGTGCTCGCCCCGATCGCCTCCTACGAGACGTTGCTGGAGGCCATGTGGCCACAGGAGTCGCGCTACCGCCACGACCTGCCCGGGTGGGTGCGCGACCGCATCGGCGGGCACCTGTGGTCGAAGCAACGCGAGATCGCCGAGGCCATCGACCAGTACCCGCGGGTGGCGGTGAAGGCGTGCCACGGGCCCGGCAAGTCGTGGATCGCGGCGCAGATCGTGGCGCACTGGACCGACACCCACCCGCCTGGAGAGGCGTTCGCCGTGACCAGCGCGCCGACCGACCAACAGGTCAAGGCGATCCTGTGGCGGGAGATCACGAAGACGCACCGCAAGGGCAACCTCCCCGGGCGCGTCACGCTCGACGCGCAGTGGAAGGTGGACGAGCAACTGGTCGCCATCGGTCGCAAGCCCGCCGACCACGACGACCACGGGTTCCAGGGCATCCACGAGCGCTACCTGCTCGTCGTCATGGACGAGGCATGCGGCATCCCGCGCACCCTGTGGACCGGCGCCAGCACGCTCGGCACCAACGCGGACGCCCGCATGCTCGCCATCGGCAACCCCGACGACCCAACCAGCGAGTTCGCCGCCATGTGCGAGGGCGCCCCCGAGGATGGCACGTCGGGCATGTCGTCACAGGGCTGGTGGGTCATCACGATCAGCATCTACGACACGCCGAACTTCACCGGCGAGGACGTGCCCGACGACCTGCGCCACCGCCTGCCGTCGGCCGAGTGGCTCGAGAACCACCGCCGCCGCGTCGGCGAGGGCTCCCCGTTGTGGGTGTCCAAGGCGCTCGGCCAGTTCCCGAAGGACGCGAGCACCGGGGTGGTCCCGTGGTCGTGGCTCAAGGCGTGCACCACCGCCGAGACCCGGGCCAAGCTCGGCGCGCTCCAGGTGCCCGTCGTGTTGGGCGTGGACGTGGCCGGCTCCGACCAGGGCGACGAGACGGTCGTCTACGAGCGTCGTGGTCCGCATGTGGGCCGGCGCTGGTCGGTGCAGTCCGCCGACCCCGAGGTCGTGCTGGGGCTCGTCGAGGACGCCGTGCGCATCTCTGGCGCCACCCGGGTGAAGTACGACGCGATCGGCGTCGGCTGGGGCCTGGGGGCGGGCCTGCGGCGCACGTTCCCCGACGTCGACTTCGTGCCCGTGGTGGTGAGCGAGGCCGCACCGGGCGAGGACTCGGCGCGGTTCGTGAACCTGCGGTCGTGGATCTGGTGGAAGGTCGGCCGCGAGTTGAGCCAGGACCGTGCCTGGAACCTGGCCGGGCCCGAGGGTGGCGACGGTGTGGACGATCAGACGCTCGCCGAGTTGTCGGCGCCGCGGTACCGGGAGGTGAACGGGCGCGTGCAGGTCGAGTCGAAGGACGACATTCGCAAGCGCCTGGGCCGCTCGACCGACAACGCGGACGCCCTGCTCCTCGCCTACTACGAGCCGGAGCCGACGACGGTGGAGGCGAGCGCGGTGCCGCACCAGGGGCGCACGGCGGCGACGAGGCGGGGACGATGATAGATCGTGCCGGATGCTACGGTGTCGGGAACGAAGTGGTCCCGGCGCTGCGTCAACAGCCCGGGACCTGGCCCACAACCCCAAGGAGGTTGTCGACATGGGTGACCTTAGCCCGATCGAAGATGACGACGGTCGGCCGTGAGTGTCTACTTCATCGGCGGGATGACCACCGGCCTCGTCAAGATAGGCAAGGCCAACGACCCACGCAGGAGGCTCGCAGACCTCCAGACTGGATCACCGGACGACCTCGTGCTCTTGGGGTTCATGGACGGCGAACGCGACGAGGAACGCGATTTGCACCATCGGTTCCACCACGACAGAAGGCGTGGTGAGTGGTTCGATATGTCACCAGGCGTGGCGGCCTTCATCGAATCCATCGGCGGCGCCATCCCCGACGGATTCGGTGGTCGGCATCGGATGGCGAGCTACCTGGCGCGGGTCCAAGACGGCGCGACCGCCTGGATCGACGGCGATCTGAGCCCGGGTCGCCTCCTAAGTGCCGTGGGCTCGGTCGGCGGTGCGTGGTGTGAATACGCCGATGACCACACACGGAAGCGAGCAGTGCAACGCGAGTTACTCGCCGTTGCCGGGATGGCCGTGGCGTGGTCGATGCGCCTAGACGGCGACCCGTGGGTCGCCGCTCCTCCGACAGATCCACAAGAGCGGCGGGCATGGGGGGACGGAAGCGTCTACTTCGACACCCACCGGGCCAAGTGGGTCGGCACGCTCGACCTCGGCCCGGACCCGGCGACAGGCAAGCGCCGCCGGGCCAAGGTCTCGGGTGACACGCGCTCGGAGGCTGCCGACCGACTGCGCGTGTTGCGGGAGGACCGCGCCGACGCCACGTCAGCCGCCACCGCCTAGCCCCTGCATCCCCCACCACGGGCCGCCACCCCGGACCCTTGCGTGGTGACTGCCTCGCCGCCGATCATCGTCGACCAGTACGCGCCGTTGGCGCACAAGGAGATCATCGGCGTCTACGGCGACCCCACGCTCACCGCCACCTACACGCCGTCGTGGGTGCGGCCCGCCGACCGCCGGCGCCTCGCCGCCTACCTCGTGCGCGCCGCCTACCTCGGCAACGTCGCCCGCCTCCTGCTCCCCTCCGCCGAGGACGCCGACACCTATCGAGAGTACGGCGACGCCGCCACCCTCGTGCGCCGCCTCGTCGCGTCGGTGCTCGGCGAAGGGTGGGCGCTCACCGTCGACGGCGCGGACGACGACCTGCTCGCCGGGCCCACCCTGCCCGAACGACCCGAGGACCCCGGCACCGACGACGCCATCGCCCTGCGCATCTACGCCGGGCGCCTCGCCGCGTGGGAACGTGACGCCGTCGCCGTCATCGACGAGTGGGAGCAGGCGCTCGAAGCCCAGCCCCGGGCCCGCGAGCTCCAGACGGCGCTACGTGAGTGGGCCGACCGCGTGCACCTCGCTGCGCACCTGCACGAAGCCGAGACAGACGCCGTGGGCCTCGCCGATGGGGTCATCGTCCTGTGGCCCCAGGCCGGCGACTGGCCTGCCGTGTCCGTGTTCGAGCCCGACAGCTACTTCCCGGTGCTCGACGACGACGCCCGCGGCGAGTTCCCCACCGAGGTCCACGCCGTGTGGGAGTACGTCGACACCATCGACGGCACCGCCCGCACCCTCATCCGGCGCATGACGTGGCGCCTCGTGCCCGTCGGCGCCGACCGCGTCGTCGACGGCGAGGTCGGCGCCGAGTGGGTCGACGGCGGGCCCGCCCTCACCGACGACGAGACCATGACCGACGGGGCCATCACCCGCGTGATGCCGTGGCACGGCGAGGGCGACGCCCCCACCGACGTGACGTGCCTGTTCTCCGACGGCGTGTGGGACAAGGCCCGCGTCGAGAAGGGCGACCCCGACGCCCTGGACTTCGGCGAGGCCATGTGGTGGAACACGCCGACCACGGACCTGCGCTGCGATTTCATCCCTGTGATCCACGTCCCGAACACCCCGGCGGGCAAGACCCACTTCGGGACCTCGGCGATCGACAACGTCGCCCAGGTGCTCGACGACCTGGCGTTCTCCGACGTCGACGTGATGTCGGCCGCCTCCTACCTCGGCGACCCGACCGTCGTGGTGAGCGGTGCCAGCGTGCCGGCCGACTCCCAGGTGATGCCTGGGCGCATGATCGGCGTCGGCGCCAACGGGCGCATGGACGTGCTCGACCTGTCCGCCGGGTTGACCACGCTCATGGTGCACGGCGACCGCCTCGCCGATCGCCTGTGGCAGTCCGCGGGCGTCCCCGGCGAGGTCGTCGGGCGTGCCAACGCCGAGGCCGAGTCGGGCGTGCACCTGGCGCTCAAGTTGGCCCCGTACGCGCAACTGATCGCCACCATGCGCCTGCCCCGCGAGCCCAAGTACCGCCTGCTCTGCCGCTTCGCCGTGAAGCTCGCCATGATCGCCGGCGCCGTCGAGCGGGGGCCGATCGGCGAGCCCCGCCTCGTGTTCGGCACGGCGCTCCCCGGCGACAAGGCCGGTGCGGTCGACGTGGTGACCGCGGCGCTCGGCGCCGGCGCCATCTCGACGCTCACGGCGGTGCAACTGCTGATCGCGGCGGGGTTCCCGATCGTGGACGCCGCCGAGGAGGTGGCCCGGATCCGCTCGGAGCAGACGGCGAAGGCCCGGGAGTTGGCCGACGCCACCGGGAGCGAAGCGCTCGCCGCCCAGTGGTTGGGGGTGGATCTGCCCGAGGTGGCCGCCACGCCGCCGGCGATCGACCTGGCGCCGTAGCGCCGACTGCATCCCCGGGCGGGCGCCCGTGCTCGGGACGATCGGGGTCCCGAACAACCCCGAAGGGAGGCCCGCCGTGGCCGTCCGCGTGCACATCAGCCCCGACGACATCCAGCGCATGTGGCGCACCGACCCCGACAAGGCGCGGGCGATGCGTGAGTGGATCGACGCCGCCGGGTGGGACGCCACCACCGTGCGGTCGTTGACGATCAGCCCGCGCGGCGTCCTCGTTGAGCACATCTGCACGACGTGCGAGCACGCCAACGGCCAGCGCCACGCCGACCCCGAGCGCCCGAACATGGTGCACACCTACAAGGTGGTGCATCGCTCGCCCGTCACGCCGCCGCCGTGGCTGCCCGACGCCGTGCCCACCCCCGCCTGAGTCATGGGAACCCCGACCCCGGGCGCCGTGATCGTCGGCGTCGGCCGCTCCGGCACCGGCTACATAGCCGCACTCCTCCAGGCCGTCGGCATCGACTGCGGCCATAAGGAGCACTGGACCCCCGACCCCGACCGTCGACGCCCCGTGCCCGTCGACGCCTCCTGGCTCGCCGTCGGCCGCAACGACCTGCCGCCGCTCGTGCTCGCCCAACACCGCGACCCGCTCGACATCGTGTCGAGCCTCGTCGCCACCCCCGAGCACGGCGCATGGGCCACCGAACGTGAACGCCTCGCCGGGCCCCCGACAGGCGACCCCGTCGCCGACGCCCTGCGCATCGTCGCCACCTGGGGCGAAGCGATCGCCGACCACCGGCCCCACGTGTCGTGGCGGGTCGAGGACATCGACCCGGACATGGTCGTGGGGATCGCCGCCACCCTCGGCCACGACATCGCGCACGCCACCGCGGCGCAGGCGTGGTGCCGGGTGGGGACCCGCACCAACGACCACGGCACCACCCGCACGCTCCGGGTGCGCGACCTGCCCGACACGCCCGACCGGCACCGGGTCCTCATGTTGCGCGAGACGTGGGGGTACTGGCCGTGACCGCCCCGTACTACTCGGACGAGTGGGTGACCCTGTACCACGGGGACGCGCTCGAAGTGACGGAGTGGCTGGCCGCCGACGTGCTCGTGACGGATCCGCCGTATGGGATCGGGCTCGCCACCAACTACGCAACCCGCAAGCGCACCGCGCTTGCGGGTTGCAACGACTGGGGCGCAGGTATCGCAGGCGACGACGAACCGTTCGACCCGTCCCCCCTGCTCGCCGCCTCGCTTCCGACCGTGATGTTCGGCGCCAACCACTACGCCGACACCCTCCCGGCGTCGCCGTCGTGGTTCGTGTGGGACAAGCTCGACGGGCTCACCTCTAAACGTGACGTCGGCTTCAACGACCAGGCCGACGTGGAGATGGCGTGGTCGAACCTCGGGGGCCCCGCCCGGATCTACCGCCAACGGTGGATGGGCGCGATGAAGTCGGGCGAGGACGCTGGTACCCGCCGTCGGCACCCGACAGAGAAGCCCATTGAGTTGATGGTCTGGATCGTGGGCCAGTGCCCCCCCGGCACCGTGGCCGACCCGTTCGCGGGTAGCGGTTCCACCCTCGTCGCTGCGAAGCGTCTCGGCCGCAAAGCGATCGGTGTGGAGCTGGACGAACGGTACTGCGAGATCGCCGCCAAGCGGCTGGCGCAGGGCGTCCTCGACTTCGGGGCCGCTTCATGATCCCCCGCACCCTCCACCGCGTGTGGGTCGGCGGCCCCATCCCCGACGACTACGCCGCCGCCGGCGACGAATGGGCGCGCCTCAACCCGACATGGACCGTCAAGCTCTGGGACGACGCCGCCATCGCCCGGTTCGGGCTGCGCAACCGCCACGTCTACGACGCCGCCGAGCGCATCGCCACCGGGTCGGACGTGTGGCGCCTGCGCTCCGACATCGCCCGCGCCGAGATCCTGGCCCGCCACGGCGGCATCTACGCCGACTGCGACTTCGAGCCCGTCAAGGCCATCCCCGACGCCCTGCTCGCCGGGGTCAACTGCTTCGCCGTCGAGGAGAAGCCCGGCCTCATGGCCAACGGGTTCATCGGGTGCACGCAGAACCACCCGGCCATGGGCGTGTACGTGGACGCCATCGGCGCCACCACGGTAACCGGCGGCGACCAGCGCCGCGTGTGGGAGCTCACCGGCCCGGGGCTACTCACCGCCATGTGGCGCGCCCGTGACGACGTCGACCTCCTGCCCACCCGCCTGTTCTACCCGTACCACCACCACGACCTGGGCCGCAACCTGCACATCGGCGCCGACGTCATCGCCCACCACACGTGGGGATCGGCCCGTCGTCGGGTCACGGTCATCGTCCCGTGGTCCGACATCGGCTGCGAGCACCGCAACGCCGCCAAGGCCCACGTGCTCGACGAGATCCGCGCCGCCGATCCCGACTGGCAGATCCTCGAGGCAACTTCGCATAACCCCGACGGGTGGGCCAAGGGTGAGGCGATCCGCGACGGCATCGCCCGCGCCGCCGGGGACGTGCTCGCCGTGCTCGACGCCGACCTCGTCATCCCCGGGCTGGCCGACACGATCGAATGGGTGCAGCGTGGCCGCACCCGTTGGGCGGTGCCATTCTCCACGCTGCACCGCCTCGACGCCCACGCCACCGCCGAGGTGCTCGCCGGCACGCCACCGGCGCCCGACATGGGCCACGATGAGAAGCCCTACGAGGGCGTGATCGGCGGCGGGTGCCTCGTCGTGGACCGTGCGCTCGCCGAAGCCTGCCCGCCCGACCCGCGCTTCGTCGGGTGGGGCGGCGAGGACGTCGCCTGGGGTCACGCACTGTTCACGCTCGGGGGGGCCGTGACCCGCCACGACGGGCCGGTGTACCACCTGTGGCACCCGCCTCAGGAGCGGATCAGCCGCGACGTCGGCAACCTGCGCAACCACGCCCTCTACGAGCGGTACCGGGACGCGACAGGCGACCGTCCGGCCATGCGGGCGCTGATCCGTGAGGCGAACGAGGGCACCCCGTGGGAGACGCCGGCGGTGCGCGAGTCGCCTACCGGCTGGTGGCGCAACGCCGACACGGGCGAGGTCACCCACGCCATCGGCCGCCGTGCTGCCCGACTGGCCGACGAGTGGGAGCCCTGCCCCGACCCGCGGGGGTGACGGCTACCCGGCGTCGAGCCCGGCCACGTCGACACACTCCGCCATCGACCACCGGCGCTCACCGGCGGCCGTCAAGCGGTACGCCTGCCACGGCTCGGCCCGATCACACACGCCACCCGTACACCCGGGCCGTGCCAACTCGTAGTTGACCCGGCCGACCGTGACGACCTGCCCGGCCCTCACGCCCCGACCCCGGCGACGGTCTGCCACATGGAGCCGAGGCTCTTGGCGGGGGAGATCCCGTAGGAGGTGAGCACCACCCACAGGTCGTTGCGGTCGCCGCCGTGGTTGGCGACCTCGACGTTCCACAACTGGTGGCGGGCCGAACGCACCTCCACCCGTCCGGTGAGCTCGAAGCCGGCGACCTTGGCGACCTGCTTGGTCACCCGGGCGATGGCGTCGTCGGCGCTGGTGGCGCTGACGGTGGCGGCGAAGGTGGTGGAACGCATGGTGACCTCCCGGTCGTTGGTGGGGTTGGTGGTGGCGGGCATGCAGTTATCTAACCACGATCCCGACACGGTGTCAACCACGAAAGCGAAAGAATCTGACGGCGTGCATCCCGTGGCGATCACGTCACCCGCGGTGACGTTGCTCATGCGTTCGGCCGTGAAGGTGCTCGTCAACCGCATCGCCGACGTGGCCGCGGCCTTCGTCATCGCCCACGTGTGGCGCAACCCCTGGCCCCGACAGGAAGACCACCGCCGGTGAAGCTCTCCGAGGTCCCGCCGCCGCCACCGAGGACATCGGGGTTCGAATGCGGGTTCGCCGCCGTGTGGAACGCCGCGGACGACGACGACCGGGCGTGGATCACCGCCAACCTCAACGACCCGAGCGCATCCGACGCGTGGGTAGCCGACCAGATCACCGAGTACCTCGGCGTCGAGGTGGACCACCAGCAGGTCGCACGCCACCGCCGTGACCGCTGCAAGCGGTGCCGCACCGCCGGACGGGTGTGGATCTAGTGGGCGCCCTCGCCGACACACCCGACGACCCCGCGACCTCGCGGCTCGAAACCGCGCTGGCCGAGGTGCGCCGCGACCGCGACGCCGCCCGCCACGCGCTCAAGGCGTCACGCGGCGAGGTGGCCGACCTCATCGCCCAACGCGACCTCATCCAGTCGATCACCGACCTGGACCCACGCCCGCCGAAGTGGCTCACCCCCCAGAAGGCACCGAGCGCCCACCACGCGACGGTGTGCACGATCCTGTCCGACTCCCACTTCGACGAGGTGGTCAACCCCGACGAGATCGGTGGCGTCAACGCCTACGACCGCGACATCGCCACGCTGCGCCTGCGCCGCTACTTCGACCAGGTGTGCACCGTCAGCCGCGACTACATGGCCGGCGTCACCTTCGATGGCGCCGTGTGCATGCTCGGCGGTGACCTCGTGTCAGGCGACATCCACGATGAGCTGAAAGAGACCAACGCCACCTCGACGCTGAACACGGTCCTGTACTACTCCGAACTGATCGCCGCTGGCATCGGGCAGTTGGCCGACGAGTTCGGCAAGGTGCACGTCCCCGTCGTGGTCGGCAACCACGGGCGCCGCACCCGCAAGCCCCGGGCCAAGGGCCGGGCGCAGGACAACTTCGACTGGCTCATCGGCCAGATGGTGGCCCGCGAGTTCCGCACTGACGACCGGGTGACCTTCGACATCCCCGACGGCGCCAACACCCTCGTTCCCGTCTACGGCACCACGTTCCGCCTCGAGCACGGCGACAGCGCACGCGGTGGCTCCGGCTGGATGGGGGTGCTCGGGCCCGCCATGCGCCGCGACCAGAAAGTCCGCAGCGTCGCCCAGGACACCGACCGCCCGTATGACCACCTCGTCATAGGCCACTGGCACCGCCTGTCGTGGCTCGGGAACGTGATCGTCAACGGGTCGTCCAAGGGTTATGACGAGTACGCCAGCATCGAGGGTTTCAGCTTCGAGCCCCCGCAACAGGCGATGTGGCTCACGACGCCCGAACGTGGCGTGACGATGCAGGCGCCGATCTTCGTGGCCGACGCCAAGGCCGAGGGCTGGCGGCGGTGATCGCCCCCGACCCGGCCGTCGACGCCGCCCACGTCTACAACGAGGTAATCGCCCTGCACTGGCTCAGCCATGGCAACGGCGCCACCTCGAAAGAGATCAGCGACGCCCTCGCCATCCGCCGCATCTACATCAAGGCCGAGATCGTGTGGACCCACCTGCTCGACCTCGTCGACGCCGGCGCCATCGTCCATGCCGACGGCAACCGCACGAACGCCGTGGTCTACAAGCCAGTCGAACGGGGCGACCTGTGAGCGCCGGCCCCGCGTGGGACTTCGGCCACGTCGGCCTCGTCGGCAAGGCCCGCGCCGGGAAGGACACCGCCGCGGCCACGCTCGTGCACATGGGCTGGCAGCGCGTCGCGTTCGCCGACCCGCTGCGCGACATGGCCTGCGCCGTCGACCCCTACGTCGAGATCAACGGCAACCGCGGGCACTCGTTCCTGCGCCTCTCCGCCGTCGTCGACGCGCTCGGCTGGGAGAAAGCCAAGCAATACCCCGACGTCCGGCGCTTCCTCCAGCGCCTCGGCTCCGACGGCGTCCGTGACCACCTCGGCGACGGTCTGTGGGTGGCCGCCGCCATGTCGCGCGCCGATCAGCCCACCGTGTTCCCCGACGTGCGCTTCCCGAACGAGGCCGAAGCCATCCGGGCCCGGGCCGGGATCATCGTGCGCATCGTGCGCCGCGAGCACCTGACGGGCGAGCAGGCCGCCCACCCGTCGGAGACCGCCCTCGACGGGCTCGAGCCGGACGCCACCGTGTGCAACGACGGGACCATCGCCGACCTACAGGCCGCGATCCGAAGGCTGGTGACCACGTGAGCGACGAATACGAGTAGCACGCGCCCGCCCTGCATCCGACCCGGCCCACGTCGCACCGCGCACCCTTGCCCGCAACCCCGCCACTCCTGGTGGGGACGGCAACCCGCGGCCGCAAGCGGGACGGACACCCACACCGCACGTGGGAGGAGAACAGGACATGAGCGACACCGACCCCGACGGCACCGCCACCACGTTCACACAGGAACAGGTGACCGCCGCCGCGACCAAGGCCGCGAAGGAAGCCGAGCGCAAGGCCCGGCAGGCATCGCACACCGAGATCGCCGCATCGCTCGGCGTCACCGTCGACGAAGCCAAGGCGATCATCGCCAAGGCCAAGGCCGACGAGGAAGCCAACGCCACCGAGCTCGACCGTGCCCGCAAGGCACAGGCCGAGGCCGAAGCCAAGGCCGCACAGGCCGAAGCCCAGGTCGCCGCCGTCACCGCTCGGGCCACCGCCACGACCGCCCTGGTCGCCGCGGGGGTGCAGGCCACCGTCATCGACGACGCCCTCCGCCTCATCGACACCGGGGCCGACGACCTCACCACCGAGATCGACGGTCTCAAGACCCGGCTCCCCGCCCTGTTCACCCCGGCCGACAACGGCGCCCCGCCCCCGCCGGCCCCCCACCTCCGCCCCGCCACCCCGCCCACCGGGACTGGCGGCGGCACCAGCCCCAAGGAACAGGCGGCCGCCATGCGTGCCTCCGTGTTCCCCACCCGCAAGCCCGCCGCCTGACACCAGGAGCAACTACCCATGAGCATCGCCACGACCACCGTCACCCTCGGTGGAGGTGACTACCGCTGGCTCAAGTCCGCCCGCGGTACCGAGCACCCCATCTCGGGCACCATCGACTACAGCGCCTTCACCGAGGGCACCCACTTCCCCGACGGCTACTTCCCGTCCGGGCTCACCCTCACCTACTCGACCAGCACCGGCCTCTACGGGCCGTTCGCCGGTGGCGCCCCCGGCACCGCCAACGAGGTGCAGACCGCCACCATCGGTGGTTCCGGTCTGACCAGCTTCACCCTCACCTACTCGGGTCAGACCACCGGCTCCCTCGACGACGCCGCCACCCCGGCCGAGGTCGAGACTGCCCTCAAGGCGCTGTCCAACATCGGCGCCAACGACGTCGAGGTCACCGGCACCGCCGGTTCCGTCTACCGCATCCAGTTCGTCGGCGACCTCGCCGGCACCAACGTCGCCGCCCTGACCTCCACCCCCACGGGTGGCACCGGCTCCGTCACCATCGCCACCGTCACCGCCGGTGCCCGTGGCCTCGACGGGTTCCTGTGGCACGACGTTGCCATCAACGGCACCAACGACGTGACCGGGGCGATCCTCACCGACGCCACCGTCATCGCCGCCTACCTGCCCGTGCCCGACGGCCTCGCCGACGGCCGCTACCAGTGCGACACCGTCGCTTCGGAGGCCTGATCACCATGACCACCGCCATCGCCAACCTCGACCCGGTCGTCCTCACCGAGTTCGCCCGGGACTCCCTCGCCGACTTCGACGCCCAGTCGCAGTCGCTCGCCCGGTTCATGCCGTACCGCGAGATCCCCGACATCCGCTACGCCTACAGCCGCGGCATCGACGCCCTCATCGACCAGGCCACCTACCGGGCCTTCGACGCCGAGTCGCCCATCGGCCGCCGCCCCGGCTCCAGCCGGGTCACCGGTGAGCTTCTGCCCATCAGCCGCAAGATCCCCCTCGCCGAGTACGACGCCCTGCGCCTGCGCAACGCCGGCAACGACGAGATCATCCGTGGCATCTACCGGGACGCCGACCGCCTCGCCCGCGGCATCGCCGCCCGCCTGGAGCTGGCCCGCGGCCAGCTCCTCACCACCGGCAAGGTGACCATCGCGGAGAACGGGCTCGCCACCGAGTACGACTCGGGACGGCACGCCTCCCTCACCGTCACCGCCCTCGCCGGCACGGCCCGCTGGTCCGACTACGACGACTCCACCCCGATCAGCAACGTGATCACGTGGAAGGCGCTCGTCAAGGCTCAGACCGGGCTGGAGCCGAACCGGCTCCTCGTGTCGTCCGAGGTCATGGCCCACCTCCAGCAGTGCGACGAGGTGCGCGGTGCGTTCGTGGCGCTCGCCAACGCTCCCGCCCGTGTCGCCATCCCCGCCGTGTCCGACGCGTTCCTGGCTCTGGCCGGGGTGACGGTGGAGGTCTACGAGACCCCCGCTGGCATGACGTCGGAGCCGATCGCCGCCGAGAAGGTGGTCCTCCTGCGTGACAACGTGGAGATCGGCTTCACCGCCCACGGCGTCACCCTGGAGGCCCTGGAGCCCGACTACGCCTCGCTCGGCCCCGCCTCCGGCGTCGTCGCCGGTGCGTGGAAGACCGAGGACCCGATCAACGTCTGGACGAAGGCCGCCGCCATCGCCCTGCCGCTGCTCTCGGAGCCCGACCTCACCCTGTCGTGCCAGGTCATCGCCTGAGCGTGACGTGACGTCACCGCCTGGTGACCGGCCCGATCCCTGGCCGGTCACCAGGCACCGGTGCGACGGGGTAGAGCAGTTGGAAGCTCGGGTGTCTCATACGCACCAGGTCGTCGGTTCGAATCCGACCCCCGCCACGAACACCCCGAACCCATGTAGGAGCCACGATGGCGACGCTCGTCAAGAACGTGTGGTGTGAGGGCCGCTACTACGGCCCCGACTACGGCAACGCCGACCGCCTGCCCGAGCGGTGCTGGGACAAGGTCCCCGACGACGCCTGGTACCCGTGCCCGCCCGGCACCGACGAGACCGACCCGCCCGTCGTCGAAGTGCAGCGATACGAGGTGCTCGCCAAGGCCGAAGCCCTCGGCCTCGACGTGGACCGCCGCTGGTCCACGAAGCGCCTACTAGCCGCGATCGCCAAGGCCGAGGAGCCGACCACCGATGCCGTCTGATCTTGCCATCGTCCGCGAGTGGGTCGGCTCCGAGCCGTGCGACAACGACGCCCGCTCGGCGGTCTCCGTCCACGGCACCGCCGAGCGCGCGGCGCTCGCCATCCTGCGGGCCCGCCGCGCCGACATGGTGGCCGCCGCTGCCAGCTGGGCGGTGGCCGGCGACTACAGCCAGGACACGACCGCCAACATCAAGGCCCTCGACGAGTCGATCGCCCGGCTCGAGCGGCTCACCGGCGAGGACGACGACGCCCTCCCCGTGGTCACCTCCGTGGGCATCTCGGGTCCGTCCATCGGGCGCTGACCCGTGCCCCAGCCCGCCGAGGTCACCGACGCCGCCGAGTCGTTGATCCGCCTCTACCGTGAGGCGCACGACTCGCTCATGGCGAAGCTCGGCGAAGCCCTCGCCGATGACCGCCGGTGGCGGGAGTCTGCCCGCCTGCGCCGGCTGATCGCCGCCAACACCGACGTCGCGAACGAGCTCCGCACCGGCACCCGGGCATGGCTGTCGACCACGCTGCCCCAGGTGCACGCCCTGGGCGCCGCTGGGGCCGTCGCGGACGGTGCCGCCTTCGTGTGGTCCATGCCGCACCGCGAGGCCGCTCAGAGCCTCGCCACGCGCACGTGGGACGACGTCGCCGCACACCTGCGCGACATGGACACGGGCGGACGGCGGGCCATCCGTGAACTCGCCCGTGCCTCGGCGCGCGACATCGTGCTCGAGGGGCGCACCGCGGCGCAGTCTGGCCGGGACCTGGCGCGCTGGGCCGCCGACCAAGGCATCGGCTCCGTCACCTACCGCAACGGGGCGGTGCACACGATCGCCGACTACGCGGACACCATGGCGCGCACCGTGTCGGCGACCGCCTACAACGACGGCACGTTCACGCAGTTGGGCCAGGACGGCATCGAGTGGGTGGAGGTGGCGGATGGTCCCTCGTGTGGGTGGACGTCGCACGACGACCCCGACAAGGCCAACGGGACGGTGCGCCCCATCGGCGACGCCATCGAGAACAGCCTCAGCCACCCGCGTTGCGCCCGGTCGTTCTCCGGCCGCCCCGACATCGTGAGCCAGTCGGCCGCGGACCGGGCGAAGCGCACCGGCGGCGAAGGGCAGGCGCTCGCCGCCGCCGAGGAGGAAGCCCGGGCGAAGGCCGCGCCCGTCACGCTGTCGGGCAACGCTCGGGGCGGGCGTGCGGCGCGGGTGCCGAGGTCGGCGCGGGGCTAGTAGCCCATGTGGCGCAGGTCGTCGGCGAAGGCGAGCGCAACGCCGACGGGCAGGGCCGCAACTGTCGCGTCGATCTCCGACCGGATGGCGCCGGCGATGTCGTGATGCCCGCGCTCGTCGGCCTCCCGTGCTTCCGACTCCCGTGACGAGATCCACGCCAAGAACTGCTCGCGCGAGAGGGTGACGGCGCGCGTGTCGACCTCGCCGAGTAGCCAACGCTCGTCCTCGCTCATTTCGTCCCCTTGCGTCGCTGGTACATCTCCCGCTGGTACTCGGCCCACGCTGCCCGGCACGCCGCACAGGGCGGCTCTCCGTGGCGCTGGTGGCGCTTGTAGGCGGCGTTCGTGCCACACGGGTGCGTGGCGGTGCGCCCGACCTTGCCCGGCTCCCTCCCGGCCTCTACGGCGAGCCTGGCCCGACGCTGGCGCTGGTACTCCGGCGAGGGGGTCACGCCGCCCGCACTTCGTGCGTGGTGCCCATGGACCGGACCAGCACCGCACCGTCGCGTGCCTCTGTCTGGTAGCCGTACCGGTTCCAGATGGCGTCGGCGACCTTGTCGGCGTCGTGCCCGGCGGTGAGCCACCGGCGGGCGGTGTCGATGATCCGTCCGGCGACGGTGATGGCCTCTGTGTTCTTGCGGCTCTTGGCGCCGAAGAGCGCCATGCCGGCGCAGTCAGTGCCGAAGGCGGCGGCGTCGCCATCCTCGGCGCCGTCGGCATCGAGGGCGACCAGCCACGCAACCCGCTTCAGGCCGGTGCGACCGCAGGCAGTGCATGTGTCGTGGTCGGAGTTCACGCCGAGGAGTCGGTAGGTCGTTTCCATGAACCGATCTAACCACGAAAGGCGACAACCTGTCAACCACGAACCCGAACAAATCTCGTCCGTGCATCCCGCCAGCCACGCGCCCGACGGGTGGGGTGAACCCATGGCCGACACGTCCCCGCCCGTCCCCGGCCGATCCGAGGCCGCGTTCCCCGTGCCCGGCGGATGGGTGCAGGTCGTTGTCGACACCACGTTCACCCCGGCGAGCGAGACCATGGCCCCGCGTGCCTCGCTCGCCGCCGCCGACTTCGTGCGCGGCCTCGACCCCCTCGCCATCCGCGAAGCCATCGACGCCCGCCTCGACACGTTCGCCACTGACCCCTACGCCGTCGCCCTCGAAGTCATCGCCGAACTGCTCGAAGGGCCGTGACCGTGACGCTCCCCACCTCGCCCACCATGGCCGCCGCCCGGCGCGCCGCCGAAGCCACCCTCGGCGACACCGGCACCGTCACCCGCCCGGGCGTCGACACCTACGACGACACCACCTACGAGTTCACCACCGCCACCCCCACCACCGTGTGGGCCGGTGTCTGCTCGCTCGGCCCCGCCGGCGCCACCGACCGCACCGACAGCGCAGGCGACGACCGCCTCATCGCCACCCGCATCGCACGCATCCCCGCCGTGTCCAAGCGGGGCAACACCACGGCGGGCGACGTCGACGACATCGCCGTCGGCGACCTGCTCACCGTCGACGGCAACACCTACACCGTGCGCAGCGTCCAGCACCGCACCACCGAGGTGCTCCGGCGCCTCGCCGTCGTGAGCCTCGCCGACAGCGAGGACGTGCCGATATGAGCACCCCCGAACAGGTCGCCGTCGACTGGCTCAAGCTCGCCGCCACCACCACCGCCAAGGTCTCGGCCGTCGTCCGCCACCACGGCCATCTCCTGCACTCCCGCGTCAAGCGCAACGCCAACCAGCCGCGCTCGGCCGTGCGCCCCGCCTCGTCGCCGCAGGGCCCGCGCCTGCTGACCGGCGACTACAACCGCTCCATCGTCCTCGACGTGGCGCGCACCGGTGCCAGCACCGTCGCCAACGTCGGCACCAACAAGGTGCAGGGCCCGCGGCTCGAGTTCGGGTTCCACGGCGTCGACTCCCTCGGCCGCCACTACGACCAACAGGCGTACCCCCACTTCGGCCCGGCGTTCGACGAGACAGCCCCCGCGTTCGCCGCCGCCGTGCAGGCCGTGAGCTTCCCGACGAGGGGCATGCGATGATCCCCGCCAACGACGTCACCGACGCCATCCTCGCCGCCCTGCGTGGCACCGGCGGCGACGCCCTGCCCGTCGGCGACCACACCGCCCCCAACCCGGCCCCGGCGCTCTACGGCGTGCTGGAGACGCCGCCCGGCTCCATCGACGCCGGCTCGCTGGGTGAGCCCGGCGACGCCATCACCGTCATGGTCCGCGTGCGCGCCGTCGCCAAGAACACGACGATCACCGCGGCACGCCAGGGTGCCACCCACCTACTCGACGAACTGGTCGACCGGCTGCGCACCACCGCCATCACCGGCACCGGCTGGGCGGTCACCGGCCGCACCCACCTCGGCCGCGGCCCCGTCATCGTCGAAGGCCCCGTCGCCAACGCAACCGACGACTGGGCGCTCCTCGTCTCCGAGTAGAGCCGCCCGCCTGCATCCGTGAGCGGGTGCCCCACCGGTCGGACCATGCGACGCACCCCCTCCCGTCGCGCACACCCGGAGAACCGACCCCATGGCAAACAAGTACAACCCTCAGGGCGTCACGAAGTGGTACTGGATCGGCTCCCCGACCGGCATCACCAACCCCGACGCCCCCACGATGGCCCAGATCGCCGCCGGCACCGAACTGGCCTGCTACATGGTCCCCGACGGGGTGAGCGGCTTCGCCGTGACCCCGTCCGAGGTCGACGCCACCTCGCTCTGCGACACGCAGTCGACCAGCGTCCCCGGCCTGCCCACCACCGAGAACGGCTCCATGGTCCTGTTCCGGGCCAGCGAGGCCGCCGACACCGGCTCCGACCTCATGGACGAGCTCATCGCCGACATCAACGTCGAGGGCTTCGTCGTCAAGGTGCTCGGCGGTCTCGTCGGGCCCGGCGAGCTCGTCGACGTGTTCCCGTCCACGCTCGCCAGCGTGAACCCGTCGGGTGACCCCGGCGGCCAGGCCGCCCGCTACACGGTCGGCTTCACCCACTACGACTCGTTCTCGATCAACAAGGTGATCGTCGCGAGCTAGTCCCCCCTCGGGCCGGGCGGTGTCGCTGCTGCCGCCGTCCGGCCCGCCCCTCCGTCCCCCGCCTGCCCGTTCGGGGTGGCGGGCGGGGGACGTACCCCGTGCACCCCGAACACCCCGAAGGGAACCCCGATGGCCGACAACTTCGACCGACTCCGCCAGCGCCCGCAGATGACCGACAAGGTCACCCTTGCGCTCGACCCGAACGACGCCGCGAAGCTCCTCATGGCGACGGTGGCCGCCCGCAAGGCCCGCACCCGCGCCGACCGGACCCCCACCGACGGGGCCGCGACCGCCGAGGCCGAGGCCGCCGAGCAGGCCCTCGCCGACATCAAGGCCAACCTGGTGACGTTCACCGTGCACGCCCGCGGCATCGGCCCCCGGCGCGTCGAGGAACTGCTCGCCGAGCACCGCCCCACGCAGCAACAGGTGGCGACCGCCCGGCGGCTCAACGGCGGCAACCCCGACCACGACCCGCAGTTCGACGAGGACAAGTTCCCGCCCGCCCTGCTCGCCGAAGCGATCACCCGCATCGAGTTCTCCGACGACCCCGACAACCCCATCGAGGGCCTGTCAGTGGAGCAGGCGTCCGAACTGTGGATGAGCCGATGGAGCCAGGACGACAAGGCGTCGATCCTGCGCATCGCCATGGCCGTCGACCAGGTGCCGGCCCTCGTCGGCGACCTGGGAAAAGGCTGAGGCGCGACCCTGAGTTCGCGCTCACCATGGACTACTGCGCCCCCCGCGGGATTCTCTACGAGGACTTCTTGGAGTGGCCCGACGTGTCCCGCGCCGCCGCCCTCGCATGGCAGAACAAGGCGAACGCCCAGTGCGGGTCCTGTGGCACTGTGAAGGCCGACTGGATGACCGTCGACGCCGAGGGTAACGCGGTGGAGATCATGCCGCCCCCGATGCACGTCACCGATCACTGGTGCCCGGGCTGCGATGCGCTCGCCCGCGCCCGGCGGATCCGAGGCAACGACCTGGGCGACGGCATGCACCTCGCGTTCCGTCCTGCATCCCCTGCGCCGACCCCCGTTAGCGGACCCTGACAGCCATGTCGACGCCGTGGCGCACCATCTCCGTCGCCTTGCGTGCGGACGGCTCCGCCTACGCGGCGACGCTCGGCCAGGCATCCGCGCAGACCAAGGCGTTCGGCAACGAGGTCGACCGCTCCACCAAGTCGAGCGCCTCTAAGTGGACGACCATGTCCAAGGGCTTCGCCGTCGGCGGCGCCCTGCTCGCGGCGGGGTTCGTCGCCGCCGTGTCGACCACCGCCAAGTTCGAGGCCCGCCTCTCCGCCGTGCAGGCCGTGTCGAACGCCACCGCCGGCGAGATGGACCTCCTGCGCGACAAGGCGTTGCAGTTGGGCGCCGACACCGCGTTCTCCGCGTCCGAATCCGCCTCGGCCATGGAGGAACTCGTCAAGGCCGGGCTCTCCGTCGAGGACGTGCTCAACGGGGCCGCCGACGCCACGGTCGCCCTCGCCGCCGCCGGTGGCGTCGAACTGACCACGGCCGCCGAGATCGCCGCCAACGCCATGAACGTCTTCGCGCTGTCGGCCGAGGACATGCCCAAGATCGCCGACCTCGTCGCCGGTGCCGCCAACGCCTCGGCCATCGACGTCGCCGACTTCGCGATGTCGCTCCAGCAGTCGGGCGCCGTCGCCAACCTCGTCGGCCTCGACTTCGAAGACCTCGCGCTCGCCATCACCGCCATGGGCAACGCCGGCATCAAGGGCAGCGATGCCGGCACGTCGCTCAAGACGTTCTTCATGCGCCTGGAGCCGTCGACGCAGAAGTCCACCGACATGATGGAGAAGCTCGGCATCATCACCGAGGACACCGGCAACCAGTTCTTCGACGCCGCCGGCAACGCCAAGGACATGGCCGACATCTCCGACGTGCTCGCCACCGCGCTCGCCGGCCAGACCCGTGAGCAGAAGCTCGCCACTCTCAACACCCTCTTCGGCGCCGACGCCATCCGCGCCGCCGCCATCATCGCGGACGAGGGCGCGGCCGGGTTCGACAAGTTGAGCGAATCCCTCGGGTCGATCAGCGCCGCGGAGATCGCAGAGATCCGCCTCGACAACCTCGCCGGCGATCTGGAGAAGCTGTCGGGCTCGTTCGAGACGTTGCTCATCACGAGCGGGTCACTGTTCACCGACGTGCTCCGTTCGCTGGTGCAGGGTGCGACCTCGCTCGTCGACGCCCTGGCGCAGATCGACGGGCAGGACATCGCCGACTTCATGGAGCCCGCCGCCCGGTTCGGCCGTTCCCTCGCCGACTCGTGGGATGACCTGTACGCGGCGGGCGTCAACGTGGCCGAGATCCTGGGCGACCTCATCGACTACGGCAAGCCTGTCGCCACCGTGCTGGCCGGGCTGGGCGCCGCTGCGATCGTCGGCGGCATCCGGGCCGTGGCCGGGGCGCTCGAGCTCGTCACCGGGTTCCTCGCCGACCACTCCGGCCTCGTTACCGCCGCCGCCACCGCCTGGGTCGCCTACCGGGCGGCGCTGATCGGCGTCGCCGTGTGGACGACCCTGTCCACCGCCATCGCCGGCGTGACTGCCACCGTCACCTACCTGACCGGTGCGATCGGCTCGCTCGCCGCAACCCAAGGCGTCAGCACCCTCACCGCCTCCATGGGCGTGCTCAAGTCGTCCGTCGCCGGGATCGCCTCGTCGCTGTCGGGTGCGGTCGGGCCCCTCGCCCTGCTAGCTGTCGGCGCCATCACCATCACCCGCGGACTCGCCAACGCCAACGCCCAGGCCGACAAGCTCATCGACTCGCTCAAGCCGAAGAACTACGACGACCGCCGCACCGAGGACATCAACAAGTATGCGGTCGCCGTCGAGCGGGCCGCCTTCGCCGCCAACGAAGCCGACGGCGCTACCGGCGACTGGAAAAGGACGATCGGCGGGGCGGTCGAACTGCTCACCCCGCTAGAGAATCAGATTCTCGACACGGCGGTCGCCAGCAACAACGCCAAGGCCGCGGCCGAACTGCTCGGCCAGGCATACGACCGGCTCAAGGGCAAGTACAAGGACGTCGCCGCCGAGATCAACGGCGGTGACCTGCTCGGCGACATGGACTGGCGCACGGTCGAGGCCTTCGCCATCAAGCTCGACCTCGACCCCGAGGTGCAGTCGGTCGAGGAGATGGCCGCCGCCATCGGCGAAGCCTCGGCCGCCGCCGCCAACGGGACCCCCGTCACCGACTCGCTCTCCACCGCGTTCGCCACCTTCGCCGACGAGACGTCGACCGCTACCGACAAGCTCAAGGCGTACAAGACCCTGGTCGACTCGCTCCTCGGCGTGCAGTTGTCCGTGTTCGACGCCACCACCGCCTATGGCGGCGCCCTCGACGAGCTCGACGACACCCTCCGCGAGAACATGTGGGGCGGCATCGGCACCGACACCGCCGCAGGGCGCGCCAACCGCGACGCCCTCTCCGGTGCCGTGAACGACGCCCTCGCCCTCGCCGAAGCGTTCGCAGCCGCCGGCGACAACGACAAGGCCGCCTTCACGATCGCCACCACCCGGGCCGAGCTCATCAAGGCCGGGCAGGCCGCAGGCGTCGCCGAGGACGATATGAACGCCTACCTCGACCAACTGGGCCTCACGCCCGACACCGTCGACACGCTGATCCAGGCACAGATCGACCAAGGCAAACTCGCCGAGGCAGAGGGCGCGCTCACCGCACTGGAGCGCGACCGGTTCGTCACCATCAAGGCCAGCCTGTCGGGGGCGGCCGCCGGGATCCTCGAGAAGTTCCTGCCCGGCTTCGACTTCACCCCCGACGGCGAGCGCGCCAACGGCGGCCCTGTCCGCGCCGGACGCCCCTACGTCGTCGGCGAGCGCCGGCCCGAACTGTTCGTGCCCAAGTCCTCGGGCTGGATCCTGCCCAGCGTCCCCAAGGGCCTCGACGGCGGAGGTGCCGGCATCGACTACGCCAAGCTCGCACAGGCCATGGCGGGGATGGCCGGGCCACGCGTCACCGTGCACGCCCCGGTTGACGCCCGCGGCACCGACGTGGCAGGCGCCGCAACGATCGTCAGTCGGCGCATCGGCTGGGCACTGGCGGACCTCGGATGAGCTGCTCCGCGACCCTGCGCACCTACGTGATGGGCACCGGCTCCTCCTACTGGTCCATCCAGCGGATCACCGGCCTCGACGACATCGAGGTCAAGGGCGCCGACACCGACCTGCACTTCGCCAACGGCGTCGTCGCCTCCCGCGACTACCTCGCCGCCGCACCCATCGTGATCGACCTCATGATGGTGAAGGGTGCCACGGCAACGACCGCCCGGTCGGGCCTGCGCACAGCGTGGCTCCCGTCGACCACCGACCTGACCCTCTCGGCGTCGGTGCACGGCACGTCGTACTCCATCACCGGACGCCCTCGCGGCGCCGTCTTCGACAACTCGCTCGAAGCCGTCGGCGTCGTGCGCGCGCAAGTCACGTTCCTCAACACCTACTGAGCCCCGATCATGGCCCTCTTCAACCACGCCCTCGACATCGTGAACCCCGACAACTGGACGTCGCTCGACCTGCGCGTCCTGCTCCTGCGTAGTACCGGGTCGGCACCGACCGCGTCGGTCACCACCGTGGCCGACATGTTCACCGCCGGCGCCGTCGAACTGTCAGACACCGCCTACGTCCGCAAGACGCTCTCGGGGCTCTCCGTGCTCACCACGGGCCCCGACAGGGCAGGCGACGCCGACAGCCCCACGTGGACCGCCCTGGGCGGCGCTCAGACGTGCTCGGGCGTCGTCCTGTACATCGGTGGCGCCCCTGACGCGTCATCCCCGCCGCTTGCCTGGTGGACCTTCACGCAGGCGACCACCGGCGGCGACTTCTCCGTCGCCTGGGCGGCCGGCGGCCTCATCAACTGGAACGCCTGACATGGGCTGGGCCGAGGAAGTCCTCGCCGACCTGCCCGTCGGATGGTGGCCGTGCAACGAAGGCACCGGCGCACCGCTCGACGAGTCGGGCAACGGGTTCGACACCACCCTGTCGGCGGGTGGCGGGACGTGGACCACCGACGCCCCACTCGGTGACGTGCTCGCCGTCGGCGACGGCGTGTGGACCACCACGGCCGAGGTGCCCGGAGGCGGGTGCACCATCACGTGGGCATCGAAGCTGACCTACGTCGCCAACGTCGGTGACGTGCGCGTGACCCTCGACGACGGTGGCAGCAACTACGCGAACTGCCGCGTGTGGTCGACCAACTCGGGCACCACGTCCGACATCGACGCCAGCACGGGCAACGCCACGGACTTCGTCGACCTCAACTCGCACAACAACGCCCTGGTCGACACGTGGGCGCTCTACGCCCTCGTCGTCAACGGCACCACCGCAACCCTCTACGTCAACGGGTCCAGCGTCGCCGCCGACACGCTCTCCACCGCCACCGCCGCAGACATCGCCGTGAGCTTCGGTGGCAACCCGTCCAACGCCGACGGAGGCCTCCTCGGCGGGGTCGCCGTGTTCGACTCGGTCCTGTCCCCGACCCGCCTCGCCGCCCACGCCGCCGCGTTCCTCGCCATCGGCGACGCCGTGAGCGTGAGCCCCGCCGTCATCGACGTGGCCGTGACCACCCCGACCGCCCGGGTCGGCGTCGCCACCTCGCCGACCCCCACTGCATCGTGGCCGTCGGGCCCCGAGAACGCCCCCGGCTGGGTCAGCACCTACGGCGAACCGATCAGCATCGACAAGCCGCTCAACAGCTACGAGCGCGCCGTGATCCGCGTCCCCGACTCGTCGGCCCAGCCCGCGCACCTCGCCAACGTCACGATCACCCGCAACGGCCACCGCCACTTCCTCGGCAAGGCCCGCAACATCGAGGACGACTCGGCGCAAGGCCACCTCGATCACACGTGCTTCGGCTACTGGCACCTGTTCACGCAGCGGTACGCCGGCACCGCCCAGCGCACCAACTACCTCGACAACGGCCACTTCGAGGACGCCGACGGCGCGAGCGACCTGTCGGGATGGTCGGCCGTGAACGTCACCGCCGCCGCCGAAGCCGACATCGTCCTGTCCGGCAAGCAAGCCGTCCGCCTCACCAACGGCCAAACGACGTGGCCGATCCTCGAACCGTCGCACTACGACAGCGCCTTCGCCAAGGAAACTTCGCCGTTCGGGTCGCGGTTCTACGTCGCCGCCTGGTGCTTCATCGCCGGCGGGTTCCTCCCCGGCTACCACACGTTCGGGCTCCGGTGCCGCTACGACACCGGCACCATGCAAGGCGACGTTGCCACCTTCATCGACATCACGCACCCCATCAATACGTGGACCCGCCACTACTTGGAGCTCCCCCTCCCGCCGTCCGTCACCGCCATCGTCGTCTGCGAGTTGTGGGCGCCCGTCGGCGACATCGTGTGGGATCACGTGCAGGTCGTCGGCAACACCGCGGACGGCTCGCCCACCCCCGAGGGCTCCGATCAGTGCCTCGTCGCCGGCGAGTTCGTGCGCGCCGCACAGTTCGGGCCCGGCAAGGCAGACCTCGGCGTCGCCCGCGCCACACCGCTGAGTGGCATCAACTCCACCGAGATGATGATCCACTTCCAGCACGAGCAGACCGCCACCAAGGTCGAGACGATGGGCGCCCGCGAGGAAGGCTTCGACTGGCACGTCGACACGTCGTCGGGCAACCCGATCTTCCGCACCTACTTCCCCCGCCGCGGGTCCACGGGTGGCACGCTCACCTTCCCCGCCGGGAACGTGCTCCAGTACCGCCGCACCGTGACGGGCGCCGAGGCCGCGTCGTCGATCATCACCACCGGCGACGCCAACGACCCCGCCCGCGAGGAGGGCGCAGCGTGGGACGAGGCCGCCCTCGGCGGGCTCCTGCTCGAAGCGGTGCGCCCCATCCCCCAGGGCTCCTCCATCGGCCTGCTCGGGCCGAAGGCGAAGGAGTACCTGCGCCAGTCGATCGAGCCGCCACAGGCGTGCGACGCCGTGCTCACCGCCGATGACGGCGAGGACTTCGAGCCCGGCGACATCGTCACGTTCACCGCCACCCGCGGCAGTGCCGGGTTCTCGGCCGAGTACCGCGTCGTGAACTGGCACGCCGACTGCCCCAACGACACCGTCACGCTCTCGCTCGTGCGGTGGATCGACCCCGACGAGGTCTAGACCATGGCTCCCCGCACCCCCAACAAGCGCAACCCCGACCCCGTCGACGAGATCGCCCGACTGCGCGCCGACATCGACTACCTGCTCGCCCGCGGCGCGCCCCCGCCACCGCCGCGGTTCGTGCGCGAGATGGTGCTGCCCTTGCCGTTGGCCGCAGGTGGCGGCGACTGACCGTGGACATCCCCGCCACGCTCGCCGACATGCGCCGCACCGTCGACCGCCTGCTCGCCGAAGGCCACCCCGACCCGGGCGCAGAGATCACCATGACCGCGCCCCTCACCGCCAACGGGGGCGGGTCCTTCACGCCTGACGACATGCCCCCCGACGAGTGGATGGTCGACGGGCCGCTCGCCCTGTGGCCGCTCACCGTCGACCTGCTCGACATCTCCGGCAACGACAACCACCTCACCCCGGCGAGCGGCACCTACGCACTCACCGGCGACCCCGAGGGCGCCGGCCTCGTCGGGGGCGGCACCTTCACCTCGGCCGCCGCGTTCACCGGCGGATCGTGGACCATCGAGGCCGTCCACTCGATGATGTCCCCGGTCGGCACCGGCGGCCCCTACCTGGCGATCGTCACCGACGGCGACGAGACCAGCGGCGCCGGGATCTTCCTCTACGACGTGGGCATCGGCGACGCCCCGTGGCTCCTGCTCCCGCCGACCACCAACTACGACGACCTCCCCTACACCACCAGCTACCAGCGGGTCCACATCGCCGCGGTGTGCGACGGTTCCAGCACCGTGCTCTACGTGAACGGCGTCGCGGTCACCACGTCGCCCGATCCGGCGCCCGCCATCACCCCGACCGGCGCCGGGATCACCGTCGGAGGCACCTACCAGGCCAAGCGCCAGATCGTGCTCTACGACTACGCGCTGTCGTCCACCCGGGTCGCCGCCCACGCCACCGCCGCCGGATTCTGACCAGGGAGACCCCATGGCCTACACCACCTCGCCCCGCTGCCACCCCCAAGGGGCGCGCATCACCCACATCGTGGCGACCTGCCACGTCGCCCCCATCGCCGACCACACGGCAACGATCTACTGGGCCGAACACGAGGACGGCGCCGGCGACGACATCGGCACCCTCACCATCGAGGCCGGGCACAAGGTCGGCTTCCTGTCCGGCGGCGGCCAGGTCATGCGCCCGTTCGACTCGCTCGTCTGGGCCGAGTCTGCCGGTGAGCCCCCCGAAGGTCTGTGCATCGTCGTCGGGTTCGGGCGGTAGTGCATCCCTGACCCACCGCCATGGTGCGGCACCCTCGCCACCATGTCGTGCACTGGTGACCCCATCAAGCGGACCCGTGGCGACGACTGGGTGGCGAGCATCAACAACGCCATCACCGGCGTGCTCTCCACCACGTCGGGCCCCGTCGACCTCACCGGGTGCACCCTCGCCGCACAGATGCGCGCCGACAGCGAAGACGTGAGCGTCGCCCTCGAGCTCACCGCCTCGCTCGGCGACGACCCCGACCTCGGCGAGATCGTGATGGAAGCGGTGCGCGCCGACACCGCCGACCTCGACCCGTGCGAGTACGACGTCGACATCGAGGTGACGTTCCCCGGCGGAGAGCACCTGACCTACCGCCCCGTCGACACCGACGGCAACCGCATCAAGATCCTGGTCGAAGCGGACGTGACCCGATGACCGACATCATCTTCACCCCCGCGGCCGATGACGACCCGTCGTTCACCCCGACGACCACCACGAACCACAACACCCTGCCCGGCCGCTCCACGGCGGACGCCCATCCGGCGTCTGCGATCACGACGGACAACGACTGGAACGGCAACCTCACCGCCGCGGGGACGAACCTCGCCGCGGTCCTCGACGTGATCGACGACCTGGCCCTTGGTGGTGGTGGTGGTGCGGTCGACTCGGTGAACGGCGAGACGGGCACCGTGGTCCTCGACGCCGCCGACGTGGACGCCGTGCCGATCACCGCCGTGGGCCTGCTCGCCGGTGAGACGAACCGCGGCGACTGGTCCGGTGCTACCGCCTACGTGGTGGGCGACGTGGTGCACGACCACGGCGGCGACGGGGGGGTCTACGTCTGCACCGTCGCCAACACGAACGAGCAACCGTCGCTGACCCCGGCGAAGTGGACGGCGATCGACGGCACGGGCCGCGAGTTCGCCGTCGGCGCCGGGTCACACGCAGGTGACAGCGCCCTGTCGATCGGCCCCGGCGCCACGTCCGATGGCGGTGGCCTGTCGATCGGCCCCGGCGCCACGTCCGATGGCGGTGGCCTGTCGGTCGGTCCCTACGCCGCGGCCGATGGCTACGGCCTGTCGGTCGGTCTCTACGCCGTGTCCGGTGCCGCTGGCCTGTCGATCGGCACTCAGGCCACGTCCGGTGTCGCTGGCCTCGCGATCGGCACCGGCGCCACGTCCGGGGACTACGAGGTCAACGTCTCAGGCATCTACAAGGGCACCGTCGACTCTGGCGACCCGACGGTCCCCACGGGTGCCAGCATCGCCACCGGGTTCGTCGACCTCCCCGAGACCGCGGACGTGACCAACCCGGCCGCAGGGTCGCAACGACTCGTCGCACGCACCGATGGGCTGTACGTCCGTGACGAAGCCGGTACCGAGGTCGGGCCGCTCGGCGCCGGTGGGTCGGGCATCCCCGCCACGATCATCGACGCCGCCGGTGACCTGATCGTCGGCACCGCGGCCGACACCGCCGCACGCCTCGCCGTCGGCACCTCGGGCCAGGTGCTCACCTCCAACGGCACGACCGCTGCGTGGGCGATGCCGTGGACCGCCACCCACGCCCCAACGATCACCGCAACCGCGATCGGATCGAACGAGTCGTGCGTCTACTCCACCCCCGGCCAGCGCACGGCGAACACCAACCACGGGCTCACCGCCGCTGGCGCCGAAGTGTGGGTGCCGCTCCCTTTCGACGCCGGCACCTACGACCGGATCTCCGTGTACGTGACGACGGCGGCCGTGTCGACGTGGCGGATCGGCCTCGACTCGATGGCCACCAACGGCAAGTTCGCCCCCGGCGCGAACGTGCTCGACGCCGGAACGCTCAACATGAACACCGGCACTGGGCACCAGGCGCTCAACATTTCACTGACGATCCCGACGACGGGCATCTACTGGGCGCGGGTGCTCTGCACCGCCTACACGGGATCGCCCGGGACCGTGAACCTGGACGGCAACTCTGGCAACTCGTGGGCGTCGATGGTGTGCCGTGGGTGGCCGTCGTCCCCGGCCAGCTACCTGCGCGGGTTCGTCGGCCACGTCGGTTCGACAGGTGGCACCGGCGCGTTCGCCGCCACCCCCGCCCCGGCCGCGCTTGGGACTGTGCTGCCGGTCGTCTACTTCAGGAGGGCATCGTGACGTACACACTCCAAGACGGAAGGGGTGGGGTCGTCGAGCAGGTGACCGACCACGGCGACGGCACCGGCACCCGCACCGTCTACAACGAGGCCGGGCAGGTGGTGTCGACCGGGGCGGTCACCGGGCTACCCGTGCCGGACCCCACCGAGGTCGCTACCCGCACCCTCGAGGACCGGCTCCGCTCCCGGCTCGACGCCAACCGCACGTACCTGGCGCTCGACACGCCGACCGCGGCGCAGCAACGAGCCCAGGTCGCGCGGCTCACCCGCCAGAACACGGCGCTGATCCGCCACCTGTTGCGCGACCTCACCGACACCTCCGACACCTAGGGAGCCACCATGTTCCGTCCCTCGTTCTGGCAAGTCACCGTCGACCGGGCGATCCGCACCGCCGCACAGACCGCCGTGGTCCTGCTCGGCGCCGGACAGGTCGACGTGCTCACCGTCGACTGGCAGGCGGTCGGCTCCCTGTCCGCTGGTGCCGCGGTGCTGTCGGTGCTCACGTCGCTCGCGTTCCCACCGGGTGAGACGCTGTGAGCCGCCGAGATACCGCCCTGATCGTCCTGGCGGTGGTGTGCGTGATCGTCGCCGGGGTCCTCATCTGGGCCGACAAGGACGCCGCCGCCATCGCTGGTGCCATCGGTGCCGCCATCGGCCGACTCTCCGGGGCCAACGCAGGGGATAACCCATCTACCACCGAGCAGGGAGAAGGCTAATGACCGCGCCCGACGAACCGTGCGAGGACTGCGAGCCGATCGCACCTCACGGCGAGAACCCCGAACTGATCGACGAAGGCGACGAGCGATGAGCCCTACGGGATGGTATGATCATATGCATGGGACGCAACTCCGAAACGATCAAGTACCACCAGATGATCGACGCCGGGATGGCGCCGACGGAGAAGTGGTGCAGCGCGTGCAAGCGCTGGTTCCCGCTGGAGAACTTCGGCGCCGACCGGAGCCGAAAGGACGGCCTGGCGAATCAGTGCAGGCCGTGTGCTCGGGCCCGGTACTCGGCGTGGGTGGCGGCCAACTCGGACCGACACAAGGAGAAGGCCCGGGAGCGTGCCGCTCGGGTGCCGCTCGCGAAGCGGCAGGATCACCACAGGAAGCACCGGTACGGGATGGAGCCGGGCGAGTACGACCGCATGTTGGCGGCCCAGGGTGGGCGGTGCGGAGTCTGTGGGATGGTGCCGAAGAAGGCTCTCGTCGTGGATCACAACCACGCCACCGACAAGGTGCGCGGGTTGCTCTGCTACACGTGCAACCGCGGGCTCCACATGCTCGACGCTCCGGGGCTCCTGGAAGCCGCGCTGCGGTACTTGGGGGAGTCCGATGACGCTCTCGACCTCCGCGCTCCGCAACGCATGGGCCCCAGCGTGTAAGCCGAAGGGCGGCGTCTACCTCGCCGCCTACAAGGCGCTCGACGCCATCCTCAAGCGCCACGGCTACGGCCCACGGCGCACCGACACCGGCGCCTACAACTGCCGGCGCATCACTGGTGGCACGGGGTACTCCCTGCACGCTTTCGGGCCCGGCGACAAGTTCACGTTCTGGAACGGCGTGACCATCTCCACGTCCCTCGCCGTCGACATCAACTGGAGCTCCAACCCCTACGGCCGCAAGCTCGTCACCGACATGCCTCCGGCGATGGTCGCAGAGATCAAGGCGATTCGCACCGGCAACGGGAAGCAGGTGTGGCGCTGGGGCGGCGACTACACCACCAACAAGGACGCGATGCACTTTGAGATCGTGTGCACCCCCGCCGACCTCGCCACCGGGATCGGTGGGCACCGTACACCGAACACCGGCTCGGGCATCCCCCACGACGTGATCCGCGAGGGCGCCAAGGGCGACAAGGCGACGGCGATCCAGTACACGCTCAACTTCTTGGGCCACCGCTGCGCCGTCGACGGCGTGTGGGGGCCGAACACGACGGCCGCCGTCAAGTCGTTCCAGGCCGCGTGCAAGTCGCTCGGCTCCAAGGTCACCGTCGATGGCGTGTGGGGCCCGCAGACGGCCGCACTCGCCGAGTGGTGGACCGTGGCGACCCTGGCGGGCAAGCGATGACCACCGAACAGGGCCTGGAGCCGACCGCAGCACTCGCCACCGCCGTGACCGGTGCGGTCCTCGCCGGCACCGGTGTCTACGCATCGTGGTGGGGCCGGCGCCGAGCCAAGGGCGACGCCGTGGCCGAGCAGATCAAGGAGGTTGTCGACGCGTCGCTCGCACTGGCCGAGGAGCGCCGGGCCGGTGAGCACGACTGCCACGAACAGCTAGCCGCCCTCAGCGCGGAGATGCGTACCACGACGGCCGAACTGCGGGCGAAGGTCGATGATTGCGAACGCAAGCACGCCGAGGTTGCGGCGAAGCTCGCGTTGGGTGACTTCCCCCGCCAGCACGGTCCCGCCTAAGTCCTGACACGGTCCTCCCTGCCGGGTCAGTCGCCCCGCCCCTGTCGCTCCCGGTCCCGCCCCGGTCGAGCACGGGGGCGGGGCATCTTCGCGTTATGGGGAACGATCGTTCCATGCATGGAAGATCGAACGCCCGCCGTTAAGTATGCGAGGTGTCGTCGTGCGGCGACGCTGGCACCGTGTCGCCGTCCGGGTACACCCGGAAGTCGGAATAGCTCGACCGCTATCCCGACTTACCAGTTCGCGTGCCGGTGAGGTGTCAGGTTGTAGGGGTCACGCTGACGCCCCGAAGTCGAGGACGCCCTGGTCGAGCCTGCGGGCGGTGGTTTCGGCGTGGGCCTCGATGGCCTCGATGCCGATCGCCCGCCTACCGATCGCCTTCGCTGCGACGAGGGTGGAGCCGGACCCGGCGAAGGGGTCCAGCACCGTCCCGCCCTCGGGGGTCACCACCCGGATCAGTTGCTCCATGATCCCGACGGGTTTCGGGCTCGGGTGGTCGGTTGGCTCGACGCGCCCAGCCTTGAGGACGTTCCCGCAGCCCTTGTCGTAGACAGTCGGCACGCCCTTCGATGCGTGGCAGACGAGTTCGTGCTGGCCCCGGAAACCGTTGCCGAGGCCCATGCTCCCCTTGTCCCACACGACCATGCCTTGCACCCGGTAGTTGCACGTCTCCAACGCGCCGACGAGGTTCGGCCACTGGCGCCAGTCGATGAACGACAGGAGCGAGCCACCATCGGGGAGCATCGGGCGACACGCCAAGCCGACGGCGCGCATGAGCCAGATGAACCCGGTTGTGGTCATCTGGTCACACTCGATGGGCCGGTCGGCGAACCGGCCAGCCCGGAGCATCGCCCCGCTTGCCGACTTCTGCGCTTCGTGGCGGGTGCCGCTCGCATAGGGCGGATCCATGACAACGGCGTCGACGGAGCGCTCGGCCAGTTCGGCAAGCACGTCGAGCGCGTCCCCGTGGTACAGGGTCACCCACTCGTCTTCGTAGTACGGCTGCGGGCTCACGGCCGCACCCCGTAGCGGGCGGGCGGCAGGCTGGGGGTCGTCGGGCACCCGCACGACAGATCGGCGGGCACCCACCCCGCACCCTCGCCGCACCGGCACACGTCGTCGCCTTCCGTCAATGACGAAACGGCGGGGGTCCCTTGGGTGCCGGGGAACAGGTCCCCGAGGCCCGCCACCGCGATCACACGGGCCAGCGCAGCGTCCTCGTCGGGGTCGCGGTCGGTGGTCAGCAATGCCAGACCGATCACCACCGAGAGGTCGGAGGGGGCGGTCACGACGCGACCTCGTCGGCCAGGTGCTCCACCGTGAGCAACAACGGCCCCACCCGGTCGAGCGCCAGGTCGGCATTCCTGGCGTCGATGTCGATGCCGATGGCGTCGCGGCCGTGACCGGTGGCAACCATGAGGGTGGTTCCGCTGCCGGCGAACGGGTCGAGGACGACGCCGTTACGCCACGAGTCGTGGCCGCAGTCCGTCCATCCGATGGTGGTGGCGCGACGTTCCCCCATCTGTGATCGGTGCCCGTTGGGGTGGCCGCCGACAGTCTGTGAACCTCCGCTGTTGGCGTGGTGCAGGCCACCCGCGCCCGGTTCCAGTTCCACGATCCGTTCCGATGGTGCCCCGCACACGGTGCACACCTTCGCCGGGACCATCGACTTGATCGGCCGCTCACACAACGCCGGGGGATACACGGCGTAGTGGCTGCCGCTGTAGGGGGCGGTGGGGATCACCCAGTAGTCGAGCGGCGGGGCACCCTCCGTGCCGTGCACCTCTGGCATGGTCGACCGGTTGCCGCCCGTGCGCTCGTCGTTGGCCTTCTTGCCGCTCGAGGGGCGAGACTCCACGCCCTTGGCCGTGCGGGCGTTCGTGTTCGGTGACCCCGGGCCACGCACCGCGTCGAGATCGAAGTACCGCTTCTGCGCCCTCGTCGCCACCGTCATGTAGCTGGTGGCGGGTCGGAACTTGTCGCCCAACGCACCCACCGGCGGATTCGGACGGCACCACGCAACCACGTTCCGCACCCGCCACCGACCAGCCGGCGACTCCTCGCCGGTGAGCAGGTTCCGCCCGTAGGCGAGGGACAGGTGGTACAGGTGCGGGATGCCGCACAGAGACTTCGGGAGCGGCCAGCCGTTCGGGTTGGCCTTGGCTCGTTCGCCGCTCGTTGTCCCGATGATCCCCTGCGCTGCCATCTGCTGCTTGTCGTTGCGCGGGTTGCCCTGGCGCTTACTGCCGGTGAACGCCTCTTGCCCCTCGCGTAGCCCACCGTCGGCGTAGTCGCCACCCGCCCCGCCGCTCCCCGCGTACGTGTCCCCGAGCTCCACACAGATCGACCCGTGCGGCGCCAACACCCGGCCCCACTCCGCCGTGAGCAACAGCAACGTGTCGAGGAACGTCGCCGGGTCAGGCTCCGAACCGATCTCCCGATGCTTGTCCGGGTGATCGGCTGGCAGGTACGACCGCAACGCCAGAAACGGCGGAGAGGTCAACACGAGGTCGATCGACCCGTCAGGGATCGTGGCGAGCACGTCGCGCACGTCCCCCACGATGTAGCGGGCGCTCATCGGCTCTGCGCCTTACGCTCACGCTTCACCGCGTTCGCCGCCAACCGGCACACCGCACAATCCGGCTCACCGAGGCGACGATGCCGCTTGTAGCTGGCCTCCGTGCCACACGGCGGCGGCGGGCGACGAACCGGCAACGGCCGCCCGCTCCGCAGTCCCTGCCGTTCCCGTGGGGACATGCCGCCCCACACGCCGAGCGGCTCGTTCTCGAGCGCGTAGGCCAGGCAAGCGGCCCGCACATCGGCGTCGCACACCGCGCAGATCCGCTTCGCCGCGTGGGCCGTGCGATTCTTCGTCGGGAAGAACAGGTCGGGGTCGGCGCCACGGCACGCGCCGCGGTCCTGCCACGCCATGCGCTCCGGGCCGTAGGCCACCAGTTGCAGGGATGGGGTCACGCCACGTCTCCTTCGTCGTCGATCGGTCGCCGGTCAGCGGCCGCAGCAACCTGCGCCCGAGCCACGTGGGTCGCCCACGGCTCCGGCATGTTCAGCCGCCCCTCACGCATCGCCACGTACTCCCAATCGCACTGGTCGGCGGGGAACACCCGCTCGAGCACGTCTGGGGGCCAGCACACGGGGCACCTGCGAGGCACGTGCGGGGCGCTGGTGGCACGTCGGGCGTCGATCAGCGCGCGGATGCTCGGGACGCTCACGCCGACGGCCGATCCGCGTCGAACTCCTGCACGAACTCGAGGCCCACCGCGTCGCACGGCACCCACCACTCCTCAGCGGTGAGCCGGTGCGTCACCCGCACCTTCGTACCGTGCGTGCCGATCGACACCGTCGTGCCGCTGTCGGACACCCAGCACAGTTTCCCGATACGCACCACCCGGCCGCCCCAGTTGAGCGCCGCACCGAACTCGGCGGGGGTCATCATCGGTAGCTCTCGTTCTCGACGCGGTCGGCAGCTTCCAGTAGGAGCGCCGAGAGGGCCCGAGCGTTGGCGGGGGTCAACGTGACGGCCTTACAGACCGACGTCGGATCGCTCGGGATCGCCGCCAACCCGATGGCCGACTCGTCGTCGCCTGGTTCGATCCAGAACGACACCCCAAGCTCTCCGTCCGCGAGGTCGATGTGGTCGGCCTCAAAGACGACCATGTCGTGGACGTTGTAGAAGGCGCTCATCGGTCGCCGCTCCGATCCACGGCCGCCACCGCGTTCGCGAGCTCATCCATCGACACGTCGACCCACCGGCTCATCGACACGTCGGCGTTCGGTACGAAGTGCACCGACTTGTAGTCGACCGCCGGCACCTGGCCCAACACATCGACCCACTCCCACCGCCGCACCCGGACCCGCCACTGCGACACGTCAGCGACACCGCGGGTGCGGCGCACCACGCACGGCACCTGACCCGGCGCCGACGCTGCGACCGCCTGACGGCACCACGTCGGGAAGGCCGACTTGGCTACGTCCTTCACCTCCAGCACGATCAGCGGATGCCACGACACGTCGCCGGGGGCCGACCATCCGTCGTGGCCGAGCTTCGCCCGGGTGGTGCAGGCGTCAGGCCATCCGACCTGACGCAGCCAGCGGACCACCATCCGTTCCGTCTCGTGGCCCTTGCGGCGATTCGTTGCGCCCTGACTGGTGGCGGTCATCGAGCCACCGCCCAAGACTTCTCGGTGATCCACTCCGACGGCGGGTCACCAATCGGCAGAACGTCCGCGCCATGGAAGTGCGGATTGCGCCACCGGGTCACCATCTCGATCGACGCCTCAACGTCGAGCCCCCAGTCGTGCAGGCCGTGGCGAAGGCTGTGCCGGGTGAGGGCATCGGCCACGTCATCCGCCGTCGGGATCGGATCGCCTGGCTTCCAGTCAGGGAACGCCGAGGCGAACGACAACTCGTGTTCGCACTCCACCACGATCGTGATGGTCGCCTCTGGGGTGCCTCGTTCGTCACTCACTCGCTCATCCCTTCGTCATGCCATGTCCACCCGATGGCGAACAGGAACCCGCCGCCGAGCAGGCCGAACAGCGCCGACCACACGGGTTGGCCGGTGCGGCCGGCGTGCCAGCACCCGGCCGCCGCCATCGCCGCGAGTGCTGCGAGGCACCACGTCTGGCGGGTCACGGGGTGGCCTTGAGGACTTCGACCGTGCCGGAGCCGTCCCAGCCAATCGCCGGGTCATGGACGTTCGCCAAGAGCACCCCGTCATGGTCCGTGAACGCCAGGCATCCGTCGGCCCCGTAGCGGGTGCCCCCAACCTTGGGGAACCCCACCAGCCGCCGCTGGTCAGCGACGACCGAGTACCACGGCACCCGCTCCGTCTCGGGCTCCACCGCCACCGCCACCTGCCCACCCCGAACCTCTACCCAGTAGGGGGTTACCGCGTTGTCGGAGCCGCAGATGAACCACGGGAAGTCGACGCACGTCCGCACGGCCTCGCCTAGCACGTTCGGCGCTTGGGCGAGCCACGTCGGCTCGCCGTCCTCGTCCACGAGGCCGGACAGCACCGCACCCGGCCACGGCGGGACGGGGAGAGGAGTGGGGAGCACGGCCAGCACGGCGTCGGCCACGTCGAGCCAGGGCGGGCCGAGGTACATCCCATCGAGCGCCACGATCGGCACCCGCATGTAGCCGCCTGCCGCCGCCCGTGCGATCCGCTCCCGCAGGTCGTCGGGCTCGGGGGTGGGCTCCGGGCGCCACGTCCACGAGGCGGGGAGCTGGTAGGTGATGCCAGCGCGAAGCGACCCAGCGAACTGATCGGCCGTCTGGTTGGCCGACGGGACCCACCCGTCGTACCGTTCCCACTGCACCTCGACGCCTGCGGCGACCGCTGCGGCCAGCTCGTCGGGGTCGGCGCAGTCACGCCACTCCGGGGCGGTCACGGTGCACACCCTTCGGCGTGGAACACCCGTCGCGTCTCCCGGTCGAGCCGGATCATCTGACCCACGTAGACCGGCAGCACGCACCCGGCGCACCCGCCGTCGTAGGCAGCCGGGAACGCGTTGGTCAGCTCACCCGGCTTGTCGTCGGTGATGCGCCCGGCCTTGCGCTGGCATGGCGGGCAGGTGTGCGGGTCGCCGTCGTGGGGGCACTCCGGGGCGGTCACGGGGCCACCACACGGGTGAGGGCGGCGGTGTTCAGCCAGCGGCCACCCTCGCCGTCCAACTGGACCAACGTGTACCCGCCGCCTTCGTCTACCCGCTCCACCGTGCCGGTGAGCTGCACCCGGTCGCCAACCTTGAGCGGCGAGAAGCGCCACCAGTAGAGGGTGTCGGCGCTCACGACGGGCAAACTCCACCACTCGTCGCTGCTGGGGACGAGGCTCGCCCCCAGCCGCTCGCACCCGTCGGGCAGGTCGCGGCCCAACGTCGGGCCGTGCACGCCCTCGGGGGGTTGGTAGGTCGGAACCTCGTTCATCGCTGCTTCCTCTCTCGTCGGTCCATTACTCGTTCCGTCACACCCGCCGCCACGAACAGCACGGCACCGAGCACTGGCAGGCACGTCGGGCACGCCCGCCAGCCGGTCGGCTAGTGCGTCACGCTCAGCGGCAAGGTCGAGCGTGGTGTTCACCAGATCGCTCCATGCATTGGTCATCGTTCGATGTCCTCTCGCTCGATCAGCCCCTCGGGCAACCCGCACACCTCGACCCACGGGCAGATCAGCAGGTCACGGTGGGCGACGGTGTAGGGGCCATCGTCGGTGGCGAGATCCCACGTCGCGGCAGCCCAGGCGGCATCCATGGCCGCACCCCAGGCCGCACCCCAGGCCGCACCCCTGGCCGCACCCCTGGCCGCA
>ERZ724509.66-NODE-66-length-48100-cov-16.666334_pt1 | contig 48100 bp, 45 predicted proteins | sample MGYA00376042_ERZ724509 | MGnify/ENA primary metagenome ERZ724509 (study PRJEB28724, sample SAMN07190887) | wastewater metagenome | isolation source: effluent of sewage treatment plant in Hong Hong | place: USA: Christiansburg, Virginia | collected 2016-03-01 ...
TAAGTGGTATGGGTAGTTTTGCTAAAAACACTCTAACGTCTTATGGTAAAATGGTTAAGGCTTGGGGGAATTTCGCTAGTAACTCTATACGTGGTGCTGGTAACATAGCTTTAGGTGCCGGTAGAGCTTTAGGCACTACTTTAGGTTTTGGTCCAGTTAAAGATATTTATGTAGCTGGAGAAGACACACCTAGATTGTTAGCTAGACTTTTAAAGAAAGGTCATTACCTAGATAAACCTACTGGTAAAGTTATCAAACGTTTAAAAGACTTAGATGACTGCAAAGGTCCTATTGTAGATTTAGAAGGCAATGAAGTTATTAATGTTAAAGATGTAGCTAGAGGTTGTTTTACCAAAGATGGTGAACCTATACTTAAGAAATGGACTAGACGTGCATTCGATATGTATAGTGCTATAGCTTTTACACCTTTAACAGCTGGCGCTAAGTTTCTAAAATGGGGCGGTAGCAAATTAATAAATGCTTTATCTAAACCACAAGACGTCTATGTAAAAGGTGACCACGCACCTAGGATGTTATCTAGTATAATGTCTAACGGCGGGTATTTCTCTGCTAGAACTGGTAAAGTTATACGTAGTCCTAATGACATTGATGGTGAAGTTAAAGATAGAGAAGGTAACGTAGTAATTAGCTTAGCTGACTTAGCTCCACCCAAAGGCATAGTTAATAAACACGGTAAACCTTTTACTACTTTATCTGAAAAATTAGCCAACGGAGCCATTAAGTTAATCAAAGGGATAGGTAAAGCTACTTGGGCTACAATGAAGCTAGGTTTTAAAATAGGTATGTTACCAGTTAAAATAGGTAACGCTATTCTTAAGAAAGGTTGGAAGATGACCAAATGGGGTTCATCTATGTCAGAAGCTGATAAATTAAAAGTACAAGTAGAAACAGAAATGTTAACTACCTTACAAAACATTTATAGCTTATTAGATAAACGACTACCTAAGAAAAAATCTATTTTAGGCGATACCGATGGCGATGGCATTAGAGAGAACTCTGTAGAAGATATTAGACGCAGACGTAGATCTAGAGTTAAGCCTGCTCCCGCTGTAGCAGCTAACAAAACCAAAGAAAAAGCTCAAGAAGCTAAAGAAGACGGTTTCCTATCTAAAATTGGGAATCTCATTATGATGATTCCTGGTATGGGTAGTATAGCTGGTGCAGCTTCTAAAGCTGGTGCGTGGTTAGCTACTAAAGGTAAAGCTGTAGGTAGTTTAGCTTTAAAAGCTGGTAAGTGGTTAGTTCCTAGAGCTATGGCTATGGGAGGTACTGCTTTAACTACTTTACGTGCAGGTGCATTAGCCACTTCTATTGCTACTGGCGCTGGTTGGGCTACGGGCGGTGTATTGGGTGCTGCGGCGGCTTTCTTTGGCTCTCCGTTGATTCTAGGTGCCTTGGCTGTAGCTGCTGTAGCTGGCGTAGGTTACTTGGGCTATAAGTGGTACAAAAATCGTAATAAATCTTTATTTAAACAACTACGTATGCACTATTACGGTTTAAAGAAAGATAGTAAAGACGCTGATAAAGTAGCGTGGTTGGAAGATAAACTCCAAGACCGCATTACATATTCTGGTGATAGTGCTTCTATTAAAGCTGATGAGAAATTAGTAAGTGAAGTTTTAGATAAATTTGATATTAAAGCTAATGACGAACCTAAGATGCAAGTCTTTATGAATTGGTTCGATAGTAGATTTAAACCTGTTTATTTAGATAACTGTGCTGCGTTGCAATCCATATTACCTGGCTCTAAGTTAGACGATATGGATACTAAGCTTACTAAAGAACAAAAGCGCCAAATCTTAAGTAAAGTAAAACGTAATGTAGGTAGCGATCCTATTTTTAATGTTGTAGATTCTCCATTTAGCGATCCACTTTATACTGATTCTAAAGCAATTGAAGAATTGCTTAAAGAGATAGATAAAGATGCTGGTGGTGATAAAGCTACTCCTAAGGATAAATTTGCTACTAGCATTGGTGCTGCAGGCGCTGTAGCTACACTTTACGATAAGGATGGTAAGCCTATAAATCCTAATGGTAAGAGTAACGTTACTAAAGTAGACTTTAGTAAAGCTGCTACAGGAGCATTATCAGCTTCAGCCATAAGTAAATCGATGACCGATAAAGTAGCAGAAGTCCAAAAGGTATCTTCTACATTAGGTAAATCTATTAAGCGTAAAGATCTTACGCCATTAGACTGTGTGCGTTTTAAAACATACGGTTTAGTAGAAATGGATAAGGACAAAGTAAAAACTCTACAAGAGTTAGAACATTTCCTTAAAGACGATATTACTTATGGTAAAGATAACGTAGCTACTTACGATAAATCTGCCGAATCTGTTTTAGAACAAATGTCCGGTGCTTTTGGTATTGCTCCTACTAGTTCTAGTGACCGATATAATTGGATACAATGGTTTTCTAATCGCTTTATACCAGTGTTTTTAAACTATTGTTCAGCTGTAAAAAGCGAAGCCAATGTTACAGATTTAGATAACGTTAATACTGCCTTAAAACCTAATCAACTAATTAATGTTGCTAATCTAATCGTAGCTACTAAAGTTGGTACGTGGATATTTAAATTTTCAGTATGGACACAGTTTTACTCACCGTGGCCTGGTTATAGACTGAATAATGATAGTTCTAGTACTAAACCTAATATTAGTTTAATGGAACAAAAAACTAAATCTAATACCTTACAAGACATGAGGGACTTTTCTAATAGTAGTTTATTTGCTACTACCATGGGTCCTAATAAGCAGGAAGCTAGCAGTGGCAGCGGTGTATTGTCTAATTTGTTTAAACAAACTGGAGGTGGTGGTATTAGTGGTTCGCCTATGGTTAGTGATAATCCTAAGCTTATTAATACTAATACTAATGATCCAGTTAAAGTAGACACTACGCCAGAGTTACTAAAGCGCACTATTACTGAAGGTAGTAAAACTAGCGAATATGGTAATAAGTCTTACATTATGCCTACTACTGGTTCTATCAGTAGTAAATTTGGTATGCGTAAAGATCCTGTTTACGGTACTCAGAAAATGCATAGTGGTATTGACATCCGTGCTCCTGCTGGTACTCCTATAAAAGCTACTGCTGATGGTGTTATCATTAGAAGAGAGTTTGCTGGCGCTTATGGTAATCTTATCATTATTAAACATAACGACGGTAAGTCAAGTCGTTATGGTCACATGTTAAGATTCCAAGAAGGTTTAGGTTTAGGGTCAAACGTTAAACAAGGTGACATTATAGGTTATGTAGGTAGTACTGGTAAATCTACTGGTAATCATTTACATTTTGAAATTAGAGATGGCGCTGATAGTACAGCTAAAGCTATTGATCCAATTAGTGTTTTAGATAAATCAACAGCAGCCGAACCTTTAAAAGAATTGGCAGATAAAGAAACCGTAGCTAAGAAAGGATACCCAGATGTAGACTTGTCAATGGAAGGTAAAGATACTATTGCCTCTACCATTACTAAAGTTGCTACACCTAGTCCTAGTGTAAACCCTGTAGCTAGTGCTCCCAATACTGGTTTAGGGGATGCTTCTACTACGGCTATTGACAATACCAATAAAGCTAAAGCAGCAGAAACCATTAACAATGCCAATGTTAATGAACGTAATAAAATGGTAAATCAAGATAACGCAGCTAGTCTATCCAGTACTTTAGAAGTATTAAGAAGTTCTTATAAAGTACAATTATCAATGGATCAGAAACTTTCTGCTATTAAAGATTTATTAGCCTTACGTCCTAATGGAGGGGAATCTACTGGTAGTGAAAATACTAGTGATAAACCTCAAGCTAGATCAGGAAACAGACCATCCACTTCTAATGTTGTGAATAACCCTGTTTCAGTTAAAAAGACTCAATACTAGTCTCCTATTACTGTACTGGGGTTTACCCCAGTACAGTAATAGTTTTTTGTTTAGAGGTATAAAAATGGCATTTCAGCGTTTAGTAGATAGCAGAGGGGATTGGCTAAAGCAAAGTTTCTTAGCTCCAGGCACACGCTTAGGTATGTTTGAACAACGTAAACAATATTACGGAGACGCTAAATACAAATTTGTAGATACCGCTTTAGGCGGCAATTTTTATATTAACACTCCACCACAATTTACTAGGTATTGTGATTTACGAGTAAGTGGTAGATATAAATCTACATCAGAAGATGGCAAGTATACCAATAATCCAGATTCTGCAAGCGGTATGGGTGCTTATTATTCCGAAGCAATTGATGACAATGCTTTAGTAGTACAGCTGAGATTTGGTGTACCAGAATTTAACTCACTAACTAGTTTCTTTGGTAGTTTTTACAATACAGCAGAATCTGCTTTTGCTAGAACTGGTAGAGGTCCAGGATTTTTTTATTCAGTAGGTAACGTATTTGGTACAGTATTGTCTTTACCTTTCCAGCCATTATTTTTAGCAGGTGACATTTATAGATATGTAGCACAAATACCAGCTACAAAATTCTATTACATGAAACCTACTATGCCTTTGTATTGGACAGCGGCTACTAGAATGTTAACTTCTTTAACTGTTAACATGGGTATAGTGCCACCGGTAATATTTAACAAAGAGCAATTGCAAATATGGCAAGAGTCTGGCGATGAACCAGCTGATTACTCTACCGACCCTAGTAACATGCAAGCATTGTCAACAATGATGTCAGGACTAGCTCCAGATATTTTTAGAGAAGACGGAACCATTAACTTATATGCTGTAGCTAACAGAGCTACTAGGTTAGGTAGACAACACCAGAAACAACTCCATCAAGTGGTTGATAGCGCTAATGGTGAAGAAGATTTAAAACGTAAATTAGACGCCTATCAAAATGAAATGATTACTTTAAATCCTAGTAATGGGATAGATGGGATCACTAAAATATATTTAGATAGTGTAATGGGCGCGTGGTCTTCCCCATCAGCAGATAAAGAAGAACCTGATTTTGAAGGTCACAGTAGAGCTACTGCTAAAGTAAAAGATAAAGAACAAGGTATTATAGAAAAGTTAGCTGGATGGGCTAGTAAAGCTGGCGATTATTACGATGCTGAAAGAATGGATGGTTCTGAATTTATTGGCTTTAGAGTTAATAATTTTGGCACTGTAAGTGAATCTTTTTCTAGTACTACCAGACAATCTGACATACAGTCTAAATTAAACATGTCTAGTCAGAATATGCGTAATACTAGATTTTCTTTTGCTGAGGGTAACTTTGGTGATGATCCTATTTCCAATACCATCGAATCAGTTTTAGGTGCAGCTAAAGATCTTACCTTAGGCGCTTTAGACGGAATGCATGTAGGTGGTTTAGCAGGTTTGTTAACTGGAGCTGCATTTGTTGATATCCCAGAACAATGGGAAAATTCTACTGCTCAAATGCCTAGTGTAAATTTTACTATTAATTTAAGATCTCCTTATGGAAATAAGATATCTAGATTACAAAATTTATACGTACCTTTGTGTATGATTTTAGCTGGAGCTTTACCTAAATCTACAGGTACACATTCTTACACCATGCCTTTTTTAGTACAGTATTTTTGTAAAGGTAGAGGTATGGTAAGAACTGGTATTATTGATAGTTTGTCAATAACCAGAGGTGTAGGTAATTTAGGATGGACTCAAGAAGGTGAACCATTAGGTATAGACATTACTGTAAGCATTAAAGATTTATCTACTATCATGCACATGCCAATAGGCGGTCAATGGTCTATTAACCCTTTAAAAGGTGTGCTAGATGAAGACACAGCTTATAGCGACTATTTAGCTACTTTAGGCGGTTTGGGTATTAATGACATTACTTATAAGTGGCGTAGATTTAGATTGGCTTTAACACGCAATTTAGCTAACTGGAAAATTAACTCTTTTCGCAACCCAGCTAAATTTGCTAACTGGATTAATGGTACATTACCAGGTAGAACAATTAGAGCTATTACAACAGAAATAGATAGACCAGGTTAATATATTTTACTACTACAGCCCCACAAGGGCTGTAGTAGTAAATGTTTAAAAAACACTAAGTGGATATTGTCTACGTAATAAATCTATTATACTAGTTTCTTTATAAGAATCTGCTATCATGCAACTAACTTTATGCAATGGTATACCCATAAATAAATTAATCGTATCGGTAGACATTTTCATAAATGGCCTATAGTTGCGCACTAAAGTCCCAGCTCTATCAATCAAATACCAATTAGGATTTATTTTAATTAATAGATTTTCTAACTTAGTTCTATACGCACCCCATTCTGCGGGCTTAGTACCTATTGGTAGTTTAAAATTACCTAGAATATCTTCCACTATATTAGGAAACATACCTAATACTTTATTTAATCCTAAACCATCTATTAATAAATCTAAAATATCTAAATCTACGTTAGTTATCACTAGCGGTAATATTAATTCCATTACTAATTGTTTTAGTTGTGGATCAACAATTTCATTTAGAACTTTTAGTATTGACGCCGTATCTTTCAGTTCTAAGTAAGATCCTATTATAGTACTATAGATAACACTTTCAGAATGTAGGTCATCTAATGTTACAGTATTAGGTGATGTAGTAATATCACCATTATCTATAGCAGTTTGTCTATCTTTTAATTCGATGTTCTTTAGTACTATACTAGAATATAAATCATTAGCGTTGTTATAGTTTTCTAATTGTGCGTCACTAACATAACGATAACTATTGTTAATTTTTACTTTACGCTTTTTCTTTTTTTGATATAGTTTTAAAAGTATAGCTAAATTAAGTGGTAGTAAATCGGTTAGTAAATTCTTATCTTTATTTAAGAATCTAGCTAACATTGACAATCCTTTATTACCACTTAAAAGATTGCTTAGTTTACCGCCTAGTAATTTAGATATTAATTTAGATTGGTATCTCTTATCATTAATTAATTTATCTATTAAATCTTTCTTATCGTTTACTTTATTTAATTTATCAGCTACTTTATTACGTTTATTAATAGCCGTTTTACTATTTTCTTTATATACGTCAACGGTGGCTAAAGCATCTTTAGCACCGCTACTAAAAGGAGTATCTTTAAGCTTAGCCATTTTTTACACACCTAAATATTTACAGTCATAAAAATACTAAATAAAAAATAAACAACAATGGCTATTACACACTCCACTATAGTGGAGTGTGTAATAAATACATTTACAATACTTGTTCTATTTCTGTAATTTCTCGCTTAGCTTGGAAATCACTTAATAGTGCTTGAGGTTTAACAGACTTGTTAACTTCGTGTGGTTTTTCTCCTAAAACTATTTTTACTTTTTTAGGATCTTTACGATACTCAGCAGCTAAGTCTTCAATGAACTTAACTTGCCAATGTAGTTGGTGTACCACATGTACATTAACAGTGTTATCCTTTTTAAATACATAATAGTGCGTAAGTGGTAATGTATTTAATATTAATAACATGCGCATTTTAGTATTGGATTCTATTTTAATGCGAATTGCTTTTTTGATTTCTTCTTCAAAGTTTTGAAACGGTACACGTTCTAAACTTCTACCATGATTGCGGGCTTCTAAGCCATACATTGTGCGAAGTTCATCAAACTTTAATCCCGTAGATAACCAGAACCAGAAACCTTCAATAGAATAAAATTCACCATATGTAGGATGTACAAATTTGCTAAGTGTAAAGTTAGATAAGAATCTACCTAATTCTGACTTACCATTAGAGTACACATTGATATGCTTTACACCGTCTTCACTTGGTATGGGTTTGTTCCCACCATCTTGTGTTTGGTGGGGTTTCTGATGGTTCTGATGAAACTTCTGTTTGAAGTGATTCTGAGGATTCTGAGTCTGTGGTCGTTTCATCATTTGCGATTAAGCCTCCGCGCATTAAATCAATATCATCGTAGTTATCAGGTAAACTGAATGCTACGGACGTTGTGACTTTCTTTTTTAATTTATCGTTAAATGCAGTAATACGTATTTCGATCTTTGTAAAGGCTAAGAATCTTAAACCTTTAACTAATACAGACCACGACATATTACTATATGCTAATTCTTTTTCTATATTACCGCGAGCTTGAGAACGCCTATGTCCAGGAGGCACACTGCTCTTAGAGTTTTGTGTCCACAATTGCATAAGGCGTTGGAACTTATCTGGCGTTACATTTTCTAATACCAGTAATTTGCGGAATATAGTTGATAACACACTAGATTTTGTATCATTTATTAACTTGTCTGGATGCGACAATATTTCTTTCATTTTTACTTCGGTCATGACTTTCTATACCTATTTTGTATAAAGTCTCAATTGCTACGCAGACCTCGCGTAGTATTAATGTTAATTTACGATTAAAATATTCTGGTTTTAATTCGTAAATGTCCGTCAATGCAATTAACAATCTACCGTTATATTCAGTAAGTAGGTAATAAGCATTTAGGGGTTTTATAAATAAATTGTCTTTGCTAAAGTATAGATTTAATAATAATTTACTAGAATTAAAATTAGCTATGCCAGTAGCTTTTAATAGGTCACCTCCTTCCTCTATGGAATTTACATAAGTTTCTAAATTGTTTAACAAATCTATTACATTTAATTTACATTCTATTAATGTGTCACTATGGACTTTAGCATTAAAGTTTTTTAAATTGTTAGTATTAAATTCATTTAAATACTCTACACAATGTTTTAATTGCTCGAATTTGTTGGGTAGTTCTTTAGGCAAATTAGCAGAATATTTAAATGCTATGATTTGTGTACTTTTATAGGACTTAAAAAGTCTTAAGAACCAATTAAGCATTTTCATTATTTATCAATAGCCTTTTTAATTTAAGATGCTACATGTAATAATGTATTTTTATAAATTTATAGATTGGAACGTATAATTATGTCTAGCGAAGATGTAAATAGTTTAATTTTATCTGAGGTGGGTAGAACCGACGATCAGATATTAGACACCACACAAGCTTTGCGTTTATCTATTATTAATAGTTTAACCGAAGGTGGTAAAAGAGTACCAGATGATCTTAAGATCATCTATGCTATTAAAGATGTTGCTTTAGATATGGATAGAGCAGTTTTAGCTAAGAAAAAGATTGCTGCCGATGTTAACAAAGGCAATGCTGATAGAGAATCTGCTTTAATCATGGCAAGGATTTTAGGTAAGACATCTTTAGTTAATAATCCTTTACGTAGTAACGTAGAAGTTGTAGATGCATTAGAACACGATGATAGTTTGTTACCACACGTAGTACCTTTTGCTGGTGAAACAGAATTGGGTATTAGTGGTGAAACTTATAACGACTTTGTATCTAGAGTAGAAAAAGATAAGTAACACAAACTAGAGAACGCTCCGTAAGGAGCGTTCTCTATTAGTTCCTAGCTGTAACAGGCATGTTAATGCAAAAGGTCATTACATCATCATATTCAATATCTAGATGTTGCAAGTATGTTAGCTTTACTAGATTAAAAGCATTTAGTTTAAATTTATTAGGTTCTTCTATAACCGCATCTTCTTCTTTACCTATTAACGATAAAGCTGGTACAGTAAAAGATACAGTAGGCATTGGGTTATCGGCTAATGCCTCACCGTGTGCTGTCATCCATCCATTAAAGTCATACATTGCTACATTATTAAAATTAGCTTTAATAAAGGCAGGTGTAAGCTCCACTGTGGATTTATAAATAAACTCTATATTTAATTTTAAATCTAAATGCATTTCAATAGCTGACTTAGCTATTTGTTTATGTTCTTCACTTAATGTGTAAGGATATACATTAACCCAAAGTTCTTTAATAAAAGCAAAAGGTTTTTCTTGTAACTCCACTTCAGCTTGCTTAAACATATTCTCTAGTAAGTAAAGTAAATTAGTAACCCTAGTATTAGCAATATGCAATATATTGCGTTTACTATAAAGTTCTAGATAACGATCCATATCTAGACCAGGCACTAACTTACTAAAGTCATCACTTTTGCGAAACAAATAACCATTCGTTAAAGCTATAGATGGGTAGCTCTCATCCATCTCCATTAACGTAGATATCCTTACGTCAAATAATTCATCTAAGCCTACTAAAACTCTTAGTGTTTCATTAGACATAATTTATACCTTTAAACGTTATTGTCTATATGCGCAGTAGTTAAAAATACATTAAATACAGTAGATGCTTTAGGTCTACTATTTAAACTATCTAATAAATCTTGACTAACAGCACCATCTCTAAATAATACACGATTCATTGCATTAAACGCTTTGCGATCGCCGCCACGCTCTTTCATAAACTCTACAATGCATTGCTCATAGCCTTGAGCCTTCATCATGTTAAGTTCAGGACCACTCAAGGAACTAGTTTTACTGGAACTACCAGCGGGTTGGTTAGTGAATTGATCCACTACCGACTGACTAGAAGCTACAGACATTTTATTTACTAGAGTTTGAAATTGGCGACGATTAGCTAACTTTAATATCAGATATTTCTTAGGTGTTTTATAAACTTCACCAGTGGCTTTATCCGTAAGCCATAAGTGTTCAAAAAACTCATGTCCTAGTTTTTTAGCTAGTTTTAAATTCCTATCTATATCTAATTTAACTTTATTACCATTAGGTACTATAAGCTTAAGTATTTTTTTACCTTCCGACAATTCTCGCATAAATTCTGAGAATTGTTTTTCGGTCAATCCATTTAAATACTCGGCATATAAAGCTTTATTTACGCCGTCTGGTAATAAGTTATTTACATTGTCTAAAATGTATTCGGTTGCTGCTTTACGATTGCCCATAGCTTATACCTTACTGTTTTTAATAGTAGGCACTACTACAGTTCTAAAGTCATCTAACCAAGCTCTATGGTCTTCATTATTCGCTAGACATGCTCTGGCTTCTAAAGTATCTGAAGAACTACTTAGAACTGCTAATTTAGTACGCCAGTAATTATTAGCATTTTCTAGTTGCTCTCCTACAGAATGGTTAGCGTTATTAGTAGGAAAACGCTTTTCCCATTCTGTAGTTTCGCTAGGTACTTTTTCAGAGAGTATGTTAGAAATCTTTTGGTAAAGATTTAAATTACTCATATATGTAATCTTTAATTAGGTTTAGGTAGCCAGTATGGATGATACGTACCAGCACGCATATTTAAAAGATCCATTGTAGATAAGAAAGGTTTGGTGTCAGGCTTAATGTCTTCTAAAAACATCCAGTAACCTCTAGTACTTAATAGTACATCCCAATCATACCCTTTGGCTTTTAAATCATTATAAAGTTCTTCCGGACTGCAAATAAAACCGTCGTCTAAATGATTCCACAGATAATGCATTTGACACATTTCTGAACAAATCTCTAATGCTCTTTGTAGTTTAGGTGTTTCATTTATTTTAGAGCGAATAGTAGTGCGGCCTAAATTTACTTCTGGTACTAAAGCAATTTGATAAGTTCTATCATTGCCAGTAATACCATATTTATCCATGGTCTTTAAAAAACAAAACTCGGTTAATCCTCGTAGAATACCTTGAGATTGTGACACTACAAGTTCAATAGGCATACCACTAGCGCCACCTTTTGCTCGTAGAGCAGTCATGGTGATCCGTAGTAAATCTGTATCACCCTTAAATTCATCCTTAGTATCGATAGGAAATTCTGGAGTTTTATCTTTAGTGAGCATCTTTTGTAAAGAATAAATCCACCATGTGTTATGTGGTAAGAAAGTAAACTTTTCAGATACGCCTTTAAACTTTAAATTATTAGACATGAATGCTAACTTTTTAGGGTTAGGAGCATATGCGTCTAATTGAAATTCATCGCCCATGTGAGCGCAAAGAATCATATATAGAGATGACTTAGAAGTTAAAGCTGGAGCTTCACCTAGTAATTGAGTTTTAACTCTACCACCAGCCATATACTGCATGTTACGTTCTTTACTACCGATATCTTCATCTGAATATTTTTCTTCCATTGAAGAACTAAATTCTGAAATAGAATCTAAGCCTACTAACGATGGCATAAATACTTTAGTGTATTCACCACGCTTGTCTACTAATTCACAAGTTCTGGTATTGTGCTTAGGATCAGCTAGTTTAGATTCCATAGCTTTTTTGAGCATGTTGTACCATTCATCACCTTGGTACTGTCCTTTATTAGTAATAAAGGCTCTACGCTCATCTTCTAAATCTTTACCAGCTAAATTAGGAAATTGCCAAGCCATGGATTCCATTCTGTACATTGTTTTTGTACATTCAGTATCGTATGTCTGCGCCATCGCAGAAGGGTATCTGTCTAATGTAGATAATAGATAGAAATCCATTAGTGTAGATTTAAACATATTGGCGCGAGCACCAATACCTGTTAATGGATATAGTCCAGCTAGTAAAATACTTTCGCCATGTTTACCTTTAACATAGTGACCTGTAGGTATATCTAATAAACAACCTACATTAAAAATAGCTTTTGCTCTAGGAGCCATTTCAAAGCTTTCAAACATTATCTTCTCCGACTCTTAGGGTAATGCGAGGTACAGCTAAAAACTCACTGCCGCCATTAAGACCTTTCCAATTTCTATAAGAAACATAGCCTACTTTAAATACTAGGCCACGAAAGTTAAATACTTTTTTACCTATTTTAAATGTAAAACTCCAAAATGGATAATGGTTATCAAATAAACCTTTCGACAGTTTTTCTTCTTCAGATATTTTATACCAATAACCGCTAACAGGTATAGCTAATTGCCATGTTAAAGTCATACCTACATTTCTAGTACTTAGATTCCACCATCCTGTAAACATACTGCCTAAATATTTCTGCATTGTAACCATACTAGGTTCGTACATTCCAGCAGGAAAATAATCGTCTGGAGTATCTACACATTCTAACCATTTAGGGAATGTGTATCGTTGTATATCCAAACCTTCGCCGTATTGAATTTTATCTTTAATGGCGTCCATGTTAGCTTTTTTTAAGCCTAGCATAGCAAATGGAATTACAATCCAAGCGATCAAACGCCACATACACTCACAAAAAAATAACCACCAAAAACGTTTGGGTAATGATTTTACATTAGCCATTTATAAACTCCTTAAAATAATTATTGGGTTTAAATGTTACTATACACAATATCGGTGTTTTTATTTTAATTTTATAGACATATACATACATTAATACTTTACTAAAGGGTTTATATCCATGTCACCTACAATGAAAAAATTAGAATTACAGCATCTAGCCATTGGCATGGAATCGGCTGTATTAACTAACGAAAATTTCTTTGACAATATGGCTGGTAGATTAACTAGCTTTATGTCAGATGTAAAAAGCTTTTTACAAGTTCGTTTACAAAACGAATCTAGTTTAGCTGAGAATGTAAACTTTGTTGTAAGCTATCCTCAACTAATAGCTAAGTTACAAGATATTAATTACACATCAGTTAAATCTGTAACTGTACATTGTCCTCCTGGACTTAGTGTAACGTATTTAGAACTATTAGATAAATTAGAAGAAGCGTCACTAATTACTAATGCTTTACAAAAAGACGTTTTAACGCCTATTCTAAAATGGTTAGCAATACATTTATCTAAGCCTGAGTTATTTGGTAGTTTTAGCGGCAGTAATTCTATTCCAGATTTGAAGCAACATGATTTAGCTGGTATTAAAACTAAGTTACAATTATGTTTTAAAGAATCTAATACACGTACTGCTGTGCCTTATGGCGAAGCTTTTAAACGCAATGCAGATTGGAATGAATCTATTGCTCGTGTTCGCATTTTACAAAATAGTATTAATGCCTATCCGCTAGCACAACTCAACGACGATGTAGCAGAGCTTACTAAACGTTTTGATATTCTAATTGCTAAGCTAGAAAGTAAGAATGAATTAACTTTATCTGCTAATAAAGTACAAGCTTTATCAGCTTTATGCTTTGCTGTAGCACAAGAATGTGAGTTTTATGCTTTCTATTCTGTACAGCTACAATCTACACTTAGAGCTTTAATGGATACAGAACAAGTATTAGCAAAAGCTTTTAATGTAGTGAAATAAAAAAATACTTAACAATTATACTACACACTCCGTTAGGAGTGTGTAGTATAAATTACCTATGCTTTAGTAAAGTATTTTAAACAAGCTTGCTGGTAATAATCAAAATCATTTTTATCCAATGATTTTACATTAGCCATTTCTAAACATTGGCTTTTTAGAAAACGAAAATACTTTTCTATTTTTGCCTGTTTATATTCTTTCATAATTTTTACAGTAATAAAACTTAGTTTATCTTTATCGCTGTAATGTTTTTCTAACAGTTCTTCTACTGAATCTACAAATACTTCTATGTCATCGCCTACTTGCCAAGGTAACTCAGTAAGATAATAGCCTATTAAATTTACTATGCGCCTTCCGTTAACGATGCGCAATCCACCACTGCTAGTTTCTACTAAAGACCAAACATATACATTTTGATATTTATTAATACTGTTTAATTCTTTACCGTAGGTTTCGTACATTAATGTACTATCAGTATTATTAAATTTATCCAATGGATAGGAAATTGGTTTATAAAGAGTTTCCCATTGTGTTTCATTAATTTTTTCTACCATCGATTTATCTCCTGTTAATTTTTTAATTACGGATTACATTTAAATAATATATATTTATAACAATTTACACTAACGGCATAAATATATTAATCCTTCTCCTATTTAGGAGAAGGATTAATAATAAAGTAATAACATACTACAGGCCCCTAGGAAGCCAATGTACCACCAGTTTTAACGCCATATGTATTAGATAGTAAAAGGTTAATATCGTCCAACATATCGTCTTGGCGACCATACCACAACCACTGTGGTATTACCTTTAACAAGTCTTCTAAAGATTCTTTAGTAAAAGTCAAAGAATCTTTATGTAGGTCTACGGTTTTATAAAAACAACTAATAAGTTCTTCATCCCATATCCAATTATGTATTATGGCTGGGAACTCCATAGAGTCTACATCATCGGCTACTCGTAAAGCTTTGTTTAATTGTTCTAAGGAATCTTTAGAAACAGTATCTGCATCTATCAATTTGTAATACAAACTAGTAATAAACAACATTCGCTTACTGTGTCTGCTTAACCCTTGAATAATTAAGAATAAAAAAATGCGTCTAATAAATCGCCCAACATTGTTAAATAACGTTGACATGTTAATTAGCTTATGTAAAGTGGAAAGTTATTGTTAACTATCTAATAGTTTTACCTATTGGATAACCATTCTGTTAGAGTATCCAGCACAATATATGGCTATGTCTTCTGCAGTTTCTACAATACATGCGTATCTAAAAGTAGCAGCAGATTCAGGCCATGTAATTACTTTAACTCTAAGGTCTGACGATGCTAAAGCTGATAAATCATTACGAGGTAATAAGTCAATTCCAAATGTTTGGACTAAGTCCATATTTTTAAAATCGCCATTTACAACATATTGAACATTTACTTTAACACTTTTTACTGTAACGCCGAACTCTTTACGCAAAGATACTTTAGTAGTTTTCTTACCTACTTCTGTTTCAAATAATTTATCAGTAATATCGGTTACACAAATTAGATCTCTATTTTTTAAATAGGTTTCTAATTTATCTTCTAGTTCATTCAATTTATCCATAATAGCAAAACCCATTCTAGGTGGGTACATTTCTTCGGTTAGAGAAATGTGCTTTGGATACAGACCCAATTGCAAATCGTTGTTACGAATGTTAGGGTCTCTATGAATAAACTTATTACCGTTCTTACGAATTTCTGTTAAAACTTTAGTAGAAAAAATAGTATCTAATTTACCGAACACCAAACTACCACGACCAAATGGAGTATTAGCATCTTGATAAACTTTAAGCATTTCTAATTCTGGTATGGTGTTCTTTAAATATAAGACACCGTAAGTATTTGAAGCAATGGGTTTACCAGCTAATAAATTATCTTTATCATGGTCTCCAATATAATAAACATGTCTACCATCATTAGATATATCATTGCCAACTACATGACAATTGAAATATAAATTAGGAGCACACAAGAATCTATTATAATCTCCATTAGCCCAATATTTATCTACAGGACTTAATGTAATAGGAAAATCATTTAGATCTTTTTTACGACCCAATATAATGCCATTAGTAGCTAAAGCATCAGCAGATTCATTACCATAGTTTCCACTATGTCCATAAACATGAGACACTGTAATTTCTATATTGTTTAATAAAAACTGATCTTTGATTTCGCCTACAAGTGTCCAATAATCAATATTTTTAATTTGATTGCCAGTACTAGCACGCCATTGATTTCTACGCCATTGTTCTAAATATTCTTTAAAGCCTTCTACTACATATTTAGAATCGGCTAAAATTAAAACTGATTTAGGCTTAACCGGTAAATCATTTATAGTAACGCCATGCTTACAAGCTACTAAAGCATAGTTAGCAGCTTCTATAAAAGCTTTTAGTTCAGCTTTGTTATTAGTAGGCTCTTGTAATAAAGCACCACAACCATCCAAGTAAGCAACTAAATTTACTTGGCGATTATCCATAAATGTATCGGGTAAACTTACATCTGCGACGGCTTTAGCGGTGTTTTCTATTTCAGTAGGTAAAGCTGTATTTATTTTATCTTTATTTAAGTAGCCTTTTTCAGTAGCTACTATCCCACCTAGACCTAAACCTTTTTTAGGTTCGACTAATTCTGCTATATAGCCATGTACGCCCCATCCACCCACATCACCGTGTGGTTTAAATGGTCTGCAACCACCATCGCTATACATTACAATTTTGTATTCGTTATTCATGTCTATAATCTCTGAGATTCTTTACATGAAATCTATCTATTTAATATTTTTTAATGCTAATCTATAAGTTTTTCTAAAGATTTAATGTGTTTATTTAAATCATCGATGTGATCGATTAATATTAAATTTATTTCATCGTCTGTCATATTACCGTTTATATTAGGTAGGTATGGCTTAATAGGTTTCTCTATAGATTTATTATTGCAGTCATCCTTTACTGTATTAGTAGGAGGTACCGTAACATTAATTGTATTCAATATTACAGGTTCAGTAGTATTGATGGGCGTAGCAGTACCACAGCCCACCAACAACAATGTAAATAAAAATGATTGCTTCATTTTGTTTTATTTATGTTCACGCTGTTTTAATTGTTGATATCTAGTTAATGACATTCTTTCTACATTAACGTGCTTTTCAGTAGTTGGCAATTGGCATTTAGTATCATTGTCAATTTTGTTATTTAAATCATCTAGTTTTTTAATAACAACATCATCTACTGTAGTTACTTTATTACTTTGTAAAGTAAGAATAAGTTTATTTTTATTATCTAATTCCTTTTCTGCTAATACAACGGCGTTGTATTGATAAACATTATTCATTAACGATGCTATAGCACACCAAAACAATACAGATCTCGGTATTGTATTTCTGTAAGATCTATTCTCTCTTAAGAAATTAGCAAAAGCTATAACCGATTTTATAAAAATACCTAAAGATCCCATTACACACATCTCCTATAGCGTCAGATTCGATCCTATGAACCTTCACATTATCAGTCCTTTTTAGGGATTTTACAATATGCTTTCTATTAATGGTTTTGCTAAGATAGATGCCTTAGCCAATAACGCCAATGGTGTTATATCAACATTTGGAGAATTATCTCCTTCTTCTTCTACTTTTGCTAAAGAAAAATCTTATTTTGCTAATAGCACTTTAGGTGATGTTACCTTTGTAGGTTTTAGTTGTTTTGATGGCACAACTAAAACTATAGTGTCACCAACCATAGGTAATGAAATTGCATTAGTTTTAAATTGGGTTTATGAACAAGGTAAATCTGGTACTTTACCATCTACTAAAAGTCAACTAATAACTGCATTAGAAGCAGAATTTAGTTATCTTGATAGTTTTAATGTTGGTGATCTATTAGTTGATACTACGTTAGTTTTACCTGAATGGGTATCTTTTACCAATACAGTAAATGTAGGTAATACTTACGATGCTAAAGTATGGTTTAGCAATGATTCTTTTGTAGGTCAATATCCTGTTTCAGAATTAATTGTAATCCCACCCGTTACAAGTGTTGACGTATTATTTACTAACTACGGTAGCGTACAAAGTTATTTAGCTAGTAGAACTCAAACGCAATTAACCGATGCGATTCAAACCGCCAGTGATAACTTTCCATATACGTTTCTAAAGACTGAAACATTTGATTGGATTAGTGGTTTAAACAGTACTGTTTCATTACCTACTAACTGGACTATAATCGGTTACGGTGTAGCTGGTAACAATGTCGATACTATTAAACAAGCCATCAAAGATTATATTTTAGCTAATAGTTCGCACAGTGAACTAGAATGGAAAGTTTTAATCCCATCTTTATTTGTAAGTACTGAGTTTATTATTACACCGCATTGGAACAGATACAGCATAGATAATCAAACTTTACAAGCAGGTATGTATAGTTCTACATTAAGCCCTCAGGCTATTTTAGATTATGCTTTGCTTACTAAAGGTGATTATCCTACAGTACATGTTGGTACCGCTACTAAAGGTAGTTTCTTTACTTATAAAACTTTAGCTTTTAGTATTGTAGGTAATCCTGATAACATTAATGGTGATTATAACTTCGGTTTAAAATTTAAAGATTATTTACCGATTGCTTCTACCAGTACAGATTTTTCTAGAATGTCTGTAAAAACTCAACAATGGTCTAACCTTATTAACAGTATGCTACCTGTAGCAGAAACAATGACAAGTAATTCTAACGTACCTTTGACTATGTCTAGAACAGTTAGGGGTCCTATTACTTTTGTTAGTAAGAGTTTAGATGGTGTTTTATATTTAGTGGCTACTAAAGCTTCTATTCCTACTTAATAAAGGTTTTAATTCATGCCTATTATTAGACGTACGCCAACGCTTTATGCGTCAGGTAAATATACAGTAGCAGCTCCATTTGCTTTAGAGATAGATACTGTATACACCACTATAGCCATTCGTAGTTTTGCTGATATAGTAGCAGCTGGTGAAGAAGTATATACTACTTATTACGAACCATTTGCTCTAACAGAAAATATCTTTACTGGCGATTTAGAAGCTAAAGTAAGTATCGTTACTTTAAGAGCAGAAGATGGTACTTTATTTTACATACCTGATTCTTATATTCTGTCATATCCAGACATTTCTAATATTCAATATTCACATATTGTTTTGTCTTTAGATTATGGTGGTTTACCTAACATCATTAGTTTAGATTTTTTAATTCAGCAATTAAAAACTACTAGCTTAGAAAGTATCGGTATAGATCCTAGTATTTTAATACACAAGGTACCCACTACCGAATACGTAAGTGCTTTAGATAATGCTAACGCTGAAGCAGCTAGGGTAGCTAATATTACCAATCACATTAGTGATTCACAAACAGTAAGGGAACTACAGCGTACTATTAATGAGCAACAAGTAGTCATTAATCAACTTACACAAATGGCTATAGATAACAATTTGATAGACGTAGTATAAAAAATAAAATACTTTATAAATAAAACATAGTAGCGCTAATGCGCTACTATGTTTATGCTTTTATGTTTTAGGTCATATTCTACCGGTTTACCCATATTTTTAAAGTAAGATAAACTTTTTAAAATTTTACAATGGCTTTTTAAATCTTGCATGGACTGAAAATATCCACGTGTATGAAATAACAAGCCAAAGGCTACTAAAGTAGAACATAGTGTTTCATCTACCACTTTATTACTATTAGGTTTATAAAACACTAACTCTGTAGCTTCTTCTAAAGGCACTGGTGTAAAGAAACGATTAATTGGTAGTACGACTATGGTGGAGTCGTTTATTAGTCCATACGTGCCTCCTATTGACGGTAGGATAGGCGTAGTCCAATATTCTACTCTACGTAAGTCTACCGTGCGAAACCAGTCATCAATTAGACTTTTTACTTGCTCTAATTGTTCTACATTTAAATTAGCTGTATATTTGCAGCTAGGAAAACGACTGTCATACACGGTTTTGAATTGGCGTTCTAAGTTTAAGTTAGGTATGGGTGTTTCACCTATATCTACTAAAATTTGTACATAGTCGTCACCTGGAATTTCTTGATCTATATATCTGTCTAGATAAGGTTCTCCTTGTAAACGACTTACTACAATATCAGTACCACGACCATATATATCATCATAGTCACCAAATATACTTAAGTAAGATTCTACTATCATTTTTATATCTGTCATCATTAGTCTCCTAGGACTTAGTTCTTATTAAGAATGTATCTAAACTTACAGATATTGCTAAAGCTAGTAATAAACACAACACATAGCCTATCTGTTCTATTAGTGTGGTAGTTACTATTATATCATCACCTATATCTGGTATATCTGCATTTCTAAGTGACTCTAATACATCTGTGCTAGCGTAGCTTACCCAACTGCCATCTGTTTTGTAATCATTCGGTACACCGATTAAACTAGCTTTATAAATAATACTTTTAGTACCTATACTAGATACCTTAATATTAAAATAATGTTGTACAATGATACTTTTTTGGTTAGAGTTGTAAATCACATTAGGGGATACTTTATCTCCTTTGTAAATTACAATTCCACTAACTTTGTATTTGGTGTTGTATGCTACTAATACTAAAATTAGTGTAACTATAATAATTCTTACTATATTCATAATTAGTCTCCAGGACTGGGTTTATAGATTAATTTAGATATTTGTTTTTATCAATTATTAACCTATGCTTAATATATTTAACTTTGTTAGGTTTAAATATAAACAATGGGAATGTAATTCCCCATACTACAAAACATATAGAAGTAAACAAATCATTGTCATCTATACTAAAACTAACTAAACCAATAAAAGCTAATATAGAAATTGTTAGTAACATAACAGAAGTAAATCCGTATATAAATATTAATTGCTTTATATACACTGATTTATTTGGTAATCTTTTTGTCATTAATAATGCCTTTTAAATATTAAGGTTAAATTAGTATAACCTTTCAATAATATTAGCATACTAAAAACAATGCTTGCGCTACCTATTAAATAATTCTTTTTAATTCCATTATCTAAACCGTAGGCTATTAACAAACCTCCTATTAAACCATATGCTACGATAAATAAACATCTTACTATTAAATCTTTAAACATTTGTTTTACTCCTTAATTGTTAATTTGTGTTTCCATAATAGTAATATATATCTGAAATGTAATGTATTTAGCGGCATAATGGCTATTACACTAGCCATTGCCAGTGTGTTTGTATATTTTTTTATGTAGTATGTATATGTTATGAGTATGTATGTATGTATGAAGGATTAATCATAGGATGCGTAGTCTCCAGACGTAGCTTAACTGTTACCCCCAATATTATTCTCTTCTTCATTCTTGCTACCGCAATCATTCAGTCGTTCATAATATTACCCCCAAATATTTTTTTATTTAATTTATATAATTTTTTATATAGTAAAATTTTTATTAAGAAAAATAGTTAGTAAGTTTAAACTAAATATTTTTATTATTTTTTACTACGTAAAAATAAAAGTTAATTAGTTAAGTTAAAAAAGCAAAAGCAAATAGTTATAAAGTTTATAGAGAATAATAAAAAGCAAAATTTAATTAGCTAAACAACTACCTTAAAAAATTAGGCTTTTATAACTATATATAGGCGAAAATTTGGTCGGCGGAATTTGGGGCGGCGGGAGCCAAAATTAAAATGTAAATTAAAATATGTACACTACTGGTCCTAGGACCAGTAGTGTAGTAGTTACTCTTTGTAATTTAGAAACGTATGTGCAGTTAGATGTGCGCCTAATAGCCATTGATGTGCAAGACTGCGTAATAACGGTGAAAACATTACACCGTCTACCGCTAGTTTGTTAGACTTGAGTTTACCAAATAAAGCATTATAAATATTTTGGTCAACCACTACATCTACGTCATTAAATGGCGATAGCTTAGCTGAGTACAAATACAACTTTACAACTTTAGTTACAAAATCCAATACTTCTTCATTGTAACCAGCTGTGTGTGAAATTGTACATTCCACTTCAATAGGTTTAAACTCTAGATAAGAATCAAAGTTTACAGTACGCCATGTTGGTAGTGTACAGATAGCAGCGTGTACTAATGAATGTAGTTGACTACTAAAGCTATTCGATAGTACATCTATTGAAATTGCAGCTTCAGCAGTTTCTTCATGCTTAAGTAGTAGTAATGGTTTTGTATCACTGGTATCGTCAATTAAAGCTAACGTTACTTCCAAGCTATTTTCTTTAGCTCCAATGATAGGTTTGGTAATAAACTTTACACCGGTTTCGAAAACGTTGTTTTTCAGAGTTTCTGTTACTTGTGTCATGGTTGTGACTCCTGTTGATTAATGAACTTCTAAAGCATTGAAAAGCTTTTCTACTTTACTCCAATATTCCGGATATAGAAAAAGTTTATGAGCAAACACTAAATGTTTAAGTAACGCTATGTTAAATAAACTATTAGATTTAACTTTATACAACTTATCATTTAGGGCTAATGTTACTTCATGTAAAGCAGAATAAAAAACTCTAGCTTTAGTTGCTAGTTTATCTCTACTAAATGTATCTGGAAATACAAATGTAATGTTGTGCGTGTCATTACAAGTATTATTTCTAAAAAACATTTGATTAACTTTTAGCCACAGATCTTCATCTGTAGTTTTTAAGTTAGGATTACAATCTGAATTATAATCTACAATTAAGTTTAAAACACAGTTGTAAAAAGATTCTTTTGCAAACGGATTTGGTAAATAATTAAGGTCAATACATTTATCGAATGTATTTCCTGATATTACATAAATGCTGTTATCGCCATTAATAAAATTAACAAAAGTATTGCCATCAATTGTTGCACGATTGTCTTCATTAAAATTACTGAAGAACATATTAGATTTAAAAACTAATTTATCAGTAAAAACTTTAGTAGCTTTAAATTTAAGCATGATTAACCACCTTACGTTTTGGTTTAAAAATTACTACGGTATTGCCTACTGTTACCCCTGCATTAAGTTTTGGGAAGTTTTCTGTATTAGCGAAAACATCTAAGTATCCTTTATGTTTGGCAACTAACCATGAAGGTTCTACGCCCGAATAAACCATTTGCACATATCGCAATATAATTTTTTTATCGCTGTTATTTAGTTTATTCCAGCTACAAGGTATTAAGCCTAGCGTGAGTTTACTCATAGCTAAGTTTACTGCACTTAAGTTATCTTGTTTTATAGGTCCATCGTAATCTTCTGATAGATTGTAAAACTCAGTTAATTGTGCTCTACCTTCACCATTCTTATCTAAATAGGTTTTGGCAATTTTAATAGACCATCCCCAATAGCGAATTAAGCTAGGATAATCTTTGTGCTTTTTAGATGCCGTGGTAGAAACCCAATTAATAAAACTAATATTAGAAAACAGTTTAAAGTTGTTTTCTAAAACAGTAATAGTTTTTTCAGGTTGTCTATTAACATTGTTAAAGCTAGAATGACTTTTAGCCATTTTTATTTTCCTTTAAGTAAAGTTTATTAGGATACTGCAAAATAATAATGTATAACTGTAAAACTATCGGTTAGGGTATACCCTAACCGATCACTTTGCGATTACTAGAAATACTAGTTTCGTCAAACCACACCCTAGTGGATATAGGTTTAATATTAGGGAAACATTGTTTAACCAAATATGTATTACCTAATTTACTAGATAGTAATAAATAAGAATTGTCATCCATATAGCAATGTACCTCCTTGTAACTAATTTCTACTTTATTAGCAGAATTAATATAAGCTATTACTATCTTAATATTTCCGCCATTATTGCCTAATTTACGTACGGCATTTTTAATGGAAACATCTAGTCCATTTTTGGTATTGTCTACAAACATAATTTCATGTTTGTATTTGGTAATTACTTTTAACTGCGTAGAAACAATATCTAATAATTGTTTTTGGCAATTAAATAAAAACGAACAACAAACATTAAAACACAAAATAATAATGCGCTAAAAATTAACATATGCATTTTCCTTGTTGGTGGATATGGAATTAACAGTAAATTTAGAAAGTTTGTCTTTTAAAGAATGGTACTCCGTTTCTAAAAAACGGTTAGCATTTGCAATTTTTGCATATTCTTTAGTTAACTTAATACGTGCTAAATCACTAGACACTAACTTTAAACTTTCAAATGTAGCAATTAAACATTCATCACAAATAGTAATGTTTGCTATAATTTTTTCTAAATCTACATTCAGCCTTTTGGTAAGTAGCTGAAAGTATTGTGGATCTTTTGGTAACGGGCTGGATAATAAATGTTGCATTGCCATTACTATTACTTTAGTGTGGCAAACACTTGCGTCTGCAGTTTTTAAATATCCTTCTGTAATACTTGCATTTAACATTGTAAATTTCCTTTAAGGGAGTTAGTGTATTTTACATTAAAGTAATATATATCTGAAATTAAATGTAGTAAAATTATTTATACGACATAAATGCATTTACACTAGGGCTTTTAGCCCTAGTGTAAATATTGTGCAATTAAATTATGTTTTGTTGCGATAACTCTTTAAGTTAAATTATGGAGATACAGGTCCGCCTGGGGGTGTATGTTTATGCGTCTTATCTATCTTAAAGCCTTTGTGCTTAGCGGATGAGCCAGTAAACTCCGTTGCAGGAGCTACAGTAAACTTAGTACCTTTCACATCTACTTTCCCACCACTTAGCGTAACATTAGAACTGCCATTGATTGTAGAGTTCTTACTTTTTACTGTAAAATCTTTTGTATCTAGTGTTATGCTGTCTATAGCTTTAATTAGAATAGCTTTTTTATTTATACTGAGCAAACTACCGTCAGTATTTTCTAATTCTAAAATACGATTTTTAGAATCTAATAAAAAACTATTATCTAAATTGTCAGTTAAAAAAACTCTACCTTCTTTTGCATCTATTTGAAAACCATATGTATATTGTTCACCATCTGAATCGTTAGTTTTTAACGTAATAGTTTTTTTGTGAGTAGAAACTTCTAACCACCAACTATTATCATCAGTTAACTCAGTTACCGATTCATCTTTAGTATTGGACCATCTATGTATAACTGTTTCTAAACGCCTATAGCCTAGGTCTAAATCTAAGCTAGTCCAAAAGTATTCGTCTTGTTGTTCATACTGCCAAATTAGTACACGTTCGTTTCTACGTACGTCAGGTGCCGATGTGCGATTGCCTGCTCCCAATGGAAACCATTTTGCAATAATGCTAATATCTGTATCAATTTCTTTTACGTATTTTTTACCGGTATGATCGACGCCCTCGGCTTGTACTACACCAGGGTCAGATTTTAATTCTCCGTCGTGGAACGGGTGTACTTCTGTAGCCCTAACAACAATTTGGTTAGATCCTAACAGCTTAGGTTCTACTACCTTACCGATGGAATAAATGCGTAATTTGGATTCTAATAAACCATCCATTATAAAAACCTTTACAAAGAGTTAAAAAATTAGTAAATCCATTGATACTTTGGATTAATTATCATAGCAAGTATTCACTATGTATTTAGAAGAAATTATTTTAGAAGGGTACCGTAGATTTTTACTAAACCCTATACAACGTATTACATATAGACCTAATACACCGTTACAAATTATACTAGGTACCAATGGTTCTGGTAAATCTAGTCTACTATACGAATTATCAGTACTCCCTGCATTAACTGGAGATTACGATACAGGCGGTAGTAAAACAGTTAAAGCATCGCATGAAAATTCTAATTATATTTTAAAGTCGACATTTAGCGGCAGTAGCGTTAAACATAGTTTTATTAAAGATGGTGTAGAATTAAATGATTCTGGTACACTGGGTGTACAGAAAGAATTAGTATTAAAATACTTTAGATATAGTTTTGAAATTCACGATGTTTTGTTAGCTAAAACTCAACAGCATACTTTTACCGGTATGACTACCGCAGATAGAAAAAAATGGCTTACCATTTTATCTAAAACAGATTTATCTATTGTAACTAAAATATGGAAAGAACTATTAACCTTAGCTCGCGATGGTAAGGGTGCCTTAAAACATATTAGTTCTAGAATAGCCAATGAATCTAGTAATTTGTTAACTAGTGAAGATAGAAATGCTTTAGAGAAAACCGTTAATGATTGTAGACATATTGTAACTACATTAATGGATTGTAAAATAAATGGTTTACCTGACTATGAACTTACAGCTAGTCAACTTAGCGAAAACAAATCTTTATTAGATCAATTAGCTAAACGCATTTTAAATCGCAATATAGTAAAACCTAAGGCTGTAGTTAAAGATCTTAATGAAACAGATTTAGAAAATCTTTTAGGTGACTATAGGCAATCTTTAGGTGTAGAGGAATCAATGTATGCGCATTATTGTAATGAGTATGCACAATTAGATTCTGTACTATCTAGTTTACAAGCGACCGATTCTAGTTCTTTAGAAGATTTAGAAATAAGATTAAAAACTTTAGATTACCAAATTGATAGTTTAGAAGGTCAAATAGTGGAATTTACTATAGACCATGGCATAGAAGATATTTATGCCGATACTAAAGCTATTAGAGAATTCTTATTACCGATATTAAGAGACATACCTGAGAACAAAGACGGTGAGTTTAACCCCACTGCTTTTGAAACACTAAAGGCTAAAAGGGAAACTTTAATATCGCAATATAATTTGTTAAGTAATCGAAAGAATCAATTCCAAGAACGTCTAGATCACATTAAAACAGCACATACTACTGAATGTCCTAAATGTACACATAAGTGGATACCTGGTGTAAATTTAACAGACGAACGTGATATAGTTAATGCTATCGCTAATATTAGCACAGATATCGATAATAGAAATTTAGAAATAGAAACTCTAAATAAAACTATTGAAAAATATCAAGACTATATCGGTAAGTTAAGTGCTTTTAAACAAGTAGTAAAATCTTATCCTAGATTGCATGTGTTATGGAACTCTATTAACAATAGAGAAATAATTTATGAAAATCCAGAACTAGCCGTTAGCATAGCTAACAAGTGGTTTCAAGATATAGATGTTAACTACGAACTAAATTCTTTACGCAGTACGCGTAGTAGATTATTAGAAAGTTTAGAGCATGTAAAAATATTAGCTAGTAACGATAGTAGTTTGCTAACAGATCGTGCTAATAAATTACAAATTTCTATGGAAACAGCAATTGTTAATATTGCTAACTTAAAAAAAGCTATACAAGAAATTAATACTTATAAAGACGCGGTAATAAATAATGGCTTAGACTTTAAACGTTTAACGGAATTGTACGTTAATGTAATGGACAATGTAGAGTTACTAAATGTTATTGATAGAAATAAAACTATTAATAAATTGATAGGACAATACCAGTCTCAATTAGCTATTAATCAGAAACAATTAATTGATGAACAAACAGTAGAAGGCATTATAAATGATCTAAAAGAATCTCATGACTCAGTTTATGTAGATACTTATTTATATCAACTACTCAGTGACGCTGTAGGGCCTGTAGAAGGCATTATAGCAGAACACCTACATCAAGTTATACAAGTAATAGTACATCAGTTAAACAGCGTTATAGGGGCAGTGTGGACGGTACCACTTTACATTAAAGATTGTGGTATGCGCGATGGAGAATTAGATTATGAATTCCCTATGGCTTATGATACATCGGAAAGAGAAATACCTGATGTAAAGTATGGTTCCAGTGCTCAAATAGATATTGTTAATTTTGCTTTTAGGTTATTGGTATATACTAATTTAGAATTAAATGACTATCCGTTATACGTAGATGAAATTGGAATTACATTTGATGAAACCCACCGTAAGAATCTAATGGATTTAATTAGGGGTTGTATCGAGTCTAAACAATTTTCTCAAACGTTTATGATTAGTCATTATGCCGACCAATATAAAGCTTTCATTAGTAGCGAAACTTTAGTATTAGATGGCACTAACATTAGTGTACCGCAAGAACACAATAAACATGTTGTAATTGAATAATTATACTCCCTACCCCATATGGGGTAGGGAGTATAATACTAGTGTACCAATCTATCATAAATGTTCAAAATGTGACTAGAAGTTTCTTCTACATGTTTTACAATTTTAACAGAATCTACGATCATGCCTTTTAGTTCATCGATAATAGATTTTAGAGCTGATGATAATTGTTCTTCATGTGTAGTAGCAGCTTTTTCAGCTACAGTCTTTAATACGCTTTCTAATTTATTAGAACGAGACTCTAATTTAGAACCATATGTAACTACAAACTTTTTAGTCTTAACAATTTCTTCTACTACTGTTTTAGCTGTGTGCAAATCTACTTCGTATTCTTTACCACCACCTTTAGATTCTTCGGCTTTAGTAACTACATACGCATTGCCTTTGTCATTTACATGAACCAAAGCATCGCCAATAACATATTCTTTAAGTGCTTTGTTATTAACAGCTAAGCTTTCACGAATAGCATGAATTTTAGCTACTTCGTTAATTTGCGCTAAGCCATGTCCTTCTTTTTCGATCTTACCTAGAACTTCATCGATGCATTGTACAGCAATGTTCTGTGCTCTGGCTAAATCTGAATTGATGTGAGTAGAAGGACCACCATTGCTGGCTGTATGCAACCAACGCATTTCTGCATCGCTAAGTGATACTTTAACTTTAACATTGCCTTCAGCTTTGGTGCGAGTAGCAATTTTGTCCAATACTTTTTTAGTACGAGAAAGTTCTTTTTCAGAATGGTTGCGCAAAATACCAATAAAATTTAAGATTTTCTTAAAGAAGAAAAGAATGCCGTCTAAAATAGCTTTACCTATCTTAGCCGCTACATCAGCAGCGCCTTCTAAAGACACTACCGCTTCTTCAAAGCCTACAGTAGAACCAATAGCTTTTGATACTGTTGCTACTAAAGCAGTATCAATATCAGCAGATTCCATAGATGTCTTTAAATGGCTGTAAGACATAGAAGCATTAATTAAACTAGAAAGTGCAGCACTGGTATTTTCGATTTCATTAAAAGCTTCTTGAGAAACCATAATAGCTTCTTGGTAAGATTGTACATCTTCTGGCTTAGGGTCTTGTACTTCGTAAGTAGGGTTTACGTGTACTAAGACTTCAGATAAAAAAGGGTTATTAGACATAGTGAATTAAATTCCTGTAATAGTTTCTTTACTAATTTTCAACATAAAGGCTGGTGAGTGGACATAGGGCTTTATTGTATCTAAAGCATCGTCTATAACATTTAGCTCAGACGGCGTTGTAGATTGCCATCTCCATCGCTTTAAAAAATCATTGTTAGTAGATAGTATCCACTTATTAGGTTTAGCTCTAGGTATAAAATGTGTTAGTTTACCATAACCTGTTATTAATGGATAATTAGGAGTTATAGATTTAGGTAAACTATAAGTACCTACTAAATTCTCATTGGTAACATAAACAGTTTCTTTTAATAAATCTACGGCATCGACAATTACTATAAAACTAGAATTGTCAGATAGGTATTTGCTAATTACAGAATTGCTATTTAAAATACTAGAGTTAATACTAAAGTTATCAGTAGAATCCATTAACATGGAGGACTGTAAACTAGCCATACTACGATTTAACCTAGATTCATATATACGTTCACCTAGTCTAATACGATTCATGTAAACACTAATAATGTTATCGCCAGTAACTTTGTACGTATTATCTGCTACGTGTAAATAACCGCCTAAAACCATAATAACACTTTTGTTAACTAAAGATTCATCTATGCGTAATCTTAGGTCAGTGTAAAGTGTAGCCCCACTAAAAGTATCTAACGAATCTAAAGATTCTGTTAACATGGCATCGGTAATAGGCAATACTTTTATCTTACCTATATTAGCAAATGACAATAAACCTATTTTATTATCGTTAGCTATCTTTAAAGACTCTACTCCATTTTTAATATAAAGTCCGTGTTCAGATCCTTCTAATGGTCTAACCATATTGTTTACAAATGCTAAACAATAGTCTGCCATATCTAGATAATCTATTTCAGGCTTAGTTAATAAAATAGCAGTCTTTTCACTTTCTGTAACATTAGAAAATGGATGTCCTGTAGGTGGTACTAAAGTAGGTTTAAAACCACTATGGTAAGCATCACCGTATAATGCATAATTAGATTCTACACTAACACTAGTAAAATCTTTAGATACTAAACCAGTGTTACCTAGGGATACTAAATATGCACTTATTGTAATATCTCTATTTGGTACTAAATTTAGATTATTAGCAAGGTTCCATATTTGTAAACTTACAATAGCTGTGTGACTTAATACCAAGTGTATTTCTAGGTACTTATTTATTAAATCATTAATGGTTAAAGTACTAATGTCAATGGGTAGGATATTAGTATGCCATCTATTATTATTGCCTTTTTCTTTAGCAATAACTTTTTGTAATGTATAAGGCATTTAGACTCCTTAATTATATTTAAAGAAGGGGCAATTCTAATTGTATAGATTCACGCCTTCAAGCAAGAATTTCATAGGATCGACAGAGGGACGCCTTTGTTTTAAGCCTTTATTCCAATCTCCTAGGAGTATTTTTAATGCCTACGTATGCAGTCGACTATACAGGCTCAGCCTCTGCAAACAGGATTATAGAAACCAAACAACTCAGTGCTGCTAACTTTAGAAATTACTGGGTTGTGATTCCTGATTATGCTCCTTTCTACCGCCAAGGGCTGGTAGTAAAGAATGCTAGTACAAATGATGTATTAGTAGAAAATGTCCATTACTATTTAACACACGAATTTAGAGAAGCATCTCTGTCTATCGGTAAGCCTATATTCGGTAGCATTAGCTTTATTAGATCTGCTATTAGCTTTGATATTAACATAGAGTATCAAGCATTAGGCGGTGGCTGGGTTGTTAATATAAATGATATTGGTAGCATATTAGCCAATATGATTGCTAACCCACGCATTACTAGATGGACACAGGTACAAGGCTATCCTGCTACTTTCCCGCCCATCAATCACGATGTAAGCGCTGATCCAGATTTAACTGGTATGGCGGATGTTGTTAGTGTATTAAATGGTATCATTGTAGCTTTAGGACAACGCAACCAACAAGCACCTATCCAACAACCATCTATAGTAGCTGCATCTATTCCAGAAACTTTAGCTGGTATTCTAACTAATAAAGCTACCACACCGGCTGGTGTAAAAGCTGTAGTAGACAATGCACGCGTCGCTATTAGTACAGAAATTGCTAATGCTAAAAATGGCAGTAAAACTATTACCAATGAAGCTATAACCGACATTATTGGTGAAAGCTTTTTTGTAAATGGTGCCTATGCAGCGTCTATTGTAGATTCTACTCATGTAAAAATTAGTGCTGGTAACGGATGGTTTGGTGGACTTAAAGTAAACCTACCTACTGACAATGTGTTAACATTATCTAACGTAATGCCTGTAGAAATTACTAATACATTAACTTTAGATTCTGATGGCAATGTATTATCTAATGTACAAAATGACCTACCGTCTATTAATTTTACTAACTATCTCACATATGGTGATCTGCCAGAAAAAGCTGGTTGGGTAGCTGAAGGTGCTGTGGGATTAACCTATAAGCAAGGCTATAACTCTAAAGGCGATTTAACTGCATTTAAATATGTAAGTGACGGTAGCAATAGAGTAAAAAGATTTTTCTATAATAGTGAAATTGTGTCAGGTGACATTTTAGAACTATCGTGCTTAATAGAGTCTACCAAAGAAGGCATTATTTGGGTAGGTCTAGGCAGCAGAGTACAAAGTTACCGCATATATAAAGGCAAACGCCGTTATAGATTCTCCATTGCGTGTGATGTAATTCCACTTTTATCTTTCTATGCTGTGGCATATGACGCTAGTGCAAACTATACTTTATTGTTTAGTGAGCTACAAATAGTAAAGAATTTAGATATAACAGGATCTACATTTAGCACTGCTTTAGATAATGTAGCTTATAGTAAAACTAATACTACCATTACGGCCAATAGTGTTGCATTAGGTAGCTTTAGTAATGATCTTTTTTACGATAAAGTACTAGAAACTACTACAGCTGGCGAACATACAGTAACTAGGCAAATTACTGTTAAAAAAGGCTTTAGATATAGTTTTAAAGTTTGTGCTAAAACTGCTGAACGTAATAAAATTCAACTCTATGTAAATGGATCTGGTTTTGCTTACGGTACAGAACAATCTGTAATAGTAGATTTGACTACTGGATCTTTGACTAACAATCAGTTAATTCAAACACCTATTGTAAGTCTATATGGGGCTTCAGATTACGCTCCTGGCAATGCTTATATTGAAATTAATGTTATTGCTACTGCTGATGGCTTAGGTACTTTTGGTATTCGTGGTTGTTTAAGTGATAATAGCATAAGTTATGCTGGTACAGCTACTAGTGGTTATTTGGTAGGCATGTTTAAGATTACCTCTAATAATAGTGGTGATTCTAATAACAACTTATTATTTAGCTCATCTAAAACTATCAGAGATACTCGATGGAATATCTTAGGTTTAAATAATAAAGGCTATGCTACCTTAGATTCTCGTGGTAATCGTTACGCTACGCTGTTATCTAATAATACTAGTTTACATAATGGTACAAGTTGGATTGGTGTAGGTTTAGAATCTACTAGTGTTTATAACATAAACACTAACTTTGGCATTGCCTTAGCTTCCGAAAGTTACACAGTGTCTTTCGAAGTAAAAGCTAAAGGCTGTAGTAAAGTAGGCTTAACTGTATTGGAATATAATAATGCTTCTGCGTTACAAGGTACAGCAAATCGCACTTATGATTTAACTGCTTTGTCTTTGTCTGCTAGCATGTTGTATACAGGTAGTATAAATACTGGTAGTGCTACTATAACAGATCTTAATAATGGATGGGTGCGCATTACATTGTCTTTTACTAAAGATGCGGTAAGTGGTAATTCTATCGCTGTAAAACTAAGTTTATTAGATAACAGTGGAAATGAAACTTACGACCCTATTCCTAATTATGGTTTGTACGTAGCTGCTCCTAAAATAGAAGTAGGTAATACTTATACAACCTATGCTGAATCTTTATTAGAAACTACTTACGATATCGATTACATAGATACTTACGCATATTCCAGAACCAAAACTTTATCTAAAAATACTGGATTGTTTAGTAGTTATTTAGACTACAGTAACAATGTAGTTTTAGTAAATAGTTTAGCTACTTGTGCTAGTAGTCCTACTAATTACGTTACAGATAAACGTAATGTATTGTACACTAAAGATGCTTTAATTAAAGGCAAAGCTAAGGTTTATGATAAAGCTGCTAGCGGTGATTATATTAATCCTAATGGTAAAACCATTTGTACAAATGGTTCGGTTTTTTATCTAAAGCCGTTAGCATTGTTAAATGAAGGAGATAGCTATATATTTGTAAAAGAAAATGGTTTGTCAATAGACCCCATTATTAAAACATCAGCAAATGGTGACTCAATGGTATTTTTCAATTACAATACTAATACTACAGTTATTGATTCTTCTGCAATTTATAATACGCAAGGACCTATGGAAGTTACTGTTATAAACGGCAATTTTCATGTGTTCTTCTAATTGAGGTTTGTACAATGTCTCAAAGTTTAAAAGCTTTAATGGCAGTGGGTTCGGGCAGTGGGGCTGGATGGGATATAGGTCAAGGTAGGAATGATTTATTTTTAGGAGATCCTAGAAATAATATTCCGCAAATAATTGACTACAATGGAATGAAAATTTTATTTAGAAAAGAAGGCGGACTGCCATATACCCTATCATTGGCTGAATACCCTGACGCCTATAATAAAATTGCACCGTTTTTAATTACAGCTACCTATAAGAATGTAATTGACGGTAACTTAGCCATAGATAACTATTCTAGTACGGTAATATCGACTAATAATAGCGGAGTAATAACTAGGTCGGCCGATAGCGGTGATACGTGGGCTGCTCCTAGTTATCCGACTTTAACAAGCTTTGCGTTTAAGTGCATTAAATATGTACCAGCTTGGAATAAATGGATTATACCTTACACCACCAACAAATGTTTAATAAGTACCGATGGTACTGGAGCTACATTTACTGATACCACTGTAACTGGATTGACTATAGATCTTAATTCATATTACGGGGTAATTAGGATTAAAGTTATTGGTTCAGTTTTGGTTTTATGTACAGATACCAAAACATTTGTAACCAATAACGGCACAACGTGGACAGAAGTAATGGCTACTAGCGTAGGAGGCGCTACTATTGACGGCTATAGAAAACTTACAATAGGTAATAACTTTTTTGTAATGACCTTTTTTCAGGGTTCACAAATAAGAGCTGCTTATTCGTCTGGTGGCTATACGTGGTCATTGTGGAGTTCTTTTGAGGTTAACCACAATCCAAGTCTTCCATCTAGATATGACGACTACGGTCTTGTTTACGATGGAGCTAGATGGATACATGGCACATCTTTTTACGAAGTTGTACCGCCATATGGAAGTTACACCAATTGGACATATGGAATGACGTATAGTAGTACCGCAACGCCAGGTACAGGTTCTTTTTCATCCATATCCAATGCGTCTAGTTCAGGTGGAACTGTTATCTTTAGTGATACACCTACTATTAGATACGGTCATCATTTGATTGGTGCTACTACATTTTGTTATGAAAATGGCGGGTTAATTGCAGCAGGTTATAGTAGCGGCATAGGAGCCTACACTAACCCCTCTAGCGTCACAAATTTTATTATTGCAAATAATAGGTTACCTGCGGGCGGTGAGGTTAGTGCAGCTACTGCTTTTATTAGCGCTACATTGCCATATGACAGCACTACCGATAATAGAAGTGGATTTACTTCATATGGCAAAATGTATAAAGATCTTAATACAGGTTCGCCTAAATTTTTAGCATATGTAGACAACGGAACGGTAAGTTTACCTGGTCCTAGTAATCTATATAACAATGAAAACGCTGGAGGAATAGGCCACTCTTTGATTAATAGAATTTTGTACACATATCTTTATATTAGATTAGCGTAGAAGGACTACTTTATGTTTACTTTTTTAAAGATGTTCGGTAGTGGTTTACCACTTAAGATAGCTTTAATAGTAGGCGGTAGTTTATTAATAGGTTTATTATCTGTAATTGGAGTTTTATATTATCAAAACTCCAATTACAAAACTGACTTGTCTACTAAAACTACTGAAAATGCTAATCTATTAAATAATCTTAATAGTCACATTGTTCTATTAAATGCAGAACGAAAAGAAGCAGCTAGATTGCGTGGTATAGAGATAGAACTTAGAGACACTATAGCTAATGCCAAACCTGTTATTGTAGAGAGAATTAAATATGTCAAAGATTACTCTAAAGACACTAGTGTGCCTAAGTCTACTATTTCTAGTAAGTGGGTGCGCCTCCACAACATGCTTGCCTCCTCCCCCTACACCGCCAATCAAACGGACAGTGCCGGTGGATCTGGATGCAGCACCGCCCCCATTGCGACAAATAACTGTTGGCCAGAAGACTTAACTGTTACTGATGATGTAGTATTGGAAGTAGTAGAAGAAAACTATAGACAGTATTATTTATTAGTAGAGCGTTATAACGCTTTATTAAAAGTAGCAAAATCTGAGTAAACTATTTTAATAGAGAGTATCCGAATGGATACTCTCTATTATTTATATTTAGTAAGGGCATAACCAATGACAGAATTATTTATCGTTAATAAAAATATTAACTCTACCGTAGTGCAAGATAAAGTATATTGTAAAATTGCTAATGTAGAAATTAAATCTATAGCTTACCAAACCGGTAAACAATTGATAAAGTATCAAATTTATTATTGGTTAAATGTACCGACAGAAAATGAAGAACCTGTAGGTTTGTTACAAACTTATTTAGATAATGTTTTAACCAATACTTTTACTACTACAGCTACTACAGAAGCATTGACGATAGAACAATTACAGTCCCACTGTGTGTATGATTTTAATAATGTACAAAATGTAAATACAGATTCTCATTTACGTAAAGCGCTAATTAACAATATTTGGGATAAACAATATTACAATGCTTATGTAAACAATAAAGTATATTGTTTACAATATTTAGATAGAGATAATATTTATATTGGTAGAATAGAACATACAGCTGTCTATAACACTGTAGACTACAAAGATTTAAAATTAGACTCTAGTACAGTATCATATACGATTACAGATCCTACTTGGAATATCTTAGAAGAAAAAATTCTACTAGATGTACCGTATAAAAATAACGACAGTTATTTTACTGATATATTAATTAATATATCGCCAGCAAATACTTTGAATACATTTCAATTAGTACACTATTAAATTAAATAGGTATATTTTACATGTCTATCCTTAAATATCCAGAGGATTTAACTGGTAGCAATCCTAATAATCTAGTATTAAAAGAATCCCATGACATTAGTGCAATTTCTAAAAAAGTAATTGTACCTAACTACGGTGCCTTTTATGTAGATTCACTAAAGGTTTATAATGGCTCTACATTAGATCTATTAATACCTAAAGTAGATTATGTTGCTTTCCAATTACATCCTGAAGCTACTGAAAATAGCTCGCAAGAATGTTATACATTAATTTTAATGCAAGGTACTGCAGCATTAATTCCTAATATTAAAATTGATTATCAAGCAGTAGGTGGAAATTACTTTCTATCTAGTACTGCTATACAAAATTATTTTGATATTTTAGCTACCGATAATCGTCCCATTTATTGGGGTGAGATGATCGGACAACCAGAAGCATTTCCGCCTGCGTCACATGGTCACAATGCCATGTATGATCTAGTAGGCTTAAGTACTTTAGTAGCTGCTATCCAAGATTTGATTGTAGCCATTACATCAGGTAACGACGCTGAACTAACAGGCATCTATGCTTATATAGATCAAGTAATGTCTGGCGGAGCACAAAACTACGCTAGCAATGCTGAAGCTATAGCAGGAGCATCCGCTACTAAAGTTATTAGTCCTAGTACGTTAGCTAACTATGTTCTAAACGTAATTACTAATCCTAATAATACTAAATTTAATAATGTTTATAATTATCTAAAAGACGATTATAAACAAGTTATTAATGATATGTTTGGTAACTCTGGATTATTTTTAGACAATGCTTATAAACCCACAATAGTGGGTGGTAATATTACTTTACAGCCTGGTATCGTTTATATTAAAGGTAAGCGCTACAATCTAGCGGCACAAGGTTCCATAGCTTTACCTGTGACCTATCCATCTGAACTATGGGTTAAATTAACCGATAGTAATTTATTTACTAATGGTACAATTACAGCTAATTTAGAATACAGAGCAGGCACGTCTAATGCTACGTACGATTACACTGTAGACGGAAACGGCGTAACTACTTATCATTACGCTAAGATTGCAGTGGTTAATACTAATAGTAATTTAACAGACGTTAGAGCACCATTCAATAACAAGTATGGTTTTATCTACCAATCTAAGAACGGTCACACATCAATTTCTGTAAATAACTATAATACTAAAGTAGGTAATAGTTATTTATTGTTAAATGGCGGGTCTGCTATTTTACCACCCACTAGTGGTTTAACAGTAGGTGAATGGGTAGCATTTAATAAAGATGTTAATTTATCACCCGTTATTACTGTAGATGACGATGGCGTAGAAACTATTGTTGTAGAAACAGCTAAAGGTATAGTTTTAACTGATACTGAAATGACTTATGACGATACAGGTGAAATTGTATTTATATGGGCCGGAGATCATTGGAATTTAATTTATGCTTAGTTTATTAAATATTAAAGATACTAAGCCTGGGTTTAATATCTTAACAAGTAACATTACTTTACCTACTTTGTCTGTAGGTATAAAAGATGACACTTATGTTTTTTACAATCCTACCAGTAATAACACTCCATATGTAATTACTACTAGCGATTTAACTATACATGGTCAAGCACAAGGTGCTACACTTACATTCAAAGTTTACCCAGGTAATACAGTAGGTTTACGTTTAAGTAAATTGACTAGTAGTCCTGATACTTATGGGTGGGTTGTTGTAAGCGGTACTGCAGGCGCATTAGCTACATTGTCTAACCTGACTACCGGTACCATCTATAATCACTTAGGATCGGCTACTAGTGACGCTGGCGGTAACTTAACAGTTTATCCCGTACTACCTAATGGTACTAGTGTAATTGGTGCCTATGGCTATTCTTTAAGTGATCCTTCGGTAGTTGTAAATGCTAGTGTAAACAACACTACTTCAGCACGCTTCCAGTTGCGCTATAATACAAACTTAGCCATTGTGGGTAGTCATACCTTCGGTTATGTTATTATTTGCTCTAAAGCGTAAATAGGAGCTTTAAATGCAGTTTTATTTTGATAGTTTAAAGAAAGGTTTTTTTAGTTTAGCGGCAGGCTTACCTATACCAGAAAATTGTAAAGTCATTAGTGAAGTTACAATGCAATCTATTATTCTAGAATTAGAAGATTCTAGTAAACATTTAGATAGTGATGCTGAAGGTAATCCTGTAGTTACTGATGCAGATGTATTAACTTTAACTCAAGTAAAAAATAATAAAATTCTAGAACTAAATAGCCTTTGTGATGTAGCTTTAGAATTTATTAAGTCTGGCTATCCTAGATCTGAAATAGATTCATGGGCTAAACAAGAAATTGAAGCCAGAAAGTTTATTGAAGATGGTACTTATGATCCACAGTTATTAAGATCCATAGCTGGCGCACGTGCAGTAGATCTAGAAGAACTAGCTTTAAAGGTTGTTATTAAAGCCGACATGTTTGCTGCCATAGCCGGTAGTATCATAGGCCATAGACAACGTCAAGAAGATAGAGTTAAGATTGCTACTACGATAGAAGAAGTAATTGCTATTAAATGGGAATTCCATTTTTAATATAAATATACTCACTGTGCCCAATGGGCACAGTGAGTATATAGTAATGGGAATTATTGTACGGTAAATGCTTCCATTAACTGTCTTATTAAAACAGCCATTTCATTAATTAGATCTTCTGCTCTATAGTCTATCATCCGTAATAGCGCTGTAGCTTCTGAAAAACTAAAAAGTATAATTAGAACATATACAATAATAAAAACAACAGAAAACTTACTCAAATTTAAAGACTCATCTGGGTTAGTTGACTTTTTCTTAGTGGGAGTAGCTCTACGTACCATACCTATAATCCTTAGGTTATTTAATTTTAGCCATTAAAAAACCGTAACCTACTGCAATAGAGTCTATGGAATGCTCGTCTAAATAATGTAAGTTAATGTTATTAATGTTTATAAATGGTAACATTAGTACTGCTTGCTTTACTAAATTCTTGTCTCCACTTTTACCACTTACTCCTACGTTAGATTTTACTGTAGAAGGATCTATTAAATATAAATCTAAAGTGTAATCGTAATTCCTAACAGCTTTATCTATTGCACCTAAGCATTTAGTTAATGCGCCAAATGCTGCGGCAAATCTACCCATGTATGGGGACTCGCTAACTATATCATCTACATCATAGTCTAACATTAAATCTAATAATAAATCTTCTATAACTTGTAACTTAGCATCTAAGTCGCCATGACGACTTACATAAGTAGACATATATTTTAAAGATTTATCAGGATGAAATGTATCGCTCCATATTAGATTTATTTTAAACGTTAGTAAATCTAAATCTAATATGGAAACCCCAATAGAATTGGTACCAGGGTCAATAGCCATAATGCGATAGGTAGATCTACTATCGTTTAAATATAACATTAAATACCACTAACTACGGCAGTACCTTGCAAAGGTTCTGATGCACCTAGGTTAAGTTTTAAATCTATGCCATTAGAACTTTCTACCAACGAATGGTGAGTACTAACAAAGTCTGTAATAATAGCTCTAATAGCTTCAAAATAAGTACCAGCAGTATTAGCTAAATTCTTATCTAGTACTTCTACAGATTTTCTAACTGCACTTACTACACCAATTTCACTAATTACTGCACGACTAGCATCACCATAAATGATCTGACACGCATTACGAATTTCTTCTGCATCTAATGCATTAATACTTACATCTAATGAAGTTACTACTTCATAACTGGTGCCATCACTAGTGTTAACTTGACTATTAGATGGTATTTCGGGTATCGGCGTAAGATTAGCTTCATCGGCTTCAAATGGAGCATAACTACTAACACCACCTACAGTAGTTTTAATTTTCTTCTGTGGGGTTAAACTGTTAGTGTCTAGTTTCTTAAAGTAGTATGCCCAATATACTGCGGCACTAAGACCAGTGCCTACTGTAATCGGTACACGCATACCGTATTGCAAACGTTCACTTGTAGATAGATCCTCTAATTCAGGTCTAACAACAAATGGAATAAAATTATATAAACCAGCATCTTGAGGCTTGTGTTTGTAGAAAGCTACATTTGTAAAACCGTCACCGCTAACGGTAGCGTAGTGACCTTTATTACCTATGCAAAAATATTGTAAGGCGTGTAATTCTCCAGCACTAGGAATTTTATTATAATGAATATTAAACCGCTCATTAACGGTAGTTTTAGCTTCTGGTACATAGGGCTTATTGATATATTCTGACGATTGTAAGTCAGCACCATAAATAGAACGCGTAATGGCTGTCATAGTTATTTAAAACTCTTATTAAATAGGGTTAATAATAGGGATACACAGTATCCCTATTATTATTAAATATTAAAACGTTGGATAAGCAAAACCATTCAATTCTGCTACTGTAAACACTGTAGACAATGCGACCGAAGGAGCATTCAGAGTAATTTGTACAGTACCTTTCCACACTAAACTTTGAGGAGCAGCTGTTAAAGTAGCTACACCTCCAGTAAAGGTAGTATTGGTAATGTCAGATGTATCTAATTGCAAGTTGTATTGGGTATTAATTAAACTCAATACAGCATGTGTATCAGCGTAAGCAGTACCAGTAGTAAATTGAATACCAGCTGGCCAAGCTTGACCTAAGTTCAAACGCTTATAGTGAAAAGTAAAAGTACCCGTGAACGGTCTGCCTATTTTAGGACTAACTGTTACTTGAGTATCTCTACCGCCAGTACCAGCATATGCCGAAGGCGTACCGAAATTAATATCGGCCTGCGTTATAGTGGTGCCGTTATCTTCATTAATCAACTGGAGTAACATTGCTGTACTAGTTTGATTATAATTAATGGCCATGATATTGTTCCTTAAAATTTAAATTAAATATTGGAATTCTGTAATAATGTAGAGTTAGGATCTTGACCATCATAATAGGTTACCCCATTAACTTCCAAACTACCTACAGTTACAGAACCAATAGAACCAGAAATAGTTTGCGATGGAATTTTATCCATTGTTATAACCATTCCAACATTACCATTAGCACTTAGAGCTTTTCTATTTTCTATTTTATTAACGCCAATAACAATATGGTCGCCGGTCTTTACTGTAGCATTAGGTTTACTAGATTTAGACATTACTCTTAAAGGGGTAGTATCTACTTCTATTATACCAGACGTACTACTTTCAATATCGCCTATGCATATTTGAGACCAGTCCATACTTAAGTATGGCGTTTCATTAATATTTGTTATATATTGTACACTATAACTACTAAGTTGTTCCATAATAGCTATTGAAGCATTTTGAATTTGCTTTAAAGTTTTTACATTGTTATTGATAATACCTATAGCTTGTTTAGCTATATCAACATAAAGCCTTTCAAATTCATATTTAGAATATTTACTTACATCTAAACCTTTTGCCAATAACCATTGGTTATAGCTGATAGTACTAGGTGTAAGTTTAATTACTTTATCTACATAAAAACGTTGGTAAAGTAATTTTACATTCATTCTTTTCTTATAGCCGTCGGCATAAGACCACTGCAAACGTTGTTTCTTACGTTTTAAATAAATGTCATTAATTACACCGTAAAAACCTTCACTACTTACGATGTTAGTAATAGTAACATTATCATTAATAGCATTGTTAATTTCTGACAATGTAATAAATTTAGATTCAGTTATGTTTCTAAGTTCAGCTACCGTAGGTAACGTAGGTCTTCTAACGTTGTTAACTAATAAATCCATTACATTGTTGGGCGTATATCCATATGCCCTATTTAAACAATATAAATAATAAATAAATGCATCTTTAGCTCTTAAAGAAACTTTAACGTTAGTTAAAGGATCTGTAAAGCTTACAATGGGATTAAATAAATTTATACTACTTAGATATCCCCAATGATTAATTAACATTGAGTAAAGGTTATACACACCGTCTAAGCTATCGTCTAATATATCTGACTCTAAAACTTTAGTTGGTAAATTATCTATAGGTGAATAAGTTAATTTATCACTAATAGTAACTAAGTCTTCATTAAAATACAAACTATTATCTTTTGCTTTTGGTAGCTCTTTAATTAGAATTTCTTCTACTGTAAATAACTCATCTCTACCATCGATCGCTTGTTGATTTAACGGTTTTCTTACTAGATCTATTGTGGGTTGTAAATCTACTAAAACATCTTTAGTATTGTGATCTACTTCATACATCGCTAAAGGCAAATTACGTTCCGTTAATAAACGATCTACTAATAGATTAAATGTTTTAGTTTTACCAACATTGTTATATAGATATCTAATATTACGATATAAAAACAATTGTTGTTTTTTAGTAAGAGCGTCGATATATTTATCTAACCCACCATTACTAGCTAAATATTCACCGATATGATAACTATGTACTTGGTCAGTATGACAATAACCCAAACGTATTATGTTTACTAACGTAGGTAAATAAGCTACCATTATACCGTACATATTAGGAACGTATAAAGGATCTACAAAATAATAATCACTAACATTCCACCTAGTAAAAAATAAATTAATCCACGTTTCGATATCGTTAATTAAGTTATATTCGTTAACTTCTACTAAAGTTTTATCGTAACTAATTATGCTATAGTTCTTAGCATTAATAGCTAAGTTAATGTCAATGGGATTTAATATACCGTTTATTAATGTTTCTTGATATGGAAATTTAGCTATTAATTCTTTATAATAGATGCTATTGTTTAAATAACCCCTACGAGTAGCTTTATGAATATTTAAATTCGTTAAAGTAAAATCTATAGTTTCTAATGTATCTAGACTAATTATAGTCATAGGTAAATCAGATTCGTGATATTGACCGGACAGATTTAAATAGTATTTCCACGTTTCTGGTAAATTCTCTGAAACACTATAACCATAAAGTCTTAAGTTTGCGTTAATAGTTTGTGCTATTAAATCGTGTTTAATAACTAAAGACCTTACTAAATCAAAATTCTTTTTGACATAGAGATCATAAAGAGATAAAGACACAGATCTCTCCTTTTTTTAATGCATTAAGTAGGAGGCATAAATGCCTGTAGATGAACGTTTATTAGAACGCAAAGTAAGAGGAATTAGACAGAATCCTAAACTAGCTTCTATTATAGATAAGATGGTAGTTAATACTCTAGATCCTTACACTAAAGGTCAAATTAACATTCCTGATCAAGGGATTTTAAGATCTATTTCTGATGTTACTACGTCTAATATTTTAGACTCTAAAGCTATATTTCAAATATTACCAGATGTAGAATTAGCAATACAAATTCTCATATCTACCATCACTGCTCCTAAAGACATGATAACCAGTAAAACTATTTTTAAGATAGTACCTGGGTCTTTAAATGTAGAAGCAGCAAATGCATTGATTGGTGTATTGTCTAGATGGTGGACTAATACCTATAAAATTAACGAAAGATACGAAGAATGGTTAGGTGACATCTTAGCACACACTGGTAGTGTAGCTTTATTGGTATTGCCAGAGTCTAGTATTGACGCTATGATTAATGGCACTAAAACTATTTCTAAAGAATCTATAGCAGGAACTTACAACGTAAAAGGTTGGTTACCTACTAAAGGTTTCTTAGGTTCTAATAATGTTACTGCAAAAACTTCAGTATCTCAAGAAGGTTTTTTTGAGATACCTAATGCTCAAGTCGGCACTACACATAAAGTTAATGCTAAAGATTTAGAAATAAGTTTAGAAGATTATCATGGTGTAAAGTTAAAAGAAGAAGTTGATAAGACTGCTAAAATTAAACTAGACGATACTTTATTTGTTACAGATAATTACGAAGCTATTAAGGCACCGTTATTATCTAAAGCCATTAGTGATGCTAAAACCACTAACATCATTAAAACCAAATTAAGTGTAGGTTTAGAATCTGCTAAAATGCCAAAAGTGTCAGAGCTTACTAGCAGTGACGCTAACAAAATGAATGAAGGGTTTTTCGCTAAGCGTAACTTTAAATTTGTTCCTGGTGTAGTAGTGCCTAAGTTAGGAATGTCTGATAATATCGGTCATCCTCTAATGATTAAAATTCCATCAGAAGCGGTAATACCAGTACACGTACCGTCTAACCCACGTGAACATATTGGTTATTTTATTCTTTTAGATGGCTATGGTAATCCAGTAGCTAACTCACAGCGTACAGATACCTATAGTGATTTATCTAAAAACTTAGCTACTAGACGTGAACTACGTTTAAATAATGACGTCACTTCATCAATGAATGGTTTCGGTAGTTATAGTTATGCCGATACTAATGGTCGTGTAGAAATTGATAGAATGGCTCGTTCTTACGCTAGCATAGTAGAAGCAGATTTGTTAGCTAGATTGCGCAATGGTATCTATGGTAATAACGTAGATATTAGTCAGCCAGAAGAAGTCTACCGTATTATGCTGTCTAGACATCTAGCTAATCAAAAAACTACATTACTATATGTACCTTGTGATCTAATGACATATATGGCATTTGATTATAATGATTATGGTATCGGTACTTCTTTACTAGATAAAACTAAAGTTATTTCTAGTTTAAGAGCTGTATGTATATTTGCTAATACCATGGCATCTATCAAAAATGCTACGGGTAAGAAAGTATTAAACATTAATCTAGATCCAGAAGATCCTAATCCAGTCCAAACTGTAAATGAACTCCTGCATCACTATATTAATTCTAATGCTGCTGCATTTCCATTAGGCGCAACTAGCGCAAAAGACCTAACCGATTACTTACAGAAAGCTGGCGTAAGTTTAATGGTACAAGGTAACTCTAGATATCCTTCTACTTCAATGACAGTAGATGATAAACAATCTAGTATAGCTACAGTAGACACTACATTAACTGATGATTTAAAGAAAACTCAAATGATGGGGTTTAGTTTATCGCCAGAAACTTTAGATGCTACACAAAACGTAGAGTTTGCAACTAGCATTGTTACTAGTAATTTATTGTTAGCTAAGCGTACTTTTATTTGGCAAAGAATATTTTGTACATTTATAAGAAAGTTTATTGTTACATATACAGAGAATTCTCAAATTCTTGTAGACATGTTAAAAATGTCTTTAGAAAATATAAAGGTTAAATTACCTTTAGAATTAGCTGAAGTGTATAAACAATATCTAGATGAAAAAGGCAAGGTAAAGAATGAAACTGCCGATGGATATAAAGAATTCATTGTTAAATATTTCTTAGATAATTTAATTATAGAACTACCACAACCAGATACAGTATCGTTAACTACCAAAGTAGAAGCATTAAATTCTTATACCGCTGCTTTAGATGCTATTATAGATTCTTATATCAGTAGTGATACCTTTAATGAATTTACTAGTGCAGAAGACTTAGCTACTAATGTAGATACTTACAAAGCTTGTATTAGAAGTTACTTTATCCGTTTATGGGCAATGGAAAATGATTTCTTACCTGAGCTAGAAGTATTAGGCGAAGTAGACAATAAAGGTAAACCTACGTTTGATTTAGTAGAAGTAGAAGGTAAACATATCGCTAATGTAAATAACATGTTAGCAGACTTTACTATTTTCTTAGCTAAAGATAAACAATCTAGAGAAGATAAGATTACTGCTGCTATGCCAGAAGCGCCTGAAGAAGACGATACTGGTGTAACTGATAGTAACGATGATGGTGGTATCGATGATGATAGTAGTGCTTCTGACGATGACAGCACTACTACAGACGACGATACCGAAGGTACTTCAGCTGATGATTTAGATGCCACATCTGATGACTTGGACGATGATTCTAGCGCTACCGAAGACGATTCTAAAACTAATGTTGAAAATGACAATAGTACAGATGGATCTGCTAAAGATCCTGGTTTAGATGATCTTGATTTACCTGAGTAAAAAAATAAAAAAGTTAATATTAATTATACTCTGTACCCAAATGGGTACAGAGTATAATGTTTTAGTCAAATGCCATAATTACAGCGTCTTCAATTAAGTGTCCTTTATGTAACGATACCATACGTTCATCGCTAGTAAAGATTACTACTGGCACTGTTAAAATAGCAGCTACGCGATTAGTAACATTACCATTAAAGTCAGACATTAAAGCACCTAACTTTTCTGCTAAGCCTGGCAGGCGTACGTAGTCTACTAAACCATAATTTTCACCGTCGTTACGACCATAATAATTTAAATTTAGCTCTACTAAACTTTCTGACACAGCTATGCCAGTTACATATTTAAAGATGCTTAAAGTTTTACTATCAGCATCAAAAACTATTTTACCAAAACCTTCATCGCTATTCCAACCCTTAATAAAAGCAGTTTGGTGATCAGCAATGTATTCACTTTTCTTACTACCTAAGAACTTTTCCACAGTACTTAAGAAATCTTCTCCGAAGAGATGATAGTAGTTTACTTTACCATCAATGGCCAATCCGTATCGAACCAGATTATTAGCGAGGCCTGTAAAGTATTTATTAATTGAATGCCACCAAACTGGAGGCGTACCGTCAATACGTTTGGTAAAGCTTTTTAAACAATCGGCTAAGCCACTAAAAGTACTGCAGGCATCTAAATCTTCTACTAAACGTTTGCAGTGTATAACCATTTCTGGATCTACTAGGAAACTTTCAGTTACATTAAAATGACCCACCATTGCTGCTTTATTATCAATGTTACCTGGTAATAAATCGCGAGTATGAGCTAAGCCATTAAATAGCTGTTTACGACAATGTTCCAAGCTATCGGCTTGTGTCAAATCTACAGCATCGTAATCTGATAACGTAATCCAATTAAAGTTATATTTTTGTTCTAAACTATCTTGTTCTGATAATTTAGTAATGGCGTCAATACTAGATTTACTAATGGTATTAACTTCAATGGTGGAAGTGGTATTACCAAAGTTACGAATTTGAGAAGCAGCAATAGAAGCATTGCGTAAATTAGAATTTAGTTCGTGTTGCAGATAATCCACTTTATTAAAGTCTCCGCTACGTTTTTCATAAATGATATTTCCATCTTCACCAATTACTGTAACACCGTCAGTAGGACGGTAAATAATTGGATATGGCCAACCAGCTACATCGCGCATAGACCAATCCCCTCCAGCTTGGGGTTGTGTAGTTTGAGCTACGTTAACGGCACTACTAGTGGGAGTGTTTCTAGTATTACCACTAACAGTAGTTGTTTCTACCGTTTTAGTTTGTCTAACATTAGAGTTGTTAATAGCTGACGAATAAACTGTAGTACGTTTATCATCTTCACGGTTGTCATCATACATAGAACTGCGATTAGCTACAGAATCGCTATCGCCACCATTACGATTAGAGCCAAAGCTACGACCACGTGAATCTCTAGAGTCACGACTATCTCTACCACGATCGTCATTATAACGACCACTACCGCGCTCACTGCGACTGTCTCTACGACCCCCGCCGCCGTTACGATCACCTAAGAAATTGCCGCGATCATCATAGTCGCGTTCTGTACGCCATTCGCGACGACTCATACGAGTTTCTTCAGGATGTATGGTTTCTATTACACGCTTAGTTCTTTCATCTACAACATCTACTAGCTGTACGCCGTCTCTATCAAAAATCGGATAGCC
>ERZ724509.68-NODE-68-length-47437-cov-6.011397_pt1 | contig 47437 bp, 57 predicted proteins | sample MGYA00376042_ERZ724509 | MGnify/ENA primary metagenome ERZ724509 (study PRJEB28724, sample SAMN07190887) | wastewater metagenome | isolation source: effluent of sewage treatment plant in Hong Hong | place: USA: Christiansburg, Virginia | collected 2016-03-01 ...
GCGTGGGACGAGAAGTACCGCAAATTCGACTTCCTGTTCCCCGACAAGACGACCAAGATCGGCAACGCCACATATCACGCGCGCGATCTATACCAGCGCCACCTTGAATTCTTCCGCCTGGGCGCGAAGATCAGGGCGCGCTGCTTTATGGCCGGCAACAGGTGCATCTCGCCATGGTCGTTTATTCAAACGGCCAGCGGAGAGCGCCCAGCCGCAGAAGTTTTGAGCGAGGGATATGCCGATGTTCTATCGTGGGACGGTGAAGTTCAACATACCTCTCAAATGCAAGGCGGGTTTCTAAAGGGCATTGAGCCAGCGTATCGTCTAGTGATGGCGTCGGGGCGTTTCGTTGACTGCTCCAGGTCGCACCGGCTGTTGACGGCCTCGGGCTGGATTTCTCTCGACCGGTTAATGTCTCGCGCAGATGGTCTGCGTTGGTCTCAAAGACGCGAAGATTATCAGGCCAATTGTGAAGCGGATGGTTATCTCGGTGATCTACCACTTCCGAAGCTAGGAGGTATCGACCTAGCTTCACTTCCATCATCAGACGGTGTTCAAAAACGTAGCCCGTTGGCTTTTTCGCTAACGGATGAAGCGGCACAAGCACATCGACATATCCTTTCTGATCCAGGCGGCGACCGCCTAACCAGTCGGGATGACCTTCTCCGGCTCTCGGACCTGTTCTCGCTGCTTTCAGGCCCATCTTCTTCATCGCCCGTTCTATCGTTGAGCGCTCGCACCCTAGCTCTTGCGCAACTTGCTGCTGAGTTAGGCCAAGCGAGCAAAGGCGGGCGATCTCCGGCCGGTCAATTCGAATACCGGAACCGCGCATTCCTCCAGAAGGAATGCCTAGCCGGATCATGTATGCCGATAGGGCAGGATGCGTCACACCTATTTGCCGGGCTATCTCTTTGCGACCAACCCCTTGCTCAGTCAGTCGAAGAATTACTTCATGATGCGGGGCGCATTGAGATTTTCTTTCCATCACAGTCTCCAGATTTCATAGGAGGGGAGCGGCTGATTTGCGTTGTTCCCATTGGTTTGCAGCCAATTATAGACATGCAGGTTCCGGGAGACAATAATTATCTTTCTGGAGGCGTGTTCAACCATAACTGCGGCAAGACAATTGCAGGCGGCTATGAAATGGCCTGCCATCTTACCGGCCGTTATCCGAAGTGGTGGGAAGGGCGCAAGTTCCGCCACCCGATCCGCGCATGGGCGTGCGGCAAGACCAACGAGACGACGCGCGACATTGTTCAGACCACGCTGCTGGGCGATATCGAGTACCAAGGCTCGCGCAAGATGGTCGACGGGGCTGGCGTGATCCCCAAGGCCTGCATCGGCCTGCACAGCGGGTCCGTAACATGGAAACAGGGCGTCGCTGACCTAATAGACACAATCAAGATACAGCATGTCAGTGGTGGGTGGTCAAAATTAGGACTGAAGTCGTACCAGCAAGGGCGCGGAGCCTTTGAGGGAACGGCCCAGCATGTTATATGGGACGACGAAGAGCCTCCCATGGACGTGTATGGCGAGCAGATGATCAGAACCGCGACGACGAAGGGCATTATGATGGTGACGTTCACGCCGCTGGCCGGTCTATCTGACGTGGTGCAGCAATTCCTGCCCGGCGAGGATGACGCATAATGGCGCTTGGCCCCATAAAGGACTGGAGGTTCGCGACCAGCGACACAGCGCCCGCGCGCGTCAACAAGCTGGAGGCGGCGCGCTCCGCCATCCTTTCGCTGCTGTCCGTCAATGAGGGTGGCCTGAAGGGGCGGCTGTCGGACGTCCTGCAAAACCCCGGCTTCTGGTTGCCGGAGAATGTCCCGGCCTTGACCCAGGGCAGCCTTGTCCCCGTCGAGGGTGAGGGCAAGGTATTGCAAACGCAGGGCGCGATAGCGCTCGCCCCGCACGCTTGGGAGAAGGTCGAGGGCGGGCGATACTATGAAGGCTTCTGGCGCTTTCGCGTGGTCAAGAACGATCCCCTTGGCGAGGCGGTTGCCCCGGAAACGGGCTTCTTCATCTACGATGCTTATGGCAGCTATATTGGCGCGCACGGCACCACGACGCGCGCGACTGTCACCGTTGCGTCTGGCTGGCAGGATTATTTCGACACCACAACCGGCGCGGCCATAAAGACCGAATACCCTGCCGCTGCATATGTCCGCCCTGCGCTCATGCGCGGTGACGAGGGCGTGGCAATCAGTCAGGTTTCGAGGTTCCGCATAACCGACGTCACAGACATCACGCTCTTGGCAAACGACGTGACGCTTCGCTTTATCGAAGAGCGGAACCTGTGGCAGGACGCCGACACTGCGATCTACACCGAAATATCCGGCATCGAGCTTATGGGCGACGCCATCGCTTCGATAACCGAGGAAATAGGGCTTCTGGTTTCCGCAGACGAAGCCATGGCGCTCCAAATTATCACGATCAGCGCAGAAATTGACTATGCCCAGGCGGCGATCACGACAACATCGGAGGCGCTTTCGACGCTTGACGACGCATTCGCAGCCTACACATTGGAAGTGGACGCAAGTATAGGCGCCATTGAAAGCACTGTGAGCATCCATGCCAGCGCCCTGACGACGCTGGAGGGGTACGCAAAGGCGCGTCTTGAGCTTGTCGCCGTGACTGGCGGCGGCAGGGCGAAATTGACGCTTCATGCAGACGCCAACGGCGGCGGCGGGGTTGATATAGTCGGTGACGTGAGCATTGATGGCGACCTTCTTGTTACAGGCTCCATCAATGGCTCCGACAAGATACAGCCGGGAACGGTGACGACGGGAACTATCGCGCCGAATGCGATGTCGTCATTTTCGTCTTATTCATATAATTACGGAGGCTTCAACCTCGACTGGATGGGAGGCGCGAACGATGTGTGGACCCCGCTTTATAATGGGTCCGTGTATGCTAAAGTGTCAGTTTCCGTTCCCGACATGGATGGCGCAACGGTCATCATAGATGCTTCATCTGTGCTTGGACGCGGCGGATCAGATAGCGATCAGGTGTATTTTAGAATAAGAAGGATCAATGACAATAAAATATTAAGCCCCGTCCCGCGATGCACCGTTGGGACGTCTGGAGATTTGGATAACCATTTCTTCAAATTCTTTGATGATGACCCAATACCAAATGCTACGAATACATATGTTTATGAACTAAACTCAGAAGACAAAAGAACGCCCGTCCATTACGTTCTTGTGTTTGGCCAGATTTTCAAGAGGTAGCAATGGCAACTATGACGCTTTACGACAAGTCGACCGGCGCGCTTCTTGGCGTGGTCAGTTCAAGCAGCCCTGATATCTTAATGGAACGCGAAAGCGATACTGTTGGCCTGATTGACGGTCGCCATGACGAAGCGACACACAAGGTTGATTTGGAAACACTTAATGTGGTGGAAAAGGAATAGGCAATGCAAACGCAGCGTGAGCAAGTCGCGGAATTGATGGCCGCCATGGCAGAAGATCAGGCGGCAGCCATGGCCGAGCTTCGCTCATTTATGGCGGGGGAGGATGGTATTAAATTCAAGGCCGCCGTTGAAGCCGCACGGCAACGCACCGTTCCCGGCAGTCCGTTCGACCGTATGCTTGGCGTTTTCCTCAATGCCTTTTCTGCGACCGTCAACATCGCGGAGAAGGGCGCGCAAGCGGCTTCCTGATGAGCGACGCTTTCGACTATTTCGACAATGCGTCGTCATACGTCCATCCGAAGGCGTCGCGCGCGCTGATAACGGCGGGCTGGCGGGACGTCCCTCATTTAGATGAGGCAACCCAAGCGGAGCTTCTCGCCGAAACTCCGCCATGGCTGCGCGAGGCTCGCTCGCTGGGCAAGCCGTCGCTTGGCGCGGGTGCGATCTATCCCATCGAAGAACGCCGGGTTAAGTGCGATCCGTTCCCGATCCCGTCATACTGGCCGCGCGCCTATGCGATGGATGTTGGCTGGAATTGGACTGCCGGGCTTTGGGGCGCGTGGGACCGCGACACGTCCACGCTCTACATATATTCGGAATACAAGGCGGGCGAGCAGCTGCCACAAATCCACGCGCAGGCGTTCACGGCGCGCGGAGCTTGGATACCGGGCATTATCGACCCCGCCGCCAATGGCCGCGCGCAGAAGGACGGGGAGGCGCTGAAGGCGAGCTATGAAGGGTGCGGCCTGAAGCTGACCAACGCCATCAACGCGGTCGAGGCGGGGCTTCATGAATGCTGGATGGACCTATCCGTTGGTCGCATCCGCGTGTTCTCGACGCTGCCCGGCTTCTTCAACGAATACCGCCTGTATCGCCGCGATGAGCATGGCAAGATCGTCAAGAAAAATGACCACCTTATGGACTGCATGAGGTATCTTCGCATGACCGGGCCGGGGCTGGCCATCGTCAAGCCCGCTGTGCTATCGGGGAATATGCCTGGGCTGAATGTGCGAAACCCCGGCGTTGGTGGATATTAAGGGGCCGATGATGCAAACTGCCGTGCTGACACAAACCCCCATCGTCGCGGGCGTCGCCAACTATCCTGTGATTGGAACCGCCCAGGTCGACAAGGATATCGACCGCGACATCGCGGAGCGCGCCACGGCCATCGTCCAACGTCTCAATACGCTGGCGCAGGAACAGGTGACGGCGAAGTCGAATATCGAGCAGCGCTGGATTGAAAACGTCCGCTCCTATCACGGCTTCTACGATCCGACGACAGAGCAGAATTTGAAGGATCAGAAGAAGTCCCGCGCTTATGTGAAGCTGATCCGCGCCAAAACCACCGCGCTTGAAGCCCGCCTGTTCGACCTGATCTTTCCGACCGATGATCGCAATTGGGGCATCCAGCCCACGCCGGTCCCAAACCTGTCACGCGAAATGCACGACGCGACGGCCAAGGCAGAAGCGGCGGCAGAGCAAGCGAACCTCGCGGCGCAGCAGGGCGACGCGGCAGGCGAGGCGGCGGCCATCGCGCAGGGTGATGAGGAGGCCAGCCGCGCCAAGGCCGCACAGGCGTTGACTGAGCAGGCCAAGAAAGCGTCCGACCTAATGCAGCAGGAAATGGACGATCAGCTTACCGAATGCTCCTATCCGCAGCAGTCGCGCGACGCGATCCGCGATGCCTGTATGCTTGGCACCGGCATCCTGAAGGGACCACTGGTCAACCAGCCCACGCATGGCATGTGGGTCGATGACGGCAACGGCTTCAAACTGGACTATCGCCAAGGGCCGCGCCCCATCGTCCGGCGCGTCGACCCATGGTCATTCTTCCCCGATATGTCGGCACGCCGGATCGAAGAGGCCGAATTTACTTTCGAGCGCTATCTGTGGACCGCGACCAATCTGCGCAAGATGGTCAAGACGCACGGCTTTAACGCCGACGCGGTGCGCCGCATTCTGCGCGGCGAAAAGAATGGTGTGAAGTCCCAGGTCAACCTTAACTATCTGACGCAAATCCGCTCGATCACCGGCGACACCAGCGAAACCAACATCAAGGGCCGGTTCGTCGGCTGGGAATATCACGGCGCGCTCGAATGTGAGGAAGTCGTTGATCTTCTGATCATGATGGGCCGCGATGAAGAAGCCCGCGAATATGCGGAACGCGACGATCCGCTGGAAGAGTTTCGCGTGGTGGCGTTCTTCTGCGAGGGTGAGCTTTTGATGCTGGCCCCGGAATACCCGCTCGACAGCGGCGAGACGCTCTATTCCGTGTTCAACGTCGAGGAAGGCGAAGGGACGATATTCGGCTACGGCATACCGCATATCATGGCGGACAGCAGCCACGCGACCAACGCGGCGTGGCGCATGGCGCTGGACAACTCGGCCCTGTCCGTCGGCCCGCAAGTTGTCGTCGACAAGGAAAGCATCGTCCCGGCAGATGGCGATTGGACCATGCGCGCACACAAGGTCTGGTTGCGCACGAAGCCGCGCGCCGTCGGCGACACAGCGCCGCCCGTCGAGTTTTTCAATATCCCGAACAACATGAATGAAATCGGCGCGATCATCAAAACGTCGCTCGACTTCGCTGACATTGAAACCGGGATGCCCATGCCGCAGCAGGGCGAGCAGGGCGCGCACACGACGCAGACGTTCGGCGGCATGGCAATGCTTCAGAACGCCGCAAACATCGTGTTCCGTCGCATCGTGAAGAATTACGATGATGGCATTATCACCCCGACCATGCGTCGCCTGTACCACTGGAACATGCAGCATTCAGAGCGCCAGGAAATCAAGGGCGATATGAACATCGATGCGCGCGGCACGTCTGTCCTTCTCGTTCGCGAGCTTCAGTCGCAAAATCTGTTCTTTGTGATCGCCAACCTGCTTGGCAATCCGAACACCGGGCCGATGATCCGGGGGTACGAAGTCGTCAAAAAGCTGTTCCAGTCGATGATGATCCCGCCCGATGACGTCATGGAGACGCAGGAGGACTATCAGAAGAGCGTCGCCGCTGCCGCCGAAGCCGCCGCGAAGCAGCCCGATCCTGCCACCATCCAGGCTCAGGCTCGCCTTGAGGCGGCTCAGATTGGCGCCGAAGCCAGTAAGGAGGGCAATCAAATCCAGCTTCAGGTTGCGCAGATCAGGGAGCGGACGGAAATCATCAAGCTGGGCCAGAACCGCGAGCTATCCTTGGCGCAGGTTCAAGCATTGCTGGCCGGCAAGAAGATGGACCTTGACAGCAAAGAGCGGATCATGGCGGCCGAAATCGGGGCGGAGCAAATGTTCGCCAGCGAAGCCAAGGCCGACGGCGAAGAGCCTAAAGGGTCAGGAGGCTATGTTTCAGCATGATCGCCACTCATGAACAGTCGTGGCTCGACGTCGCCGCGCATGTGAAATCCGAAATCGAGAAGCGCCGCACCAATCTCGAACGGCCGGAGCTATCGCCATCTGCAACGGAGTTTGAGCGCGGGGCATTGGCCGCCTTGCGCGGCATTCTCGCTCTTGGGAATGACCTTCCTGAGCAGATACAGATAGAACCAGTTGACTATATGCGGAAATGACCCCCAACGACCCCTTGAAGAAAGACCCCAATCATGGCAGATACTACCGGTAGCGAACCCAATTCGGCTGACGTCAAGTCCCCGGATGAGGAAAGCGGATTTGGCGACGCCTTCGCGGAACGCGCGAGCGGAACCAACGAACCGGAGGCGGACACGTCCGCAGCCAAAGAACAAGTGGCCGCTACCTACGCCGAAAAGGCGCAGGAGCCTGCCGACAACGACCAGGGCGAGAAGGAATTCGACCCTTGGGCTGGACTGTCAGAGCAGCAGAAGGCGCACTTCGAAACGCTCCGGCATTCTGAAAGCACTTATCGAGGACGGGCATCTGCCCTTGCCCGCCAGCTTAACGAGGTTCAGGCCGCAAAGCCTGCCCCCGAAGCCAAGGCGCAAGAGGCAGACGACGGCAAGCCTTCGCGGGCCGAAAGGCTCAAGCAGGCAGCGGAAGAATATCCCGATGCCGTTGGGCCGCTGGTTGAGGCTATTGCAGACCTGACCGAGCGCATGGAGGCTTCGCAGCCGAAAGCGCCGCAGCAGGGGGCAGAGCCGGACCCGGAAGTTCTCGAAAGGGAGTATCAGGCGCTTGAAGCCAAGCATCCTGACTACCGCCAGATTGGTGCCGATCCGTCCTATGCAAATTGGGTCGGGACAAAATCGGAAGCGATCCGAGCGCTGGCAACTTCCTATAGTGCCGATGATGTCGCAAGCGTGATCACGCTCTTCAAAGCCGAACGGCAGGCCGCACAAGCAACCCCCGCGCACAATGCGCAAACAGACACACAGGCGCAGAAGCGCCAGCGTCAGTTGGAAGGGTCGAGGGCCGTCACATCGCGCGGCGCTCCAGCTTCATCCGGGCCAGCCGCCGACGACTTTAACGCGGCGTTCAATGCCAGGGCGAAGGGGAAAGCCTGAACCAGCCGGCGCATGAAGTCCGAAAGGGAATTTCATGGCTGACGGTACGACCACCTACGGCGATATTGACCAGCGTACCGCTGGCTACGCCGCCGCCGAAATGCTCCGCCACGCGGAGCCTTTCATCATCCTGTCCAAAATGGGCCTGACCAAGCCCATGCCGCGCAACAAGGCCGAGAAGATCATCTTCCGGCGCGCCGTCCCTCTGCCCCCGGCGCTGACGCCTGTTGTGGAAGGCGTCACGCCAACCGCACAGAAGATCAGCTACGAGGACGTGGAAGTCACCCTGAAGCAGTATGGCCGTCCCATCGAAATCACCGATAAGGTGACCATGCTGTCTGAAGACCCGGTGATGGACACGGCCACGATGCTGGCGGGCGAGCAGGCTGGCGCGACCATCGAGCAGGTTCTCTATGGCGTCCTGAAGGCAGGGACCAATGTGATCTATGCCAACGGTGCGAGCCGTTCGGCGGTAAACACGGCGCTGTCCCTGAATAAGCAGCGCGCGGCGACGCGGGTTCTTGCCAAGCAGAAGGCTCGCAAGATGACCCGTATGCTGGCCTCCGGCCCGCAGTACGCGGTTCAGGCGGTGGAGGCGGCCTATATCGCCGTGGCTCACACTGACCTTGACAGCGATATTCGCAACCTGACCGGCTTTGTCCCTGTGGCGAAGTACGGCCAGCGCCAGCCGATCAACGAGCATGAAATCGGATCGGTCGAGCAGGTGCGCTATGTCCTGTCGCCGGACCTTGCCCCCTGGGCGGACGCCGGTGGCGCCAAGGGCAGCATGGTTTCGACCAGCGGGACCAGCGCCGACGTCTATCCGATCCTGATTTTCGGGCAGGATGCGTTCGCGCAGGTTCCACTGAAGGGCGCGGAAGCCATCACGCCGATGGTTCTCCAGCCTTCGACGCCGCGCGGCGGCGATCCCATGGGCCAGCGCGGCTACGTGTCGTGGAAGGCGTGGTACGCCGCTGTCATTTTGAATGATTTGTGGATGGTGAGACTTGAGGTGAGCGTGACCGCTCTCTGACCTTTTTATGAGGTTTTAGGGCAATTCTAAACGAGCTTTGGATGGTTGAATGTTTTTTGAGACTGGCCTTTCTTATGAAAGTCATTTTCCTGAAATATCGGGAGAAGGCTTCATGGCCAAGTTCAAAGGGCAGGTGCTCATTTGTGTTGATTGCGGTTCCGACTTTAAGGTGCCACCCTGCCGGGTCGGGACCGCAAAAACATGCTCAAAGGAATGCGCCGATAGGCAAAGGGGATTTGCGATTGAAAGGAAGGTTGAGGTTAAGTGCCGAAACTGCAATCGCACATTCCGCATACCGAGGTCACATATAGACCGCAGGGTCTATTGCTCATATGAATGCAAGCACACTTCGCCAGACTTTTTGGCGGCACTGTCCGCCAGGAATTCCGGCGACAAAAATGCAATGTGGGTCGGCGGCAGGGTGAAGCACAGAGGTGGATATATCTATGCCACCGTTGGTCCAGGCCATCCGTTTTCAACGAATGGCTATGTGCTTGAACATCGACTGGTTATGGAAAACTGGCTGAAAGAAAACGATCCCGGCTCTAAATACCTTGTCAATATCGCAGGCAGTCTTTTCCTTTCGCCGTCTTACCATGTCCATCATAAGGACGAGGTGAAAAACCATAATGCTATCGAAAACCTCCAATGCATGACACCCGCAGAGCATCGCGCCCATCATAACGCGACCATCAAAAGGGCGTTGGAGTTTTATCGCCAACACTTTCCATTTGGAGAAATATCATGAACGAAGAAGGTGTTTTCCTACTCACCGGCACTGGCGCGAACATCGACGTCAAGTGCGGCTGGGTTCCCGCCAAGGTCGAAGTGATGAACATCACGTCGGCCGGCCTCGAAAAGCTGGAATGGTATCGCGGCATGGCCGCCGCCAGCGCCATCAAAACGACCAGCGCACCGGCGCGCACCAAGATCACCACGCTGGGCATTACCCCGCTGGGCGCGGCGGTCGGGGACACGGTTGAGCAGGGGTTCCGCATCGGCGCGGATACCGACGTCAATGTGTCCGGCGAATTGATCGTCGCCATCGCCACGCGCGGCGGCGAGGGCAATCAGGTATAAGCCAAGGGGCGGGTGAAAGCCCGCCCTGACCGCTTGACAGCCACCAAGGAGAAGCCGTCATGGCAAAGAAGATCACCGCGACCATCGTTGAACCGGGCCGCACCAAGGAAATCACCGTTGGCGTCAACGGCGAGGTCAAGAAATTCCCCGTCAACCAGCCCGTCAGTCTGGAGGAATACCAGAAGGAAGCGCTGGAAAACGCGGGCTATCAGCTTGTCGTCGAAAGCGACAAGTCGACGGCCGATGCTGAGGGGTCGGCGTCGGCCGTCGATCAGGGGCCGGACAACAATCGCACCGATCCGCATCAGTTCCCCAATGACCCGTCGCAGGCCGATGACGTCATTGAAGGCGGCGCGGGCGCGCGCGACGAAAACGGCGCTCCGATCATCAAGGGCGGTGACGAGCCTGACCCGCTCGACCACGATCACAATGGCGTGAAGGGTGGCAGCGAGCCATATGACCCGCCCGCGCTGACCGGCAAGACGACTGCGCAGCTTGAGCAGATCGCCGCCGATGAGGGCGTTGAATTTGGCGATGACGTCAAAACCAACGCTGACCGTATCGAAGCCATCGAAAAGGCGCGGACCGCCAAGGCTTGATCCCAGGCCCGGAACGGTAGAGAATATGCGGGCGGGGTTCACAGGTTCCCCGCCCGCTTTGTAAAGGAAAGACCCCATGGCATTTTCACCTAAAAAAATCACCGATGCGAAGCCTTATGAAATTCGCGCCTACGCTACCAACTTCCTCAATCTGGAGCTAAGTGGCAGCGAAAGCGACGCGGAGGTTCTGGCCATCGTCCAGCGCGCGCAGCCCGGCAGCGATCAGATTTTCGTCATGTCCGATGAAGAATTGCCCGGCGATCCCATGCCGCTTGGCCACGTAACGACCGAAGCGCCGTTGAACACTGACCGCATCGCAGGATCAACCGGGCGCGGCGATCCGCGCGTCGTGATCAATATCCCGTCGACCGGCGAAGAAAATGTGGGCCGCGCCGATGTGGGCGTGGGCGTCAATGGCGTCGTATGGCAGTTGAAGCGCAATACGGACATTGAAGTTCCTTGGCGCGTCGTCGAGGCGCTGGGCCTGACCGTGCAGGACATTGTTCGCCATCAGCCCGGCCGAGACAATGAGGTCGAAGTGATCGTGACGCAGGCCATGCGCTTCCCGATCCAGTTCCCCAAGGGGATGCCTTCGCGCCAGGAAATCGAAGAATGGCATGAACGCACCGATGGCGCTTTCTGCCCGTAATTGAAAGGAGCCGGGGGTGGACTTTCTTAGCCTCTGCAAAGCGACGGCATCAGACGCGGGGACGGTTGCGGGCTTTCAGTCCGTTACTACCGTCGTGGGGCTGACTGGACGCGCGGCGCAGCTTGTCGGCTTTGTGCGCGATGCATGGATCGACATTCAGAACGAGCGCAACGATTGGCTATGGATGCGGCGGCGATTTGGCCCCGTCGCGCTCACTCCCGGCGACAAAGTATATACCGCGTCCGATCTTGGCGTCACGCGGTTGGGTGAATGGCTGGGCGACCGTCCCGGCTTCCGCACGTTCACGATATATGACCCTGAACAGGGCGTCGCACAGGAAACGGAAATGACGCAAATCCCCTATGACAGATGGATCGAGCGCTATGGCCGTGGCGCGCATTATTCGCAGCGCCCAACAGAATGGTCACAGTCGCCGGCGCGGGAAATTTTGGTCGGCGCCACACCCGACAAGGCTCATATGCTTTCTGGAGAATATCGGGTTTCTCCGCAGGTTTTGGTTGCCGATAGCGACGTTCCTGAAATGCCGGACGCCTATCACCGCATCATCATCCCGCGCGCGATCCGCCTTGCCGCCAGCAGCGACGAGGCATGGCCGGCGCTTCAGGACAAGACGACGCAGTATAGTGAGCTTCGCAGCGCGCTCGTTCGCGAGCAAACGCCGAACATCGCGGTTGGCGGGTACCCACTGGCATGAGCGCGCAGCCCTTCTTTTTTCCTTTGGCTGGCGGCCTTGATCAGGAAAGCCCCGCTGTAGCGATAGCCCCAGGCAGGGCTATCGCTGTCCTCAACCATGAGGCTGTAAGCACCGGATACGCGCGGACGCAGGGGTTTGAACGCTTTGATGGACGCGCCTCTCCTGCCGTGACAGCGTTTTTCGTCGGCACATTCTCGCAAGGGTCTGCCGATATGGTGGGGATGCTGATAGAGGGGGCGACCAGCGGCGCGCTTGGCATCGTAATCGCCGTTGTTATTACGTCCGGCTCCATCGGGGCCGGAACGGCCGCCGGGCAGATTGTGCTGGGGGAAATGGTCGGGATATTCTCGGTCAATGAATACATAATGTCGCCCGACGATGTGGCCGTAGCTCGCGTCGTGTCGCCTCCCGCCCAAGGCGACCGCCTGCAAGATGCCCAAGGCATGGCATGGTGGAAGCTGGCATGTGATCGCCGCAGGAACGAAATAGAGGAGCCAGCCGGTTCCGGCCCTGTGCGCGGCCTCCTTTGGTATGAGGGCGCTCTTTATTCGTGGCGTGACAATGCGGATGCGACGCTGGGCGTCATGCGCAAGGCAACAGGCAACGGCTGGCAAACCCTCTCGCTTGGACAGCAGATCAATTTCAGTTCAGGCGGCCCGACCATAATCAATGTTGGCGACACCATCACCGGGGACAGTTCCGGCGCGACGGGGACCGTGCGCGCTGTGTTTTTGGACACGGGCGAAGGCTGGGACGCTGGCAAGGCGGGCGGCAAGATTGTCTATGACGAAGCGGCCGGAGTATTTCAGGCTGGCGAAACGATAAGCGTCGGGCCGACACTGGCAATCGCCACCCTCGACAGCATGGAGGACGTCGTATTCCCGGCCGGGGGCCGATACGAATTTGTTGTCCACAACTTCTACGGGACGGTGGGTTTTGAGCGCGCATACGGGGTCAATGGCGTTGGGCAGGGCTTCGACTTCGATGGCGATAATGTGGGCTTCATCAATACCGGGATGCCCGACGATACGCCGTTCTTAATCGCGGAGCATAAGAAGCAGCTATTCTATGGCTTCAGGAAAGGCTCTTTGCAGAACAGTGCGTTGGGCGAGCCGCGCGTGTGGGATGCGATCCTGGGCGCGGCAGAAATGGGCATGGGCAAGGAGCTTACCAACCTTGTCCCGAATACCGCCGACGCCATGTTCATCACGACAGAGGGCAGTTGCCATGTCCTGACTGGCAATGACGCAAGCGACTTCCTTGTTCAGGACATATCGCAAGAGGCTGGCGCGCGCCCGTTCACCGCGCAGGCCATCGGCAATATCGTCTATATGGACGAAGAGGGCATTCGCTCTGCCAGCAGCACACAGACCTATGGCAACTTCCGCCTGGGGACATATACCGCGCTGATCGAGAAAACCCTGAGCGCCAAGCGAAAGGGCGGGGTGAAGCCGGTTGCCTCAATCGTCGTCAAGAGCAAGTCGCAATACCTTCTGTTTTTCGAGGATGGCACTGGCATATCCCTGTTCATGGCGCGCAAGACGCCTGAAGCCATGATCTTCGAATATCCGTTCGTTGTGTCGTGCCATTGCACCGCGCGCGTTGATGGCGATGAGCGCGTGTTCGTCGGGTCGACGGATGGCATGGTGTATGAATTGAATGTCGGCACGTCGTTCGACGGCGATGTTATCGAGGCCATGGTGCAGCTTCCATATGGCCACCAAGGAAGCCCGCGCGTCCTGAAGCGCTACCACAAGATCATCATCGAAATGGAGGCGGGGCCAGACACGCGGATCGCGGTTGTTCCGCAGTTCGATTACAGCAACGGCTTCCAATCCCTGACGCTGAGCCAGTGGTTCGATATGCGCGGCGGCGGCGGCGCTTGGGGAACGTCGTCGTGGGGCGACTTCTATTGGGACAGCCCCGAAGTGGCGCGCGCCGAATGCCCGATAGACGGATCGGGAGAAAGCATGTCGCCCGTCATTTTCTCTAGTAGCGACAGCATGGAGGATTATACCCTTACCGGCGTGTGGGTCATGTATAGCGGCAGGGGTATGAAGCGGTGAGCAACGAATATTACAATGCGCCCGGCCTACCCGTCGACTTCACGCGTGCGCGCGCCGCGCAATTGCGCGACCAGCTTGCCTTGATCGAGGCCGCGTTTGACCTTCTCCCTTCACCTGACGAAATTCTGAATGGCATCACCGGCCCCCAAGGTCCGCAGGGGCCGCAGGGTCCAGCGGGCGGCCCGCAGGGTCCGCAGGGGCCAACCGGCCCCCAAGGTCCGCAGGGGCCAGCGGGCGCAGATGGCGTTGATGGCGTTGATGGCGTTGATGGAGCGACGGGGCCGCAGGGTCCGCAAGGTCCGCAAGGGCCAACCGGTGCGGGGTCGGATTGGGTGACCCTCGCCAACCGCCCGGCGAACCTTCTCGCCGTCGCGAATGCTGCGCTGGAGAATAGCGATATACCTGTATTCGATGGCGTCGGCGGGGCCATCGGACGGACGTTCTTTGAGTTGTTCGCGGCGCTTTCCAGCGGAAATAAGGCGGCCATCGCTGTCGCTATTGGAGCGCCGCGCATCACGGCAATATCCATGACAAACCCCGGCCACATTGAATTTCAAGCCCCCGATGGGCAGCTTTTCATATTCAATTTTGGGTCGCGGACATTCCCGTCCGGCGTCAGCACTACCAATTACACCCGGCCATATTCAGAGTTCTCGATTGCCGTAGTCAGTTCGGCGGCCGGATCAGGATCGGATACGAATGCGCCAGGGACGCAATCGTGCGGGACTGCAAGTTTTTCGGTGATGAACAGCCGTGGTGACGCGCGGCCGGGCTTTTGGATAGCGGTGGGGAAATGATGTTCGCTTCAACAGTTACGGGCGTCGCGGTCAAGGTGGCGGAGGCAGCGGCCAATGGCGATCCTCTTGCTGTGTCGTCAGGCTTTTCGCCCACATTCTACGCCGTCATCGGCTCCGCTATCGCGGGCATTGTGGCCGTCATGGTGGCTTATATCAAGATCAAGCCAGCACTTGAGGCTAGCAAGGCAGAGAGCGACCTAAGCCTGCGTCGTGACCTTATGGGCATGATGAAGGAAATGGAAACACGTCACGCTGAAGAGACGTCGAAAATCAGGACGGCCCATGCGGACGAAATGGCGGCGCTGAAACGCCATGTGGAAGAGCGCGACCGGCGATGCGAGCAGGAAAACAGCGCGCTTCGCGAGCAAGTGAAGGCGCTACAGGGCATGATCATCAGTTGGCAGATGCACAGCGGGCAGGCCATGCCCCTCAGCATCCCGCCAGCCACGCAAAAGATGGTCGACAAGATCATAGACGCGATGAACAGCAGCGATCACGACAGGCTGTCACTGATCGCCGCAGCACTGGAAGCGAGGGACCGCCATGACTGACAAAGAGATTTTCGACGCCATTCGCGCCCGTCGCGGCTCGCCTTTGACGCAGGAGCATGTCGCGACGATCAATGCGATCATGTATCCGCCATCGGATATCCCCGCAGGCGGCCTTGCCATCGTTAAAGAATTTGAGGGGTGCAAGCTGACAGCCTACCCAGACCCAGCCACGGGCGGTGACCCTTGGACGATCGGATGGGGGGCAACCGGCGCTGGCATCAAGAAGGGCGTCACATGGACGCAGGCGCAGGCCGACGAAAGGCTGGCGCGAGACTTCGGGGAATTCGTCCATGATGTCCGCGCGCTTGTCGGATCGTCTCCGACGACTGACAGTCAGCTAGGTGCCATGGCATCGCTGGCCTATAATGTCGGAACCGCGAATTTCGGATCATCCACATTGCTGAAAAAGCACAGGGCCGGCGATTATGTCGGCGCTGCTGCTGAATTTGCAAAATGGAACAAGGCGGCAGGCAGAGTTATGGCAGGATTGACACGGAGGCGCGCTGCGGAAGCGGCGCTGTATCGCTCATGACCGTTCTGGAATTTCTGGATCGCTATTTGGAGCGGAAGGCGCAGAACCCTCGACCGTCGCGAGATATTCGACAGTTCATCGGCTTTGCCTTTCTGGCTGGATATTACGTGATCGTCTGGCAGTTCATCCGCGACGCGATCCCTGCGCCCAATATCGGCTTGGTGCGCGACGCCATGCTGACGCTGGGTCCGCCTGTTGGGCTGATCGTCGGCGCCATGTTCCGCAGCGACGCCCGCGAAGAGCGCGCAACGGACAATACGGCAAAGGCTTTCGACGCCATCACCGCCACGGCGCAAGCCGCCCCGACGGCTCGATCTATTCAGGACGGTGACAGCGTTACCGTGAGGAAAGATTGACATGAGGACGCGCATCATCATGGGAGCCGTCATTGCGGCCCTTCTCCTCCTGATCGTCATCGCCGGGCCTGCTGCCTGCAATAGAATGCGCGCGATGCAGCAGCAGTCAAAAATTGATCGCGGCCAGGGCGAAGCCTCGATCAATGCTGGCGTGGAAGCAATCGGCACAATAGCCAACCAGTCGCAGCGCGACGCGGAGACGGAAAAGGAAGTTCGCAATGCAATCGAACAGATCAATGCGGCTCCGGCCGGTGATAGCAACGACGCTGCTTTGCGCGCTGTGTGCGGGCTGCGTACCTATCGCTCTACGCGGCAATGTGCCGAATTGCGAGCGGCTGATACCGCAGCAGATGAGGGAGCGAACACCGCCCGCTGACCTTCCTGTGGCGGCCAAACTTCCAGACGGACATGATGATGCCCGACCATGGCAAAACGGCTTTGTCGAGCAAACCGGACAGCTTGAAAAAGCGAATGACCGTGGGGACAATATAGATCATATATACGGCGAATGCCTGAAACTGCACCGAGAGCAGTTGAAGCGTTACACCGGCGGTTTCTTTTCTCGGATATTTTGAGGGCGCGTCATGGCTTGGATAGATGGTAAGTGGATAGACGAGCAAGACTCGGTTTCGGGCAACCTTACCGGCTTACTGAGTGCGAACAGCGATTATATCAAGCAGGCGCGCGCGCAGGGCGAGAAGGCGGCCGGGCGTCGCGGCCTTCTCAATTCGTCCATCGCAGCCGGGTCCGGCCAGTCCGCAGCCATCGCCGCCGCGCTGCCTATCGCGTCGCAGGACGCTTCTACGGCGGCGGGAAAGAATGCCGCGCAGGCTGAATTCACCAGCCAGACCAAGTTGAATGAGCAGTCCATCACCGGGCAAAAGGACTTGGCCACGCTCAACAATGCAGCGGAGGCCGCGCGCCAGAAGGAACAGCAGGGCTTCCAGTTGACGCAGCAGGAGCGCGATAACGTCGCGCAGATGGACCGCCTCAACACGTCCGTATCGGCATCGGATCGCCAAGCCCTTCTCGCCGCCGAGACGAACCTGAAAACCGCCAGCATCCAGTCGGCCGACAATTTGAGCAGCAGCTACCTTCAGGCGCTTGGGCAGTCGATGGCCAATGAAAAAATTCCAGCGTCGACACGCAGCCAGCTTATCGCGGAATATCAGCGCGTGACGCAGCAGTCCACGACGCTCCGCAACAATCTCGCCCAGGTCAATGTATCGTGGTGACGCGGCCTATCAAAATGTCGGACTTGCCCGCTGTGTTCGATCTTCTGATCGAAATGCAGGCGGCCAGCAAATACGCGGGCGACGTCGACGTTGATCCAGTCGCAGCCAAGGCATTGCTGATGCAGGCTGCGCAGCGTCATGGCGGCAGCAACAATGGCAGCACGCACTTCATGGTGGCCGAAGAGGGGGGCGCTATCGTCGGCTTCATGGTCGGCGCGCTGCAAAGGCTCTACCTGATCTGCAACAGACTGGAGGCGATGGACCTATTCCTGTACGCCAGCAAATCAGCGTCCGCAAAAGTAGCCGTTAAGCTACTTGATAGTTACATTGAATGGGCTTCTTCCTGCCCCAAGGTGGCGTCAATCAAGCTGAGCTACACCAATACGCTGGGCGTGGACGGCGAGCGCCTTGGTGCGCTATACGAGCGCAAGGGCTTCGAACGCCACGGGGCGATCTATGAGAAGGTGATGAAATGAAAGACAGGCCATCACCAGCAATACTGCGCCAATTGCTGCGCTATGATCCAGATAGCGGAAAGCTGTTTTGGCTAACGCGAGATCGCTCTTTTTTTCAGGCCGATAAGGACTGGAAGCGTTGGAATAGTGCATATTCTAATAAGGAGGCATTTACCGCGCGCGGATCGCAAGGCGCTCGTCACGGTAAGATTTTCGGGGTTGTATATTATGCCCACATCGTTGCCTGGGCAATTCACTTTGGAGAATGGCCCGCTGTGGACATAGACCATGAAAGTGGAAATCGCTCAGATAACAGGCTCGTCAATATCCGCGAGGCGGGCAAGAGCCTTAACATGCAGAACAAGAAGATTTACAAAACCAACAAAACCGGCGTTCATGGCGTTAGGTGGGATAAAGACCGGCGTAAATGGCAATCATATATCACCGTTGACAAAAAGCGGATCGCCCTTGGTTTTTTTGACGAAATAGAAGATGCCAAGTTGGCAAGAATTACAGCCCAAGAAAGCGCGGGCTTCCACGCCAATCATGGGAGGCTAAATTGAGCGGCATCTTGAAATCAATAGGAAAAATCTTTAAAAAGGTTGTCCGCGTTGCGAAGAAAGTGCTGCCATACGCCTTGGCCGCTGCCGCTGTCGTGTTCACAGGCGGCGCAGCACTTAGCCTTACCCCAGCATTCGGCGCGGCGGTGGGAGGGCTTACGTCAAGCCTTGGTCTGACAGGTGCGCTAGGCACCGCAGTCACAGGGGCGATAACCAACGCCGGGTTCGGCGCAGCCGTCGGCGGACTTGTCGGCGGGAAGAAGGGGATGCAGATGGGCGCGCTCGCTGGCGCTGTCAGTGGTGGCCTTATGGGTCCGATTGGAGGGGCTGGTGCTGGAGCCACAACAGCAGCATCCGGCCCCGTCGTCGGCGCGTCGCCTTCTGCTGGGCTACTTGGCCCCGCAGGATCGACGCTTGGTGCAGCCACGTCCGCCGCGCCCGCTGCGATTGCCCCCGCCGCCGTCACCATGGGAACGACTACCGCAGGCGGCGGACTGCTGGGCAATCCGCTGGTGACGTCAAACCTTATTTCCGGCCTGGGGCAAGGCTTGATGGCCAAGGCGCAGGCGACTGAAGCGCGCAAGGAGCGCGAGCAGATCGCCGCGAATTACGACATTGGGGCCGATCCGTTTGGGACGGGCGGTGCCAATCAGGACCAATATGCTACCGACGCTTCTCTGAAATGGGCCTACGATCCCAAGCAGGGCAAGCTGGTCCGCACGAATTAAGGGAGCGCAATATGGGCCTGATGCCGACACAAATGCAGATGCCCCCGCAGGGCGCTGCGCCGCAAGAGGCTCCGCAGGGGCAGGATGCCAGCCGCTACACGGATGAGACGGACAGCAATGTCTCGCCCGAAGAGCAGGAGCAATACAGCAAGTTCGAAGAAAACTACATGCGGATGATTTACACGCCCAACGGCGAAGTGAACCCCGATGTCATGACTTCCCTAAGCGAACCCGCCCCCATGCCACCGGAAATGGAAGGGCAAGCGCCGCCGCCGCACATCGCCGCGCTGGCGACGACTGCCGTCACGATTGTCCAGGCGCTTGACGACAGCGCGCGCGAAGCAGGCAAGCCGTTGACCGATGACGTTCTTGTCCAAGGCGGTATAGCCGTGATCGAAGAATTGGCCGAAATAGCGCAGGCTGCGTCGATCTATGACTATAGCGAGGACGAAATGTCCGGCGCGACGACGCTCGCCATGAATATGTATCGCGACAAGGCGATTGCCGACGGGCGGACGGATGAGCAAACGCTGGTCAGTCAGTGGGACGAAATCCAGAAGGCCAATCAGGAAGGTCGCGACAACGAGCTTCTTGGGGCGATGGAGGAATAAATGGCGGGCGGCAACTTCATCCTTGGCGGCCTCCTGTCCGGCCTTGGTCGCGGCATGGAGCAGGACTATCTCGCCAAGCGCGAGGAAGCGCTTACGCGCCTTCGCGAGCAGAACCAGCTTGACGCTGAAAACCGCGCCGAGCAGCGCGATATTCGCAAGGAGACGCGGACCGAAGAGCGCGACAGCAGAAAGATGGAACGCGATGCTGGCTATGACATTCAGAAATTGAAGGTCGCCGGCGACATCAAGAGCGCTGATCGGCGCGATCAGTTCGGTTATGACGTGCAGCTTACAAAGATCAAGGCGAGCGAGGATCGCAGCACGGAAGCCTTCAAGGCGAAGCTGGACAAGGACATTGCCACGCTCAAGTCTCAGCTTGACCAAAGCAGCGACGCGGAAAGCCAGCGCCTCAAGGCAGAGTTGGACAGCGGCAACATCAAGGATCGCGTCACCGATGCGAATGGCCGCGTCATCCTGATCCGCAACGATGGCAAGATGATCACCACGCCGTTCACCGAAAAAGAGAAGGTGGACACCGGCGACTATCGCAGCCGCGACCGAAAGCACGGACCTACGCCGGAAGGTTTTGACCCTAATTCGTCGTCCGCCTCTTCCAATTCTGGCGATGGCGGTCCATGGTATTCGCCGGGCGCAAAGCCAGCACCAACTGAACGTGTCGCAACGGCGGCGCAGGTTCAGGAGGCCGCCAAGGCGAAGGGCTGGACAGTCGAACAGACGAAGCGCTGGATGCGTGAAAACGGGTGGAGTTTACGATAGATGGCTTCTCGCAATCCCCTCCTTGAAGCATTGAATGGAGGGGGTAACGAGAACCCTCTGCTGGACGCAATCACCGGATCGACGGTGGACGCTTCCTCCATCGCATCGGTCACAGGCCGCCAGCCGACGCGCGCGCCATTGCCGCGCCTGTCCGATAATATCCAAGACCCCAATTCCCTGCCCGGCATACAGGCGTCGCGCGCGGCTGAGAAAACCCGCCTTCCCGGCGAGCGCGGCATGGGCGAAGTGCGCCAGCCGCCAGCGGATGCAGCGAATATCCTGCGCAGCCTGGGTGTCACGACGGTCGAGGCGTGGAAGCAAGCGGGCGCCGGCATAAAGCAGCAGGCGCAAGAATTGATCGGCCCGGCCGTCGACGCATGGATCGAAGCGAATATGCCGTCGGCCATGACGCAGGACGAACGCCGCGCCGCGTTCGGCGGGACGGAGGCCGAAAAGGACTTCTCGCGCTCGCGTTCGCGCAGCGATGCCGCAACGCCGCAGTTTGATAGCGAGCTTGGGCAGGCGATCTACAGCGGCATCCAGTCGACATTGCAGACCGCCCCCGGCATCGCCGCCGGGCTTGCCACAAGATCATCGCGTGGGGCGCTGGCGATCCTTGGCGTGCAGACCGAAGCGCAGGCATATGCGAAATACCGAGAGCGCGGCGCGACGCCAATGATGGCAGGGCTTGGCGCGCTAGGAGAGGGCGCTACCGAAATTTTAACAGAACTGGCCCCCATGGGCTTCTTGGTCAAAAAGCTCGGCAAGGTCGGAGCGGGTGAATTCCTTGCCGGCCTGCTGGCGCGCGAAATTCCATCGGAACAGATTGCGACGCTGGTTCAGGACGCCATCGACACAGCCATCGCGAACCCGAACAAGACATGGCAGGACTATCGCGACGAGCGCGGCAGCGCTGCATTTCAGACCTTGGTTGCAACGGTTGTCCAGTCCGGCGTTTATGGCGGGATCGGCGCGGCGGCGCGCGCCGCTGGAGGGCGGCAAGAGCAGGTTGATCCTGCCTATACGACCGGCATTGATCAGGCCGCGCGTGATGCATTCAAGCCGGACACGAAAGAGGACGTGCCGCTTTCGCAGGCTGATCGCGAAAGTCCTATTCCCGACGCGCTGATCCAGCAGGGAAAGAACACGCTGGCCGACGCCATCGGCAACGCTCGCCCGCCCAAGGCCGCCACTCCGGTCGAGGCCGCGCGCAAGGTAGCGCCAGCAGGCGACACTTTCTCGCGCATGGTGCAGATCACACTTGGCAGCGAGAGCGGCAATCGCGACTTAGACGCCAATGGCAATGTCCTGACCAGCCCTGTTGGGGCGAAGGGCAAGATGCAGGTTATGGACGCGACGAACCGCGATCCCGGCTATGGCGTCCGCCCGGCTGCGAACGACAGCCTTGAAGAGCGCGCGCGCGTCGGCCGCGATTATCTCGCCGCCCTGCTGCGCGAATATAAAGGCGACCCCGCCAAAATGTGGTCCGCTTACCACGCCGGGCCAGGCAACCTCAATGATGCTATCGCGCAATACGGCGGCGACTGGCTCTCGCATATGGGTCCAGAGAACCGCAAGTATGTGATGAAGAACCTGTCTAAATTGGGCAGGGAGGGCTTCGATCAGGCTACTGGTGAAGTGGCCACCATCGCCGCGCCAGAGCAGTCCTCTATGGATAGCGAAGACCCAATAGCATTTGCAGCCAGGATATTGGGCGAAGATTTCTTGTCGCGTGACACTTCCATTCCTACAACGGAGGGTATAACCTCTGAAAATGGGCAAGAAACACGGACTATCCAAGACGCCGGAATATCAGATTTGGGCGGGGATCAAGACCCGCTGCTGCAATCCGCTGCGCAAGGAATATCAGCGCTACGGGGGCAGGGGGATAACGCTTCACCCAATATGGATGGACGACCCGCAAGCATTTCTGGATCATATGGGACCACGACCGACACCGAGACATTCGGTGGACAGGATCGACAACAGCAAGGGCTACGAGCCGGGGAACGTTCGCTGGGCAACGCCGCACCAGCAGGCGCAGAACAGTTCGATCGCCCGTCCATTAACGTACCAGGGCCGAACAATGACCGCCTCGGAGTGGGCGCGGGAGACGGGCGTGGGGTTCCAGACTATAATCGCGCGGATGAACAGGGGGTACTCGCCAGCCGACGTGTTGGAGCCGAAGCGGATACCGGTGCGGGACGCGCGCAAATTGCAGCACGCGGGCCATTCGATGACGATCAGCGAATGGGCGAAGCATATCGGGGTGACGAAGCAAACGCTCAAGAAGCGCTTGGCCGCGAATATCCCGCTGGAGAGGGCGTTGCAGAACCCGATGCCGCGATAGCGCAGCGCGGCCGGGCGACGCGCGACCGCCGCGACGACATCGAAACGGACGTTCTCACGTTCCTTGCGGCCAATGGCGGCATATCGGACGATCCGGCAGCAGGCCACAATCTGCGCGGCGCGCGGAACCTCCAGCGCTTCATTCCCGGCCTTGGCTCGCTTGTTCGTCCAGGCGGCATGTCCATCGACTATGCGCGCGAGCGTCTGGTTGAAGTTGGCTGGCTCCCCGACGACGCGACCGAAGCGGACGCGCTCGACCTGATCGAGCAAGGATCGTTCGCGCCAGTCTATCACCCTGCCAGTGATCGCGGCGCGCGCGCAGCCGTCGGCGCTGACCGTGAGGAAAGCCGCCAGCGTGACGCGCTCGATCTTGTCCGCCAAGAGGCGCAGCGCCTTGGGCTGGAAACCCTGACCGACCGCGACATGCAGCGCGCGGCGGAATTGACCGTGACGGAAGGCTATTCCGAGCGTGACGCCCTGTGGGCGGCGCTGGATCAGGCAATTTCCGAGGACTTCACCGCATACCCTGAAAAGGCACAGGAGGAATATAATGTCCCGTTCGACAACGACGTCCCCGCAGGCTGGACCCAAGTCAAAGAGCCATTCTCCGAACCCGAAGATCGAAGCGCTGACCAAGAAAGCGGCGAGCGACCCGCGCCTGTCGAGCGAGCAGCGGAGCCAAGCGAAAGCCCGGCTGGCCGACCTTCAGAAGCTGAAAGCAGCGCAAGCGTAGAAGATACCCCGTCCGGCAAGGGTGTCATTGTGCGCGGCGCTACCGACGTGCAGATCGCCGCGATCAAGGCCGCGCTGCCGGATAATGCCAGCGGCATGGTCGGGCGCGATGGTGGCGTAACCTACAGCAAGAAGCATGAGGCGAAAATCCGCGACGCCTTGCGCGGATCGTCGGTTCGTGAGAATGCTGCAAATGCAGGATCGGAAGTTCAGCGACAAGCGAATGACACCGCCCCCAATGCGGAAGTTCAATCGAAAAACGCAGACACCGATCCTGCAACCCAATCCCCGCCAGAGGGTCGCACCGCCGACGCGGCGCAGGCATCGCCGCCCGCGTCGGCACCAACGCCGGGAAGGGTGGCAGAAACTGTCATCTTGCAACGTGGTGATCGTGTTTCGTTCCCAACGCCCAAAGATGGCAATAAATCTGGAAAAATTGCTCGCGTCCGCTCAACGCCAGAAGGTCGCGTAGTGTATGACGTGGACGTTGACGGAGGCGGGCTGCAAAATATATTTGCGGATGAGGCAACAATTGCCACCCCTGCGCCAACTGCGATGGATACATTGTCCGGCAATGCGCAGAATGAAGCCAGCGGATACACCGCGCGCGATGTCGGCGCGATGACGGAAAATCTACGCCGCAGCGTCGAGCAGGTTGACGGTCGACCAGAGCAGCAGCGGACAATCCTTGATGCGATTGAGCGTGGGCTGATACCAGACGGCGATATGCTTGTTATGGGCGCTCCGCGTTGGGCGCTTGAAAATGGCTTCGCCGATATTGGACCGACTGATAAAGGCAGAAGGGCAAGAATAACCGACGCCGGACGCGCGCGCCTTGCAGTAATGAACGGGGAAACTGCCACACCCGCAGCCCCGCGCCAGTTCGTCGCGAACAAAATCTTCACCGCCGACCGCGTTGATGCTGCGCGCGAACGCCTCAAGAAGAAATGGTCAGGCACCACGCTCAACAGCGGCATTGACCCTGAAGTCTTGATGGACGGCATGACGGTCGCAGGCGCTTATATCGAGAGCGGCGTGCGTCGCTTCGCTGACGTGGCGCGCGCACTGTCTGCCGACTTGGGGCAGAGCATGGGGCAGCTTCGCCCGTATCTGGCGGCTTGGTATAACGGCGCGCGTGATCTTTTGGAGGGCCAGGGCGAGGACGTGTCCGACATGGACGGCCCCGGCGCTGTGCGCGCGGCCCTTACGATGATTGAGAACAGCGGCGGAGCGCCAGCGGCGGCGGAGGTCACTTCTCCGGTCGAAGCCGCAACAGAGGGTGACGCTACCGCCGCGCCCGGCCGCCTTGAAGCTGCGTTCGTTGACGCCTTCATGGCTGGCCGGGCCTTCGCTTCCATCACCGAGGCGCGGGCATTCGCCGCCGAAATCATGGGCGAGCGCATCGCCCCCGGCACCGCCCAGGCCAAGACGCTGGACGAAGCGATTGAAAGTGCCATTGTGCGCGCTGCGCGCAAGATCGCCGTGCAGAACGAAGCCGATCCGGTCGCAGCCTATCAGCGCCTTGTGCAGCTATACGCCCAACAGCCGACGCTTGGCGTCCGCACGTCGACCAGCATCGAGCAGCAGGCATATTCGACGCCTGTCCCGCTGTCCTATCTGGCGTCGCGCCTTGCGGGCATCAATCAGAACACGACGGTTTACGAACCGAGCGCGGGCAATGGTGCGCTGCTGATCGACGCGCGGGCAACCTATGTCACCGCGAACGAATTGAACCCGGCGCGCGCCGCGTCGCTGCGCGAATTTCTGCCGGGCGCGACCATCACAGAGAACGACGCCGCCGAGTTCCGACCGGCTGGCCAGTTCGATGTTGTGATCGCCAATCCCCCGTTCGGCCCGGTCAAGGATGACGCTGGCAACACCGTCCGTTTCCAAGTCGACAGCCAGTATTCCACCAACGAGATTGACCACGCCATCGCCATGAAGGCGCTTGACGCCATGGCAGATAACGGCCGGGCCGTCTTGATCGTCGGCGGGATCAACAAGAAGATCACGGACCCCCGCGCGCGCGCCGACGCCTACAACGGCAAGGCAAAGCGCGAGTTCTATTTCAAGCTGTATTCGCAATACAATGTGGTCGACCACTTCACCGTGGACGGATCGCTCTATGCAAAGCAGGGCGCGGGCTGGCCGGTCGACGTCATTGTCATAGCTGGTCGCGGCAAGTCGTCGCTGCGCCTGCCCGCCGTTTCCGCGCCCCCGCAGTTTGCAAGCTGGGACGCATTGCAGGAGAAGATCAATGATCGAAACGCCGCAAGTGCTGGCGCAGTTCGGGGAGCGAATGGAAGCCCTGCTGCGCAAGGAGCGCGACCCGTCACAGCTAATGTCGGAAATTCTGGCCGCAGCGGAGAGCGCGGGGATAACGGACGCGCCGGGCGGGATCAGGCACAGCAGCCCGTCTCTGTTCGTGGCGGACCTGTTGACGGACAATCCGGCAGCGTTCGAATGGATGCAGAGCGCGCGCCAGTGGATCAAACCGCTGTCGATAGCGAACCCGGATCAACTGCTGGACGCGATCCGGCAGTAGATCAGCCGCAAGTCGAAGAGAACGAACGGCAGGTTGCCTATCGCCCCGGATCGTCCAGCGGCGCCATGGGGACGTTGGTTCCTGTCAACATGCAGACCGCCATTGACGACGCGCTGGCCGACCTTGCGCAGCGCCGTGGCAGCATCGACGCCTATGTTCAGGATCGCTTGGGGTACACGCCAGCGCAATTGCGGGATAGCTTTGGCGCGGAACAGGTTGACGCCATCGCAATGGCCATCGACAATATCGAGCGCAAAGCGGGCTTCATCATTGGCGACCAGACCGGGATCGGCAAAGGCCGCGTGAATGCGGCGATCATTCGCTATGCGATCCGCGCCGGCAAGAACGCGATTTTCGTCACGGAAAAGCCGAACCTGTACGCGGATATGTTCCGCGACATGGAGGACATAGGCATCGACAAGATGCTTGGTCGCGAAATCAACGCGGTCATGACGAACGTAGGCGTTACCGTCCCATTGGACGAGGCCGGGAAACGTCGCCTGCGCTCCGGCTCCGACGCGAAAAAGCATGAGGCGATGCTTCAGGGCTTGGCCGCCAAGGGGCTGAAGGCTTCCGGCGTCGATCTTCTGATGACCACCTATAGCCAGATGCAGACACTCAAGGGCAATGCGACCGTGCGCCAGGACATTATCCGCGCACTGGCAAATGGCGGCATCGTCATGTTCGATGAAAGCCACAACGCTGGCGGCACGCAAAACGCCTTCAAGGAAAAGGGCGCAGCGCCGAACCGCGCCGAGTTCGCGCGCGAGCTGGTGAAAAATGCCGACGGCGTTTTCTATTCGTCAGCCACCTATGCCAAGCGCCCCGACGTGATGGACCTGTATGCCGCCACGGATATGAAACTGGCGGTGGACGATCTTGAGAAGTTGGGCGAGGCCATCGCCAAGGGTGGCGTGCCGATGCAGCAAGTCGTCGCGGCCATGCTTGCCCGTTCTGGCCAGTATGTGCGCCGCGAGCGCTCCTTTGACGGCATCGCCTATAACACGCCGGTCATCGAAGTTGACCGGACGCAATACAACAACGTCGCCTCCGTGCTGGCCGCCATTCAGGATTTTAGCGAAGGCTATGTGTCCGAAGCCGTCGCGCGGATTGACGAGGATTTGCGGGCCGAAGCGGAAAGCGTGGCCGGTGATAATGCCATCGGCAATGCTGGCGCGACGTCGACCAACTTCACCGCGATCATGCACAATGTCGTGGATCAGATGCTTCTCGCCTTCGCGGCGGACGCGGCGGCCGACCGCGCCATTGCCACGATCCGGGCCGGTGAAAAGCCCGTCATCACGCTCGCGTCCACGCTGGAAACATTCATTGAGGAATACGCCAGCGATGCGCAGCCGGGCGACAAGATCGACATCACCTTTTCCGACATATTCGACCGCTATCTGGAGCGCACACGGCGCTACACGGTCAAGAAGCCGTTTGCGGAGAAGGGCGACAAGGGCGAGCGCCGCCGCCTTACGGACGAACAGCTTGGTCCGGCAGGCGTGCGCGCATTCAACGAAGCCCGCCAGCTTATCAACGACGCCGGGTTGGACACGCTCCCCGGCTCGCCCATCGACTATATCCTGAGCAAGATCGAGGCGGCCGGATATTCGACCGGGGAAATCACCGGGCGCGGGCTGGGCGTCGACTATCGGCCCGAAGGCACATTCCTCAAGCGGCGCGGGCAGGACGTGCGCTCGATCAAGGGGCGGCTGGCCACGATCAACGGCTTCAACAGCGGCACGATTGACGCGATCATTCTGAACAAGTCCGGCTCGACCGGCCTTTCGCTGCACGCCTCCGAGAAGTTCAAGGATCAGCGCAAGCGCAAGATGATCATTGTCCAGGCAGAGGGCAATATCGACACCCACATGCAGATGCTTGGCCGCGTCCATCGCACCGGGCAGGTTGTCTTGCCGGAATATGACCAGATGGTTGTCGGTGTTCCGGCCGCTCGCCGCCCTGCCGCCGTGCTGGCCAAGAAGATGGCCAGCCTCAACGCGAACACGACGGCCAGCCGCGATAGCGCACTGACTTCCGCCGACGTTTTGGACTTCATGAATGTGTATGGCGACGAAATCGCCGCGCGCATGATGGAGGATGAGCCAGACATTCACATGCGCCTTGGCTCGCCGCTGGCCGACACGGACAAGGGTGGCCTGAACCGCGAAGAGGCCGCGCGCAAGGTCACCGGCCGCATCCCGCTGCTGCCTATCGACGTGCAGGAGGAGCTATACCAGCGCCTTGAAGATGAATATCGCACGCTGCTGGCACAGAAAGATGCCTCCGGCGAGAACGCGCTGGAAGCCAAGACGCTGGACTTCGACGCGCAGACCGTTGAGCGGATCGAGGTTGTCCCAGCCAAGGTGGGATCGACCAGCCCGTTCGCAGATGGCGTCTTTGTCGAGAACGTGAAGGTCAAGCGCACCGGTCGCCCCATGCCCGGCGCAGACGTGATTGCAGAGGTTGCATCGGCGCTTGATGCCGCTGTGCCGCAGGGCGACCCGCGCGCAGCACTGGCCGCGCTCCAGCGCGAGGCCGCTGCGACGAACGCCGCCCGCCTGCGCGAGACGGTTTCCAACGCGCGGGAATATATCGGCACCGCCGTCGCCGCCATCAAGGCAGAGGACAAGCAGACCGCTGAACGCGACAAGTTGAACGCGACGCTCAAAGATTTTGAGGCGATCCGCAAATCCTTCAAGCCCGGCGATACCGTCCGCATCAAGACGGACAACGGCAATGTCTATGGCGTCGTGCTGGACATTTATCGCGGTGGCCGGGCGAAGAACCCCGCCGCGCTGGGCGTCTGGCGCGCGCGCTTCGCTATCGTGGACGCGGCGCGGGAAATGACCATTTCCTTCTCGCAACTTCAGGTGCCTGGGCAGGAGCAGCCGGGCCGGATCGCTATCGAGCAGTCCTCGACCATGGGCCTGTTCGACATAATCGACGCATTCGACCAGATGCAGGTTGAAAGCCGCGAAAGCCGCTCGATCATCACCGGCAACATGCTGGCTGGCTTCGATTATGTGAACGGCAAGGGCGCGATCATCAACTATACCGTGCCGGGCGGACAGGTGCGTCAAGGCATTCTCATGCCGCGCGACTTCAATCTGGAAAAGCATCAGGCGGCAAAGCCTATCATCCTGTCGATGCCGGAAATGGTGGACGCCTACCTGCGCGAAGGCGGCGGGACCATCATCGGAACCGGCAAGACTGGTCAGGTTTCGCTTACCGCGATCCCGCGCCGCGATACGTTCATCATCACCGCTGCGCGCGCCAAGTCGTCGGGCGGCGAATTCTTCCTGAACCGCGACCTGACCGCGATCATGGGCGACTTTGTGAGCAAGTCGAACGGCATGGTTGCAGATAGCAGCCTGTCGCGCGCCATCCCCGCAATCCGCGCCCTTATGGAGAGCGGCGTCAAGTTTGAAGTGCCGGGCGGCGCGAACGACACCGAGAAAGTGCTGGCACGCGCCATCGTCAACCGCCTGCGCCCGCCTGCGCCTCCGGTTGAAACAGTTACTTCAGGCCAGCCTGAAACTAGCATTGAGGTTTCTACCGTTTCTCAGGAAACCTTCCGCAACTGGAAGAAGTCTGTCGATAGCGTCGGCACCGCTCTTGGATGGACGATTTTTAATGATGAGGTCGGCGGCGGCTTTGTCCTGATGAACGATACTCTCCGCGCCGGGCCTTTTGGCAATGAGCAGGAGGCGCGCGATTGGGCAAGGTCGGCAGCGTCAGATTTTACTGACGTTGCGCAGCCAGAGCGCGCCATGACCCAGCGCCAGCGCGGCGAGCTGCGGCCTGATAGCAATGCTATGGAGCGACTTGTGGCGGTCGCCGCTGACAACATCAGCAAATTGCGGAAGGCCGATGTCGACCGTGTGATTAGTGAGGCGCCATCATCCGCGCGTGCTGAACTGTCGGCTTACATATCGAGCAATCGTCCAGATTTGGCGGAAGAGGTCGTTGAAGTTATAAGTGATCTCCAAGAGCCGGCGTCATTCGCAGACATGGAGCAGCCAGAGCGCGCCATGACCGAGCGCCAGCGCTCCGAATTGGCCGCGCGCCAGCAGCAGGGCATGGCCCGGCGCGGTGGCCAGTCGGCGGTCAGCGACCAGTCTGGCGGCCTGTTCAGCGCCGAGCGCGATCAGGACAGCATGTTCTCCGTGCAGGACGATGCCGAGCAGGCCCGGCAGGACTGGGGCGATATGGCCCCGCGTCTGGCCGAGGCAGCAAAGAAGCTGGGAATGGTCGACAAGGTGGTCATCAGCGTGGTCGACCAGATTTTGGGCAACCCAAATATCGCTGGCCGCTACCACCGGGGCATCATCGAAGTGGCGCTCGCTACAGCGCAAGACCCGCTTTACACGCTCGACCATGAAGCTGTTCACTGGATGCGTGATAATAACATGTTTAAGGCGGCGGAGTGGACGGCGCTGTCGAACGCCGCGAACCGCGACACGAAGCTGATGGACAGCGTGCGCGCGCGATACCCCCGATTGAGCGAAGAGGGCCAGACCGAAGAGCGCCAGACCGAAGAGGCTGTAGGCGATATGTACGCCCAGTGGCGGGCCGGGCGGCGCAGTCAGAGCGGCTTTGTGCGGCAGGCGTTCCAGCGGATGCTCGATGTCCTGACCGCGATCCGCCGCGCCATCCGTGGCGCGAACGCAGAGGACGAGGTGCGCGACATTTTCCGCAGGATCGAAAGCGGGGAGATTGGCGGGCGCGATCCCGACGGGCCGGGCGGTGGCGGAGCGCGGGACAGTCGCATTGGCGACGCGGCCAGCAGGCTTATGGCAAGCGGCACTGTGGACACGATCCGTGATCAGGTGGACGTGTGGCGCACTAGGCTGCAAGACCGCTTCCTGCCCCTCCTGCGCACCCAACAGCGCATAGAAATGCAGAGCGGTCGCCCCATGCCCGAAGGCTCCGACGCCTATATGGCCGAGGAGTTGATGACCGGGAAAGTTGGCGCGCGGCTGGAGCGGCTGGCCGACGAGTTGGTCAATCCGCTTTTCGACACGATGAAAGGCTTGGGCGTCACGGTCGACGAGTTGGAAACCTACCTGTATGCGCGCCACGCATCAGAGCGGAACGCGCGCATTTCCAGCATCAACAGTCAGTTTTCGGAAGGTGAAGGGTCCGGCATGACTGACGCGGAGGCGGCTGGCATTCTCGCGCGCGCGGACGCAGAGGGAAAAATCGCCGCGCTGGAACAGGCCGCCGAGCGCGTGGACGCGATCCTGAAATTTGCGCTCGATACCCGCGTCGAGGCCGGGCTTCTGTCGCAGGAAGAGGCGGAGGCATGGCGCGAAACATATCAATTCTACGTCCCGTTGCGCGGGCGCGGTGAGATTGAACCGGAAGCAGGCGGCGCGGATCGCCCCCGGTTCGGTTCGGGGATCAACGTTCGCGGCAAGGAAAGCAAGCGCGCATTCGGGCGGCAGAGCCGGGCGGCTAACATTCTGGCCTATTCGATCATGCAGGCAGAAGAAGCTATCGCGCGCGCCGGACGTAATGAAGTCGCCCAGGCGTTCTACCGCATGGCGCAGCAGAACCCCGATCCCGACTTCTGGACGACAAACCGCGTCACCCGCAAGCCGACATGGAATGAAGCGACAGGCACCGTCGTCTATCGCAACGATAGTCAGGTGCAACCGGAGGATGAGCCTTTCACGGTCAGCCTGAAAATCGGCGGGCAAGAGCGTCGCGTCACCATGAACCGCGACAATCCAGTCGCAGCCCGGCTGGCCGCATCCATGCGCAATCTGGATGCCCCGGCGATCAGCGGCCCGCTTCGCATCATGTCGCAGTTCAACCGCTACCTGTCGCGCGTGAATACCGGCCTCAATCCTGAGTTTGTCATCACCAACGCCTTCCGCGATATTCAGACGGCGACTGTCAATCTGGCTGGCGTCGACAGCAAGGGCATCATCGCAGGCACGTTGCGCGACTATCGCGCTGCTATGGCTGCATCGGTCAAGGCGAACGTCCGCAAGGATGAGAGCGGCGAATGGGGCAAATGGTATCGCGAGTTCGTGGACGCGGGCGGTCGGGTCTATTTCAATCATATCGAGGACGTGGCCGACATCGCCAAGCGCATCGAAAAGCAGGCGTCGGCGCGGGCAACAGGCGCGGACGGCGCGAAGATGCGCGCCAAGGCGATTGTCACTGGCGCATTCGAGTTCATCGACAATCTGAATACCGGGCTGGAGAATGCCGTCCGGCTGGCCGCATATAAGAACGCGCGCGAAGGCGGCATGTCGAAGGCCCAGGCTGCGAGCCTTGCCAAGAACCTGACCGTCAATTTCAACCGGCGCGGCGATTGGGGCGTCGCCATGAACGCCATGTATCTATTCTACAATGCCAGCGTTCAGGGAACGGCGCGGATGCTCCAGGCTATCGCGACGCCGGGCAAGGGCGGCCAGCGCGTGCGCCGTATCCTGTTCGGGGTGGCAGCGGCCAGCTTCGCGCTGGAAATGCTCAACGCCATGATGAGCGGCGACGATGACGACGGCGAGAGTTTCTATGACAAGATCAGCGACTTCGACAAAAGCCGCAACCTGATCGTCATGATCCCCGGCGCCGACAACGGCAGGCATTTGAAAATTCCTATGCCCTATGGATACAACGTGTTCGCGACTATCGGCCGCTCCATCGCCGCTACCATGCGCGGCCGGCCAGTCAGCGAAGGGGCTGGGACCATCGTTGGCGATATGGTCGACGCCTTCAATCCCGTCGGCGGCACGAACAGCCTGCTCAATTTGATCGCGCCCACCATCGTTGATCCGATTGTGGACCTGTATCGCAACCGGGATTTTGCAGACCGCCCGATCTATCGCGAGCAGCAGCCATACGGACCAGAGGAACCCAACAGCCAAATGTATTGGGGCGCTGGCCCGCCCGTCTGGCGCGAAATGACATCGGCCCTCAATTCGGTGACAGGCGGCGACGCCGTGCTGCCCGGTGCGGTCGACATCAATCCCGAAATTCTCCAGCACCTATGGGGCGTCGGCACCGGCGCGGCGGGGACGTTCGTCGCGGATCGTATCGTCGGGACTGGATATGACGCACTGTCTGGCAACTGGTCGGAAATCGACGCCAACGATCTACCGCTGGCACGCAAGGTCACTGGCACCAAGCCGGGATGGAGGGACAAAGCCGCATATTTCGCCCGCGTCGATGAGATCGAGCAGATCGCCAGCCGCCCGAAGGAATATGCCGAGCGCGGCATGTATGACGCGGCGGACGCCTACGCCCGCGCGAACGACGCGGCGCTGGGGCTGGTCCCTGCCGTCAAGGCTGCGAAGAAGCAACTGCGCAAGATCAAGGCGGCACGCGGCGACGTCGAGGCCGCGCTGGGGCGCAAGGAAATAACCGACGCCGAGGCAAAGGCCGAGCGCCTGACGCTGAAGGATGCGGAGAAGGAAGTGATCACGCGGTTCAATGCCGAGTATATCAAAGTGATCGCCAACCCGAAGCGTCCATAAAAAAGGCCGCGCTCTGTGCAGGAGCGCGGCCAGTTCTGGATCGACCGGGGTCAGTCGTCCAGTTTGCCAAATTCATCTTCACCCGGAGGGAACGCCGGATCGTCACGCAAGTCGCGCGCGGCATCAGGGTCCGGCTCGACAATGGGCTTGCTGTCGTCGGGGTCGACCGGATTGTCGACGCGGGCAGGCTCCGGTTCTGGGTCAACTTTCGGAGCGCCGGCAACTTCTATTTCGCAGCGCTTGGCCGCGTCGACCAACTCGCGATCCGTCACGCGGCGAACCGTGAAGCTATCTTCGATAATATGATTGAGCGCAGTTTGTGGCTTTTCAGCTTCTACCAGACGTTCCCCAGGAATACCGCGCTGCTCGATAAGATAAAATGGCATGTCAATATTCTCCTTTCGTGTGAAGTTTCAGATGATCGCGCAGGGCAACCGCGTCCCACCATGCGTTATGCCGCACAGCGCCGGGCGGCGCGCTGCCCGCCTCGTATGGATCGACGCGCACCATGTCGAATTGCAAGCGCGCGAGCGCGGCGGGCATTTCCCCCGGCCCGGTGATGACCGTCTGGCAGAAATAGCGAATGTCGTCAGGCCAGTCCGCAATAATGTAAGGCACGCCACCACGCGCGGACAGATATTGGGTGATGGTCGAAGCCCAAGCGGGGACGGCGGCAATGTCAGCCAATACTGGAGCGGATGCTATGTAAGGCCATACGTTCTTGGAAACCCACGGCTCCAATCCTTCGCCGCCTGGGTGATGATGGTCAGGCACGCGCAGATACAGCGATGGATAGTAATCATCCCAAGGCACAAGCGCGAGCGAAAGCAATTCGCCGCCAAACCCGTTAAATTCTGTGTCGATAGTGAATTTCATGTCAGAGCCTCGCAATTTCGTCAACGCTGGCCATCCAGTCCTCCGCCGTGCTGTCGGCAACGATTTTAATCGCAACCCCGATCATGGCGCTATAGAGCGCGGAAAATGCCAGATCGTCCATCTTGTCGAACGACCAAGACTTTGGAACCAGATGCACATCGTTCGTGATCGGATTGACCACGGTGTCGACATACCCCGCTCCTATCGTCATGGCGTGGCGCAGCGCCTCCATGCTGGGATAGCTGGTGTGCGGATAGACGACGGACAGGAGGATGAAGGCTTTACGGTGCAGTCCGATATTTCGCGGCTTGCGCACGTCGCACCGGACAACCTCTCCATCCTTCCACGTCCGCGACATGGGATGCTCTGCCCCATCCTGATCCAGGGGATAGAGGGCGTTGCCGACGCGGCGAAGGAATAGGGTCGCCATCTACGCCCCCAAAACCTTGTTCGCCTTTTCCAAGGCCGCGTCGATATATTGGCCGACCGTGCTGGGGCTGCTGCCGCTGCCGATATACAATCCTACCGGGGAGTAGTGCTTCATCTGCCGCAACGCTGCGACGGCACCGGAGAGCGCATATTCAAGGGACTGGATGCGATCCAGCGACGCCTTCATGTTCGCCTGCGCACCTTTCATGGACGCCACGGCTTCGCGCTCGCGCGCGATTTGATCGTCAGTCTTTTCCATTGCCTTTTCCTCCTTATGTCATCCTCGCGGCGGGAAAACCCGCCGTCCGGTCACATCAGAATGGCACTTCATCGCCCAAAATTGAGCGCCTGTTGGTGATTGCCTTGCCGATGGCTTCATACATGGTTTGGTCGACGCGCCGCGATCCGTTGATGAATGCCTTTTCCGCCGCGATAAGATCATCGAGCAAACTTTCGCTGGCCGCGTCGTTCACCTTGGCGATGAAGCCCCTCGCCCAATCGCCATATCCCTCCTCCGGCTCCGGCGTGGGCGGCGTCTGGCTCTGCTGCTGGGCGGCATCCTGTTGGTGACGAGGTTCTCCACGCGCCTTGAAGGATATTTCCCCACGTCCCTCCTGCGGACCATCGCTATCTTCCTCGGAGGCAATGCCGAATGCAGCGGACAGAGAGTAGCGACGGAAATATGAGAGTAGCGAACCTATGTCTTGCGGCGAGCCGGTCAGGTTCGGCATCGGAACGCCACAATCCATCCATTCACCAGAGCCGTGGACGATCTTTGTGACCATCCTGCCATCCTCGACATATTGCATGAACCACAGGCCGTTCTCAGTCAGTGGCTCGCGGATTTGATGCACGATGGCGTCAAACGTCGTGTAATTAAAAGAATATTTCCCGCCCGTTTTCATCTTCACTTCGACGGAGCGATTTTTCTCGACGTTGATGATCTTTGCCTGGGCGAGCGCCAAGGCAGCGACAAGCGCGCCTATGGTTTCAGAAGTGTTCATGTTGGTATCCTGTCATGCTTCACGACGAACCCTGGGATCGACGCCTCCGCCTTGTTGGCGCTGGCGTTCAGCTGCTTCTGGCCCATTTCGCGCATCCATTGTTTGAGCGCGGCGGGTTCGGTCAGTCGGAAATGCGCTAGCGCCGCCTTGGGATCGGTCAATTCAGCCGTATAGACCGAGCGCAGGCCGACGTTCTTTGTGAACCCGCCCGTCTGCGGCTTGGCCTTGTCCGCGAGCTTCGCGTCTTTCAGCAGCGCCTTGGCTTCATCAATGGCGCTTTCCGCCGCCTCGCGATCATCCAGACTGGCAGTCGCCGCCGCCAGCCGCGCTTTCTCGCGCGCAGCCGCCGCCGCCGCGTCGGCCTCTTCTTTCAGCTTTGCCGCGACCGCGCGCTGTTCGTCGTCCAGCTTCTTGAGGTATGGAGCGAGAGCCTTATTGCAGACGTCGACCGCGACCGCGACAAGGCCGGTCCCTTTCTTGATGAGGGGATTGTAGCGATCCTGCACCGCCTTGGCCGCCTCGTCATGCGGGCGCTTTTCCTCGACGCGCGCCGCCTCCGCCTCATTCCACGCCTCTTGCAGCATACCCTTCAGCTTGCCGACCTCGCCGGCGATGGCCGCCGTTTCGATAGGGTCACCATCGAGCCAGTTGCGCGCTTCCTCGTACAGGCTTTCAATGCGCAATTTGTGTCGCTCGTATGGCGTCAATTCGGCATCGATTTCCTCTGGAGGCATATTCCCCCCAATACGAACGCGATCATTATCGGACTGAACGATAGGCGTGGCGGGGGCGTCGCCCTTGATCATCGGCACGCCATGATCACGGACAAGGTGCCAGAACACACGCATGGTTGCGGTGATGTCATTCATCGCATCGTGCGCGCCTTCCAGCTTCTCGCCAAAGAAGCCCTCAATGCACTCACCCAAGTTGGGTTTTTTGTAGCCGCGCATACCGGCCGCCACCATGGCAGGCGTCGGAGGCAATTTGAGAATGCCAACGGACTTGTAGAGCGTGCAGAAATTTGGCTGATCAGTTTCCCATTTGAAACCTTTGTGCCGCGCAGCCATGATACGCATCAGGCGTCGGTCGAAGCTCTCATTGTGGGCCACACGAAGGAAAGAGCGGTCGACCCAATCAAGGAACATATCGACAGCCATAACAGGGCTAATGCCCTCATCCATGGCCCGCTCCAGCGAAATTCCGTGAGCATCGAGCGCTTCGGGCGACATGACTGCGCCCGCGCCGGGTTTCACCAGAGTATCGACGCGATCAATTTCTTTTCCGTCAACGTCGCAAAGTATCATCCCAAGCTGGATGACATGGGGCTGGCGCGGATCGTCCGAGGGATCATTCCATAGAGGAAGCCCCGTCGTCTCCGTATCATAGCCGAGGATCAGGCGCGGGCGGTCCATGATGTCGCCAACCGTTTCCACGACAAGCCCTTTCGATATTTCAGTGGGCATCGTTCAATTCCTCTTCGATCTTGGCAGCTTCGGCCCGGCCCGCATCCGTGATGCGGATAATGGCCTTATCGTCGCCCATACGCTCCACGCTAAGTAGGCGACGCCCCCGCAAAAGGGACGCCTCCCGCGCCCGCTGGCCGCCGCGTGCAACGATCATGACCCGATGAAAGGCCAATATGCGCAGCAGCGACCATTCAGATGGCGTGACGCTCACGCGACGTTGATGCTATCCAGCACGTCGGCTGGAGCCTCGCCGGACGCAAGCCGCTCGCGGATCAGGTTCACAGCCTCGACCGCCGACGTGATCGGGCGCGGCTTGACGCGGTATTCGTCATACTTCGCCCGCGCTTCCATATAAGCCTCTACCGGATCGGTATTATGTCCAGAAACCAGCGCGCCGCCGGGCATCTGGAAGATGAAAGAAAAGCGCATGCCGCCATCCTTTATGGGGGCAAACGACAGAATGCCCTGCGCACCAAGAAAATTGATAGGCGACGCCACACCGGTCAGGGCCGCCAGATGATCCTCGGATAGGATGGGAAGTTCGGGAAGTTTGGACATGGTATTCTCCTGCTCGAATTTGCCTTTCGGTCCATGCGGTATGGATCAGATCGAAATTCGGCGCAAGCCTGTTTTCACATTCTTTTCGCTTGACGCGCTATTTTCTATCTCGCATTAAGGGCTGGCTATGAGCATGAAAACAGACTTCGCCAAGCTGGAAAGCGAGGCCCGTCGCGCCCGAATAACTATTCCAGAAATGCTGGAAAAAGCGGGCGTCCCAAGCATTTCTTATTGGAGGGCAAAGAACGGGAAATACAGGAAGCCAGACACCGCATTGCTGATCCTTCGCCGTTGCGAAGCGATCATGACCCCAAACGAAAGGCAGGCACATGAAGATACTGGAAAGGTTGGGACTGGCGCGACCCAAGGTTGAGAGCGTCAAGGAAATCGAAATCCTCGACGCCCCCAAGCGTTCGATCCGCAGCGAGACGTTGCGCTTCGCTGGCGACCGTGGCGCGCTGGGCTTCACTGATGACGAATTGGTCCTGCATCTGGATCGTCCTGGCGTGGCCCGCACCACGCTTTTGACGCCGCGCGTCAGGCTGGTTCGCGAAGGGCTGCTGGTTAAGGCTGGCGAGGGGCGTAATCAGCGCGGCAACAAGGTGACGGTCTATAAGTCGGTCGCCTTTGTCGAAGGCCCGGCAAAAGAGCCGGTCAAGCGCCTGACCTATTCGCAGCTTCGCCGCAAGCTGACCACCGCAGAATTGGAAATTTCCGTTCTGAAATCGCAACTGGCCAAGTATGAAGAGGCCGAAAATCAGAAGGCAATCGCATGACTGACAACTTCGACGCCGAAACCGGCGACCTTATCTCGCCCGACAACATCGCCGCGCCTTTCGTCATCACCCACGAAGGCGTCCAGCCCATCGCGCCTGAAGCGTTCGATCCGTGGCGCGCTCGCCCCATGCACCGTCGCGGCACCGCCGTCAACGAGGCTATCGAGAAGGTCCAGCACGAAACCGGCCTGACTGTCTGGAAGGGCCAGCCCGAAGCCTGATAAGCGCAGGGCAAAAAATATGGGCCGGGTTTACAACGCCCGGCCCATATCTCTCCACGAAAGGCAAAAACGCAGAAGAGGACTTACGGTTATGACGAAATCAGCATCCGCGCAACCCGCGCCCGCCAAAAATAACCCCGACGTCTATTTCGGCACCATGACACTTGGTTGCCCGCACACGCGCCCCGACGGCACAATCGTCAAGGTGACGATGCTGGACCCGCGCGACCCTGGGTTCGAAGCGGCAGGGCTGACAGAGCGCGTAGCGCGTCATGCCAAGGTAGGCAGTCAACGCCTTCTGGAGGCAATGAGGCGCACATATGGATAGGCGATGCTCGTGCGGCGTGAAGATCGGCGCGCACAGCACAACAGGGCGATGCTTGTCATGCTCTGCAAAAATGCGATGGGCGCGCGCCGGAGAGCGTGAAGCGCAAAGCGCCCGCATCAAGAAGGTTCTGGCTGATCCCGTTCGGGGGGCGGCGATGCTGGCGGCCGGCAAGGCCAACATGGTCAAGGGCCGGATCGTCATGCAAACATGGAACCGTGGCGGGCTGGCCGAAACGCTGCCGCCAGAACGGCGCGAAGAGTATCGGACCCTGTGCAAGAAGATCGGCGGCAAGGAAGCCTATAGGGTCATTTCGGAAGATGAGGCGATCAAAGAGCGACGGAGGCTTGCGCGGGAGCGCGATTTGAGCGCATAAAGAGAAACCCCGCCGAGATATCAACTCGACGGGGCCGAACGCCATTAGGACTATGGGATAGGCGAAATGCTTGAGAGCAATGTAGGCGAAAAGCCAAAGGCACGCAAGGTTCTGACCCTTGCAAATCCGCCAGAAGCGGAAAAACAAACACCTGAAAAATCAAAGCGCGGCATGGGCGAAGATCAATTCGTTCCAGGGCATCAGGCTTTCTATATGGTCTGGAAAGAGGGAGGTGACGCCCCAAAGCGCATGTACGGGCCAGACGAAAAATGGCTCGCGGCGAAGCACGCAAAAATCCTCTCAGAAGAGCATGGCGTTCGTTTCCATGTGTTTCGTAGCTGGCGCATTTCCAAACCACCGACATAGCGTCTGATCGCGCTGGATGGCGACGCGCCACGTCATCCAGTCCGCCCACGGCGCTTACCCTTGCAGCCGGGCGTCACGCGCCCGCCAGTCCGCCAGTGGGCAAGGGGAAAACGCGGTGCTGGGGGGATTTGCGCATACCGCAAGACGAGGACGAAATTGGGAACGTCGCGCAACTGGCTTGTGGATTGGCCAGCATAGTAGCCCGAAAGCGGAGGCGTCCACGTCGACCTTCGCGCCAGCAGCCGGAAACGGCAGCAGGTTCGTCTAATCCCGGCCAGATCGGCGGGGATTAGTCGAACTATGCCAGCGGTTCATACGGAACCCTTGTTAAAAAAAAATACGTTGTGACCTTATATTTTCGAGGTCCGTTCTTTACAACCCGCGAAGGCTTAGTTTCAGGTTAGCTTGAAGTAGCTATTGAAGGAAAATCACATGGCCACAATCTCATTTTCACCGGAGGCATGGACGTCCCGCACCGCAGGCTTTCCCCGGCTGGTGTCGTCCATCCTGTTTGAAATCTCGCTGCACAACTGGCGCACCGGAACGTCGATGTCGCTGGCCCATTACGGGATCATCACGTCGGACCTTCCCCCGGAGCAATCGAACGGGATCGCGGACATGCTCTGCGCGGCTGGCGCGATCCAGCAGGACGATCACGGCATCTGGTCGCCAGCGGCGATTGAAGAATGGCGCAAGGCAGAGGATCGCCGCATTGCGCAGTCGGCGGGCGGCCGGAACGGCGCGGGCGGAAAAAAGCCCCGTAGAGCATCGGCGACGCCCATAGCACCACAACTGCCCGCCGCAGCGCCAATTGCCCCTCCTGCGCCCGCTGAGCCGCCAGAACCGCCCAAAGAGGACGATGAGGAAGCTGTGGCGAAGATCGCGCGCGCCCGCGCCGCCCGCGAGGCGCTGGAAGGCAACGTGAAGCGCCTGGGCGAAGCGTGGAACGCGATGGCGCTGGCGTCCGGCCTGCCGCAAATCCAGAAGCTGAGCGACAAGCGCAAGGAACACGCCCGCGCGCGGATCAAGGAACACGGCATCGACGCGATGCTGAAGGCGGTCGAGAGCATCCCGCAATCGCCGTTCCTGATGGGGTCGAATGATCGCAAGTGGATGATTGATTTTGATACGGTTCTTCAATCATCCACTTGTCTGAAATTGATCGAAGGAAGGTATCACAGCCAAGGTGATGGTCGACAAAGCGGGTGGCGGTCATGAGCGTATCCCATGACCGCTTAAAAAGCGTCCTTTCTTACAACAAAAAGACCGGCGCTTTTCGCTGGAAAAAGAAAACTTGTTTCAAAGTTGTAGTCGGAAAAATTGCAGGATCGCCGCACTGTGAGGGTTATTGGTCCATAGGGCTGGATGGCAATGTTTATCTGGCGCACCGCCTCGCTTGGTTTTACGTGACTGGTGAATGGCCGGTCGAGGTCGATCATAAAAATGGCAAACGCAGCGATAATCGTTGGTGCAATTTGCGGGACACCGTTCGCACAAACAACAATTACAATTCAAAAATTCCTAAGAATAATTCGTCTGGCTTCAAAGGCGTAAGACGAGTGGGGAGGCGCTTCAGGGCTGGCGTTGTCCACAATGGCAAAAATATTCATCTTGGCTATTTTGACACACCAGAAGAAGCGCACCGAGCCTATATTTCTGGCGTTGAAAGGGTGGCTCCAGGCTATGCACGTTCTCGTTAAAGCCAAGCGCGGCAATAAATATCACGCCAAGAAGGCATCATGCCAGCACGGCCACACGCACGACAGCCGCAAAGAGGCCCGGCGCTGCAACGACCTTGTGTTGCTACAGCGCGCCGGGGTGATCGAGCGATTGGAGCAGCAGCCGCAGGCGTGGTTCCATCTGAACGGGGTTCCCGTCGTGCATCTAAATGGCCGCCGCGTCGGTTATCGCGCGGACTTCCGATATTTTGAGAACGGTCAGGAAATTTGGGAGGATGCGAAAGGCGTGAGGACCGAGGCTTATGTGCTGCGCGCCGCGTTTTTCCGCGCTCTAAATCCCGAACTGATTTTGAGGGAAACATGATGATCGAGCCTCACGAACTGGCCCGCCTTGCCGTCGCGAACAAGCTGCCAGAAATTTCCAACCCCGACGCCCTGCCGGCGATCAGGGACGCGATGGACCGGATAACCGGCCTTCGCCTCGTCGGCGGCGCTCTGACGGCCCGCAAGCCGGGGAAGCCATGCCCGACGCTCGATCCGATTGTCGCCGCCCTGGCGGCCATCGGCGCGAAGCTCGCCCCCATGCGGTCGAGCGCGGAGGCAAGCGCATGGCTGGACGCGATCCTGTTGTCGCTGTCGAAATACACGGCGCGCGCGGCGCGGATCGCCGCCGAGCGCGCGCAGGGCGAGCCGTTCCAGTATGGGCTGGGCAGCGTCGACGCCCGGCTGCACGAACTGGCGCAGGAAGCCGAAGGTCGCGACCGCGCCGCGCTCGCCCGGCTCCGCATGATGGCCCGCCAGATCGAGCGCGCCATGACGCAGAAGGCGCTACCAGCGCCGGATGATACCCCGATCACGGTCGAGGACATCGCCGCCATGCCGGACCATATCATTTCGATGGGCAGGACAGGCGGTTTCATCAGCGACGAGGAATATCAGGCGGCGATGGCGCTGCGCGATCAAAACCCGATCAACAAAAAATAAACGATCGATCGCAATGGCTTACGCGAAAATAGCATTTTCTCGCTACGCAGCATATTGCATAGCGATCAAAAGCCTGTATCTCTGGTCGGACGGAAGGCGAACCGACAGGAGAAATAATATGGTACCGAAATTGTGCGATGCCCTGACTACGGCAGTCCACCCACAACTTCGCGCTTTTGGCGTTAAGGGCGAAATGGCATCGCTGACCATTTGCACGCTGGCGACGGACGATGAAATGGACGGCGCATACTATGCGGTTTGCATGGACACTGGCGAACTACTGGCAATCAGCGGATGGTTGGCCGATAGCATAGAGCGCCTGCCCTTGACTGAATGCTCTTCCGATGTTGGCGACGCCACGCTCTGGCGCTTGGGTATGACTGCGCAAGCCGTCAATGCGCCTAATTGGCCGCTGGCTGGGAAATTCAACTGACGTCTGTTCCATCCCGGCTCCTGCCGGGCTGGCCATGAAATCAGCGAAAGGCAATTCGATGGTTAAGGCCACATTCAATCTGATCCTGCCGCAGTTCAAGCATGACTGCGACCGTTGCCGCTTCGTCGGCATCATCCACGGACGCGATTGCTACACATGCGGCGATAGCGTGGTGATGCGGTTCGGCAATGATGGCCCGGACTATCAGAGCCTGCCGCGCGAAGTGGCGGCAGAAGCTGAACCCTATCGCGCTGTGATGGTTGCGGAGCTTAACTTGGCGCTGTCTGGGGCATTTCAGACGTGACGCGCCTGATCGAAGAAATGCGCGCCGAAGCGGCAAGACTGACCGACCGCGCCACCGGCTACCGCCTGTGCGGCGAGCATGATCTTTGCGACGACATGCGCCGGGCGGCATCTGGCCTGCTGGTCGCGGTCAATATGTTGGAAATCGCTTACGCTGGTGAGCGGGAAGCAAAAGAAGGGATCGAAGCGTGAAGGATGTAAACCACGCCTATGAGGCGCGCATGGCAGAACGGAGCATTGAGCCGGAGCCAATTGAGCAATGGGCGCTCAGCAAGGTGGATGATCTCGCGGGCGCAGAAAATGGAGCGGCCAGCTACAGGCGCGCATTCGCCCGCTACATCATGTCGAAGGAAGAACCCCCGGTCGATCCCGACATGATCGCGGCCCGCGAAGTCGTGTGCGACTATCACCACGACAAGCACCCCGAAAGCCCTTGGCACGTCGAGCAGGCTGAAATGGTCCGCTCCGGCCGGTTCGACAAAATGCTGGACGTGCAGGCGGCCTATCATGGCATCAAGCGCGGGCGGGCGCTGGAGCGTGGCGAATGATCCGCGACTTGCCCGGCATAGCGAACGCCGACGAATTCAAGGAAGCGCGGCTTCGCCAAGGGCTGACCAAGACACAGGTCGCCGCCCTGATGAAGCTGCCCAGGCCGGAAATCACCGGCTACCTAACCGTGTCGCGTTGGGAGAAGACTGGGGCGATCCCCGGCCCCGCGCTGGCGCACATGGATATTCTGGCCACCGGGTGGCGGCCGAAATGGTGGAAAGGATCGAAATGACCGACCTCGACAAGATCATGGGCAACCTGCCCAAGCCGGAGGAACTGGCCGCCCAGCGCGCCGCGACCCGCGAAAAGCACGTCGCCGCCGTGTCTGCTGGCCTGTTCGCCACCGCCGCCGACATCACGGCGATGATGAAGGAAAAGGGCGTCAACGAGGGGCCGGAAATCCTGCTCGATGGCGTTCTGATGTTCGCGGCCAAGCTGTTCGATGGCGTCTATCAGGGCTTGGGCAGGACGCCGAGGGAAGCCCGCGAAGATGCGAGCCTTGGCTTCCGCCGCGCAATTTTCGCCGCACGCAAGGAGGCTGAAGAAGCCGATAAGGCGACCGTGCAATGATCCCCCGCCCGCCCGCTGCGCTGTTCGAAACCTTCGAACCCATATTCATGCCATCCCCCGAACTGGCGGAATGGGTGCGGGAGACGTTCATCATGCCGGGCGGGCATCTGGAGAACCCGGATCACGCGCACCTTGCGCAGATCAACATCGGCTTCCTGTGGACGACGGCTGACAACGCAAAGGCCGGTCGACAGATCATCGGGCAGGCGCAGCTATTGCCGCCGACCGGCGAGAAGTGGAGCGCGGCCCGCGCGGCGCAGCAGTTGGTCAAGTGGTTCGATGGAATGCCCGACGCGCTGATAACGCTCGATGCCAACGCGGTGCAGGCAATGGATGATTGGCAGGTATGCGCCCTTATAGACCACGAATTGTCGCACATTTCGCAAAAACGTGATGCTTTTGGGGAGCCTATATTTAGCAAAGAAACAGGCAGGCCATTGCTTTCGCTTAAGGCTCACTGTGTCGAGGAATTTGTTGGAGTTGTTCGTAGGTGGGGGGCGACATCTCCCGAATTAATGGAAATGGTGAGGGCGGTGAATAAGGGGCCGGAAATAGCGCATGTGAATTTTGCCCGCGCTTGCGGCTCATGTCTCAAGGCTGTAGGGTGATGTTGGCAGCCCGCTCTGGACAAGCGGGCTGCCGTGACATTCAACCTGTGGTGGAGGTTTATATGCCGCTTGCCGATGTAGGCGATTCTTCCGAGATTTGGAAGGCAATTCCCAACTTTCCCGAATATCAGATTAGCAATTTTGGCCGAATAATGCGGATTTGCGGCAGCAGAAACGGCCATGCCAAGGTTGGCGGTATTCGCAAGCCAGGGAAATCTAACGGCTACCAATACATTCGGCTCACTAGACCGGGCGGAATTCAAAAAACAATAGCCGTCCATGTTTTGGTTGCTGAATTATTCTTGCCCCCAAAGCCGTCGCCAAAGCATCAGGTTAACCATAAAGATAGCAATCGGTGGAACCCACGGTGGGATAACCTTGAATGGGCAACCGTTAGCGAAAATATCCAGCACGGATACGATCATGGCCATTGCAACGCCAAAGGCTCTCGCAATGGACATTCTAAGCTGACTGAGGATCGTGTTAATATCCTGCGGGCCGCCAGCCGACCAGAATATGATGAATTGGCCGAGCAATTTGGCATTACGGTGGCGACGATACATGATGTTGTCGCTCGCCGCACATGGAGGCATATATGATATTTCTCAAATGCGCAGCGCTGGCATTCCTGATCCCACTATGGATCGTTATGGCAATCGCTGCCTGCAATGCAGCGTCAGTCTGCATTCGCAAAAATGGCGATGACGAAGCTGACGGAGCCGCCATCTTGGCGGTCATTATAATGGTTCTGGCTGGCTCCGTCGCTGGCTGTATCATCCAGACGATGCTCTGATGCTCCGCCGCTCGCCCCTGAAAGCGAAACGCGACACGCCCAGGCGCAATGAGGGGCGTATCAGCCATGAGCGGATAAAGCCCAAGGCGAAACGCGCGGCGAGCGCGCAGGAGAAGCGTCATCTGGATCGCGTGGCGGCCATGCCGTGCCTTGTGTCGGGCTGCAACAATCCGGCCAACGTCCACCATGTCGTGTCTGACGGCATGAAGCGACTGACGCGCACGCATGAGCGGGTGACGCCATTGTGCGAGCCGCATCATCAGTCCGGCCCGACCGCCGTTCACCGCGTCGGCCACGCCCGGTTCACCGAAATATTCGGCATCGACCTGTTGGCCGTTGCTGACCAGCTATGGAGCGAAAGTTTTGGCTGACTGGCAACCACATAGCGGCAAGGGTTATCCCTTTGAACTGCTCAACTCCGACGGCACCGCCAAAGAGCAGCCGACGATCCTTGTTCGCATTCGCGCTCTGGACCGGGCAACCGTCGAGGAAAAGGGAAACTGGCTCCCGGCGCCCGCATGGAAGGTATGGAAGCACAACGGCGGGCCGGGCGACATCATGGAATTTCAGAGAAGGGATAGATAATGGCGATAAATTTCGGAGATCATCGCGACGGCATAGAAATAGATGCTCAGTCCAGGCTGGATGCCACGGACAGCATGGCGTATTCGATCCATGGTATGCTCTGCGAGTTTTTTGAGGCGGCAGAGGCTTGTGGGGCCGATAGTCTAATTCTCCGTATTGCTGCTGTCCAAAGCCTATTGTGCGCCGCCGCCATGTTCGCCACCGAAAAGCACGCGGAGGATGGAGTAACCAACATACCGCTCACACATTTCACGCAAATGGCGGCAGGTTTGTGGCACGGCAGTTCTGATGAAAAGTCAGAACAGGTGATGCAATGAGACACCTCCCGTTCACCGAGCGCATCCGCCGCATCCGGCAAAACCAGCACGCCGGGCTTGACTATCAGCGCGGCACGCTGGCGGAACAGACCGAGCATCTGCGCAAGATGCAGGCGCATCAGGACGATTTTGAAAAGCAGCATTTCGGGAAGGACCACTGACATGACCAAAGACACTGAGGCGCTGCGGGAGGCGTTAAAAGACTTGGCGCGAGGCGTGTTTATAGACGCCGCCACTATCACCCACCATTCATGGGTTGACGGGACGAACGGTCGCGAACCCGACTTCGACGAATATGCGGGCGACTATGCGGAAAGCTTTGCCGACGCCTATGTGGACAACATCACCGCAGCCCTCGCCACCCCAGCCAGCGACGTTGCGCCGGTTGGTGACTACCATGTCACGGCGGCACAATATGAGGCGGCGGTTAAAGGGAGGCAGGATTTCCGTCAAGCATATAGGGAGC
>ERZ724509.71-NODE-71-length-45672-cov-11.565644_pt1 | contig 45672 bp, 63 predicted proteins | sample MGYA00376042_ERZ724509 | MGnify/ENA primary metagenome ERZ724509 (study PRJEB28724, sample SAMN07190887) | wastewater metagenome | isolation source: effluent of sewage treatment plant in Hong Hong | place: USA: Christiansburg, Virginia | collected 2016-03-01 ...
CCAGGTTGTCGCCCGCGTCGTTGCGGCTGTTGGCGGTGCGGTCCACCACGCTGGCGGTGGCGCCGTAGCTGGCGTTGCGCTCGGGCTCCCAGTAGGCACCCACCACCAGGCGGGCGTTGTCGATATAGCCGGCGGTGTTGCCGGTGTCCACCAGGTCGATCACGCAGCGCCGGGCAAACCAGTGCGCGTCGAACCACACGGCGCTCTTGCTCGCGCCGCCGAACGCGAAGGCGTTGCCGTTCAGCGGCAGCGACCAGTTCCACAGGCCCAGGTTCAGGCCGGGACAGGCGTAGACAGTGCCGCTGTCGGCAATCAGGGTGGTGCCGCCGGTGTCGCTGTACAGGCGCACACGGATGGTGGCCGATGCGGACAAGTTGGTGGCGGGCAGCGCCACGCCGCCCACGGTCTCGCCGGCCGTCCAGGTCAGGGTGTAGCTCACGCTGGTGCCGGTGCTGCGGTGCGCCTGGCCCTTGAAGTCGTTTTGCAGGTACGCCGCCACGAGCGCGCCCGCCGTCGTGCTCGCCGCAAGCGACGTGGCGCGGTCGGCCGCGTTGTCGTGGATCAGGCGCAGGTTAGGCACGGCGGATCACTTCAAGGCCCAGGCTCAGCAGCTTGGCGTTCATCGCGGCGAGCAGATCGTCGGTCACGTCCTCTGCAACCATCGGGTACTGGCTGTGCGCGGGCTGCGCCACGGCCTGGCCGGCTTCGTTGGTGGCCACGCTGACGCTGGTCATGACAGCTGCGGCGCCATAGGCCGGAGGCTGTACAGGGTTGTCAAATTGAATCGACACCGACAGGGGAATGTTCAAGCGGGGCATACAGGCCTTTCAGGTTTTCTGAGGTTGAAGATGTCGCACGATGGCGGCGGTAATACGGTCTGACCAGGGCTGTGCAGGATGCACGGCATCGGCCAGATCGTTGGGGAACACGACGGGTACGGCGCGGACGTCGACGAAACCGACTCCGTGCGCATCCGCCACACGCTCAACGGCGAGATCGAAGTCATCTGTCACACCCGTAGCAGTGGCAATCACGCCTACCAGCAACACCTGCTTGTGATTTTTCTTTGCCAACGACACCATCGCCTCAAGATCGCGCTCAAAGTCAGCCAACGGCGTACCGCGTATCGCGTCTGCTCCACCATACCTGATCACCAGCACGCCTGCCTGGGAAGTACGAACATGCTCTGCAAAGGGTCCAAAAGGCATCATCGCCACTCCGGATAGGGCATCAGCCACAGTGGCGCCTGGTAGGCTCAGATCCACGCACATAGCGGAATCGCCAAGCAGCTCCTGCGCCCGACGCACGGGAGGCACGGACAAGCGCGTCAGCTCACCCGCTGGGCCCTCGACGCTGCCAAAGGTCAGGCTATCCCCATAAAACTCGACGACTCTGGTCTGAGGCGCTGGAGGAGTGGGTGCGTCTCCACCTCCCCCGCAGCCTGTGCACAGGGCGGTCAGTAAGGTGCAGAACCAGCAGCGAACAGTACGAGGTGTCATGCGCAAATCCCGTTGTTGATCAAGGCGGTGCGGATCTGGTTGCACAGCGCCACTACCGTTGACAGGTCGGTGCTGGCGGCGTTCAGGGTGTAGGCGCCCTGGGGGGTGGCGTTGTTGCAGGCAAAGCCTTGCACGCGGGTGTTGCCGGCCGTGCAGTTGATGGCGTAGTCACTATCCGCCAGCATCACCACCCGGGTGTCGGCGCCAGCCGTGCCTGCGGCGAATCGCCCAGCCCCGCCGGCATAGCCCAACTTGGCGCGAAAGCTGTTCGCGTAGTCAAAGTACCCGGCATACGTGCTGGTGCACAGCGTGGCGTAAAAGCTGCTCCCATAGAGAAAGTAGCCTGCATTGGTCTGGTTGCCGATGTAGCCCTCGGTTAACTTCGTGTTGTCGCCCGGAGCCCACGCGCCCCAGGCCGCGATGGCCGCGCCGCTGCCGGCCACGGCGGCGGCGATCATCGCGTAACCGTTGGCAGCGCTCTGCGTGAAAGCGCCGCCAAAGGTGGACGCGGCCGAGGCCCGGCCCACCACGCCGCAGGCCCCGCCGGCGCCCAGCGTGTCCCAGGTGGTGCCCAAACCAAAGGTGGTGTTTGCGGCCATGGTGGCGCTGGTGTTGCTCTGCAGCTTGCCCACCTCCAGCGTCCCGGCGTTGATACGCGCGGCGGCGATGTAGCCGCTGGTGATCTGGCTGGCCGCAATGTCGCCCGCGTAGATCACACCTGCGGCGATGGTGCCCGCGCCGATGCGCGTGGCCGCCAGGTTGTTGACAACGTAGACGCCGTCCAGCGCCACGCTGCCCAGCAGGGCCAGCGCGCCCAGGCCGCTGACGTTGCTGTTGGCCAGGCAGCCGGTGATCTGGCTGGCCAGGTTGACGGTGGACTGGCTGGCCAGCACCCCGAAGCCCGTGAGGTAGCCGCCCCCGTAGGCCAGCGAGGCCTGGGAGGCCACGGCGCCAAAACCTGTCAGGTAGGCACCCCCGAAGGCAAGAGAGTTTTGAGACGAGACACTCCCAAACCCTGTGAGGTAACCACCCCCGTTAGCAAGCGTTGACTGCGTCGCCAAGGTGGTGAGACCGGAGACTCTGGTGTAGCTGGGCAGGTTGTTGAGCGCCTGGCTGGTATTGCTCAAGTCCACCGTTACGTTGGTGGGCAGGGGCACGGCCACAATCCGCGGACTCGTGGCCTGCAGCGCCAGAATGCGGGTGCTGACAATGGCGGCCATTACGCAAGCACTCCAATGGTCACGCGCCCAGCCAGCCAGTCGCGCGACACGCGAACCACCAGACCTGTGACGCCACCAGACAGCCCAAAGCGGGAATGGGTGATCGTGAGGGCGTCGCCCAGCTCGGTTAGCAGCAGATGGGCTCGGTAGCGGGCCTCATACACCTGACGAGGGGTCTTCCACAGATCCCGGCGTCGGGCAGCCTCCGTGGTGGCGTCGCTTTCCACCACGAGAAGTGTGTCCTCCTGCTCCGGTTGAGAGCCCAGCTTGTAAACACTGGCCGTGGTAGCGTCCGTGCTCGCAACAGGAAGCAGGTCGACCCCAAGGGCCTCGGCACTGCTTGCAGGCAGGCCTGTTGCAAGTCCGCTGGTCTGCACACTCCAGTTGCGGCCGTACCCCAGCTTGGCAGTGGCCTTGACGGGGGGCCGCTCCACCACCTTCAGACTGTGCTCGTCGAAGTCCTGAGCCGTAACGGCTGTGGGCGTGCCTGACGCGGGCAGGGCGAGCTGCACAAGCCTCAGCTTGCCCAGAGTGGTGACGACGACCTGAGCACCCACGCTGGCTGCCAGCTCCTGGCACACCTGAAGCACGTTGGCCCTATCAGTCAGGCACAGACCCACCGGCTGCGGGCAGGCCGTGACGAAGGAGGCGAGCTGTGTGGAGTCAAGGTCCCCTCCGCTGAACCTCGTGGTGCTGGGGCCGTAGGTCTGAACGATGTACTGAACCAGGCGGCCGACGTCATTGCGGTATGTGCCGCTGGGCTTGGCCCCCTGCACATCCGCCGTAATCTGACCGACAGGCGCTGCAGTCAAGGTGAATGTGCCGGCCGCCAGGTTGGAGGTGTAAGTGGCGATCGGAGACCCGTTGTCCCTCACCTCGATCAAGCGCTCTGCGGCGCCGTTGTGATACTGATAGGTCAGGGTGCTCGGCACCGTGAGCAGGGGGCTCACGTTGTGGCACTCTCCGAAGGCCAGAGGCAGCAAGCGATCCTTGTTGTCAGTGGCGCCACCCAGCACGGCCTCGGTGACGGGGTTGTTCAGGCGCTGCAGCTTGTCCAGCAGACTCAGGTTCAGCACCTCGGCATCGCGCGTCAGCAGGTCTCCGACCACCCCGTCGAAGATCATTCGGAAGTCAGAACGCACCCAGCGCGGGTCACCCATGTAAACACGTACCTGCCGATTGGCCCAGACGTAGCCCAGCCAGGCGTCACGCACGCCTCCGGTGTTGTCGACCTCGATGTCGCCCCAGCTGATGTTAGGGGTACCGTCCAGGCTCAGAGTTTCGGAGAAGCTGACCCCCCCAGTAACGCAGGCGGCGTACGCGGTGCTGGCCGGCGTGTCGCTCGAGGATGTCACGTAGTTGAGGTTGCTCAGGTACAGAGTCGTCTCAGAACCGCCCACGCGCGCCACCACCTCCACCAAAGCACAGCGGATGCAGTCCGCGCTCTTCAACCAGGCGATAAAGGCCGCATCCGTCATGCGATTACCGCCCTTTGCTGCAGGCGCTGCGTATGAGCGACCTGGGAAGCGCTATCTTCAGTAGCCTTGGTGATCCTCTTGGTATTCTCGTGAGTGGCCTGCGCTCCCATCAGGTGGCCGGCATTGTTCTGCTCCCTAAGGGTGCGAACCTCCTCCCGCAGAGCCCTGATCTCCTCCACCAGCTCAGCGTTACCTCCATTGGCTGGGTTGTACCGAGCGGGGATGATGGCCTCGCCCTTGTGAATCTGCGCCAGCATGTCACGAGGAACGTAGTTGGTGCCTTGGGCGAAGGCCGGAAGACCGTGCGACACCGCCCATGCCAACGAGGACCCTGCAGCGAACCCCATGGCTGCGTCCAGCTCGGAGCTGGATACGCCGTTGGCCACAGCTGCGTCGTACAGCATGCGGGCGCCCGTATCATCCTGCGGCAGCGTAGCGGCGTAATCACGAATGATCTGAGCACGCTGCGCCGTGGTCGCGGCAGCCGCAGCGGCCGTACTGGCTGGGTTGGCGTTGAGCAGCGGGGCCAGAGCAGCCGCGATGCCCTCTGGAAGCCCACGAAGGATTTCCGGAACAGGGTCAGCCACCACCACGTCGACAAGCGTAGCCATGTACGCCGTGGCCGCCGCCTGCGCGTCCACCAGCGCCTGCTGCCGCAAGGCCAGAGTCTGCTGAGCCGCAAGTTGTGCGGCACCCAGAGCCTGCAGGTTAGCCTGCGCGCTGCTGACCTGCGCGTTGGCAATGGCGCTTTGCGCCCCCGCCTGCGCGTACAGGTCCTGCACCACCGTCTGCAGGGTCTGAAGCCGCGCGATCTGATCCGCACTCAGGGCGTTCGCCGAGCTGGAAGCGGCGTTGGTTGCGTCAAGTTGCGCCTGCAGCAGCGCTACCTGCGGCTCGTTCTGGTTGATCAGGCCCACACCGAGACTGTCCAGCGCGCTGGTCACGCTGGTGAACACGCTGGTGGTGTAGCTTGCGGGGTCGAACTCGCGCGCCAGGCGCAGATACGTGTCAGCCACCCCCTGCAGGTTTCCGAGAGCGGTCTGGTCCCCTCCCTGCGCCGCAGCCAGCGTGGTCTGGTACTGCGCCAGCGCCTCTGCAACCTTCTGTGCAGGTGTCAGGGTAGAGAGATCCCCAGTCTTCAGGCCCTGTACATAGTCACGCAGCCTGTGGCCGTAGTCAAGGAGGGCCTTTGCGTTGGACAGGGCGTTGTCCTGCGCGGTGCGCTCCACTGCAGCAGTCTGCGTGATGAGGCTGAACAACTCTTGAGCGGCACTCAGACGAGCGTCGATGTCACCATCACCGTTGACGGTAGCCCACAAGGCGGCTTCGCGGTTTCCTCCCGCTCCTCCCAGAGCGCCGCTGATCTGGTCCAGCAGCCCGCTTGCCGTACCCATGGTCGCAATCCAGCGCTGGGCGGCGCTCTGCAGGTTGCTGATTGCGGACTCCTGCGCGGAGTAAGCACTGGTAGCGTCATTGACGGCCTGCTGCGCGTCCTGAATGGCCTGCTGCGCGTCCTGAATGGCGTAGATGTGCTCCTGCAGACCTCGGTTGCTGGCGTCCAGCGAGGCAAGCTCCCGGGCCCTTATCCCCGCCGTGTTGCCTGTGAGGTTGAGCAGGGTGGACTCCAGGCCTGCGCGCTGCTGCATCACAGCTGCGGCGTTGCTGGCGGTGGCCGCCACGGTCTGGAAGCCGCTGCTGACCTGAGACAGCGCGTCGACCACGCTCAGAATGGCACGGGCAGCGTCGAGGTTGCCGGCCGCCATCATCTCAGAGAGACCCGCCAGAACCTGCGCCTTGGTGGCGCCCATGATGTCGGCCGCAGTGACGTTGATTCCGACAGAGCCCAACGTCGCCTGAATCTGTGCCACTTGGTAAGCGGTGTACTGCGTGTCGTTGAGCAGGGTACGGGCTGCGCTGCTGAACTGAGTCTGCACGTCAGCGAGGGTGGTGACCACCTTCTGCACGGCCGCAGCGGCGGAGGTACTTTCAACGGTAACGCCCTGGAAGCCTGCGCTCACCTCGGTGAGGGCGTCCACAACATTGAGGATGGCGCCAGCTGCCTCAACGTTGCCGGCTGCCATGGCCTGCTGATAGCCGGCCAACACCTGCTCACGCGTGAGGCTGGAAATCTGCTGCGCACTCAGCTCCATCCCAGCAGCACTCAGGGTGGCCTGAATCTGCTGGATGCGGTATGCGGTGTACTGCGCGGCGTTGAGTATGGTTTTTGCGTTGCTGTCGAACAGCTTCTGCACGTCGGCCAACGTCATGGCAGCCGTACCAAGCGTCTGCACAGCCTCTGCCGCTTTTTCGGTCACTGGGGTGAGCTCGGCCACCACGCCGGACAGGCCCAGCAGGGCGGCGTAGGTGGTCTGTCCGCTGGCAGTGGTCAGGTCCTGCGCCTCCACCAGCTTGCGGAAGTTCTCCCGCGTAGGCTCCGTGATCGCGCGGTAGAACTCTGCGGACGAGTCAGCGAAAGCTCCTCCTGCGGCAAGGTTCTGGAGGCTGGTGTTCAGCGTCTGCAGCTTGGCGTCGAATTTCTCCTTGTCAGAGTAGAAGGCGTCGTAGTAGGCTGTTAGGTTGGCGCTGAAGGTCTGCAGACCGCCCGAGGCGCTGATGATGTTGAGCACAGCGTCGCCACTGAGTCCAGCGAACACCTTGACGCTGGCGCCCAGCGATTGCAGGACGACCTGGGTGGCGTTGATCTCCGACACCACGCTGGCCAACTGGTCCAGGCCCGGCGCATCGCCCAGCTTGTCCATCATCTTGTCAGCCCAGTCCGGCAGCTCGATGCCGTCGAGGGCCGCGCGCACGTCCTGCGAGACAGCAGCCAGGAACTCGTTGTTGCCAGCAGTGCCATCGCTGAAAGTGCGGAAGGACTGCCCTCCGGCCTGCCAGTCAGTCAACACCTTGTCCATGTTGCGGATGAACAGGCTTCCCCAGGCCCCGTCCTTGGACGAGTCGTCTGCAAAGCTGGCGGCGGCCTGATAGCCAGCCGTCTTGCCGAAGGTGGTGGCAGTGGTGTCAAGAATCTGCACCACGCTCTTGACAATGTTAGTAGTGAACTCCTCGGTGCCGGCGCTGTAGTCGATGCCGGTAAAGCCGGAGTTGAAGATCGCCCCGCTGCTGGCCTGTTGCAAACCTCCCGCCGCGCTGTAGCTGGTTCCGGCGCCGGTGTGCGGGGTTCCACTGTGGTCGAGATTCTTGGCCAGCGCGTACACTGCACCAATCCCCAGTGCGATCGGACCCAAGGCACCTGCGATGGCCCCTAGACCATTGGCGATCCCCCCCGCGAACAGATCAAGTCCGCTGCTCAGCAGGCCTGTAACGCTCCCCTCCGCGCCCCAGGCCGTGAGCCCGGAGGCAAATCCGGACCCGAAAGATCCCATGCTTCCGGCCAGACCCACCAGGCTCCCTACGTTCCCCACCGACCCCGCGGCCTGGGCAGTTCCACTTACCCCCATGGCGGCGGAGAGTGCCCCCACTACCGGCTGCACGAGGGCCTGCACCACCACCTGGATGGGGCGCTTCAACTCGGCGATGATCAGCGCGCGCAAAGCCTTCGCACCAGACTTTCCGCCATCGAACAGTCCGACCATGACGACGCCGGTCAGCCCCTTCACGAGGTCGGCCTCCCAGTCCTTCCAGTACTTGTCGACCGCCAGCTTGCCCTTCTCAGCAGCGCGGTCGGGGATGACGGAAAGCAGCTTGGAGCGTTCCGCATTCAAAGCAGCGAGGGCCTCCTTCTGCCCAAGGTAGCTCGCTGTAAGTGACTCGGTCCAGTTCACGTCGTCGCCAACAGACGCAACAAAGGCGTCCATGCTGATTTTTGCCAGGCGAATCTGCTTGTCGTAGTCGTACACCCGGTCCGTCAGGTGCTCGGTCTCCTTGGCCGCCGCCGAGATGTACGCCGCAGCCTGAGGAGATGCGTAGCGCAGGGAGTCCTCCACCCCCGTCTGCGTCGCCGCCTTCTTGGACAACACATCCTCAGCCGCCCAGAACTCGCGCGTGTCCGTGGCCAGCTTCTTGATGGATCCACTCAACTCCACAGCCTGCTTGTTCAAGCGGGTCAAGGCGCTGTCCTGCACCTTGGCCTTCTCGTTGTCGTTCTTCTCGAAGAAGGTCTCAGCGGCCCTGCTGGCATTCACTAGGCTCTGTTGAAGGGCTTCAAACTCGCGCACCTGCCGCTCGGCAAAGCCCTTCTCATTCTTCGACTTCTGAACCCAGTCGTCGTAGTTCTTCAGCTGCTTCAGGACACCGTCCTGATAGGCGGCCTCATACGCGGCACGCTCCTTATCAAGCAGGGCCAGTTTTTGGGTTTCGAACCCCTCCGTGAGCTGAATCTCGCGAGCCATGAACTCGCCCTTTTCGATCAGGCCCGCGCTGAGGGCGTCCTTCAGTCGGGTCTGCGCGTTGGAGTTGTACTTGTCGAGCAGACTCAGCTGACTGGCATAGAACTTCTCCACCTGAGCCAGCTCGTTATCCCGCACCCCCTTCAAGGCGGCGGCGTGCTTGGAGGCCGCGTCCGGGTCATACGCGCCGGGCCCTGTAGGCTTGTTGGAGTTCTTCTTGGCCAGCTGCTCCTGCAGATTGGCCAGCTCGGCAGCGCCCCTACGGACTCCTGCCATCCCCGCCACCAGAGCCCCCATCTGACGCTCTTGCCTCTTCCACGTCTCATTGACGTGGGCAGAAGAAGCGGCTATCTGCTCGTTTGCCTGCCGCACAGCCGCGGCTCCCTGCGCTGTGTTCTCATACTCCGTTCCCTGAATCTTCGACAGGGTACGTTGCGCATTAAGCAGCACATGCTGGTGCCTCGTCCTCTCCACCTCCATCTGCTCGCTATGCAGGATGCGAGTACGCTCAATGGCGTTCTCCTGCTCCACCTTCAAAACGGAGTCGGTGCCCAGCAGCTGCGCCTTAGTGGCTGCAATGGCCTTGTCCAAGCGTTCCTGCTCAGCCTTGATACCCTCCATGGTGGCGGCGTACTGCGTACCCGCGGCCTCTGCCGCTCGCTGAGATTCAGTTTTCGCCGTACGACCAAACAGGATATACGCGGCTGTAGCCACACCAAGTACCGCCCCTACGGGGCCAAGGGCAGCCAGAAGCAGGGAGAGAGCAGGTGCGGCTACACCCGCCGCTGCGGCCGCTGCGCCAATGGCCGCAGACAGCGAGCTAAACATCGCGAAGCCGGCCGTAGCTGCCACACCCCCAACTACCCCAATCCCGATGGCGGCCAGCACATCCTTGTGGTCGAGCAGGAACCTGACCAGCGTAGCAAGACTGCCCACTAGCCCTGCTACCCCTTCTTTGAACTCCTTGGAATTGAAAGCATCCCGCAGCGCTCCCGCCGTCCTCTGAACTTCAGTATTGACACTGAGAAACGCCTCAACCAGCGTCGTCTGCAGCGCAGACCCAACGGACTTCAGCTGGTTGGAGGTAGTGAGGCTCATGTTCACCGCAGCAACAGCGACGAAGCCCGCTGAATCCTCCATCGCCTTACGGATCTGCTCAAACACCGTGACCACATCCTTGCCAGAACCTTTGGCGGCCGTCACAAACGCCACCAGGTCCGCGGAAAGAGCCTTCAGCCCGCGCTCATTGCCCAACTTCTGTAGCACCCGCAGCTGGGACTCAAAATCCAGCCCTTTCAGGGAAGCCGACAGGTCCCTGAGAATTTCGGCCAACGGCTTCATGGCCTTGGCGGCGTTATCGAACACTTCGACCTTCAGGACGTTCTTCAGAATGTCTCGGGCTCCCTTGGACATGCCAAGCAGCTCCGTGTACATATTCCGCATCGCTGTACCAGCCGCTGTGCCCTGGATTCCAACCTGACTGAGCAGAGCAAGCGTGGTGGATGCGTCCTTGAGTGACACGCCAAACTGTTGGGCTACCGTCGACGCCTGCCTGAACGCCTCCGTCATGGACCCGATGGAGCTCATGGAGACCGCAGCGGCCTTGGCTATCACATCCGTAACGGAGCTGACACCCTCCGCCGTGTACCCAAACGCCTTAGAAATGGCGAGCGCACTTTCAGTAGCCTTCTCGACACTCATCTCTCCGACGAGGGCGAAGTCAAGCATCGGCTTGAGCGCCGACAGGGACTCCTGGGCATCCAAACCGGCCAGGGCCATAGTCTTCAGAGCCAGCGCCACCTCGTTGGGTCCGTACGGTCCAACACGAGACAGGTTCAGCGCAGCCTCCCCAAGCTGTCTCACCTCCTCTGACGCTTGACCACCTACGTGCTCGATGATCGCCAGCGTGTTCTCAAACTGTGACCCCAGTTTGATGGCCTGGACAAAAGCGTTTGATAGGGCTGCCCCAGCCAGCAGTGGACCAAGCTGACCCCACGTCAGCCACATCATGTTCATGCCCGAGGCAAGGCCCCTCGCCGCAGAGTGCCCTGACCGGAACGCATCGTTCAGGTCCGTCTGGGACTTGGTCAGGTCCTTCGTCGCTTTGTCAAGCGTTAGGGCTCGTTTGCTCACCGCATCCGAGGACGCAGCCGCCTTGGCAGCGCCCTCGTTGATCACTCGACCGAGGGAGTCGTAGTGGACTTTGATCTCTCGCTGCGCCTGCGCCGTGGCGGCTCGCACCACCCCTGTGTCAAGCATCAGAGCCCGCTTGTTGGCGGCATCGGCTGACGCAGCCATCTGAGCCGCGCCCTCGTTGATCACTCGACCGAGGGAGTCGTAGTGGACTTTGATCTCCCTCTGGGCCTGCGCAGTGGCCGCCCGCACCGTTCCCGTGTCAAGCATCAGCATGCGGCGGTTGGCCGCCTCTGCGGAGGCCGATACGCGGGCGGCCTCGGTGTTGATCACTCGACCAAGCGCGTCGTAATGAACCGCTACCTCTGCCTTGCTCTGCGCAGTTGCCGCGCGCACCTCCCCAGTGTCAAGGAGTAGCGCACGCCGGTTGGCAAGATTGGCCGCCGCAGCCGCGCCCGCTGCCGCCTGCGGAATGAAGTTGCCCAGCGCGTCATAGTGCCCCGCGATCGCGGCTTTAGCCTGCGTTGTCGCCGTAGACACCTCCGCCGGACTCAGCAGCAGCATGCGGCGGTTGGCTACGTCAGCCGCAGTGGTGGCCTTTACCGAGGCAGTGGAGATGAAATTGCCCAGGGCGTCGTAGTGGCCGGCGATCTCCGCCTGCGCGGCCTTCGTCACCTTGGCCACCTCAGCCACGGCCTGTTGGGCCTGATCCCTGAGTCGGGCCTTGGCATCCGGTCCGATGTTCACGCCCCAGGCCCTGAAGTCCGTCAGGTCCTTGATGCTGAACTTGACACCCTTCTTGATCGCGTCCTCGTACGAGGCCTGTAGCCACTGGACCTGCGCGCGCACCACGCTGGTCACCTTGCCAGTGCTCTCCTGCACCCCGGCGGCCACGCTATCGCCCAAAGCCTTGCCAGCCGCCTTGCCGCTGGTGGAGATCTGGCTCTGCAACTCCTTCACGCTCGTGTCGATGGTCTTGAGCTGCTGCCGCACCACCTGCATGGAGGAGGTGGCGGCCGTGGCAAGTTGCGCCATGGCCTGCTGGAGGTCGGTACCCTTCCCAAGGTCCGACATCAGCCTGTCGATCGCCAGCGCCTCCGTGCGAACGCGCTCAAACGCCTTCAGAATAGGCGTATTGTCAAGGTCCGCTTCGAATACGAGCTTGTCGGTCATGAGGCTCTTTGGTTTGCGTTTTCAGCCGTGTACGCCCTAAAGGTGGCGTCCATCTTCTGGATCAGCCTCAGATACTTGACCCTAGCCTCCACAGAAGCAATCCCCACCAGTTGCAGGTAGGCAAGTACATCGCTGATGGGGATTGCTTCGTTACCTGCTGCCCCCGCCTGGCGGGAGGCGTTCAGCGCAGAAAACGCTTCGTAATAAGGGACGTCAGCCTGTTTTATCTGCGGGCGACTCAGCATCGGCCGGGCAACAATCCCCGTGCGCTTTGCCCGCGCCTCGAAGGCCCTGATAGAAGCCCCCCACCGGAGGCTCCAATCAAGGAACGCCGTCAGGCGTTTCCCGCTTCGTCCTCTTCCTTGAGGCGGAAAGACTCGGCCTTATCGGCGATGTCACCGATACGCTTGCGGAAGTCCTTGACCTCGAGGAGGGTCACGGCGTTGGCCTTGGAATACTCCATGGCCTTGCCCTTGTACTCGAGCCCCTTCCAGCCCAGGAGGATGGTCTCTGCCATCGTCTCGACGATCAGACTGGTAACCAGCTTCTCGTTCTCCTCCGAGTTGTCTTCGGAGTCGATCTGGTTGTCCTTCATGCGCTGACGCAGCGCCTTGATGTAGTTGGCGTTGCCCGTGCGGGCCACCAACACCTTGGCGGTCTTCGACAGAGGGAACCAACGGCCCTCGGCTTCAGCAACTTCGTCCGTGGCGAATGTGGAAAAAATGTCCATGATTTATTTTTCTTCTTTTGCAGGGGTGGAAATGGGCCCAGGTGGGCCCGCCTATCAAGACGGCCGGAGCCGCCAAGATTCGGTTACGCCGCTACCCCACGGGTGATGCGGATGCCCCGGTTGGAGGCGGCGTTGTAGTAGGCCTCGAAAGGCAGGCTCAGCATCACGTCGTCGCGACCCTGCGTGGTCAGACCGCCGTCAGTGAACCGGATCTTGTCGAAGTCGAACAGGTAACCGTTGCCAGCTGCGTCGGCCATGCCCACGGACAGGCTGGTGTTGGTGCCGTTCAACCACTTGTTGTAGTAGGAGGCATCCTCAACGTAGACGTCAAGGGTGCCGCTGATGGCCAACTCTCCGAGCGCCACGCCGGCATTGCCGAAGACGCCAAGGGCCTTCTGCCCGCGTGGGTTGTTGTTGACCGAGAGCTTCATGCTCTTGATGAACGAGGTGGCGCCGAGGATGCTCGAACCGTTCTCGAAAATGGCGCCCAGATCGGACACACCGTTCATGACCTCAAGGGACTGGGAGGCCACCGGGGAGCCCGGAAGGGTGGTGGAGCCCGTCATCCCGTTGTGGCCCTGGCCGATGAAACCGAAGGAACCTTTCACCATCGCGCCCACATCAAGGCTCAGGTCCATGTTGCCCACCTGCATGCCGGTAAAGGGCAGGAACTGGCCAATGTCCGTGAGGGCGTACTCCATCGTGAAGCTGCCGAAGGTGGAGCCGTTCACGATGGACGACTGGGAAACCGCGTAGCCGGCAACTGCGGTGATGCCAAGGCCTGCGCCGGTCACGGGGGTGCTGGCGTCCAGAACGATCGTGGTGGTGGTCGTGGAAGCCACCTTGAACCAAGCGTCCGCAAAGTAGGCCTTCTGAGCCGAGGTGGCGCCGACCGGAGGAACAATCTTGATCCACGAGCCAGCCGAGAGGTTGGAGAACGCGGAAGTCGTGGTGGGCGCCACGGCGGCCGTAAGCAGCAGCGCAGCCGTGGTCAGCGAGAAGGTGGTGCCAAGGCCCGAGGTGCCGTAGTGGGTGAAGGCGGACTGTCCCAGCAACCCACACAGGAAGGGGTCGTACTCCTTGCCAGACAGCTCGAAGTTGAAGCCGCCGTCGATGTCCATATCGACGCTGGTAGAGCCAGTGGCCAGGCGATCCTGGCGGATTTCTTCGGACTTCAGCGTCTTGACCTTGGCCTTCATGGTGGGGCCGGTCTGACGAAGGTTCACACCGTTGCCGGAGCCAGGGGTAACGCCCCGGGTGACTTCAGCGATGTAGCGGAGCTGTCCGAAGGCGTTGCTTGAGTATGTCATGGGGTTCCCCGATAAAAATAGACGTAAGGGTCAACGATGCGAGCCATACTGGGGAGAAAATTTCAAGAAGTAAATCCCCTACCCCAGAGTGAACGGAATTAGTACGCCTGTCTTGTGCCAGCCTCGTAGATTGGTCGGCACCGTACGTTTGCGCGCGCCCATCACAGCAGACCCAAACCGGCGGGCTTGAAGAAGAGCGGACACGGAGTCGATCACCTGCCCGGGGCTTTTCGTCCCCTCTCCCACCTTGTAAAAGCAGGAGAGAGACACGGCACCAAAGTCCCTCGTGCGTGGAGTCGAACCCAGCGCAGCCACAGACCCGTCGTACCAACGGATCTCCACGTCAAGCCATATCGGCCCTATCTTGTCCTCGTCAGGCACCGGACCGTTCTCATAGACCACGGGCAGGGTCGGGAAGCTGGCGGCGGCCCAGTTCCGGATTTCAGCGAAGACTGCGGCGCGAAACTCTTCTGAGGTCATATGAATCTGTCCAGATTGGTAGAGCCGCCCATCTTGAAGTCCGTCCACTTGAACTTGATCAGGGTCTCGGCGACGGTCTCATAAGGCTTGTTGACATCGCGCAGCTTCTGCGCCCAGTACCCAGGGTCCTGCAGGGAGGCAAGGTAGTGCTCATCTTCCCCCTCGTCCCCGTCACCGACCACGTTGTTGGAGAAAAACACCCGGGTGTGAGACTGAATGCGGGAGGTCCCTCCCTTGGACCCCGGCTGCACGAGGTACCTGTTCTGATCACGCGCGTACTCAATCCAGTGGGGGTCCCCCTTCTTCCGGTGGCCCCAACGGACGTACGCCCCTCCGCTCTTGGTTCCAATGACCTCGTGCGGATCCCCAGCATCCATGTCCACGGACATATCCGGAGCGTCCAGCCCGATCTTCCAGTTGGCCACCGCTCGGCCAGTGCCCTGAGGAGTCTGGAGAAGCAGCTCGTTGAACAGGGCCCACACACCCGCTCGGAACTGACTCAGGGAGCGCGCCTGCGCCTTGTCCACCCAGGCGTCCAAGGTACTTTCAATGAGGCGGGTCTTGCGGCCCATCAAGGCCTCCCGTGAATCACCTTCGCTCCTACGAGCGTCTCCACAGACACCACGTGCCACGTCGTGCCGGCCAGCGTGACAGTGTCCTTGGTCGCGACGGGAGTTCCCGCAGGAAGCACGATCGAGCAGTCGCCTTCCACGTACCTCGCGTCCGCCTCGCTGGCGTACAGGAACAGGCTCTGCCACCGCACGCGGAGCGCGCGCACCGTTGTCGGCACGGAAGAGGCAAACTCCCCAAGAACGGGGTCATAGACTCTTGTGTTCAGCGTGGCGTCCGCTGGCGCGTACTCCAGCTTCACACAGGTCGCGACGAGGAAGCCTGATGCCTGTTGGTGCACTGACAGGGCGAGGTAGGAGCTGACGCCCCACCAAATGACGTCGTACTCACGAACGTCCGCAGAACTCGCGAAATACAGGGAGTACTGCTGCACGGATCGGGAGGATACCTCGACCTCTTTGCCGTCCTTCACCCACTCCGCCGACCCCCACAGGCTGGAGGCCACCGATGCCGTGAGAAAGCCGGACAGACGACTCACCGAGTGCTTCACCGGAGCAGCCTGCAGCACGTACTTGTCGCGGTGCTCCTCCTCGAGTCCATCCTTCTCCAGATTGCCAAGCAGCCACACCTGCCCCCGGATCCGTACCGCACCGCCAGCAGGCCTGCTGGTACCAGGCGCCACGGACAAGATGCGCCTGTACGCGCCCCCGGCGTCTCTCCGGGAGTCGTCGTACAGGTCGGTCTGACCCTTGAACAGCACAGCGTTCGTGTCAGGGTCCCGTACTTCGGTGCGGTCAAAGTACGAGGAAGCGTCAGCCAGGCTCAGCATCAGGCCCCCGTTATTGGATCGTACGTCCTCGTTGACGCCTTGAAGAGAGTGGCAGGGGTGAGGCTTGCCGCGGCTGTCGCTGTGCTTCCCTCGTAAACCTCCAACGCCTGACGCAATCCTTCTCGAGCAACCTGGTAATACGAGTCCACCCCGTCAAGGGTGGCTTTGAACGGTTCCCCCGCGAAGCGGGACACGGTGGCTTTTCCGTCGCCTACATCCTTCGGAGCGAATACGGGAAGAGAAACCCCCACCTGCCGGGCCACGGCGTACACAGCGAACAGGTGCACGGAGTCGTACAGCGCCGACTCGTTCTCTGTTCGCGAGGTCAGGCTCTTGGCGACGATCGAGGAAAAAGCCGCAGTCAGTGACGTGGAAATCTTGTTGAGTTCCCTAACCAAGCCCATCTCGTAAACGGGCAAGGTCAGCACCGAGTCCCTCAGTTCGAGGTCGTTAACGCCCAGGGCAGAGCGAACCTCGTCGAACTCACAGTAGGTGGTCAAAGACATGCGGAAGGCCCCTGCGATCAGTCTTCAGCGATGACGAGTTTCCCGGCGTCAAGTTGTGCTTGAACGAAGCCGTCGAGATCGACCTTTTTGGGGTCTGTGGTGAACACCGTGTTGGTGAACAGGTGCACCATTTGCCCGACCGGTGTGCGGACAAAAACCTTCTTGGCCTCCGCCACCTTGGCCTCTGGGGCTTTGGCCGGCGACTTGCCTTTTTCAATCTGAGTCATCCCAGTCTCCTGTAGAAAAGGGGCGGGCCGCCTCAGCGCGCTCGCCCCCTTGGTTGGTTGGACCCGCTTACACGGTCAGGGTCAGAACCTCGAACGCTTCATCCATGAAGCGGTAGACGATCTCGCCGCTGTCGACGCGCAGCATCGTGGAGCGCTTCATGGCGAAGGCTTCGATGGCGCTGTACTGAGCGGTCAGGCTGTTGACCCGGTGCACGCCGTAGCGGCCGTCCACACCCATGATCGTGTTCGCCGGCCAGTTCGGGTCGTCGGTCAGCACAAACTTGATCTGCGCCGGCCAGTTCGGGTTGACCACGGACAGACCGATGTCGATGCTGGGGTTGTCCTTCGGACCCTGGGTGGTCTTCTCGGCCGCCAGCATGTTGCGCAGGGCAAGCAGCGTGGTCAGATCGGACACGACGTGGGTGATGACGCGGTAGTTGGACCGCTGGGTCAGCCACTTGAGCCAGGCCTTGAAGGTGATGTTGCCGGCGGCGACGATCGAGATGTCGAAGCTGGCAGCCGTCTGCACCTTGCCCGAGAACGTCGACAGGGCGGCCATGCTGTAGTCGGCATCGCCGTTCAGCAGGGACAGGATGTAGCCCTGAGCGCGCTCATTGGCTTCCACGGCAGCCTGACGGGCCACCGCCAGACCAACCAGGTCAAGCGTGGTGGACTTCTGGGCCTGCTCGGAGATTTCCAGGCCGATGCCCCACGTCGGGATCCGCATGGAGCGGTCGCTCGCCGTGATGCTCAGCATGGAGTTCGGCAGGGCCAGCTGCGCCACCGGGCCGCTGCGAGCAGCTTCCGGACGCGAGAAGTTCAGCACCGGACGCTCCCAGCGGTCACCCTGGATGGAGTCCTCGAGACCCACCAGCGCCGTCAAGGCATTCGGGTTGGACGTGTAGTCGCGCGTCAGCTTGTCCTCGATCACGTCCATGATGACGGCGGGGAACAGGATACGCGAGGCCGGCACGCCTTCCTTGGTGATTGCCGCAGCGTTCTTCGGCGACAGGACATCGCCCACGGTGGAGGCACGCAGTCCGTGCTCCTTGTCACCCTTGATGAACACACCGATCTGTTCCAGCACCTGCTCATAGGCAGAGCCGTACTTCTCGGCGTTGGTCGGGTAGGTGTTGGCCATGTGCTGGCGCAGGGATTGGCCCTTTTCCGCAGCCTCGGCATACATGCCGACGCTCAGGTCGAGGGCCTTCTTGTCGCCCTTGGCGTCAACGTAGATCAGGTCGCTCATTTCTTTTCTCCTATTGGCGGGTTGGGGTTACACGCGCTCGATGAGAGCGAGCTGACCGACAGCGCCGGTGCCGTACAGGGCAACCACGCGCCACAACTGGACAAGGCCCGTGGCAGCTGCCGTGGCCTTGCAGACCTTGGGGTAGGCGCCAGACAGCGCCGTGCCGCGGGCAACCGGCGTGCCGGCAACCACGTAGTCACCGATTGCGATGGTGCCGGTGCCTGCAGTGGCCTGCAAACCGTCCAGCGTGACCTTCACGCGGCCGTTCTTGCGAACGCCGCCAAGCGTGTAGCCGTCCTGGGTCGGGCCGCCGTTGATGGAATCCAGCACGCCCTCGATCTCGTCGCCGACTGCGCACAGGCCGTACCGGCTGTCGCCCGCCAGCTTCACGAACTTGCCGACATCGGCGTCAGCGAGCTGGTTGTTCGATCCCGTGCCGTCCGCAACGCGGGCCGTCACGATCTGGGCCAGTTGGTCCAGGGTTTCATTGAACTGAAATTTCGCCATGATGCCTCCTTAGTTGCTCGGGCGAGTTGCGCGGATTCGGGCCTGCCGCACAGAGTCGTAACCCTGCACGTCGCCCACCTTCTCAGCGGGCTCGCCCTGCGACACTGCCGCAACGCCCCCAGCTTTGAACTTGGATTGGAACTGCTCAGCCAGGCTGGATTGCTCCGCCAGAAGGGCCTCGTCGTTCAGTGCCTCAACGCCAGCGGCGGTGCCGCCCATTGCGACGCGGAGATTCGCCACCGACTGCCGCACCACCGGGCGCATCTTCTCGATGCTGGCCTGGACGGGAGCCAGAGCGGCCTCGGCATCACGCAGCTTCACCTGAAAGTCGAGCAGCTGACCCCGCGCCTGGCCCAGCTGGGCCTGAAGCAGATCCACCTGCGCCTTCAGAGCAACGGAGCTGCCAGCTTCCGCAGCATCAGCCTCGGCTTTCGCCTTGGCCTCCGCTTCGGCTTGCTCGGCCTGCTCGGCAGCAGCCTTGTCCGCCGCTGCCTTATCGGCAGCAGCCTTCGACTCTTCGTCGGTTCCAGACCCGCTGCCAGAGGCGAGCGCGGCAATCTGTTGTTCAGTGAGTGCAGACTTCACGAAAGTCCCTTTCGAAAAACTGGACCCATACTTGGGTGAAGAATTGGCCGCGTCAATCCCCCCTTGAATTTTCGATAGCAGCGCGTCAAAACTGGTGATGGAATCCGCCAGCCCAACGTCCACGGCAGCCTGTCCCACGAACACCCGACCCTGCCCCATCTTCTGGTCCGCCGCCTCGTAGGAAACTCCACGCGCGTCCGCCACATGCTGCAGGAACATCGTGTACATCTGGTCAAGTTGCCCTTGAATCTCCGCGCGCGCGGCGTCGCTCAGGGGCTCGTACGAATTGCCCATGGCCTTGTACTTGCCGGCCCGAAGAACAGTGACGTTCACGCCCATCTCGCTGAACATCTTGCTCAAGTCCTGATGCACCGTGAGCACGCCCAGCGAGCCCGCCTCCGTCACTTTGCCGATGTCCACCGAGCGCGCGCTCGACCCAAGCCAGTAGGCCGCTGAGGCGATCATCCCGTCCGAGAAGGTGTACACGGGCTTCACCTTGGAGTCGATCATCGCCACCAGGTCCGCCGTATCCGTCACACCCGACACCGCGCCGCCGCCGGACTTGATGTCCAGCACAATCGCCTTGACGTCTTCCTGCTTCGCAGCGTGCACCAGCGCCGCGCGAATCTCCGGGTACCCCGTCGCGCCGATGTACTCGTTGCGCCAGGAGTCGGTATTGTTCAAGTACCCAGACACCGAGATGACGCCCACGTCGCCCTGCTTGCTGAACAAGCGCGGGGGACGGTCTTTCTCGTCCTCGTCGTCATCGTTGATGCCAGCCGACTTCGTCGGCTCCGTGACGCCGGCCTCCACCATCTGCTTGATCGAGGACAGGTACGCGTGCAGCGAGTCTTCCGACCCACTCCAGAACTTGAAATTCAGAAGATCCATTACTTCACCCTCTGGACCGGAGGCCCTTTTGTTTGCGTTGGGGTTTGTGGGCGCTGATCTTGTGGACCCCCGTTGGTGGCGCCCGTGTTGCTGTACGGGTTGGTCTGCTCCGCGTTCGGGTCTGTCGCCCCTGCCTTGAAGAACGTCCCGCTCAACTTGGGCGCCCCGGGCGGAGGCAGCCGGCCGACCAGCTCGAGGGCTGCCTGCTCGTCCGAAATCAGCCCGATCGACAGCTGCTCAAGTACGCGCGACTGGCGCATGGACCGAAACGCCTCGAGCTCCGACTCAGGGCGGAGGTCCACCCGATCGAACTCGAACTGCACGTACACGTCCTTGCCAAACAGGCGCACCCCGAGGGTCAGCGCGCGCGAGAGGATCGAATTGACCTTGTTCTGGATGCCTTCGCAATAGCGCATAAACAGCAGGCTCTCCGTGGAGGCCACGTTCTGCGAGCCCGAGCCATGGCCAAGCACGGAAGGCGGGGCCTTCGTACCCGTCGCCATCTTGGCGTCGGTCATGCTCTGGATGGTCTCGTACTCCTTGTTCAGGGTGACGTTCCCGTTGTTCAGGTAGTCGAAACCAACGGCATCGAAGTGCACCAGCGCGTCGTCTGGCTCCAGGCCATTGACTGTGCTCTCGACCTGCGAGATGTAATTTTCCTGGTAAGCCTTCAGCCCCATGTCATCCCCCAGCAGAGCCGGAGGGATCGTCTTGCGGAACTTGTCGTAGTCGATCGAAACATCCAGGCGGGGGTGCAGCGCGCGCTTGATGACCCGGCGCACGTCGTTGGTGAACTCGGTGTCCGCCAGCACCGCCTGCAGCGCGGCCTCCATGGGGGAGTCCGAGTACGCCGTCAGCAGATCCTGATCCATCGACTCATAGAAAAACGTCGGTATGTCCAGCTTGATCTCGCCAGCCGCCGACTTCTGCACCGGGTACACACTGCCGGAACCGTCGTCGTGGAAGGTCAACTGCGTAGTCGAAATAGGAACAAGGCGACTAGGCAGCCGCGTCTTGTCCAGCACAAGCTCCAGCGAGCACGCCCCGTAGGTGCGAAGCTCAAGCGTCAGGGACTCCGCCACCGAGTGAATGGAGGACGTTCCGGAGAACCCCGCGGCATAGTCAGTCAGGAAGTTGAATCTCGCCATCAGCTGCTGGACAAGGTTCGTAGCCTCGGGGTCGATCGTCCCGTCCTGCTTGTACGCGATCGCCTTGAAGCCGCGCGTAACCACCAGGCGCTGATACGCCCAGTTGCTGGCGGACAGGTCCGGGCTGACCTTCGACAGGTCGCGGATCGTGGCCTTCGTCGTTGTCCCGTTTCGCAGAGACAGCAGGTCGATATTCGCTGTGCGCCTGTCTGTTTCCGACAGGCGCTGGTCACCCTTGGTGGTGGCAGTGCGCTTGCTCGCTGATGGGACGGATTGCGGCTTGTTGGGAACCTTCGGCTCAACGATGGGCGGCAGCGCGGAGGCCGCGGATTTTTCCACGAGCCCTGAAAAGAACTGTTTGATTTTGCCCAGCATCGCCCCATACTGGGAGGCCTTCCGGCCGAAAGTAAATCCCCTACCCCTTCTGCTTCAACCGGAAAGTGCTGACCAGCGGGGCGCCAGAGCCCAGGGCGCCGGAGGCAAGCCCCCTCATCTGGCAGGCCGTGGACAGGTACGCGGCCACCGTGTGGTGGTAGTGGTCGTGGCCTTTGGAGCTCTTCTGCCACAGCGAGGTGAACTCGCCGTTGCGCAGCGTGGCGGAGGCGCGCTTCATGTCCTGCAGGTGGGTCTTGAACAGCTCCCAATCTGCGGTCTTGCGGACCCAGACCTTCTCCGACCGGACATCCGCCAGAAATTTGTCAAACACCGCGTTCCTGTTGATCTGCACCTGGCGGACCTGGGAAAGCGCGTTGTCGGGGTCCGCCTCCTTCTGCTTCACCTCGAACAGCTCCAACCCCTGACGCGTCACGTAGACGGCCCCGTACAGGTTGGGGTCCTCTTCGGACAGCGACATGATCAAGTCCATGTACGGCTGGGAGTCGCTAACCGTGATCGACACCCGGTACTCCGCCTTCAGCTGAAAGTACCGCTCCCGGAACCGAGCCAATGGCACCCTTTCGTAGTGGACGATGCCCAGCCGGCCTTCGCTATCCAGCGACCCGATTGCGAAGTGGCAGGTGAGGCCTAGGTCAATCCCCATGCAGTGGGTGTGGAACGGCGTGCGTACGCTATCGACCCCGATTCGGTTCAGATCGTCGTCGGTCAGGCCGGAATCCGCGTCCGCGGACGGCGTGCCAAGGGCAAACTGCCGGAATTTCGCCTTGGATGCGTACTTCGTCGAGGAGACGATCAGGTCCCGCAGAGAGATGACAGAGGGGGCGTCGAAGGGAGACACCTGATACCCCGCCGCGATGTGTGGCTCCGAGGGGTTCTCGCACACCAACACCCGGTTAGGAGGGGACAAGTCCGCCGGCTTCCAGCAGGACGGGCACAGGAACTGCGCCTCGTTGTACCGAACAAGGTGTAGGTTGTCCTTCGTGATCTCGTCCAGGTGCCTGTCCCACCCTGGTACCTTCACGTTGTTGTAGTAGTCCGGGAAGAACGTGTGCCCGCAGCTCCCGCACTTGCACATATTGAAGTGGCGCCGGCTGGCCTGGAACGCCTCGTCGATCGGGTCTCCAGGAAACGTCGGCGTGCTGAGGGCAAGTCTCCACTTGTACTCGGAATGGATGATACGGCTGCTGTAATCCCCGATGACGTCCTGATCGGAGAAGCTCAACTCGTCGTGGATGAGCATGTCAAGGGTGGTGGAGATGGCAGCGTTCCCCACTGCGGCGCCCTTGAAGTAAATCTCCTTGCCGATGCCGAAAGTCTTCACCTCGGAGTTGTCCAGGTCGTCGTTGGAGATGGACGCCTTCAGCACCGGGCTGTTCTGGATGATCGGGTTGAAACGAGTCTTCGAGTACGACGCCGCGAATGACGCGGACGGGAACGTGTACCCGATGCGGAACGCCCCGGGCATCACCATGACAAGCCCGAGGGCCATCCGCATGGCCATCTCGGAGATACCCGTCTGGGCGGACTTGCGCACCACCAGTTCCTCCGACTCGTCAAGGAGGATGCTGTGTTGGTACTCGTGGCCTTTGAAGGAAAACGGCTTTCCGTTGATGAAGGTGTTCTTCTCGATCCACTTCGGCAGGTCCTTTCGGCCCAGCTTCCCTACCGTGGCCGCCTTCACCCGGTCAAGGTGGGCTCGCAGGATGTCAGCCATGCGTCTCTACTCCATCGGAGAGCGGGTGCATCACAGGATCCCTCCGATCGCGTCGGAGTACCTGCGGAACATTTCCTCCCGCGCCTCCTCGGTGGGCAGACTGTTGATCATGTCGATCACCACAGCCTCGACCCTCTTGAAACGCTCGCTGTTGAGTACGTCGGACTGCAACTTCACCAGCGTTGTCAGGGCGTTGGACAGGCTGTTCGCAACTTGGGCCTGCTGGTTGGCCGGCGCCTCGTCGTCCGTGAGCACCCGGTTCTGCAGGCTCTGCAGGGCAAGCACCTGCAGCACCAGCTCGCGGTTGAGGTCGAGGTCCTTCAGGTTCTTGACAGGGAGCAGCTGCTCCACCCGGTTGCGCAGCTCCAGCAGCTGGTCAAGCGGCATGGAGCCCACGTCCACCTGCAGGACGTGGGTAGGCTTGCTGAACGGTGTGTCTTTCACCCCCGGCAGGGGCGGCGGTTCGGGGTAATTTTCCACAGGGGTTCGGGGCCTTGAGGCCCTCTTGTTGTGGCCGGCATACTGGAGGCCGGAGGGGGCGAGGTCAATCCCGGGTAGGATTTCACATTGTGAAATGTCGGACCCTACATTTCACAATGTGAAATCTAGGGTCCTCTTGGCGTACTCGACGGCGCTCCACTCGTCGTCCTGCTCTATCTGCCACATCTGGGGCCACCACCAGTACCCCTTCTCCTTGTTCTCGGCCACTGTAATCACCTGCAGGTTGTCGTGAGTGTGAAACCCAGCCACACGGCCGGCGACCCCTTGAAGAGGCACGATATGGTCAACGAAGTAAGGCCCCCAGCCAAGTTCGTTGAGCACCGCGCAGACCCTGTACATGGCCACGACCTTGTCGATGTCGCTCCATGGGCGCCAGGCGCGCGCCAGGGCTACGTTACGGGCGGACTTGGCCCGGGTAGACCCCTCGCGGGGTGCTGGGGGTTTGGCAAGCTGCCGCCAGGCGCGCTCCAGCTTGTCGGCCGGACTCATCGAGCGGTAATTGGTGCGCTGCCACGCGTTTCTGCGGTGGTTTGGTGTTTTCCCGCTCAAATGAGCAACTTTTTGCTCATTTTTGGCCGGATTGGGGCTATTTCGGGCGCTTTTCTGCCCTTTTTCGTCCTTTTTGGACGAGTTTGGGCCCTGAATCGGGGGCGTCGAGGGGGGTTTCGGCGTCTTGATTCGGCAAATACTGGGCCGGCGCCGGGGTTTTTGGAATCCCCGGGTGTCTGGCGGAGCGCGTGCGGCGGGAGGTCAAGGTCGGGGAGGGGCTGCGGGTGCGGCGGGAGGTCAAGGCGTGTGGGCGGGGCTGCGGGTGCGGCGGGAGGTCAAGGTCGGGGAGGGGAGGCCAGCGCCGCTGCCAGCGCCTGGATCGTCCTGTCGTTCGCCGCCGCGGCCTCCTGCTCGGCGCGCGCGGCCTCGGCGCGCTTCACTTTCCGGGCGAGGTAGATGTAGTTGACCCCCCTGTGGGCGTACTTGGAGGCCACAGACCTGACGGATTTACGGGTCGCTAGAGCCTCGGCGAGGGCTTCGTCGTAGGCCTTGACCTTGTCGGGGTCCTTGTGGGCGTGAATGCTGTTGCTGCCGGCGTTGCCACGGGTGTGCTTCAGCTTCTCCGCCCATCCAGAGGACCGCAGCCAACTGAGGAAGGTGTTGGTTGATTGGCCTGTCTCGGCGTGGGCCCGATCTGCGGCCTGCTTCCTGGTCAGCTCCCCTGTGGAGATCATCTCCGCGAGGGCTTCGTACTCTGGTCTGGGGGTTTTCATGGGCCGAGTCTACACCTAATTTGTTAGGTTGCAAAAGTTTCAAAAAATTTTTTCGGGTTCGGAGGTGACAGGGTGCCAGGGGCGGGTCCGTCCGCCATGAAAAGTGTAGCCGTCAACTGTTACAAATAATTACATTCTTAAGGTCACCAGGCGCGTTTATTAGGTTACATTAGAGGCATGGTCTATTTAACTAACCCCTCGCTGGCTTTGGCCATTGGTGCGCTCACGCGCGCCGAGCCCGCGAATATCCGTCTAGGAAACGTCATGCAAGTCTCTACCCTCTCTATTCGCTCTATCAAGGCTAACCCTGAGTTTTCCGCATACTTTGGGCGGCTTACTCTGCGCGAGCTCGCGGATGCGGCATTTATCAGGGGCGCCGGCCTTGAAAACTTCGCGGCCGGCTTGTCGGGCGCCTTGTGCGAGTTTCTCATCAGCGGCAGCGACCACGGGATCAAAGAACTGCGCGCAATGGCCGCTAGCGAAACCAAGGGGCGCGCGCCCAAGCTTTGCCGCGAAGCTCTCGCATACTTCGAAGGGTTCAAGCCCGGTAAAACCTTAGTTACCAGCATAGAAGATGCTGATTCCCTGCTTTCCGGGCACCACGCTGAGTTCCTCGCCATCTTGATCCCTGACAGCGGCAAGCCCAAAACAAAGCCCGTTAATTGGCGCCAAGAATGCTTGAATGCGCGCGCGGAACGCGACGCGGCATTGTCCGAAGTTGCAGCACTGCAAAAGGCCTTGGTATCCCTCGAGGCCAAGCTAGCCCACCGCGCAGCAATCCAGCAAGCGGCCACCACCACCACCACCACCACCACCGCATAAAGGCGCCTTTCTGCTGCGCTATCTTTTGATAGCGCATTGGAAAGGTCGCCATCGTGCCCCTTGATCGCGTGCTATCAATTTGATAGCGCCGGGTTCTTTCTGCGCCTGATGCGGGTTGTCCTGCATCCGGGCAAAGCTAGAGCCTATCTTGTCCCTTAAAAATCCCTGACAATGATTGCGCCATGCGCGCAGTCCCTAGCCTCTAGCGGGTGGCTTGCCTTCTGCTATTGGCCCGCATGATCCCTTTTCCGCGATAGTGCTTTTGCACGCCGTGGATTGTCGGGGCCATGCGCGCTGGATTGCCCATTGCCTCTAACGTTGTCAGGGATATTGCCTTGTGAGAATGCACCATACCCGCAAGGGTATGCACCAGCATTCGCCCTCATGGACGCCTAGCGCGTCCAGCCCGTCCGTCACAGATTAAGAAGCGATACGTAGTGCCTGATACCCTTGCAGGACGGACAACCCCAGACAACGACACCGCACCAGCCCACGCCAAAAAGCACGAATCCTCAGTAGTGCCCGACGCCTGATTCGCCTGGTTGCGCTGCCGCATGGTCAAATACCTCAGATGCTCCCTGCCCTAACCAATGGATCAAAGCACTGTCGTTGACGGGGTTGTTCGCGATGCCTGCGGATCACAGCCGATGCGTGCTGACAATGTGCCAACGACCCCTCCCGCTTGATGCCAGCGTTCAGCATCCGGTGAGACGGTCAGGACAGGTAGGGTGCACCCCTCCCCCGATCAAAGGAACCAATCCGGCCGTGTCATAGCGGCGTGCAGGTTCCACGGGGCGCAGGGGTGCGAGTGGATAGCCCCCGTCCACGGCAATGCGGGGATGGGTAGCTCCGCCCAGATTAGGAGATGGGTAGCTCCGCCCAGATTAGGAGATGGGTAGGTCGCGCCCAGGATGCGACACGGTTTCACCCGTTACCGGAATAACGGCCCAATCATTGTCAGGCAGGGTAGCCAATCCCTGCACCACCGCCGGATCAACGTAACCGGCCACGGCGTTCCTGACCTTGTCAGGGGCGCCCCGACAACGCCTATGTGCCTGCCCTTGCCCAGGCGCACGGACGTTGTCGAGGCGCTTTGCCTTCCTTGGAGTCCCGTCATGCTTGAAACCCTCATCAGGGGGCTGGCCTGGTTTTCTGCACTGGCCATGCTCATCCTGCCCATCCTCTTTCCGCCCGTCGTCAACCTCCTTGGCGTTGTCGGGGTACTCGTCTGGGTATCCACCTCGGTCGCCTTCCTGATCCTCGCGCTGAGGGGGGTGGATCGTGCCTGACCGCATCCTGACCATTTCACAGTGGCAAGCCGCCGAACGCGAGTGCTGGGAGGAGGGTCGGGACTATGTCCCGATCGCCTTCAAGGCGGGTTTGCTGATTCATTGACCGGTGCCCCTGCGGGGGCACCCCGACAACGCCATTGCCGATGTCCGGTGCGATGACGTTGTCGGGGTGCTTTTGCCCTACCTTCTGGAGTCCAAATGAGTTTGTATGCCGTATCCCAACTGACGTCCGTCGAGTCGGTCCATTGCCAGCCGCACCCGTGGAAATACAACGACCTGCCGGTGCCAGACACCCGCGTGGCCACCCGAGTCGGGCGCAGGTTCAAGTCGCTGGACAGTGCTATCCGTCTGGCGCAGCGGGTCGGGGGCTGGGTTCAGGACCTGAACGGGGGTCGTATCGTGTTCGACGCCAACGAGAAGACGGGGGCGTAGGAGGCCTCAGGAGCGTTGTCGTTGTCGGGGGCAGGGGTGAGTACCCCGACAACGATTACGCGGCTGGTGGAGGCGTTGACGGGGCGGGAATTGGGGAAATTGTGCGGCGCGTTGGCGTTGTCGGGGCCAGGTCTGCGCTCGTTTTCGAGTCCAAATCGAAAACCCCACAACGTCAAGGACGGCCGAAACCCTCCCGTACTGAGAATCATTCGCATTCTCCTGCCCCAAACCCCGCGCGCTGCGCGATTTCGGGGTCGAACTCAATGCGAATGGTTCTCATCTACTGGGCCAAAGGCTTAAACGCGCCCGGACAAGATGTCTTTTCGTGCCAATCTTTTGCCATTCCCCGCCAACATACCCCGCGGGGTATTCGAGTTGACATTTCACGCCATTTCGGGCCACAAGTTAGTGCCCATTTACTTTCAAAATGATAGCAGACTCGCCCGAATCTGCTATCATTTTTGAAGTGAGTTGCTTAAAAAATAGGCAACTTTTCGAAATCCAGGAATTGACGCAAGTTGTTGATTTCAAATGTCCAGGTCCTCAAATCTGGTCAAGTTGAGATGGAAACTCCCATTTCCGCGTCGATGGTAGACATTTTTACCCCCTTTTTTCATTTCACTCGTTTCACAATATGAAATGAACATCAGGGGCCAAGTGCCTCAACCCTTGCCGTCCCCAAATAGGTCTATTTGTTCCTTCTCAGGTAGACCAGATTCGGGCCCCTGTCCTATACAAAACAACAACTTGCGTCACTTTTTGGATTTTCAAAAAGTCGCGATTTCTGCCTATTTTTTAAGCAAATTACTCCTGTTTCGATAGCAAAATACCCCCCTCGCTATCATTTTTGACAGAAATAGGAGTCAAAATGACTTTTCGACCCCACCTCTTTACGGGTCAGTTCCCTTATAAAACAACAACTTGCGTCACTTTTGGGATTCTCGTTTTGCACGCCCCGACAACGTCAACGTCAGGGTAACCCCCAACCCCAACCCCCGACCGAACTTCGGGTACATTCCTCACCCTTGTCAGGTTCCTGACCGAATCCTGACAGGAAACCCGCCCGCTTTGGGCACAACTTTGGAGTCCAACCATGAACCAGAAACTGTTCCACGTCCGCTGGGAGATCGACCTTGTGGCGTCAGACCCGACTGACGCCGCGCGCCAGGCGCTCGCGATCCACCGCGATCCCGAGTCCATCGCCACATTTTTCGAGGTCCGGCGCCGCCGACTTGACGGCACCAAGGGCAAGCGGCACCTGATCGACTTGACCTACGGGCCCGCAACCTTCCGGACCCCCGACAACGTTTGCGCCAGCCCCTGCGCGTCCGACCCTGAGGCCGCGTCCGACCCTGAGGCCGCGTCCGACGCTGAGGCCGAGGCTTACTCGGACGCCGCTGAGGCCGACGCCGAGGCCCGTACGCTGCGGGAAGGCCCGTACGCTCCCTGGACCGCCGTCGTGACTCAGATCATTGACGGGGTGCGGTACGAGAAGGTGCCCGAGACCCTGAAATACTCGTGCAAGGGGTGCGCGGCGTACGGCAACGCGCTGTGCGGCAAGCTCGCACCCGATGAGAGTTCCTGCTACGAGCAGCACGTCATCTGGGTCGTTTCCGAGTCCAAACCGGAACCGGAACCCGCGCCCGAACCGGCGCCCCCTCCTTCGCCCACGGAGCGCCCCCGGAGCGAGGACGATTTCCATGTCGTTGACGGGGTTGTCTACGAGCGCACCGCCGAGGAGGTGGGGGAATCCTGCGAGGGGTGCGTGGCCTACGGGGCTCCGCTGTGCGACACCTTGTCGGGGACTTGCTTCGCCCGGGGCACCATCTGGAAGTTGGCAGGCGAGAACGCGACTGTCGTTGACGGCAAGCTCTACAAGGCTGTGGAGAACTACGACTGCACCGGGTGCGCATTCAACGACTCGTACAAGCGTAAGGGCTGTCCTCCCCACACGCTCTGCTCTAGCGACCTTCGCGATGATCAGCACTACGTCATCTGGGTGGAGGTGCAGAAATGAGGCGCCTTGGACTGCGCCCGCTGTGGCGCGAGCTGTCAATCGCCTGGTACGAGTGGGCGCTGCGCAGCATTGACCCGCTGCACGAGGACGTGGGCCTCATTGTGCAGCGCATCAACGAGTTGAAATCGGAGCGCCTTGACTCGCAATACCGGCGCCTCACCTGATTTCGGACCCTGTGTCCGCTTTGCCCCAAGAACTTGAACAAAGGAGGTCCCTATGCCCTCACTGAGGTAAAGCTCAGTCTGATGCCCTTCGGGGCATTGGAGTGCGCTTTCAGCGCCCTATCTGCGTCGATTTGACGCTATCTTTTTGGAGTCCAAGATGAAATTCAAAGTCGGTCAGAAGTGGCAAACCCGTGACGGTCGCGTCGCAACGATCAAGGAGGTGTTGACGGACTGGGGGATCGGTTACCCCGTGCTTGCCCAGATCGGGGATGAGGACCCGTACCGGTGGTCGTTCACGAAGGACGGCTTCATGCGGGACAGCAAGGAGGAGAGCATCTGGGATCTGGTGCACTTGCCTCAGGGTCCGGATGGCTGGATTGAGTGGGGAGGCGGCGAGAACCCGGTGCCGGGCGCGACGGTCGAGTTCCGGATGCGTGACAACGACTCGTGCGAAGTAGAGGCCAACTTCCTGCGCTGGGACCACAAAGGCGTGTCCGGCGACATCGTGGCCTACCGGGTGACGAAGGAGGCGTCGTCACCCAATCCTGAACCCTTCACGATCACCGAACCGGGCGAGTACGTCACCCGTGATGGGCGCAAGGTTGTGGTGGTTGCGGTGAACCTGCGGGGGGAATGCCCGGTGCTGGGTTACACCGCTGAGGATAACTGGGACAACGCCTGCACGTGGCGGGCTGACGGCAGGGTGTACAACCCACCCTCCGAACACCCGCGGGACATCGTCGACCGCTGGTCGCCGTGGGCAAACCTCGACATCGACACCCCGGTGTGGGTGAGGGACGATTCGGACGGCGAGTGGGTGTCCCGTCACTTCGCCGGGGTCTTCCAAGGCAAGGCTACCTGCTGGGCCGAAGGCTTGACATCGCACACCACGAAGAACGTCGCTCCCTGGAACGAATTGTCACTGGCCAAACCGGAGTAAACACCATGAACTACATCAACAGATCGAACGGGTTCGCCGTCACTGTTCTCAGCGAGACGCCCAACAGCGTCACCTTCGCCCCCGAGGGAGGGGGCTTTGTGTACCGAATTCCGAAGGTCATTTTCCAGGAGGATTTCGAGCTGAAGGAGGTCGAGGTGCCGCGCGTCTGGCGAATCGCCCTGTTCGAACTTGACGAGGGGGTGGGGAAGTGGCTGGGGTACACCGATGGATCCGCATGGAACGGGTGGGCCACGCCGTGGTTCACGCTTGCCGTGGCCCAGCAGGTTGTGGTCGCCGAAACGGCTCCGACCCCGGAGTCATACACGGCCTACGACCCCGACAAGGACTGCTTCTTCGCAGTGGACCTGGGCGAACGCTACGACATGCGGTCCAGATCCATCCAGAGAGGGGACGGCTCCTACGAGAGGGTGTACGAGGTCAGTGACGGCTGGTCCTGGGACGAGGCGCGCGAAGAGTCTGCTCGCGAAACCCCGGACTATTTCGATCTGACGATCACCAGCGAACGGGACGCGAAACTCTTCCTGCATCTCCTGCACGAGGACGGGCTGCTCTTCCACCCGGAAGACGACCCGGCGGAGATTTCGAACGACGGCGTTCCCCTGTTCACGGATGACGAGGTGGACCTGCTGCGTCGGCGTCTGGCCGAAGTGCACCTGCATCTGAACGACCCGTGCGCCTACGCCTTGTGGCTGGGCAAGCGTTTCGAGATCACGTGGGTCCGGTACTACGGCGAGTACAACGGGAAGTCGAAAGAGTGCCCAGCAGCGTGGTTCAACGAAAACCACGGGTTCGGCGAGGACGACACCGCGGCCATGGACAACCTTCTCGTCGGCGACAACCTTGACCTCGGCTCCCCGTTGGCATGCGTTTCGATTCGGAGGACCCAATGAGCTACGAATTTCAGGAGCTGCGCTTCGACGAGGGGCAGCTGTACACGACCCTCCTCGGGAGGCCGGAATCGGTCGCGGCGACCACGCTCGACCTTGACGCGGAGCAGGTGGACCTGCCCCTGATTTCCGAGATCGTCAAGCGTTTCAACGCCCACCTGCAACTGGTGGCGCTGCTGAAAGACTACGTCGAGGATGACGAGAACAACGACATGGACGAGACGGACTTGAGCCGAGAGGCTCGGGCTCTTCTGGTCGAACTGGGAGATTGAGATGAGATCCGGACTACTTGCCCTGGCGGCGCTCACGATGATGGCTTCGGGGCCTCAGGGCCCTGCGGGTGGCTTTCCGAGGTTCAGCCTGCCCGCTCCCAAGCGCAGGGACCCCGTGCCTTCCATGGTCACGGCCCCCGACAACGACATCGCCAAGTGGAACGCCGAGGTGGACGCCCGGCGCGCTGCGAAGAAGGCAGTGAAGGCGAAGAAACAACATAGCCGGGGTACATGATGACTCGATCAGTGGACGGTGTTGCGACCAACCCCGCTGACGATGATTGGCCGCCCCGGCGGGAGTGTTGCACGGCCAGTCTCTAAAGCCCTGAGCGCTCCTGGCGCTCTGGGCAGCCTGCGGTGGGCAGGTATCGCAACAACCCACCACCCCTACTCACGCCCGACTTGGGCACAACTTTGGAGTTCAAACCATGAGCGATTCCCTGCACGCACCTGAGACGGTCGAGGACCCCTACAAGGTCCGCCACATCGAGATGGGGCTGACCAACGCCGACTACCTGCACCTGAACAAGGTGATCCAGCAATCCCCGATGCGGGGCAGCCACCTTGCCCTGTACGAGGCGATCGGGTACCTCGTGGCGTACATCTCTCACGGCAACTACGACAACGCTCGTATCTACAGGGATCGCGACGACATGATCGCGTTCTACTGGAACGAGGGCGGCCGGCGCTTCACCCTGGGCGCGATCTGGCGCCCGGAGCTGGGCAAGTTCACGTTCCACAGCTGAGTAGCGGACATGACCCTCAAGGAACCTGCCACTGGGCTACCTCCTGTGCCGGAAATCCGAGCCCGGCGCGTTTTCGGAATCGGCTCCACACAGGTGAGGCTGATGACGGATGGGACAGCCCGGTTCCGCTACGACCTGGACATGCACAGCCCGGGGGACTACTTCGAGTGCTCGCTGTTCTGCGAGATCGGGGAGCCGTACAAGCCTCGCATCAGGGCGGTGATGGAGGAGTTCGGGATCGTCCTCGGGGACACGAAGGAGCTTGACCAGCGCCCGTGGTACGCCGACACCATCAAGGAGTATCGGAAATGAAATGCTACCTCTCCTACGCCTCTGACCACAGCCTGATCGACGCCATGCCGTGCGACACGATTGCTGAGGCGAAACGACGCTTCGTCCGCACTGCGGAGGAGCTTGAGAGCTACGGCCAGGAAGGCACCGAAGCCTTCATCCATCTCAGGGACGAGCGCCAGCACGACGAGCCGAAGCTCGCTGCTGATCCGTCCTACGTTCTTTCACTGGGGCCGCGCGGCGGCCTGAAATGCGAGGCAGTATGAGAACACCTGAACGAGCCTTCGACCGCAAGATCCGCAAGAGCGCCGGGGGGATTGCTGAGGCGATTCTGGGGTTGGACTCGGACGCGTCCTGCTCCGCTGTCGTGGACATCTGGAGGGCGCGCAAGGAGCCCTCCGACCTGTTGTCCTACGTTTACGAGGAGCTGGACACCCGGTACACCCGGTACCCCGGATCGAACTGGTGGCACCCCCGCCTGCGGTCCACCCGCAACCACCCAGAGCACGGCCCTGCCCTGTTCGCCGCCATCCGAAAGGAGAAAGCATGAGCTTCGTCGACACCATGTACAAGGCGTACCTCGAATGCGTCTACTTCACCGAGACCGGAGAAGAGGGGCAACCCTCCGAGGGCGCCGAACTCACCGGCCTGTTCAAAGCGCAGGCGTGGTCGGCGTGCCGCAACTTCGTGGGGGCTATCACCTGGTCGCCGGGCGTTGACCTGAACGAGCTGGACCCTGTCCAGGTCGGGCACGACCTCTGGTACACGCGAAATGGTCACGGCGTCGGGTTCTGGGACCGACCGGAGGTCTACGGCACCGCACGAGCAACCGAGTTCACACGCCTTGCCATGGCGCAGGGCCAGCACGACGCGGAATTTTTGGAAGAGGAGGAAACGACATGATCCACGCAGAGCAAACCCAGACCCCAGTATGCCCAGTGTGCGGGGGAGGTCGCTTCAAGGTCGCCGTTTATCAGGACGTGGTCGTGGAGTTCTACGACGACGAGCATGATGTGGTTGACGGGCCCATGGGCGACATGGAGTGGGATGACAACTCCTACGCCCTGTGCTGTGGGTGTGGCCACTTCGCAAAACTGGGGAACATGAGAAAGCCCTGACAACGTCAGCGTCTGCCCTCCGAACACCGAGGGCAGACCCGGAAGCTGTCAGCTTCTACCGCCGCGCTTTGCGGCACAACTTTGGAGTCCAAACATGAGCATGACGAAACGCGATTTCGAGGCGCTGGAGAGCGCCATCAAGGGCGCCCACTCGGGCAACCGCAGGGCGGCCGACTACAAGGCGGCCGCGCGGGTGGTCAACAACCTGCTGCCGCACCTGCGCAGCGTCAACGCAGCGTTCGACGACGAGCGGTTCATCGAGGCTTGCGGGATGCAGGTGGCGCCCCCGACCACGATCGGGCAGACCTTCGACGGGCGCTTCGCTCTGTGTGCGTGATGCGCCGCTTTTACCACACCCATTTCCGGTCATGGTACTGGTCGGACGACGGAGGCCTGTCCTGGTACAGGGAGGAGCCATGAGCCGCTCCTACGCCCCGCGCCGCGCCACGAAGCGCTGGCTTGAAGGTGCACCCGAGTACGTGCTCGCGGTGTTCGACAACAAGGGCAAGACCTGGGACCGGTACACCGTGATGTTCGGTGGATCGCTCTGGGCGCCCGACATGGGACGAAACGTCCTTTACCTGGGCATGTCCAACGCGCCGACCCACCCGCAGGGTTTCTCCCAGTGGGGCGAGTGCCCGGCGAGCTGGCGTCCCCACCACGAGCAGATCCGATGGCTGGACCTGCCCGAACACATCCGCAACCACGTTATCGCGAGGGCAAAGCAATGAAAAAGATCTCCATGTCTGCGGTCGAGGCGCTGTACCGCAGGTACGTCGGCGGCCACTGGTTCGACATCGCCACGATGAAGTTCTTCGAGTCGAAACTGCCGGGCTACGCCTACGTGACTCCGCAGGGCCACTACTTCATCTCCCAGGAGCGTAACCCGCAAGGCCGGGCGGCGTTCACGATCCGGCTGCAGGACCCCGTCACCTTCAAGATCAGCACCGTGGGCAAGTTCCACGCACACCTGACGCAGGCTGCCGCCCTTGAGGCGTTGGCGCCGCTGTTGAGGGAGGCCGAACATGCCTGAGACGATCCGAAGCATAGGCATCGATGTCCGCACTACCCACACCAGATCGCTGGTGAGAAAGCTGCGCCGACTTGCCTCCACACACTCCGCGGAACCCGCGGGGACGTACCGACAGGACCCTGCCTGGCAGCAGGTGCACCTGACAACGACGATGACGCTCGAAGACCTCGACGACTGGCTGTGGAAGCGCAGCAACGTCGAGTATGCGGGCACTTTTGAACTGGAAACGACATGAAAACCATCAAAGTCAGCGAAGCCACCGAACGCCAGCTTGACTGGATGGTGTCTACGCTCACCAATCCCGAATGGGACTATGAAGACCGGGCGTACAACACGTTCGATTGGATTGATACTGGCGACACAAATGACGAACAGTATTCCCCCTCAACCGACTGGGCTCAAGGCGGGCCGATCATTGAGCGGGAAGGTATCAATCTCAGCGTTGACTACCAAGACTCTGCGCTTTCCAACGACATGGTGCAGATTGGTTGGAAAGGAAACTTGTGGAACAACAGCGTGCCGGGCACCGCTGGATTCTTGCAGTGGGCATACGGCCCCACTCCACTCATCGCAGCCATGCGCTGCTTCGTAATCAGCAAGCTCGGCGACACCGTCGAGGTGCCGGAGGAACTGACATGAGATACGGAACCTATACCTGCGCCCTCGCTGACGGGGGCATTGAGTACGGCTACACCTTTGGGGAGCCCGCCAACGAGGAGGACCTCACCACAACGGGCACTTGCGAAATCGGCGACACCGAGTTTGACGTTGTGCTCGGCGTAACTTATCAGATCAATACGACGGACATGGTGGCCAAGTGGCGCAAGTACGAGTGGGTGGCAAAAGCCATCATGGCGGCGAAGGGGAGGTCAACATGATCCGCATCATCGCCTACACCTACGACGCTGACATCCACTGCCCGGCGTGTGCATACTGGCTGTTTGGGCCCGGTCGTGAAAGCGTGCCGGCCCCAGGGCTTACCGATGAGCACGGCATCCCTTACCACGCCCTCGACAGAGAGGGCAACGCCGTTCACCCTGTGTTCAGCACTGACGAGCTGGACTACACCCATTGTGGCGACTGCCACCAACAACTTTAGGAGGTTGAAATGATCTTCTGGTCAACGCTGAAACTCCGACCCCACCAGCGCCAGTTCTACGTGGCTGTGCTGGCTGCCGAGGTCGTGAGGAATCTGACCAAGTACAACGAGCACGAAGCCCTGGAACTTGCCATGCTGAAGGGAGGCACGCCGAAAATTCTGTCCGCCTACTGCGACCTTGAGTCCGCTGTGGATCGTGCGATGGACGAGGTGTTCGAAGACGAGGAGCTTCCGTACGCCGGAGACGACCCTGCGTTCGACAACCTCCGGGTCAGTGTGACGAACGTGGCGCTTGGGATGCTCAAGGACGTGTTCGGTGATGCTCTGTACTTTGCGGGGGCCTTGCCATGCTGAGGACAGCTTTTGTGTGGTCCCTCCCGAAGGGCCACGGGCGCCGTCCGCCGCTGCTGACGCTGGATGAGGCGAGGGAGAGGCTGGAGACGGACCACCTCCCCCGCAGCGGCCAGCGACACCGACCCGACGATTTTCCGAAGCCCGCGGACAAGCGGTTTTACAGCGGCCTGGACAGACGCCCCAAGTTCAGACTTGACGAGCTGCAGGCGTGGCTAAAACAGAAAGGATACCCATTCGTGCCGTACGTTGTGGAGAAAGGTGTGCCCCTGCCGAACAAAGGGATGGCGAACATGGAAAACAGGGAACTGCTTGAAGCCCTCCAGAAGATGGAGGTCAACGACAGCCTGGTGATCGAGGAGGATCGTATGGCCACTGTTCGCAGGAATTGCGGCGGGGACAAGCGGTTCGTGACCCGCAAGGAGGGCGAGGGCAAGCGCCGGATTTGGAGGATCGAATGACATTCAGCACCAAGGACTACGGCCTGACGGCCGAGCAGCTGGACGACAAGTACAACCCGGAAGGCGGGGGCCAGCACCCCGAGTACACCAGGGCCGACTGGAGGGCGGCCGTGGACAACGAGGACACGATCTCCGGCTACTGGGAGTGGGTGAAGCACCAGCTTGTGATGGAGGAGGACGAGCTGGATCAGGACAACCCGTACACGCAGCATGAGCAGCAAGAGACGCCTGAGGCGTAACGCTTGTGAGGGGAAGGCCCGGCACGCCACCCAGAACGACGCCCTGATCCAGCTCAAGAAGTCAGGGTCCCACAGCCTCTCTGTGTATCGGTGCGCGTTCTGCGGATCGTTCCACATTGGGCATCGCAAAGGGTCTGGACCCAGACCCTACTAACCGCCCGATTTGGGCACAACTTTGGAGTGAGAAACGCACATGACCGCAAACATCAACCACAACTCCGGCATCCCGTTCGGGTACATCAGCGCCAACAAGCTGGACAGCGAGGTCGTCGACCAGCTGATGTTCGGGCCTCAGGCCCGGAACCTGAGCTGGGAGAGGTTCTTGGAGGAGTATCTGCGCGAGCAGCGCGCCACATTCGCCTGCTGCACCGAGGAGGAGCTGGAGAGCCACCCCTACAACCTCGACGGCGAGTTCGACGAAGCCTACGCCGAGGAGTGCGCTGGCGACTTCTACATGGGCGATGAGGAGATCATCGAGGGCGAGCTGGACGGCGTCAAGTACTGCACCAGCTGGCTCGGCGGCGCCCTGAACTTCTACATCTTTGAGTCCCCCTGGATTACTAAGTGCAGTCTGTGCTCCCCCTGCGTTCCGAACGCCGGGGACCTGGGCAGCGAGGGCGACTACGAGGCGTACGGGGTGCCCGAGGGCTGGCTTTACAAGGAGGTCGCATGAACACCCCCTACGACCCCAAGCTGCACCTGCCTTTGCTGAAGGCGGTGGCTCCCGGGCTGAGGCCTCAGCCGGCAGACGCGTTCGGTACGAGCCCTTCAAATGCGAACTGGGCGGCCATCGAAGTGCCGCACGGGCAGGGCGAGGCGTTCTCCAAGGAGTGCGCCAGGCTGAACATCTATGCAAGTTGGGACTCAGCTTTCCCGGGGTACACCTGCAGAAAGCTCTGTCGATACGTTCGGGACGAGGCACCGGCTCTCCTGATGGACGCACAGATCCGTCAGGTTCATGGACATGCAGGAGGATTGAAATGACACGCAGGACAGCACGAGTTTCCTTCCTCATCGAATATGAGGACGACGGCCACGGGCCGCCCTACTTGAGCATTCACCAGCTTCCTGTTGAGTGTGGCGTTCTGGTCCGCTACGGGAACCCGACCATCATCGGCACCCCGAAGCTGGAGGTGCACGACCGCCCGATCTGCTCGCTGTCCCAGCGCGACGTGGCGGAGGTCACGGGGCGCATGGCGATGTTCGGAGGGACGTTCACCAAGGCGTTCAGCACGGCCTTGTACTCGGCTGACAGCGCCAACACCGAGAAGCTCACCGAGGAGTTATGGAATTTCATCAACAAACACCTGCCGAAGGAGGCACCATGAGAGATCTGTTGCGAGACCTGGAGAACTACCTCTCCAGCAAGTCTGACGATCACGAGGACCCTGTGGCTGAGGGGCTGCTGCTGCGCCTCGCAGGAGACGGGCCGCGCATCCTCGCTGCCGGCAATGCCGCGTACATCCTGGTTGAGGCCTACGCCGCCGCCAGCGAGGACAACGGAGGGGACTCCAGCGTCGACTGGGAAACGGTCGACATGGCCCACGAACTGGCGCTCAACTCCGTCACTGACGAGGAACTGAGGAAGATCGCCAACCAGGCGAGGGAGTACAACCAATGACCAAGACCACCACACTGGGCGACGCCCTTGCCCAGTGCGACCGCTTCACGATGGACGACTACGACGCGGAGGTGTTCCGGTACACGACCCTTGTCCAGTCCCCGGACACGCGAGTGGTCGTGATCGAGCGTGCCGACGAGGAGCTGATCGAGCTCCTGCTCGATGGCCCGCAGTCCGACCTCTTCGACGGCCGCGCCTTCTTCGACGACCTTGAGGGCAACGAGAACGAGTTCGTGTTCTTCGTCGAGCATCTGCTCGGAACGTAAACCGCCGCCGGGACGGCTTCCCGGCACCCGCCCTCTTTGGGCACAACTTTGGAGTTCAACATGCGAATCCGCACACGGACACACACGTCCAATTCGATCGAGATCGACGGCATCGAGGTGCCTGTCGAGTACAAACCGTACTACGAGGACGACATCTTTGCCGAGCGCATCGGCAACACCCTTGTCGTTGCCTACCTGGTGCACGACGACGACTGCAGCGGCAACCCTCTGAAGAACGGAGACGCCAATGGGGACATCTACACGATGCCCCAGCGCTACGGGGGCGGCCTTATTTCCGATGACGCCAGTGAAATCTACAGCCAGCTGTGCGTCAACGGCGGCCGGTGGTCGGATCCGGAACCTGACATCGACTGCGGCTTCCGGCTCTACGACAGCACTGACTCGCCTCTGACCTCCTGCCGTGACCTGGCCGCCGAGCAGGTCTACGAGGAGCTGCTGAAGGACCCGGAGGAGGTGGCCTACTACTTCCGCCGGGAAGGCATGCCCGCACTTGGCCTGAAGTCCCGCTACGTTCACTGGCTCAAGTCCAAGGAGGGCAAGGACTTGATCCTCCGGGACCTGCTAGACGAGACCGGTGTGTTCAGCGAGCGCGTCGAAGAGGCCGCGAGGGAGCTGTTCCGCAAACACTGGAAGCGCATCGTCGGGCCCTACGTGGTCCCGATGAGCTACCACGCCGGGCCCGGCAGCTGCAGCATCAGCTTTTCCGAGTGGGACGGTGACTGGGAGGACCTGCCGAACTGCATCTGGGTGGCCGACAAGCTGGCCATCGAGAACATCGACGCGTCTTGTCACCCCGACAACGTCAAGATCAAGCAGGTGGAGCCCTACCCTGCCCCCGTCTACGCCTTCATCGTCGACGGCCAGGAGGTCTTCCGCGGCACGTTCGGAGAGGTCAACGTCTGGCGCAAGACGAAGTACCCGCCGAACTTCGACGACCTGCGGGCGACGGCGATTCGGTACGCCGACGCGGTCTGCGGGGAGTACGCCTCGTGGTGCGAGGGAGACTGCTACGGCTGCGTCGTCGAAACCTTCACACTTGCCGGCGACGAGGACGATCCCCAATGGGAACGCGAGGGCGAGGAGGAGGCCGTCTGGGGCTTCATCGGATCCGACCACGCGATGGATTCGCTGAAGTCGGAGTTCTTTGAGCCGGCCCTGAAGGCGATCAAGGAACCCAGCAAGGAGGAAGCATGACACAACGACTGTACGACGCGGCGAAGGAAGTGCTCGCCAACTGGGAGCACGGGGACCTGGCTGGCGCAGTGCGAAAGCTGGACGCAGCGGTCAACGACCCCGACCTCTTCGCCACCCCCGAAGAACTTGACCGGGCGCGCGCCGTCCACGGCTCCGACGAAATCGAGATCGAAGAGGGGGCCTTTGCCAGCCGGTGCGAGGAGGAGAACGGGCTCTGGGTTTCGGCGTGGGTCTGGGTGAGGGTGCCTGAGCCTGAGTACGGCAAGGGTGTGCTCAACGAATACACCTGCCCGGCCTGCGGGCACGAGTGGGAGGACGAGTGGGACTGCGCCTGTAACGACGACTGCCCTGCCTGCGGGTGCCGGGAGGTCATGCCTGACGGAGACGGGTCATGAACATCCGGCGCCGTCTGAAGGTCCTCGGGTACAGCGAGGATGAGATCGAGGTCGCACTCGACGACTTCGCTGACCGGGCGATTCAGGAGATCAACGACCGGCTCGCTGAGGAGGCCGCCGAACAGCAATCAACGCGCCAGCAGGCGCAGGAGGAAGAAGCATGGCAGAGCGCGTGACGATGTGGAAGTCGAAGAACGGTAAGGTCTTCGAAACCGGAGGTGAGGCGGAGGAAGAGGACCGCGCAGAAGAGCTGATTGAGGTGTTTCACACCATACCTGACGACATTCATGCCAGCTCCCTGGACGATATTGCCCGGTGGCTTGCAGGCGAGGGCTACCGCATCACCAACATCAATCCTGCCTCAGCTTGAGGCACAACTTTGGAGTCCAACCATGGCAGAAGCAATCACCAATTTTGACGACATCATCGACAGCCGGGACGTCATCGAGCGCATCGAGGACCTGGAGGGCGAGCTGGAGACGGCCCAGGGGGAGCAGGACGAGGTGCGTAAAGCCGGCCTCCAAGACCTGTTCATCGAGCAGGCGGATGGGATCAACGCTTCCGCCGATAGCGACGACGGAAATCCCCCGGCGACACCGGACGAGACGTTCCGTTCTGTGCTTTCCGACCCGTGCCACCCGCTGTACGAGGAGGCCGTCGAGCTGATGGGCCTGATCGACGGCAGGAGCCTTGACGTATTCGTGGAGGAGGCAGCGGGGGACCCACGCCACCTCATGTACGACGAGGCCACTGAGTACAAGGCTCTCAAGGAGCTTGAGGAGCAGGCGGAGGGCTACAGCGACTGGAAGTACGGCGCTCAGCTGATCCGGGAGTCCTACTTCAAGGACTATGCCCAGCAGCTGGCGGAGGACATCTGCGCTGTGCACGCCGACGCAACCTGGCCCAACAACTGCATCGACTGGGACCAGGCGGCGCGGGAGCTGGAGCAGGACTACACGAGGGTTGATTTTGACGGAGTAGATTTTTTAGTTCGCTTGTGAGGGATTTACAAGCAGTACCTGCTGCACCAAGGCCGTGTACGCCCGCTGGGTGCGTAAGGGGGACATGGCCTGGGCGTCTAAGGGTTCCCTAACCCTGACGGAGGTCTCCAATGGTTAAGTTCGACGTCACCAAGCAGGAGGCGCACCTGTGCTTCCTGATCGCCAAGCGGGCGAAGAACGCCGGCTTGTCCGCGAACCAGCTGGCCACCGAGATGGACGTCACCGCGGTGCACGCCAACGGGTGCAAGCTGGATCTGGAGGCCCTGCTGACCTGCAAGGACGAGGACTTCTCTCACGACGTGCTGGAGATCACCCAGCACGTTGACCGCAACACCGGCCGCCTCAACGGCCTCTTCACCCCGCGCTGCGCGGCGAGAGCCACCCACGCTTGACAAACACCCCGTGCGCCACTTAGAGCACGGACCTCGCCCGATTTGGGCATCACTTGGAGTTCAAATGACAGAAGAAACCACCACCCTGAGGGATTACACCGGGGTCACCACCGAGCAGATGGTGATCGAGCAGCTGACCGAGAACACGGGCCGCGCGATCTGCGACAGCGGCGACGCGTACGGCCGGAACTGGCAGCGCAATCAGGGGCGCAACTTTGCAGCCGAACCGAAGGTCATCGACGAGTGGAGCGCCTGGCGCCACCCCGACAAGGACGGCCCCGGCGAGTTGGAAATCCTCGGGTCCGTCAGCCTCTACCACTGGATGGTCGAGTGCCTGACCTTCAACCGGGAGCTGCAGGAGCAGTTCGACGAGTTCGCTGCCCGTGAGGAGAACGAGAACAGCAGCTGGCTTGGGCTGCAGGAGGAGTTCGCCGAATACATCGCCAAGCGCGACAAGCACGTGGCGCCTCCCCGAACCGTCAACACGTACAACAACGGGGACAACTGCGATCTGACCCAGGTTCTGCAGTTCGTGCTGTTGTTCAATGACAGCGACTACGAGCCATCCTCCCTCATTGTGTCCGTTCACGGAGGGTGCGACGTGAGGGGAGGCTACAGCTCCCCGAGGGTCTACGACCTTGCCAAGGATGACTGGTCCTGGGAGTCCGCCATGGCGATCAACTACCTCAGCTGCGGGGACGCGTACTGGGACCTTGATTGCTTAAAAAACGTGCAGGACAAGAGTGAAGACGCCCCCTGCCCTGACCCGTTTGATCTGCCGGCCTTCAGGCTCGAGTGGGTTGCAGGCCCGAAGGTGAACGACATCGAGTCGGCGATCGCCCGCTGCACGCAGGCCCTCAAGGATCTCCCCGACAACGACAAGTGCACCTACGCTGCCTGGGACCTGCAGCTGCAGCTGCAGGCTCGCATCAAGGAACTGGAGGGAGAGCTGCTGGGGGCGGCCGTCGAGCAGCTCGCTGAGGACTATGAGCAATTCATCGTCGTCCATGAGCGCCGAGCGTATCTATACGACGAGGAGACCTGGGACAGTGAGTACCCCGGGGGAAGTGAACTGAAGGGAGGAAATCTGTACTTCTGATCTGACAACACGACACACCAACAGAACCAATCAAAGTGCCATGAACTCAATTCAAAAAACTCGCATTCGCTTTACTGACGGTCAGTGGTTTGTGGAGGGCATGAGCCCTTCACCCATCCCGATCGACACCGCACTGGTAGACGTCGTCTACCTTGCCCCGGGCTACGTGGAGGGCTACATCGTGGCTATCCACGGGCTGCCGCAGGAGGTGGCGCAGGACCTCACGAAATTCGGCCTCACCGTGCTTGGCGCGCGCGGCCCTTCTTCCCAGCGCGCGTTCATCCCGCGCACTCGCAGAGGGCAGCTCACTGCTGACGGAAGGGTCGAATGGGCAAAGAGGTAAACCCCCCGTCCTTCCCATGGGAGAGTCAGACTCCGGACGGACCCGTATTTGGGTTTGTGCTTGCCGGGGTCCAATTCAAGCTGTTGCTCGGGTATGCCGTGTACCCGGCGGGTGTGCTGCTGTACTGCTTCGAGCAGTACCTGCAGCAAGAACCGCAACTCTGGCGTCGCCATTGGACCTCCAAGGAGGCCGCGCTGGAGGCCGCCGAGAGCCTCGTAGGCGACGCCGAAGAGTATTTCGAGTCGCTGGGCGTTATCGCTCGCCCCGTCGAGGACCTGAGCTTCGACGACTTTCTTCAACACATTGAACAGAAACTGAATCATGCCCTCCACTGACGCAATCTTTGACATCATTCAATCCGCCGCCTGCACCCCCAAGAAAACAGAGAAGCAGGCCATCCTTGCAACCCTGCCGGAGCTTGGGCAGCGCATCGTTCGCCTGGCTCTGGACCCGACCGTCACCTACTACATCGACACGCTGCCGGTGCCGGAGACCGTGGGCACGGACGAGTGGAGCACGGACGACGTCCTGCTGCTGAGCGACCTGTCGCTTCGCAAGCTCACCGGCAACGCCGCGCGAGACGCGGTCAACAAGCGTCTGACCGAGCTGACCCACAAGTCGGGCGAGTTGCTGCGCCGCGTGATCCTGAAGGACATGCGGGGCGGCTTCGGCGCCAGCACAGTGAACAAGGCGTTCCCGGGGCTCGTTCCCGAGTTTGCCTACATGCGCTGCAGTCTGCCGAAGGACAGCAACATTCAGAAGTGGGACTGGGCCGCCGGCATCTTCTCCCAACTGAAGGCCAACGGCATGTTCGCCCGTATCGACATCGGTGTGGACCGTACCCATGCCCTGATCACGACGAGGCAGGGCAACACGTTCCCCGTTGGTGTGTTGAAGAAGCTGGAGGAGGACGCCCTGTGGGTGTTCAAAGGCGGCACCCAGACCCACGGTGAGCTGACCGTGTGGCGCAACGGGGAGCTGCTGCCGCGATCCGAAGGCAACGGCATGCTCAACTCTGTGATGCTCGGCGGCGAGATGGATCCGGCCTGCGAGGTTTATTACGACGTCTGGGACCAGATCCCTCTGGACGCCGCGACGCCCGGCGGCCGGTGCATTGCACCATACGAAGACCGCTTTCAGGACCTGCACGATCAGGTGGCGTCCGGAGGCACTCGCAAGATCATGCTGATCGAGTCCAAGCGTGTCTACTCCTACGAGGAGGCCGTGGACCACTACCGTGAGGTGTTGAAGCGCAAGCTGGAGGGCACCGTCCTGAAGCATCCTGAGGCGATCTGGTTCGACGGCGACTCCAAGGACCAGGTGAAGCTGAAGCTGGAGGTCGATGTCGATCTGAAGATCATCGGCTTCAACCCAGGCAAGCCCGGCACCCGTACCGAGAAGACTTTCGGCAGCCTGCAGTTGGCCACCTCAGACGGCTTGCTGGAGGCGTCCGCTTCGGGGTTCAAGCGGGATCTGGAGAAGTGGCTGCACGAGAACCGCGAGAAGGCCACCGGGATGATTGCCACGATTCGTGCCAACGAGGTGTCTCCGCCCTGTGACACGAACCCGCTGCACTCCCTGTACCACCCCCGGATCGTGGAGATTCGCCACGACAAGAGTGAGGCGGACTCGTTGCAACGGGTACTTGACCAATTCGAAGCGGCGGTGACGGCATGACTGCCGAGGGTCCGACCTTGGCGTCGCCAGCAACTGCGCCAGAGCGCAAGCCGATGCACGAAGGCGAAATTCAAGCTGCTTGGTTAGGTCAAGACCTTGACGAACCTATTCCGTACTCATTCGTTCTTGGCATCCGTTCAGCAGAGCGGTTTAACGGCATCAAGGAGACGCCATGACCACCATCACCATTGACAAAGAACTGCTGGAGCAGGTTGTGAACAAGCTGCTCACATGCTGGCCGAAGTCTGACCCGCTTGTAAACGAACTCCGCGCCGCACTGGCAGCGCCAGCAACTGCGCCAGAGCCTGTGGCGTGCCTTGTGGAAACAGATGGTGGCGCGATGGTTTGGCCGATAGACGATATTGACGAGGCTGGAACGTACTGCGAACCGGATGAGTTCCCGATATTGCTGTACCGAGCAACTGCGCCAGACGAACTTGAGCAGCTTCGCAAGGATTCGGAGCGGATGCGTGAGGCGCTGATGTTTTACGCGGAAGGCGATCACTTCACTTTCGACCGCGACGCATGGGATACGGTATCCGACGAACCACAAAACTACTGGTGCGATGAGGCTGGAACCGCAACCGTCGAAGATGGAACCATTGCAAAACTCGCCCTTGACGCAGCAATGAAAGGAACACCATGACCACCATCACCATTGAACGAGAACTGCTGGTACGAATTGAAAAAGAGCTTTTCCTTGCTAGAAATTACGGTGGAA
>ERZ724509.72-NODE-72-length-45452-cov-16.859242_pt1 | contig 45452 bp, 53 predicted proteins | sample MGYA00376042_ERZ724509 | MGnify/ENA primary metagenome ERZ724509 (study PRJEB28724, sample SAMN07190887) | wastewater metagenome | isolation source: effluent of sewage treatment plant in Hong Hong | place: USA: Christiansburg, Virginia | collected 2016-03-01 ...
CCATGACCTCCCCCCTATCGCCGGAAGCGGTGGCGCAGATGGTGGCTGACCGCGAAGCAGGAACGCCGGGGCCGTGGCGTATGCGCGTCAATAAGCGTGACGATCAAGACACTTGCGATGTTTCAATATGCGGAGACATTTTCGTTTTGGCTGACTTGAATGGCCCGCAGTATGCCCACCAGCGCGCCAACGCCCGCCGCATAGCCCGCCTCCCCGACCTCGAAGCGGCGTATCTCACCCTCGCCGCCGAGAACGCCACGCTGCGGGCATCCGGGGCCGCCGCACTGGAGGCGTTGGCCGAGATTGGCGTGGTCGTCGCGGCACTTGAAGGCAAAGACAGTCTTGACCGGGAAATGATCCGAAACATCGGGACGCGCATCGCCGACGCGATCAACGCATCCACAGCCGACAAGGAACCGAAGACATGAGCGCGGACCGCTATGGGAATACCAAAATCGCCAAGATCAAGGCCGCGTATGACGATCTGCGCGCTGCGGTTCGTGCCGGTGATAACGAGGCTGCACAGGCAGCTTTGGATCGTTACGAGCAATGGGCAGATTTCGCATTTGCGCCCCACACCGACCTGTCCCAAGCCTCGGTCGCGGCGGCGTTGGAAGCGGCGGCAACTGGTCTGGACAATGAAGCAGCAGCTTTAGATGCTGATGCTCTGAAATTTCGGGGCGGAAGTGACGCAAATTATACCCGGCAAGTGAAGGCCATCACCGCGCGCACATATGCAAACGCCATCCGCGCCCTGATCACCCCCGCCCAACATGACGCCCTAGCCGCACACGTCGCAGCGGAGTTGGCTAAGGCGCGGGCGGAGGATGCGGCAACGGTGCTTCGATACCGACCGACGGGAGAGAATGCCAAGCATTTTGTTGATGTGCTGGTTTGCGGCATTGCGAATGAAATTCTGACCGGAAAGAAAGCCAAATGACGAACCTGAGATTTAAGCGCGTGATGCGGCGTGACGGCATACAAGGGCATTTCCGGCTTTTCCGCGCCATGTGGGAAACCGGAATTGTTGGCAATGGCGACGGTCACAGCAACATGGTTTCCGTCGCGGTGCAGCCAAAACTGTTTGGCTTCGAACGGCACGGCTACTCCTGGATGGTGATCATCTGCGGGCTACGCATTCATCGCAAGCGCAGCTTTGGTGGGAGGTTCGCATGACAGACAATCGCCCAGATCGGAGCCAAGCCATGACCACCACACGCGAAGCCGCGCTGGAAGCGGCGCTAACCCTCGCCCGTAATCGCCTGCAAGCCTGCGCCATAGATCACCCCACAGGCAGCCGGGAAATGGCTGAACGTAGCGAGTGGGCCGATGAAGCCACCGCCGCCCTCGCCACGCCCGCCACTGAGCCGCAGGGGTTGGTAGATAACGATACCATAGACAGCTTCTGCCTGACGCTGCGGCGGCTGGTTTCTGATGCCCATGCAGAGCGGGATCGGTTCGGCCATATCGCCGCAACAATCCGCGTCAATGCGCTGCATCATGGCGCAACAAATGCGGAAGTCGAGGCGATGCTTTCTGGTGAGATAAGTTTCGTCAAATGGATTGCGGACAAGATTGAAGCCCGCCCCACTCCACAGCCCGCAGCGGAACATGAATACCCCGATCCGTTGATTGCCGAGGATCGGTATGAAGATGATCAGCCCGCAGCGGATACGCGGGTGGTGAAACCGCTGGTGTGGAAGCCAGAGGATGCGCCGTGCACTCGGTTTAAGGCTGAGGCTCTCGGCGGTCATATGATGATTGTTGAACTGGACCCCAAAACTGACCCCGGCAAATACTCTGTCGGGTTTGACCTTGGCGGGCTTTGTTTCAAATTCGTGCTGGCGGAATATGATGATTTCCCGCCAAAATATACCGCGCCTGCAAAATTCGAGGGTATCGAAGCTGCCAAAGCCGCAGCCCAAGCCGACTACGAAACCCGAATTCTATCCTCCATCATCGGCAACGCCACCCCCGCCACGAGCGACAAGATCGCAGAGGCGGCGCGTGACGTGCTGGCCGAGCGTCAGCGTCAGATCAGCGCCGAGGGGTGGACCCAGGAGCACGATGATCAGCATTCATCTGGGCAAATGGCTTTGGCGGCAGCTTGCTACGCTCTTGTCGGTTCCATTGATCGCTCACCAGGTGCTTTCAAGACCCCGCTGCAAAATTGGCCGTGGCAGGCTTCTTGGTGGAAGCCGACAACCCCGCGTAGAGATCTGGTGAAGGCTGGCGCGCTGATAATTGCGGAAATCGAGCGGCTTGATCGCGCACTCGCAGGAAAGGGGGAGTGATGGCGCGCGCAGTTATTCTGACTGTCGGACGTGCAGGAGAAATAGTCGCGGGCCTCGATTTGTCTGGCGATGCCTCCGACGTTTTGGTGGAGGTTGTCATGTCTGGGCTGGATCGGCACGTTTTTCGCATCACTGCGACCAGCCCGTCAGCAATACCTGATCGCCCCCTAAAGGACATCTACGAGGAAAAGCCGTGGCTTCGGTTGCAAGACAACTATGAAGCCGGGAAGATGCGCAGAAAGGCCCGCAAATGACCCCCACCCCCGATCCCACCCTAGCCGCGCGGCTGGCCCGTCTGCGTGGCGGCGAACATGAAGCCGAGGCCGATGGCTACTATGACGGCTCCGACCTCGATCAAGCCTGCGGCGATGCCTACCGCTCCGGCCAGCTTATCACCCTGGCCGACCATACCGCCGCCGTGGCGAAGGCGGTGGAGGCGTCGGTAAATGCTGAGAACGAGGCTTGCGCTAAGATGTTGGACAATGAAGCCGATGATTACGAAGCGGACGCATCAAGGTTTCGTGGCGGGACTGATCCGCATCACTACCGCATGGACCTTGCAACAACCGCCCGGAAGTATGCCGCCGCCATCAGATCGCGCGGCGCGGTCATGTAGATCGCGGCATGGTGCCGTTGACGCAGGCACACGGTCGCGGGGCTGTATGCATCATCGCCCCTCATTGCTTTGCCTCCGCGCTCTGGTGATTTTCTGACACACCGCCGCCATATGTCAACAAAACCGCGAAAACTTAACATATGGTGCGGGACGTGTTAACTCCAGCAGCCCTGCGACCGCCCAAACTCTGCATGTCCGATCATCGCCTTGAGCGCCTGCGGGTCGTGCGATGCCATGTAGTCCACCGTTTCAGCCGATGCACGAACGGGACGCCAACCCGCGCAGCCATCACTTGCTATCGGGCCGCACAACGCCAGCGGCGTGAGCGCGAGAAACGAGGTCAGCGTCTTGATCAATCGCATCGTCAATCTCCTGTCGGTTTTTGATGGCCTTCATTGTGGCATCCATCGTCTTGCGGTGCGCAGCCACCTTGCCGTTGTGCTTGCCGCTTGCATAGGCCCACAGCAGCGCCACGAGGCCGAGGGCATAGGGCCAAGCCTGCGAGATCAGCCACGGGATCATGCCCTGCCCCCAATGCCTGTCAGAAACTCATGTTGCAGCATCGAAACCGCTGCAATCATTGGCACGGATTGATCGCCGCCAGACCACCGCGTTGCAATAGAGCCATCACTGTTGACGAATGCCATGCCCATGGCGGTGATCGATCCCGCCCGCGCCCGTGCAAGCAATTCCTCAAGCTGTTCCACCAGATCTGGGTTGCCCTCCGCCGATGATGGTTCGCCGCTCCAAAGATTTACAACGCTCACCGTTTGATCCCCCACTTGGCAAAGATGCCCCAGATCACCGCATATGCCCCAGCCCCCGCCGCGCCCAGCTGCGAAAGCGTGAACTGGATGGAATAAACGCCAGTCGATGCGTCATGTGAAAACGTGCCGGGGTAAGCCGCTGCCAGCGCCGAGAATACCAGCGGGAAGGCCAAGGGGTAGGCCGCAAAGACGCGGGTGAGTGTGCCGTTCATGATCAGGCTCCTTTGGTGATGCCGGGGCTATTAACCCCGGCTGTTTGATTAGGCGATGGTTTTACCTTCAACGCCCCGGCGCATACGCTCCAAGGTGCGTTGCTGAAGCCAGTGCAGCGCTTCCTCGCACTTGGTTAGAGCCAAGGCGTTCTCGCGCGATGAAAATGGGCCAGACTGAAAAGACCGCAGCCGATCAATTACAATCGCCAGCAAGATTTCCTGCGTGACGCCATTCACGCCGATTTCGGCAATAGCGCCGTTCTGGAAATTCACCCGGAGCATTTCAACCCCAGCAGTGTTTTGTGGGGCGACGCTGTAAACGTGGTTTGCCCCGCCCGAACCCGGCTGGTCCAGAACGATGATGTCCAGCGTATCGTTTGCCGGGTTGATCTTGTGGTATTCGATGGTTCTCATATTGAGATGCTCCATGTCCCGTTTACGCACGGGCAGGCGATACCGCTTTATGCGGAATTTTGTCCAGTAAGCCACGCGATCAAGCGGGCGAGGAATGAGGGTTTGGCGACAGTTTGCGCCGGGGTTTTGTCAGCAACGGGTTTTGGTGTTAGCGGGGCATCCGGCAACAACCGCAGCGCCGCCTCGAACTCGCGGGCATAGCCTGCGATCAGATCTGCCTTGTCCAGACCATTCACCACCCGGCGCGCGCCGCGATAATTACCCGGCAGATAGTCAGCTAGCTTTTTGCCAGTGAACCAGCCTTCCGAGCAGCCGCGCACAAGGATATTCGCGGCAATGGTCGGTTGCATGGCAAGGTTGAAGTCTTTCAGCAGCGCGCCATTGAGGCCCAGGGCCTCGTCTGCGCGTTCATAGTTATCATCCCATGTCAGTTGCACATATCCGCGCCCATACTGCGCTTGACCATACAGACCGGGCTTTCCATAAGGCTTCCCCTTGCCCTTTCCATATTCCGCGATGGGCTGCATGGTATCGTCAGTCTCATGCTTGGCCGTAGCAAGCAGATAGGCGCGGAACGTGATCGGCAAGCCTTCGGTCGCGGCAAGCAATGCCTCGATACCATCCACCTGCTTCTGCGACAGCGCGCCGCTAAAGATCGGCCTCACAGCCGCGTAAAACTCGGTCCGGCTCATCTTTGATCCCCCTGCAAAATCTCCCGAAGCAGATCGTTGGTTTCGCGCTGTTGGGATTTCACCTCGTCCAGCGATTGCTTCAGCCCGTCAAATCGCGCATCCTGTCGGCTTGCGTTGTTCTCCAGCGCACGCACCCGGCCTTCGACTTGGGCAGAGGCGGACTGCATCGCGGCCAGCGCGGTAATAACGCCTTGCGTTGACTGGCTCAGACTGGCAACCGTGCTGCCCCCATACCATACTGCCCCAACAACGCTGACCAGCATGGACCATGCCAAGGGTTTCGCCAGCGTGATGCCACGGTCGGAGTTTTCGATCATCGGTTTTCCAGTATCGAGATGTGTCATGCGCGGCACCATTGACGGCCCTGCAGATTCTCGAATAGCGCGGTTTTAGCCATGATGGACGGTCCTTTCGTTTAACTTATCTGAAAGTCAGTTTGCGACATTCAGCGTGCGAAACCATGCCCCGGCATGATTGTTTTGTTAGCCAACCACGTCTACCCAGAACAGCATTTCTGGATGCCCAACAAGCGGCGGGATGGTTTCAAGCTGTTGATTGAGAGCCATCTGAGAGGATCTGAAAATCAGTGCCGCCGTCTTGGGCTGATCATTGCCGATCAGGCAAACGGTGACGTGCTGCCGCTGATTGTTCCGCGCGTCCGGCAGGATCTCGCGTAAGCCTGCCCGGATGCCGGTGTCATATTCAGCAGAGTTGCCATTGCCGATGTTCAGTGACAGCGCGTATTCGGTCGCTTCGCCTGCCGTGGCCTCGCAAACAAAGGTCCAATAGAAGCCCGCAGCCTTGCGGGCCACCCACCGGGTCAGCGGATCGGTTGCATCCGTGGTGATCACGGCCTTAGCCTCATCGTCCGTGCTTTCGACCGCGATGTATCCCCTGCCCCCCTGAAACTGCACTACATCCCCTTCGGCAAACGGCCAGTAGGTCGGGTCATAAAGCGCTACGGTGCTGGTCATTTCCCGCGTGGTGATGTGCTTGAACGTCGAGACATCATGCTCAAAGTAGAGCTTCTCAATGATCGCCGCCTTCAGCGTGTCGTCTGTCAGCGCCGCCGGATAGTGGTAGCCGTGCTCGTTGCAGATAAAGGCGATCGACCCATCATCGCGCCGCGCGCCGCACATATTCCAAAGCCCGCCAAAATCAGGCTTGCGCACCCCGATCATGGCGTTGGTGTAAACCGTCCAGCCCGTTGCCGTGCCGAGGTTCGCTGTCGGCTTATAGATCAGAACGTTGCCTTCAGGCTTGTCGGTAAATGTCGGGCAGGCCGGGACTAGAACGCGCGTGATACCATCGCCAAGATCCGGCATGAATTTGCCGTTGGTGGTGCTGAAGTAGTGCGCATCACCGACCGTTGTTCCGAGGTCAAAGGCGACTTCAACGTCAGACCAGACCAAGCCCGTCGCATCCGTGGAAACTCGCTCCATCTTGCGATAGCCCTTGCCGCTGACCGCCTCACCAACGATGCACGTCAGCGGCCCATCTGCGACAGCCTGCGTCACATCGGCAATAGTTGCCCCCATGATCGCCGCGCCCAGCAACACCTCGCCAATAGCGGTGAAGGCAATCCCATCGGTGCTTTCCCAGAGGAAGCAGCGGTTTGTGGCGGCATTGAGATAGTCGTAGATCATGCAGTAGCGCTGCACGATCTGCACCCCGCCGCGAGTGATCACGGTATGCACCACGTCACCCATGCGCGGCCCCGAGGTCACGATTGCAACGCCCGTGCCAGACCCAGCCCCGGTCGCCATGAATTTGGTGCCGGGGTTGTTATCAGCCGCGCCAATTGCGGTGAAATCCGTCGTGCCCGCCGTTTCGATCTGGTAAATCCGGCCAACGCTGAAATCGCCCGCGTTTTCGACGTGATAGGCCAAGCCGTCACCTGCCAGCCCTAGCGACGTTGCAACATAGGTGCAGGTGAAAATCTCGCCCAGCGTGCCGGATGCCGCGCCATAATCGGTCCAGACAGTCGTCGTGCCGACATCGGTGATCTTGTATTTCTTGCCGATCAGGAAAGCGCTTGCCGCCTTCTCCTCGACCCACCGCGCCGGAACGTTGGTGTATCCGTCCATGATGCTGCCAGCGTTTTCCGCGTCCAGCGCCGTCCAGATCGGAGTGCGGCTGTTGTGGGCAATCAGGCTATCGCCATCAAACGTGGTCCGCGCCGTGCCTGTGCCCGCCTGGATCGGCCCTGGGTCCGCATAGAATAGCTTGATCGAGGGCGGGACGTTGTATTCCAGCAGTTCTTCGAGAAACTTAGCATAGATGAACCAGCGCCCGTTGAATTCGACAACGGAAACGTTTTGCGCGTGGCCCTCGTCGGCGAACATAAGGCGGCCACCTCTGACAAGATCAGGAAGGACGGATTTTGATAGGGTTGTCATATTTGCGATCCTTACAGAACAACGCGGGTTGCATTTGCGAGCAGCTTGCGCGCCGCGATCTTTTCATCATCGGTATATGTCTTCCCGAAAAAACCTAACTCGTAGATTTGAGCGGTTGGGAAGGACGATGTTCCGGTTGCCCTGCCACCGAGGGAAATCGGCTTGTTGCCCCAAGTCGTTGCCCCGCCGAACGACCCGCTTGTGGTTTTCTGCGTCCGGTTGTTGACCGTCAGTGTCTCGGTCCCGGCTGCAAGATTAAGCACAGCCGTAGCAATGAGTCGGTGTGGCTTTAGCGCAATGCTACTGTCGGATACCGTCAGTGCAGCGCCGCCATCAGCCGCAGCACTGACGCCACCCGAGGTGTTCGACGGGACGTTCAGCCGCCATGATTGCGTCAACAGCCCATTACTGTTGAAGATCGTGGCAGATGCCGCGTCTTGCAGGTTGACGACGCCCGCGAAGAGCGTCACGACGCCAACGGATGACATGTCATAATCCGGGGTGAGCAGCCGTTTTATCCCGCCGTCGCAGTAGACGTATGGCACTCCATTACTGTCGATTTTGTAAGTCAGTCCCGTTGCTGAGGTTGCTGTCAGGATGCCGCGCTTGCCGACCCACGCCTGAATAATATCACCGTCAACAGCGCACGGAATTGTAGCGGCTAGATCGGTGTAAAGCCCGCTGCGGCTTGACCACCATTCCCCCAGAACACCCGCATTTGCTCCGGTCCACAAGGCCGAAGGATCAATGGGTGTGTTCTCTGGATCCGGGATGCTGATATATGCGGGGCCTGTGATCAGAGCATCGCCATCAGACTCTGTGGCACGGTCGATCCCAAGCCATTCGCAGCGGATGACATCACCACCATCACGGGTTGCATCATCTAGGTAAACTCTGACGGTGTGCCTCCGTGCGGTAGTGTCCGTGATTGCCGTCGCAACAAGCGGATTGTCGGAAAGATACCGATAGTTGAAGGTTTTACCGTTGTCCTTTGTCGATGAAAACCGCAGGGTTTTCGCACTCGGCAGCCGATAGAGTTCCCCGGCGAACCCGCTGCCCCCGAGATCAATATCGACATAGTAGCCGCCAGCAACGCCAGAGATAGCCTCAGCGTTGAATTGTCGTGTCGTCACCCCCTTTGTAGTCGGGAACGTCAGGGTGGGATTAGATTGCGAGTTGGGACGCGCGCATCCGATAACTGGGGCAGCGGAAACAAATGCGCCCTCGGTTTCATCGGTGAAAATGATCCCGCGTGGATCATAGCTGCCGTATGTGCGACTGAAGTTGTAGTGCACATCCTGCATTTCGAAGTTAATGAGGTTGTTTTCCTTCCCGGTTTTTGTGCGGAAAACCAGCATGTTATCAAAACTAAGTTCATCATCAGCGACGAAATGGCAGGTAGTCGCGCGCAGTTTGAAGGTGCCCTCCATCAGCGCAATGCCCTTATCGAGGTAGAGCGTCGGCAGAGACAGGCCGCCATTTTCGCGCAATCGGATATTGATCGGGCTGATGGACTGAATGTGATAGAGAGTGCAGACCCCAGCGCTATACCCTGCCCCGCGCCCCTCATTGCCCCACCGATCCGCAACAATCCGCAACCCCGTGATAGCCCCAGCCCCATCAACAGATGTCACGACTACGACCGCCAGACCCGGCCAATTATCCGGGTCTTGGTGGCGGTTCTGGGCATAGTCCAACACGCTATCACCGGCCCACTTTTCGATGTAGAGCGTATCGCCAACGGCATGACCAGCGCCGCCAGTGGTGACTGGAAACGTCAGGACACCCCCATCGCCATCAACTGTGATCGTGGTGGTGCCTGCAACCCAAGTCCCCCAATTCGGCCCGTCGCCCTTCCAGCCGCCAAATGCATGAGCATACCCCATGAACAAGGGAGAATTTTCAGTGTAGATATTTTCACGGCAATACGAGCTATGAATCGCGCCGATGAAGTTATCGCCACTGCCATTCCACAGCCCGCGTGCCGTGCGGAAGCAAGGGGTGTTTTCATCGGACGACACGCTGGCCGCAAAGAAGCTGATCGTGTCGCTCCACTTGCACGAGAGCGTTTTGCCGAGGAACATGTGGTAAACAAGCGCGCCTTCAACACTCACGTCGCCCTGTGGTTCGGTTACACCGCTCATTGCGATACCACCCATTGCGAGACGGTTGCAGTCGAGGCTGAACCCCTCACCGAAGGCCGGGGAAATGTTTTGCGCAACGGGCACCCCAGCATACCTACCGCCGATCTGCATCATCGCCAAGGCGACTGGATGTGGGTCGCCAAGAATGTCGGTAGTGGCATAGGTCAAAGAACCCCAAGTCCCATCTGCTGCAACAAGTTGCCAGTTCTGGAAATCCAACGAGGCAAGTGCATTTACCAGCGGCGCGGTAACGGTCATAGGCGCTCCGGTGCCAAAAACTTGCACCCGATCCCGCAGCCCTACCGCAATCGACTCGGCGTAGTCGATCATTGCCTGCAACTTCACGGTAACATCATCGGTCGTATCCCGATCAATCCCCCAATGTGCAGCGGTTATATCGCCGACCGGCACCCAACCAGTCATGTCGTCGATGTAGGTGGACACCCCATCGTATTCGATCAGCAGCCCATCCCAGCCGATCTGGTCGCCAACGGCAAAGGTGCTGCCGTTCACCCCGTCAATCGCGGCGATAAAGGCCATCGCCTGTGCGCGGTTTTCGAAGATAGCAGGCCCGGAAAGTGCCCATTTGGTGACGATCCCATCATCGTCAACATGATTGATCGTGCCTGTGGTTTCAGCAAGGTAAAACGTTGCGCCAGCGGCGTTGTAGACGGTTACAGATGCGGCCTTGCTATCAGCGAAGAACGATGCAACAGCACGCTTTGCCTGCGATACCCCAATCGCTGCGCGCGTTTCCTCTGCCCCCATAAAGCGCGGGTTGTCATAGCATCCGTTGGGGTTGCCCAGAATGACCTTTCCCGCCACCGGGGCAAAATCCTTCGGTGACACGCGACCCTCGGCATGGTCATCGAGCATTGCAACGGCGGTCGAGGACAGGTTGATCTTGGGGATAAGGCTAGAAAGTATTTCCGCAGATGCATCGGCGGCGGCTGCATCAAGTCCGGTCTGCACACGGTCGGCGGCGGTGGCGGCTGCATCCAAAGCGCCAAGAGCGGCAGATGCGGCAGCATCGCCCGCCCATGTCTTTGATGACTTGCTTGTAGGGTCAAGCGGATCAGGCGGCGTTGGGCTTTCTGCCCATGCTTGGGCAGCATCAGCTGCAGCCTCCGCTTGTATTTCCGCTAATATGACAGCATCAACATCAATTCCATCAATTTGACCCGCCAAATCTTGGATTTGCATAACCACCAGGTCAAAGTCATTCTCAACCTGCGCCGGAGCCACCTTGGCTTGGTTTGAATAATCCGTTTCCTGCGAATTTGGCACACGCCGAACCAAGGTAACTGTGCCGCCAGTAAGAGCCGGGGAAATAGTCACGTTGCCCGTAAAATTTCCGACCCCATCAATTATGAAGCCAGTTGTAATTTCAGTTTTCACGCCGTTCTCTGTGCGAATTATCGCCAAGTGGTCGGCGTCCACAATCAAGAAAGTTCGGGCAAAAACAGTCGCCACCCCGTCAAGCACATACGGCCCGCTCTTGTTCGATGCGTTTGGAACCGTCATGATGCTACCCTATCCCTTGTTTGCCGAACCATAGCCGAAATCCTTAGCCTTGTCATTCTGTTCCATCCCGGCCCGACATCAGCCCTTGCGTTATGTCTAGCGGCCCCTTTGGGTCATAGCGATCCTCTTTCACCCCTATGCCGTAGCCGACCATTTTGCCAAGCTGCCCAGTTGGAATGCCCGTCAGCATAGATAGAACTTGCAGCCCATCGACAGTTGCGCGGCGTGCTGATTTACCATCTGCCACCGCTCCGTAAATGGTTGATGTGGCCCGCGTGCCTGTTTCAATGGCACTGATCACTGGCGACACCGAAAGCCTATCATCCATTGGATTATCGTTGAACGCATTGATTACGCCAAGGCCGATCTTGCCCGCCAGTGGAACCATAGCCGCCGCATACTTGGCTTGCCCCATGCCAAACCATGCCGCCAGATCATCGCCCCATCCGTCCCGATCTTCATCATCAGGCCCGCCACCCGTCGCCGCATCGCTGATCGCTTGCGATAAAATGGCAGGGATCGCGAACAGCGTAAGATATGCCCAGAACATCTTGGGCGCACCTTTCCACCCCATCTGACGGCGAATGATCGACGCGCTAGATCCGATCAGGTTCGCCTGCGAGATGAAGAACGACGAGAACATGGTGATCGATCGCCAAGTGGTTGAACCCATCGCAAACGCCGTCACGTTTTCAGGGGCGCTATCTGCCATTGTCCGGCGCACTACGCTATCCGCGTCAAATACCGCATCAGATTGAGCCTGTCCCTTGGCAACAGCATCATCATAAGCCGCCGTCCACACCACGATATCCAGCACGTTCTGAAACGCCGATTGCAGGATATACCCATGCTTTTGCGTGAACATATCCACCGATGTCAGCATCCCCTTATCGCGCACCAAATCTTCAATCGCGATGGCGCTATCATTTTGCACCAGCCGCAGCCGTTCTTTCATGTATGGCGATGCCGCCGTGATGGCGTCTCGCATCTTGAACGCACCGCCAGATGAGAACCGCATCAGCGAGGATGCCATAGTTTTCCCGCGCACTTCATTCAAAGCCACGATTGGACCGGTGACTTGCTGTGCGGTGTTGACGATATTCATAAACATGATTGAGATGCCTATCCGCCCGCGCAGACGATCAAACACCCGGCCCCAAGACCGTCGCCCCGCCGTGCCATCAGATGAGGCCACAGATCGCTTTGCCGTGCGTGCCAACCACGGCATGAGGGTATCGCCCACCAGCGCAGGATCAAACGCCTGTAGCTTGTCCCGCAGGCTGCGCCGCGTCACCAGCCCCGATGTTTGCTTGATGGCAGGCTCTAGATATGTAAACCGCAACACGTTATCCATATGCGCAGGGATCAGCATCAGGTTCAATTCCAGCGGCTCACGGTAGTTTTCCACGCGCGACTTGGTAAAGCCCGAGCCAGTTGTCGGAAACATGCTGGCCGATTGCTGATCCAGCGCCCGGAGATCAGACTGCCGCCCTGCATCCGGTGATGCCTCTTTGTCGATGATCGCAGGCACATACCCGCCATTCAGCCGACCAACGGGCGTATCGTAAGGCGTGTTTTCAACCTCACGAAAATAATGCCCATGCAGCTTTTTATGTGTGGCTTGTGCTGGACGCTTGGTTTGCTCGAATTGCGCCCATATCGCGTTGACCAGTTCGATATCCTTGGCGGTGATAACGCCTTCCGCAATCTGCCGATCCAAGAACGCATCCCACCGCGACGTGTCCAACTCGCCCTTGGTCATTATTGGCGTGCCGTCTTTGGCAGCGCGGGGTTTACCCTTGGCCGTCACAGCCTGTTGCGGGTTGACAAACCCATCCGAGAACCGCCATCCGATCAGCATCTTGGCCTTATTGCTGGCGTTACCAGTATGCAGGATGGCGTGGATCAATGCCGCCTTGTTCTGGAATGTGAACGGTTGATCCCCCGCCGCGCGCAGTTCATGCGCCACGATAGCCTTGCCCGTCAGGTCAGCATCCTTGACGATCTGCAAGATCGCATCCATTCGATCTTTGCGCGCCGTGAAATACTCGCCCAAAGCGTCGAACACTGGCCGCACCAGATACTTGGTAAATGGCCCGCCCGCCTTGCCGTCATCCATAGTAAGCGCCCACGTCTCAACAACGCGCATCATGGCCCGCGCCGATCCGGTCAGACTTGTCGCGTTCTTCATCAGGCGTTGCACAGCAGACATTGCGCCGCGATCAGCGGCGTTATCCTGATACCCGCGTGCATCCATGACAGCGACAAGTTCAGCCTCTGCCTCGTCACGGTCTACTTTCCGGCCCTCAATCTCTAGCGTCTTGGATCGCTTGCCCGCCGCAAGGATATTATCAATCGCATCCGACACAGCGCCCAACTCATCGACGGTCAGCTTTTTGAAGTCCTTGGCGTCCTGCGTGTAAGTCTGAATAGCTGCAACCATCGCATCAGCGTTGTCGGGATCATCAGCCTTCATCTGATCGACCCATGCGGCAAAGTCAAAATCACTATCGCCGCGTGCCAGTCCAAACTTGGCAGCAATGGCGCGCGCCGCCTTTACATGGTCGATATCGCGTGACTTGCCAAGCCGTGCATCCGGCCCGTTCAACCGCGCAACCTTGCCTTGAATGCTATCCACTGTTGCCGCCACCTTGCGGCTTTCGACATAGAATGCATGGTTCATAAGCTGACGGCGCTTTTGTTCAGCAGCCGTTGCAATATCGCCTTTGACCACCGCCCGGTAAGACGCATCCCCGGCACGCTTTGCAGCCACCACATAGCGATGCGATGAAATAGCATCCGACACCCGCGACCCGGCCAGCGTTAGCCGCGCCAGTTCTTTGATCTGTGCAATCTTGGCCCGCTTGCCGCCGCCGTTGCCAGCCAGAGCATCCAGCGCCGACAACTCCATCGACAGCACTTGCGCGCGCTTGTCGCCGTGGATTGCGTCCAGTGCCAGCGCTTCAACCGACCCGTCATTCAGCACGTCGCCATGACGTTCAAACATGATGCGATCAGCTTCCGCCGCAATGGCCTCTTTGATCGGCGGTGCATTCTCTAGCGCCGTCAGCAACTCCGCCCCAGTCTCAAATCCGTATGCGCCCGCAGCCTGATCAGGATGCACGCCGTCCGGCCCGAAAACAGCCGTTGCATGGCCTTGGCCTTTGACCGTTGCACCCGGCAGCAATGGGATATGCGCCGCGCCGTAGTCGCGCTCAATCGCCGCACGATCCAGCTTCATCACTGGCACCGCTTCACCATCGAAGCCCTTGCCAAACCGCATCTCTTGCGTGGCACGATAGACGGGCTTCGACTGCAAACCCGGCGTGACTTCGGCCACCACCTTCGCGCGTTCTTCGCGATATTCCTTCTCACGCGCGCGGCGAATAGGTGCCATTGTTTCCGCGCTAAGTTTGGCCGTGGCCTCTGCGTTCGCATCCTGCGCCAGTTGCACAAACCGCTCATAAACCAGCGGTGACATCCCAAGATCAGCAGCAGAGGTCAGCACCGCATCGCCAACCGAGTGCTTGGCCTCGGCAATCTCTTGATCAGTCGCCAGCATCCGGTCAAACACCGCGCGGATTTCAGGCGTCAGCTGGACGTTCAGACCGACCTTTTTGTAAACCGATTGCATCCATGCGCGGAATTTAGAAAACGCCCGCGCCAATGCGACGGATGGCGACTTGCCTTCCATCAGATACGCCTCAATCCCCTGGGCAAATTGTTCATGCTGTGCCGTGGTGAATTTTTCACCCGGAGTTGACCCAAGCCATTCATGCACCGCCGCAAGGTCATCTTTCAGTTGCGATGGCGCATTAACGTCAGATGCCAGATCGCTGAACACCTCTAGGAAGTAGTGGCCCGTCTCATGCAGGAACGTGGAAAGGTTTGCCGACTTGAACAGGCTGATAATGCTTTCGCCGTTGCGCAGACCGTCAGCCGGAAATTTGATCGAGCCGCGTTCGCCCTGAAACAACTCCCGCCCTTCCGCCGCCTCAATCGCCGCGATCACCTCATCATTGCTCATCGCCGCCAGATCAATGCCCGCAGCGTCCAGTTTCGCCGCCAGCGCACCTTCTACCGTTTCCGCGCCATATCGCCCCGCATAACCGCGCGATGGCATCTCGGACCCATCCCATTGGCCCGCAGCATCACGCAACGCCGCAACCTCTTGCATGGTGCGCTGTGCATCTACAGAACGCGGAACCTTTTCACCGCGCGCCTCACGCTCGATCGCCTCAATCACCGCATCACGCGACAGATAGCCGTTGCCATCCTCGGCAATGACAGACGGCCCGTCAAACATTTCCGAAGCGACAATGTTATCCACATCAGCCATGCCATCGGCTTTGAACAGCCCCGGCGCAGTCGCAGGCGTAATGCCCCGCGCTGCCAATTCAGCAGCGGCACGCGAGCCCGGCTTGATACCGCCACGCCCCTTGATGGCATTGGTAAACGGCTTAGCCTGCCGGGTTTCAGGGTATGCCTTCTGCATCGCCCGATCTGCTTCATCGGCTTGGGTCTTAGGATCAGCATCCCGCACTGGCCCGTTGCGGCGAATGTTATCCAGCGCCCCACCTATCAACGCACGACGCACGCCCGACCGATCCTTGACGCCTTCCGGGATTGATCCTTGGATAAGCGGCAGAGCATAGCGGTTTGCGAGTTCTCTGATCTTCACCCCAGACCGTTGCGCCAAGGTGGAAAACAGCGCCGGAAATAGTTGGGCGTTATTCGTAGCAACCTCGGACGATTCACCCGCCGCAAGACCACGCGAAACCATTGTTTCATAGATCGAAGTTTCGACAGGCAACGCCTCTTGCTCATCGGCAAAGATGCGATCTTGCTCAATCGCCGCCAGCCCAAGCCAGTCCGCCTTGGCCTCATCGAATGCCTTAGCCTCTGCCACCGACATATCGTCATCCAGCGTCACAGATGCGTTGTCGTGAAACCAATCAGCTTCCGGCGTGCCAGTGATAGCCGAAGCATATGCCGCAGCAGGCACCGCAACCTTGCCACCGGACACCACAGCCGCATCATATGCGCCCGCGTCTATGCCCCAATCAGCCGGGTTGAACGTCATATTCTTGGATTGAAAATACTCCGCCACACCTTCAGCCGGGACAAACACCGCCTTGCCATCCATGACGGCTTGCATTGCATTGCTGAAAGCATCCGGCGACCGAACCTTGACCTTGGACGCAGCAGCATTCTTATCAATCGCCTTGAGCAGTTCCGTGGCCTCACCAGATCGCTTAGCCGCTGATGTGGTTTTCAGCCAGTCACGCCCCATTGCGACCACTTCAACCGGAGCCGTGGTAAACTCGGCCAGCCCTTCGATGATGATATCGTTCCAGTTTAGCTTGCCATCGACAGCCGCTTGAGCCGCCAATTCACCCCCAGAGCCAAGAGCCGCCTGCGTGACGCTTTGCAGCACCATGTTACCCACGGGCGATGCAGACATAGCCTTACCTGCCACGCCGCCTGATAGCGCATCCAGCGCGCCGACAATCAAACCCTTGGTAACGCCGTATTGTTGCGCCTCTTTCATCACCGCAGGGTTAGCCAGCAGTGCCGCCACATCGGCAGGCGTTTCCAGCTTGATGCCCCGCTGATCGAGGAACGACATGGCCTCGCTTGATGCCGTCGTGATGGCAGATGTGCCGCCCATCATCGCAGCACCAGCAGCAGGTGATCGCGTTACAGCAGTCGTGATGCCAGCAGGTATCAGGGCGGGCAGGCTTTCCGCAGCCGTATCACCAAGGAACGCAATCGCCCCTAGAGGATCATCAGCCAGCGCAGAGATAGCTCCCAGAAACGACCCGTCAGACTTCGCAAGCGGCCCATCCATAAACCGTTGCCCCGCATCTGATCGGGCAATCTTGGATGCCTTATTCAGCAGCGCCTTGCCTGCCGTTAATCGTTCAGCCGCGTCCTTGATCATGGCAACACGATCAGGCTCACTCATATACTGGATGGCCTCGTATCGCGCTTGACCCGCCATTTGCGCCGCGAATATCGTATAGTCGTCAGCTTCCGGCCCGACCGCATCCATCGCTTCTTGCTGCAACTGTTGTTGCGACTTCCCAATGTCCGCCGCAACAATGCCGGATTGAATAGCGCCTATGGCTTTCAGGTTCCCGCCCATTTGCAGAATACCGCGAGCAACGCCCCGCGATGCCGGGTTGTCGCCCATCTCTCCGAAGTCTTTTAGACCCTTTTCAAACCATGACAGGTTTTCCACGTCATCTTTTGCCAGCCCGCCATACTCACGGTTTTTCAACCATGCCGCTGTTTTAGGCGCATCGGCAACGGCATCAGCGATCCCCTTCTGAATGAGCCGTGCCTTGTATGCCTTGGGATCAGCGCCAACCACGATAGGCGGCACACCCAGAGCAGCGCCTACGTTCACATGCTCTGCAAACTCATCCGCCGTTCGGTCATCTGCCGTTAGAGTTACAGCAGTTTTAGCGCCATTGATCTTGCCGCGCTGTGCCAGCCAATCATCAGTCGCGCCCATCAGTTACCACCCATCAAAGCCAAAAGTCGCGCCGAAACCGTGTCATAATTCACGTCGATGCCTTCCGCTATCATATCGTTGACCGTCTCGCTGACAACATCAGCCGGAACCACTTCCCCGCCGACTTCCAAAGGCTCGTTAATCTCGAAAGCCTTGCCGCTGATCTGATTGCCCAAACCGGGCGGATCAATGTTCACCGCCGACAGCATCCGGCCAACCTGCTTGTCAATTTCCATCACGTCAGGCGCAACCCCGTTTTTCGCGATGAAAGCCGCCTGCCATTGCAGCAAGGCCGTTTGCACCTTGGCATAATCCTTGTCGCCGCTCTTGATCCCCACCGCCTCTAGCTGTGGCGCTGCGATTGACCGCAGAGTTGCCGCGCTTTCCGCATCCTGCTTTGCCGTGGGTGAAGTTGCATCCTTGACCAGTTGCGCCCGGTCAGTGTCTGACAGCTTATCCGCCACCGATGCAAACCCCTTGGACGCCTCAGACTTAAACGCGGCAGGATCATCAATCGCCAACTGCCGCATGTTGAACAGCGTAACAGCGTCAGTTTCAACAGGCGTTCCAGACTTCACCAGCTTTTCATAACCGATCAGCCCTTTCATACCATCTTCGCCAATCGCCACCTGTTGCGCGGGCGTGAGAGTGGTGACGCTACCGCCGTTCACAATGATGGCGAATGCTGCTTTCGACGCGGCTTCGGTTGCTGCTTTGGCATCGGCAGCATCGACAGCCTGCCGCAACTCGTATTCATCCACCGCAGCTTTGCGCACCAGCGGATCTTCGATATCCAGCAAGCCAGCAATGCCCCCGTTGCCAGCCGCCGCACGATCAGCAATCGCCTTAGTGACCTCATTGCGCATGGCAGTGCCACCGCTGGCCCACGTGTTTGCCTGCCCCTTACCTGGCGGAACAAGGTCGATATGAACGTGATCGCCGCCCATATACTCCATGCCAAACCCGATACCCTGCGCACCGTTCGCCGCAGCAGCCTTGGCAATCGCTGCCATTTCAGGATCATTGGCTTTTACGATGGTGCCATCTGGCCGATAGATCGCCACATCCGCAGCGTTCCCTGTCTTGTGGCGGTTTGACCCATGCTGATCGCCAGAGTTTTCTGTTCCAGACGTGATGACCACGCGCGCGCCAATGCCTAGAACATCCTGCACCGACTTGCCGATCACGCCTTGCACTTGTTCAGATGGCTTATTAGGCCGCGCTGGCCCCATCGCATATTCAATTGCAGTCTGATGTTGATAGACAGGCACGCCACCAGATGCAGCGGCAGCGCCGTATTGCCGCCCCTTCTGTTGCTTGGCAGCAGGCGCATATAGACCCTCTAACCGCGCCACCTCCGACCCTGACATTTCATCCTTGTGCTTGCCCAGATAGTCCAGCGCCCCCAACGCATCGACGTTTCCGATACGCTCGACAATCCCGCTATGCGTGGCCGTGCGGACTTTCTCTAGGTTCAGCGCCGTAACTTCCGGCGACCATCCTTCACGCTTTGCCTTGTCTTTGATTTCTAACTCAGCACGGCTGATCTCGACAGATGCCGCGTCAGGTCGCGCAATCGCATCATTCACAAACATCTGCACCCGAGCGTCAGACGCATCATTCAGATATGTGCGGCCTTCCCTGGCAGTATGCTGATCAACCGATTGCAATGCGCCCTGATAGCGCGCCTGAATAGCGCCCTCTGCCCTTGCCCGCTGTGCAGGCGTCAGATTAGCAAGTGCCGCGTCCTGTGCTTGTTTCAGCCGCTCTGCCACCGTGCCGCGCCGCTGCATAGCTTCCCCGCCCGACGCATACATAAAGCCGTTCTGATCGCCGTAGAGTTCTTCGCGGATCAAGTCAGAATACTTCGCATCTGCAATTTTGGCCGTCGCGGTATCAGCTTCATCCTGCCAATCGTAAAGCATTTGCCCTACTTTTTGCAGCCCGTCGCCCAGATCACCGATGCCAGTTTGCGCAGCTTTAACCCCCGCCACTTGCCCCGGTTGCGCGACCTGCGTGGCATTATATGGCTTGATCGTGACAGCCATCAGTAGGCACCCCCGGCAGCTTTCTGGCCATAGTAATACTTATACCGATCCCCGACCTTCGTTGCAGTTCCAAGCACCGTGCCGACCGAACCCCACATGCCCGCAGATTTAGCCGACGCGGCATCAGCCCGACTGTTCGCCGCTTGCTGCCCATAGGTGTTTGCGTTTCTCGTGGCGTTCTCACGGATGGCAAACGCATCTTCTTCGGCCTGCCACCGCGTATCTTTCAGCAACTCAATCGCAGCGCCAGAGTTTACATCGACGCCGGACGCAGCCAAAGCCGCCCGGTTCTCGCCCTGCAACTGCCCGACCCTGCGCCGTTGCAGATCATTTTCACGCTCACCAGCCGCCACCGCTTCCAGCGCCGCCTTGTCTTGTTGCTTGGCGGTTTCATTCGCAGCGCGCGCTTGAGCCTTGCCATTCTGGTATTGGCTGTATGCCGAGATAACCCCGCCGCCGACTGTCAGCGCCGTGCCAAGTCCACCCGCGAGTGCCGTGCTAACCGATGTGCCGATAGACGAGATTGCGGCAGTGATCGAAATTGGATCTATGCACACGTCAGGAAGCCTCCATGCGAAACAGCAGCCAAGACAGCCCGCCGTGTTGTATCGGCTTTGCGTCAAACTGGAAATTCATCCATTTCAGCCACTTTACCGCAATTTCATTGCCACTATGCACTAAATTCCACAAATGCGAAACATGTGCCGGGATCACGGCCAACAATTCCCGCCGACACCGACGCCCCATCACACGCTGCACATGCGGCTCGAATACCATATTCGAACCCAGCAACCAAGGATGGCCTTCGCTGCTTAGAATTGTGCGGGCTATCACACCATAGACGACGACTATCTTGCCATCGACATACCCGGCCCGCGCCTTGCCTTGTGACTTGCGCATCAGCCCAAGCAAGCAGTCCAGCCGCGCGGCATAGGTATCATCCGCCATCGCCATTGCCGCCATTTCCAACCGATCCGCCGCCCGCATATCTCGCGCCATCGCTGCGCAGTCATCTGCATCAAGAGGCTTTATCTCGATCACCGACCAATGCTCCATTTTGGCGAAATGCCCAACACCGTCATAGGCAGCGGGAATTTCTGGCGAACCGTGATTGTCGCCGTTGCATCCCATTCCGGCCCAAGTTCAAACTTTTGCAGTCCGGTGAACAGCGGGATATCATCGCTCAAATCTTCAAAGCCTGTCTGAACCATTTGAGCGGGCAGGGTATTCATCGACGTTTGCACCTCAATGCCCCGTGTTTTCTCTAGCTGCACAAAGGCATCCGTTGCCTTGGCAGGCAGACCGCGCGAATTGCCCGTGCCTTTCAACTCAACCGCAATCGGCAACGTCTCGCCCACCGACACATAAGGCAGTCCAGCATGGGCGCGGGTGAACGCCACTGGCAACACAACCTGCCCGCCAGTCACCAGCCTATCTTCATAGACATCGCCATCCGCGACGATGTTGATTTTCTGGCCTTCAAGATGATCCAACCCCGTCATGGTCATCGTGGACACGCCATTGTAGGACACCGCGCAATCGAGGAAGCACGTTTCCATCACATCCTCTACCAACAGCCGATTGGACATGCGCTCGACAAAACGCTTATCCCCGCGCCGCACCACCAGATAAAGCGCATCGTAGGTATCTTCGCTGACCGAGCAGCAGCTTTCCACAACGCCGCCGAAGTCGTGAATAGTCCAAGCCCACACCTCTTGCTCTCGTTTGTAGGTCAGGCTCACCACAGACCCGTCAGACAGCACCACCCACACCAACCCATAAGGCGCGTGGCAATAGGCCCAATCCACCACTTGCTTGCCCAAGAAGAAGTGCGGCACAAACACCGTCAGATCATTGCCCGCATAGCCATCGAGTTCATAGGTATAGCGCAGATCGCGCACCAACCGCCCAGACCGATCAACATAGAGAATGCTATCCCCGACCATCAGCGGGCGCACACCGCTAGACCCAGACGCGCCATATCGTTGCTGACGAGGCTCTGTTGCTGACAGCACGCCGTTCGCAGCGCCAACGCCATATTCCCCTGACCCGGTGAACACCATCAACTCTTGCATCCCGACCATCCCACGCACGCGGTTTAGCTTTTCGCCTGAAATGTCGATGATGAACCGATCATCCGCCTTCATCACCATTGCGCGGGTATAATTTTCATAGTCCCCGATCAGGCTGGCCCAGACCGTTTCCGGCTGATTATCACTTGCCGCCCATATCAGCCTTTGCTGTGCCAGCGTCACAACTGACGGATAATTGCCATCGCTGGCAAACAGCGTATTCGGCTGACGGATGGATGTGTTTGTGTCTGGATCAATGTTATCATCCAGCAGCGTCAGGGTGACGCCATCAGTGAAACCAACGTATCCCCAAACCCCGCCACGCAAGCGGTAGACCCGATATTCGTCAGGCGTTGGCCCAGCCGGAGCCGTCCATGTGATTGTGTTTTGTTCGCCATCCTTATTCAGATCGCGGGCGTTTGTGACCGAGCCTTCCGCCGATGGCAGGCTTTCGACGCCATCAACGACAGATGAAACCCGATAGGAGTATGTCTTGCCGTCGCCTATGTTGGCAGAAGTCACCGTGGGCGTTCCCGGCGCAGGATTGGGCGGATTGGTGGCAACCGATGCCATAGCCCAAGCCAGCGGCCCATAGTGCAGCATCTTGCGCGGAGTAAACGATGGATGCGCCAGATACATCACGTCGATGGACTGCACATAGCTTAGGGCGGCAATCTGCGTTGATGCGTAAGGCGTTGCCAGCACATAGGGCGCACCCAACACCGCACCATTCTGAATAACATTCATCGTGTTTTCGCCAAAAAGCAGCGCATATGTTTGAGTGTCATCGCGTTCAAACGGGATCAGGCGGTGAAACTTTGTGCTATCCGGCACCTCGGCCACCAACCGCGTTCCTGCCCGGTTGCTGAAACCACCATGCGCGTGAATAAAGATATTCTCGCCAGTTTTTAGACCGACCTGATACTTTGCCAGATCAATCCGGCCTTGCAGCCCCGGCCCTAGAACGCCCGCCGCGAAACTTGGTTGAAAGGTATATGTGCCAGCCATCACCGCACCTCGGTATAGTCGCGGTTCTGAATAACCCGGATCGGTTCTTCAAGCTGGATATCGTTCACCTTGGCCTCATCCAAATACAGCGCATACGCATCCATCGCTGCCTGCATTTTCTGCGCTGTTTCCGTCAATGGGATAGCCATTCTTGATGCAAGCAACGCCGCAAAAGCCTGAACAAACTTGGGCGGGTAAACCGTTGGATCATCCACATCAAGAACGAACTCGGCTTGAGCGGCTTCAAGATCGGCATAGATAAAGCCGTTCTCAACCTTGCGCGGCGTGTCATATACTTCCCGATCAATGATGGCCTGCTTGGCTGCGTAAGGCTCATTTACCCAATTAATCCGCAGCGCATTGGCGGGCATGACATACTTGACCAGCCATTCCTCTTGATCATTCACGCCCATCGTTGCAAGGGCTTGACGGCGGATAGCGAACGACCACGGCCATTCTGACAACAACTCTTGCCGCACCATGTCATAGTGCAATTCGCACTGTTGCGCCGACGATGATGGCTCTGTGATCGCGTTAATCCGCGCTTTGCCGAGGTATGTGGACAGCGCCAAATTGCAAATGCTGACCTTGGAAATTGCCATATCACAGCCCCTTATGAAAAGACCGCCCCCGATATGGGAGCGGCCCGTTGATTACGCCAAGCCGGGACTTAAGCCTTGGCGGGCGGTTTGGGATCAGCAGCCGCAGTCGCATCAGCCAACAGCTTCTCCGCCTCACTCGCCCGCTCATTAGCAGCGGCAAGCAATGCCTTCAACGCATCAACCGCAGAAGCGTCAGACACAGCCGCAGGCTTTTCAGTCGGCCACGGCTTGCCATCTGCGCGCTTCATCCAGCGATGCGATGCAATATCAGCGTCGATCTCAAACTCATCGCCCGCCTTAACCCACGACCCATCAGGCAACTGGCCCAGAGTGGTCGCAACAACAGCAATGTTTTTACCCATATTACAGCACTCCATTCGTTTGGAAGCCATCAGCAAAGCCAGCCGTAATGTCACCCAAGACACCAGTGCCGACCACCACATATTGCAGGCGCATATAGCGTTGCGGAACCTGCAACGGCAGGGTGACAAACCCGAACTCGTAACCTGCCACCAGCGTTGCGACGGGGATAGCCGCCGTTGACATAACCGTGGTGTAGGTCGTGTCGTCCGCCGAGGTTTGGAGGTTGACCTGGATAGAAGTCAGGCCAGTGAATGCCGCGCCGACCTTGATCACGATGGGATGATCTACCCCGCCGTGGTTGGTCTTAATCACGGCCCCGGTGCGCGGGTTGATCGAAGGCAAGCCGAAGTCCAGCACGTTGGTAGAAATGGCCGTCGCGGTGAAAGTCTGCTTGTCCGAGAACATCAAAAGAGCGTCATATGGCATGGTGTTTCCCTTTGTGCCAAGTTGCGGTTAGGCAGGCCATCACAGCCTGCCCCATGCCAGATCAGATGACCCGCGCTTCGGTCTCGACGATTGCATCCGAGATGCGGATCGGCCAGTCACCGTAGAACAACTCAAACACCGACCGCGCATTGCGGCCCATGACTTGCTCAAAGCGCAGATCGGTATACTTCGACGTGCGCGCCTGCTTCTCAAGGAAGCCTGCGATGCGCTTGTTCACATAGATGACGGTCTTGCCTTCAACCAGTTCGCCCGTCTCATAGTTCACGCCAAGCGATGCAGTGGTTTTTGCCGCCCACTTCATATCGGTGAACAGGTCCAACAGGTCAGCGCCGCCGAGGGTTTTATCCGACCGCAGATCCGACACGTCGATGTTGCCGATACGCACGTTTGCCGACCAGTCGCCAACGGTCAGGCCAGTGTGCATCGCCATCCAGTCCTGATAGCCGAGCATCTGTTTGCGCGTGGCAGACTGCACAGGCGCATCAATCAGCTTGGAACCGTCAGGCGTCAGATCGCGGAACTCAAACCCTGCAACCTTGCCCGCCTTGTAAAGCAGGTTGGTGCCCCATCCGCCCCACGTGATCAGGAAGATCGAGGTGTTGTCAGTGCCGGTGCCACCCGCGTCGATAAACTGCGAGGCCGACTGTGCCGACTTGCTCGAATACCGTGGCGCAATACCCATGAAGGTATCAGGCGACAGAGCGGGCGAGCCGTAGAAGAAGTTGCGTTCCAGCCAGTTGGTGCCAGCCTGCATTTTACCAACACGCTCGGATGCGCGATAGTTTTGCGCGTTGCCCGACTTGTCAGCCAAGGCGGCATCAACCGACGACAAGTCTTCCATCATCGCCAGTTGTTCCTTGACCGCCATTGCGGTGGTCTTGGTGACGTTGATACCTTGGTTATACCGACGCTCTGCAACGTCAGGAATGCCCGTGCGGATGGTTGTCTGGTGGCTATCGCCATCATTGGCCTTCACGAACGTCGCGTCCTGCATGACTACAGACGAACGCTCTGCGGCTTCAATCAGCTTTGCAACCGAACCATCAGGATTTTCGCGATCCACGATATCCTTGAGGGTTGGGTTCATAATCGAGGAAACGGTTGCCATGGATTATCCTTTTTTTCCATAGAGGGATGCGGCGAATGAAGTCTCGCCCTTGGCACCTTCACCCGATAGCACGGGGGACTCACTGACTGCCTTGCCGATCTTGGCCCAAGCCTTGATCATCTCTGGGTGCGACCCCAGACCTGAAGTGTTCAGAGCCTCAACCAACTTAGGCGAACCATAGGCTTTCAGACCAGCTACCGCCAGACCGACAGAGGCGTCATATTTCTCCCCGCCAATCTCGGTATCGGCCCGCGCCTCGGTTTCCCATGTGGTGATCTGCCCGTTGAACGCATCCATCATCGCCTTGCCTGCGACTTTGGTTTGTTCTGCCTGATAGTTAGCAGCCCAAAGCAAAGCATCTTTAGCAGATGCGGCTGGATTGGTTTTCAGGAAGTCAGTAACGGCACCAGTGTATCCGGTGTAGGCTTCTTTGTAGCTTTCCATGCCTTCCGGCACGGGTAGTTCGAATGGGGTATCTGCAACCTCTGCCTTTGGGGCTTCAGCTTCAGCATCCGGTGCATCAACCTCAGCGGCAGGCGCATCAGCAGCGAACGCAGCGCCAAGAGCGGTTGGCGTATCAGCCTCATCTGCCACCACGGCAGGAGCATCGGCCACGACAGCAGCGGGTGCGCCTTCGGTGGCGGCTTCCCATACAGGCTGTTTACGCATCAGCATCAGTATTTTCCTTGTCCGCAGCGATTGCTGCCTGAATTTCGTTCATTCGGTCCTCTGCTTCGATCAGCATCAGGCCATGCGTTCTTGCACCTTGCGCGGCAAGATACACGTTTTGCAATTCTAAGCCAATACTTCTGCGCCCTTCCAGAAACGCTCCCCGAGCATCCCCTGTAAATGTGCCTTCATAGACACCACACGTCCCAAGCAAATGGTGCATTGCCATCCGCCCTTCCTCTGTAGCCATCCAATCGGCCCATGCTTGAGTGAGCCTAGAGCGATGGTGCAACTCAACTGCCTCTTGCTTCGTCATAGCCCGCCAAGCCCCTCTTGCCCGCGTGCCGACGCCTCGGACAGCAGGTTAGCGGCCTGCGCCATAGGTTGCGCCGCAGCCATCATCTGTTGCTGTTGCGCTTGTGCAGCAGCTGCTTCGCGCTGTGTTTCCACTTGCGCCGGATCACGCAGCGACTTCATGGGGAAGCCAACCTGCGATGCGAAGTCACGCAGCAATTCATCACCATCCAGATTATCCAGAACGGTCGGCTGCAACTGCGCCATAGTGCCGACAAAGCCAATGGTCCGCTCGATAGATGCCACTCCGATTGCCCGCTGTGCCTGCGCCAAGAGCGACACAAATTCCACGTTCACACCGACGCCAACGATCGACTTCGGCGGTTCTGGCAGAATTTCATATTCCTGCATGTAATGGAACGTGCCTTGAACCAGCGGCGACAGCAGGCCGCGATCAAGGCTTTCCAGCACCGGGCCGAGGACAACCAGCTTTTCCTCTTTCATCTCGGCAATGAACGTGGCCGTCACATCCTTGCCGCCTTGGATGCCATACTCCGACGCCATGCGGAATAGATCGGCATAGAACGCCTCCATCACGCGGCCTTGGGTTTCCTGCACGTTTGCCAGCATCCACTGCACATCAGGCCGAATGCCCAAGATCGGTTGCGGCCCACCCTTGGCAATGTCAGCTTGCGTGGCTGCGTTGTATGCCCCTGGCAGATAGCTGAATTTCTGCGCCATCGGTGGCCCATAGAGCGGCGGCTTGTAACTCATCTGAATGGCGGTGTCTTTGTCGCGCTGTTGCGCCTGTAGCTGCTTCACATCGCCCAACGCATCACGACCCGGCGATGAGATAGGCCACGGATCATCGACAACAGTTTCCCATCGCGGCCCGAGGATACCAGCAAACGACAGACCACCGCGCGACAGCAGCTTATCCTTGACCGAACGTTCCCAATAATACACCCCGACAGGCATATCGACGGCCAGTTTTGACATGGGGTCACGATCCATGCGTTGCTCGATGGCAGCGCAGACCTCAACCTGATCATTCATCTGGTTTTGCTTCCACATGGTCTTAACGCGATCAGATACGTTATCCATCCCGAAGTCTTTGACCAGTTGGCGCACTGTCATTTTGAGCCGCCAGTGCAGCGTATCAATCAGCCCTTCCTCGTTCTCGGCATAGAGATACGATCCGACCGGATAGGATTGCACATGGATGATATTCTCGCGCGATCCACGCAGCACACCGCCATACGTGCCAAACAGTGCAAGATCGCCATAGCATTGCGATAGTGCGTTATAAAGGTTTGACCCTGCCATGACCTCATACATGCGGCGCTGGCACTCATCGAGCCATACCTGTTCCTCGTGGCTTGGCTTGTCATACCCGGCCAGCTTCAGCTTGAACCAAGGCCGCGATGGCGATGATAGACCGCCCATCAGGCCAGATTTCAGAATGCGGTAAGCCTTGCGCGGGGTGCTATCCGCCAGCACTTGCTGCTTGCGTGCATCGCCGTTATCGCCTTGACCGAGGTGCCGCCCGCGTGCCGGGTCTATCCAGTGCGCCACGTCTTCAAACGAGGGACGCACCACACCAAAGCGCGCCTGCATCGACTTGTTGCGAAAGTCCAGCGCCTTGATGATTTCTGCATCCCGCTCCATTTATTGGCCCAACAGTTGCTTGCCACCAGCGGCAGCAGCAGGGGCTTGCATGGCTGTGGCTAGGATGGTGCCACGACGACCGCGCTTGCTGGCAAGATCGTCCTCTGTGCCTTCAGCAAAAACGGGGGCTTGTGCGGTTTGGAATTGCTGTGCCTTTTTTGGCGTAGGGATTGAACACATGGGCGCTACCTCAAGGTGACGATGATTGCAGTGATAACAGACGCGGCAGGCAACGCTACGAAAATAAACACCGCAACCAAAAAGCCCACACGGTCGATCTTTTCATTCCGAGATAATGGCATCATGTCCCCCAAGGGTTATATGTTTCTTCGTGCATATTCTGGTGCGCATCCATCACCGCGTGTGCCGTCACCGGGTAAGCATACGTTAAAACCAACGCATCCGCTATATCTGGGCTTCGGCCAAGTCTTTTTTTCATATCGACCTTCTTTTCCAGCAGCGTGAGGTTGTTTGCGTCATAGCTGTAGAGCGGCGAAGTCAACTCACCTGCGATCTCATCATCATCAGGAATTGCCAGACCGGAGCCTAGAGCAGTGCGGCAGGTCAGCCACATTTCGGCCCTCTTGTTCGCGGCTTTGGCTTGGCCTTGCACGATGCGATCAGACGCGGAACCAAAGTTGACGCCAATGATGTTTTGCATCCCAAGTTGGCGGCACCGATCCACCACGCCAGCGCCTAGTCCAGTCTCATCAATGAACACCATGTCAGCAGTCAATTCATCCGATGTTTCTTTGACCCGGCCAGCCAGCGTCATCAGGTCCACCTTCTTCAGCTTGATCGGCGGGTGCATCCTGGCATCAAGCCCACGCCGCGCCCAGATCACGCTGTTATCGTCGCCAAAGCGCGCAACGTCCACGCCGATCACAAGCAGGTCAGACAGATCGGTGTAGACCTCGCGCTTGCGTGCGGCTTCTACAATCTTGCGCGGGATAAGCTGCATCGACGCTTGGGATAGATACTGCCCGAGCCACACATGCTCGTATTTGTCGTGATCAAACTCGCGATCTCGGCGCATGTCCGCGACCAACTCCGTATCCCAGAACCACGGGTTGTCGTAGTAGTTGGCGTGGATCAGAACGCTGTTTTCTGGCCGCGTGCCAACAAAAAACTTATCTACCGCATCAGTTGGGTTTTCGCTGTTCCACGTGAATATCAGTTGCGAACCGGGCTTGCGAATGGTCGGCATCAGCAGATCAAGCGACCGCTGCGATGCAGACTGCGCCTCCTCCCACCACGCAATATCAAAGTCCTCTAGTGATTTGACGTTGGCCGCGTTGTAGCTTTGCATCCCGCGAAAGATCGCCTTAGCGCCAGTGGCAGTGCATCGAATTTCTTTATCCAGCACATTGAAATGCGCCGACAGACCATGCTTGATGATCTGCTTTTCAATCATCGACTTTGAACTGTCGGCGGTGGTGGATTGCACCTCACGAATACAAAGCGCGTTCTTGCCCTGCATCATGCGGATGGGAATTAAGCCGCCAACGAATTGCGACTTACCAGATCCCCGCCCGCCCTTGATGCCGATGTATCGTTCATGACCAAGACCCGGAATGAATACATCGGGGAAGTCCCAATCAATCGCCTGATCAGCCATTTTCCGGCTTTGCTTTGACCGGGTTGAGGTTGAGCGTCAGGCTGACGGCGTGATCGACTTGGCCTGTCACGCCTACATCCAGCTTATCGCCATATTTCTTCGGCTGCATCTTGCCAAGCATCCAGCGCCGCGTGTCGATCATCAGTTTGTTGCGCGCGATCACGTTGTGATCAATCACGTCAACGCCGTCCACGGTAACAACGTCCGCGCCTTGGCGGTCTGAAATATCAAGGCATTCCTCAAAGATTGCATCGGCCCTTGCCTCGCGCGCGCGGGTGTATTCGCTATCAAGGTCTGGGTCTTGTCTGCACCACAACTCAAATGTCTGACGTGCTGGCGTCCAATCGTCACCTATGCATGCCTTGCTCAGAGACATTCCGCCCCTAACCCGCGCAAGGATTTCCTCGCAGGCTTTGGCCTTTTGCTCGTCTGTCCATTTGATCGGCATGGGTGTTACATTATCACATTCTACTTCATTGTAAACGCCGCGCCTCGGCCCTCAAGATGCAGGCTCTGCGCGGCTTGCGGTGTTTTGGTGAGTAGCCCGGCACTTGTCCGCATTACCGCCTGTTTTGAGTGTCAGGTCACACTAGCCCTCTCCATGCCATGACGTGCGGCGACACGGGTGCAGTCTTTGCCAGCCATGCAGCATTGCGTTTTACCCTTTGCCTTACCGCCTCAACGCTTATTCCGATCGCTCGTGATGCATCGCTCATGGATGAATAATAAACGCCATCAACCATACACGGCTTTTTCATGTGGGTTTGGCATGGTGCGATTTTGTCCGGCGTTCCTCTGTCTAGATTTTTTTCTATTTTGCGCACGCCAACCTTTAGCGCCCTAGCTGCGGCTGCGGTTGATCGGTATGTGGTGCCGCGAATGCTTACGGGGTTCACGCCAACCTCCACACGCTAGGCCGATGCCCGTTACTGCGCTGGCACTCGACGACGCCCGCGATGACCAGACGCTTCATCTCCATGCGGATGGTGTAATGCGCGCATCCTACCAGTGCGATGAATTCAGGCGTGATGGCCTGCCAGTCGCGGGTGAGATGCGGGATCACCAGATCGCGCGTTGGGATGCGATGGTTTGGCCTTGGCTTGCCCTTGCCGCCTTTGCCGCTATGGGCTGAGATCGGCAATCCTCTGCGATGGCCGTCTGCCCGCTCAATCTCTGCCATAGCCTGCGCTGGTGATAGGCCTAGGGCGACGTGCTGCTGAAAGCGGGCCAGGTATGCGGGCGGTTTGGCGTCTGCGTGGGTCATCGCAACACGCGGGGATGATGGGGCGCTGCGGTAGTGGTTCATGTCCAGCGGCCTCACTCTATCACCCCATCAGTTTTGATTGGCGCAACGGGTGCGGGCATATCTGCGATAAGCTGGATCAGTTCGAGAAGGGCGCGGGGGCGTTTGATGCGAAACTCCATAAATCCACCATCAAGAAATCCGGTCTTTCCGCTCCTTGGGTGAGTAAATTCCTTGCCTTGGTTTTCCGCCCAAAACCATGCGGCATGGGTTGCAAGATTCTCGTCTATGAACCCCTCAGTTATCCCCGTCTGTCCCTTTTTATACAAATTTCCATCGCCAAATGCTTCCCACTTGACCTGCACCCACCTCCCCACACACGGGCATCCCTTGCCGTCGTGCTGGAACCATTCGGTCCATTCATCCTGCGGCGCGGTCATGCTGACACCGCAATCATATCGGCAAGGCATTTGCACGGGTCAACTGCGACCCAGAATTTTTTACGGGCTGCGTCTGCGTCTGCGTATGCGTATGCGTCTGCGTATGCGGCTGCGGCTGCGGCTGCGGCTGCGTATGCGGCTGCGTCTGCGTATGCGTATGCGTCTGCGGCTGCGTATGCGGCTGCGGCTGCGTCTGCGTATGCGTCTGCGTCTGCGTATGCGTATGCGTCTGCGTATGCGTATGCGTCTGCGTATGCGTATGCGGCTTTCTTAGCCCCTATTGCCGCCTCTTGTGTTTTTTCTGTCGTCATGCGCAGCCATGCGTCTCCATATCCGTACTTATCGGCCAGTGGCTGCAACTGTGTCAGAACAACCGTCCACATCCATTCCATGGCAACGGCTTTACGCTGCGGCTCAAGATCACGTCCGGTGCCAGCAGCGAGAGGCAAAAGCCGCTTCCACTCCAAACTGTTACGCATATCATCCGGCATGGCGTCTTGGATGCGGATGATCCAGCGCCCAATCACTAGCGACATGCAAGCCGGAATTTTATCCGTCAGCTTTCCCGTGAGTGCCAGATTGATCGCAGCAATGGAGCAGGCGCTTTCCTCTGTGCCAAGCCCAACCGGCAAGGTATGGCTTGCGAGATACGCGGTGATTTTGTCGGCTTGTTCTTGAGTGATCGTGGTCATGTTATCCTCCAACTCCCCCTGATGAAATGCGCGACCACCTGTCACCGGAGGAGGTTTGTGCCTGCCGGGGATCAATCCAGCAGTCGGTGGTCGCAACGCTAGCATGGCATGGGTTGGGGGTGGGGGTCAATACGGTAATGACGGAAAAACGATGGCCCAAAGATCGCAACGCATGGACGGCTCTGTCCGGGGTCGTGGACGGCTTTTTGGGCCGGTAATGACAATGCTTAACCCCCTATACAACAACAATTTTTTACCAAGAGAAGAGAGAGAGATGGGGGGTGGCCCACTGGTTTTAATATAAACACGGTATCATACTAGACTTCCCCGTAATGACGTGTCTGTATATACAAACGTAATGACATATAGACAGTATGGCCTACCTCTTTTTGCTGAAAACGGTGGTTTTTTGGGCAAGTCATTGATGTTACACGATAATTCTCGCCCATAACCTGTCCACGCTTTGGGCGGCAATCTGTAAGCCATTGATTTCATTATATTCAAGGTGGCCCACGATATTCGCCAAAATGCCCAAAAATGCCCACGATTGCCGCTCCGTCCACCAGTTGGACCGAAAAACTTCCCGCTTGCACGTTTTGCACTTACGGAATATTGTCGGCGTAATCGTGGAGTTACAACGGAGCGAAAAATATGGAAATTCGGATGATCCTGAGCGATGAGGCAGAGGCATTCGTCAAAAAACTGACCGATCAGCGCAAAACCTCTGCTGGGGTGGCGATTGATCGGCTGATTGTAGAGGTCGCGCGGCAGGGTGGAATTGCCATCACCGACCACATCAAGGCATCCGAAGCGGACCTTTCCCCGCCCCTCTGATCATGTCTGGCCTATCAATCAGCGTAATCAGGAGCCACCATGTCTGACCCAATTTCCGCGTTTATCGACTTCATGCACGAAGCCGATTGTCCGCCCGCGTCATCTGTGACGATCAACGCAGACGACAAGATGCACCGATACATGCTATCCGGCGACAAGCCAAATACCGAGAACGGCAGCTATATTCTCAGGGTGGATGCTGACGGTTTTGCGGTCGGCGGGTGCATGAATTTTCGCGATCAGGTATGGCATAAGTGGCATACGAAAAGCCCGCGCAAGATCACAGATGAGGAACGCGCGGCATGGAAAAAACGGCAAGAGGATGCCCGGATAAAGCAGGACGCCGACCGGGCCGAGGCGGCACAAGCGGCAGCGTTGAAGGCGCAACAGATATGGTCAGAGGCGGCACGCAAGGGATCAAACGCCTATCTCGACCGCAAAGGGTTTACGGCAGAACAGCTCGGGTGCCGGGTGTCGCGCGGTCAGATCGTGGTGCCAATGTGGGCGGATGGCAAGATCGTCGGACTGCAATTCATTGGCGACGATGGCGATAAGCTGTTCCTGAAATCCAGCGCCAAGGAAGGCGCATATCACGCGATCAAGGGCGATGGTGACTTGCTGCTGATAGGCGAGGGGCTGGCGACGATGGGGGCTATTCATGCCGCCTTGGGTTGCTCGGTTATCGTGGCGTTTGATGCGGGAAACCTGAAACCCGTGGCGCAGGTGATGCGCAAGAAATACCCCGAGAAACGGATCATCTTTGCCGCCGATGGTGACCAATGGACGATACCGGGGAACAAGCGCCCCGAGCCGTGGGATAACCCGCCAGGCGATGACCCGAGATGGGTGGAGTGGAGAGACGCTGGCCTGTGCGTCAACACTGGTGCAGATAAGGCCAAGCAGGCAGCGGTGGCGATTGGTGGCGCGTTGGTGCTTGCCCCGCCAATTCCGGCTGATGATCCGGGAAAGCGCACCGACTGGTGGGATTACTGGAAAGACGCGGGCGGGGATGCCGTCAAGGATGCGTTCACGCAGCCTGCACAGTACGCGCCAGATCCAGAAGATGTGATCGACGACAGGTGGGAGCCTGACTATGGCGTGCCGCACCATGCGCCCGCGTTTGCGCAACAGGATGATGTGTTTTCGACAAACCCCATCTTGCGCGCGGTGAGGCCGCTGGGGAGGTCTGGCAAGACGTTCTATTTCTTCCCCAGATCATGCGGGCAGATCATGGATTTTACAGGCCCCGCGCTGGCGAACATGCAGAACCTTGTGACGATGGCCCCACGCACGCTGTGGGAGACGAATTTCGACATGAAGGCCAGCGAGAAGAAAATGGCGGGCGAGGCGTCGTTACTGCTGATCGAGGCGTGCAACATGCTGGGGATTTATGACCCTGAAACAGAGCGCGGCGTTGGCGTCTGGATGGATGAGGGGCGGCAGATATTGAATGCCGGAGATCGGCTATTCTGGCCGGGTGGTGATTGCCTGCCGCCTGATTTCAAGAGCCGGAGTGTTTACGTCATGGGTCCGAGGATTGGCAGGCTTACCGCTGATCCGATGAGCAACACAGACGCGGCAGAGATTTTGAAGATTTGCCTTGCGCTAACATGGAAAGGCAAGCTGTCAGGATACATGCTGGCCGGGTGGATCGTGACCGCGATGATTGCCGGGGCTATGCGCTGGCGGTCGCATATCGTGGTGACGGGCGAGCCGGGTGCGGGCAAGTCTTGGGTGATGGATTACATCCTGAAAGTGATCATGGGGAAAATAGCCCTGATCAGGTCGGGGGGATCGACGGAAGCAAAAATCCGAAAAGACATAGGCAGCACGGCCCGCCCGGTGATCATGGATGAGGCAGAAAGCGAGACGCAGAAAGACCGCAGCAACATGGAACTGGTTTATGGTCTGGCGCGGAAGTCATCCAGCGGCGCGGACATGGCGAACTTCAATGGGGTGTTTCCGGTCAAGTCGTCATTCTGCTTTGCAGCGATCAATCCGCGCATCATCCAAGGCGCTGACCTTGACCGCAACACAATCCTGCATCTGGTGAAAAACAAGTCGAAAACCGCGCGCGATGATTTCCGAGAGTTGGAGAAGCGGGTTGCAGCGGCGATAACACCGGAAGCCGCTGACAGGCTGCTGACACGCACGTTCAACAACTTGCCAACGATATTGAAAAACATTGAGACGTTTGCCGATGTGCTGACCGAGCAGGAGGGCAGCAAGCGGTTTGGCGACCAGCACGGCACCTTGATTGCAGGCGCGTTCAGCCTGACTAGCACGGCAGAGATTACACCAGAGGCAGCAAAGGAGTGGTGCGCAAAGCATGACTGGCGATGGGCGAAACTCGACAACGACCAGTCTGACGGCGAGAAACTTCTGGCGTTTATCTTGGCGGCGCGGGTCCGGCATGACGACAGAGGCATGGCGCGCGAGGCATCAGTGGGGCGGTTGATTGACCGGGCGCTGAATGCCGATGGGCTTGACCGCGACGTGGCAACAAATGCGCTTGGCGAATACGGCATGAAGGCTGATCGCGACTGGCTATATGTGGCGTCACCAAGCAAGCCTATCACTGACATGCTGCGGGATACGCCGTGGGGGGGCAGTTACAGGCGCGCGCTGGGTGAGTTGGAAGGCGCTGTCAGTCTCGACAAGATGCGGTTTTCAGCCGCGATGCGTCTGCGCTGCGTGGCGGTGCCTATGGGTCTGGTGTTAGGTGATGATGCGCCCGTCGAAATTGAGCTGCCGTTTGATATGGAGGAATTTCGGTGACTTCATGGTCAAACCAGCACGGCGAAGAATACCGCCTGATGGTGCGAGAAATGAAGCAATGGATGATGCTTTCTGTGTCTGATGTTGCGGTTTTGCGCAAAGCCACAAGCGGAAATCTGACGCCATCCTTGGCCGATGTGATTGACTACATGTTTCAAAAATACCTTGAATATGAGGTTCTTGAATGAGCGTTGAACTTTACCCAGATCAGGCGGATCTTGTGCATCGCGTGCGGCAGTCTATGCGGCAGCACAAGGCGGTGTTGATGCAGAGTGCCACCGGCAGCGGCAAGACGCGCATGGCGCTGGATATGATCGCTGGAGCGCACGCCAAGGGCAGCACTGCGGTTTTCACGGTGCCGCGCAAGGAATTGCTATCCCAGACGATTAAGACAATCGAGGAATACGGCATACCCTATGGCGTGATCAGCCCTGATTACACGCCCAACCCATTTGCCAAAGTGCAGATCGCGATGACGCCTACCTTGGCAAGACGGCTGGATAAAATCCCAGCGCCCAAGGTATGCTTTTTTGATGAATGCCATTTCGGCGGGGCAGAACTTGACCGGGTGATTGAGTGGAGCCGTGCGGGTGGTGGCTGGCGGGTCGGCCTGTCCGCAACGCCATACAAGACAAACGGCAAGCCAATGGGCGACCATTACGACCACATGGAGATGGGCCTGCCGGTGGCTGATTTGATCGCGGGAAAGCGGCTATCAGAGTTTCGCTATTTTGCGCCACACCAGCCTGACCTAAGCAGGGTGGCGGTGCGGGATGGGGAATATGTGAAGTCTCAGCTTGAGGCGTTTATGGAGGCGGACAACGCTATCATTGGGGACGCGGTGAAAACCTACCGGGATCTGGCGATGGGCAAGCTGAACGTGGTGTTTGCCACCAGCCGGAAACATGCGGGCCTGATCGTGGATACGTTCAGAGCGGCGGGTGTTCCGGCAATGTCGATTGATGGAACTATGGGGCCAGACGAGCGGCGGCGGATCATCCTGGGGTTTGCGCGCCGCGAATTTACAGTGCTGGTAAACGTGGCCCTGTTGACCTTTGGATTTGACCTTGCGGCGGCGGCAGGAATGGACGTGACAGTTGAAAGCATGTCAGACCTATGCCCGCGCAAGAGCCTGCCCCTGACAATGCAGGTTTGGGGCCGAGTGCTGCGCATGAAGCCATATCCAGCGATCATCGCCGACCACTGCGGCAATTGGCGAGAGAACGGCTTCCCCGACGATCCGCGCGAATGGAGCCTCGAAGGAAAGAAAAAACGCGCGGCATCAGATGAGAAATCTGAACCAGCGCGGCAATGCCCGATTGACGATGGCGGATGCGGGTTTGTGCACAGGCCAGCGCCGTGCTGTCCGAATTGCAAACGGGTCTATCCGATCATGAGCCGCATGGTAGATGAGGTTGACGGCGAGTTGGCGGAGATTGACCGGGCGGCGATGGTGCGTGAACGCAAGCAGGAGCAGGGCATGGCAGATAGTCTGGCCGCGCTGCAAGAGTTGGCAAGACGGACTGGTAAAAACCCGCGCTGGGCAGAACACGTCTGGAACGCGCGGCAGGCTAAGAAACGCGCATGATCATATTCGCCACCTGCCCCGACGATGACGAAGGCGTGTCACTGGCCCGTGCGTGGATACGCGCGCACGGGATAACCAAAGACGAAGCCAAGCTGGTAAAGCGCGACGGGTGCGTGTGCGTGGTTGATAAGGCAGAAACTTGGCGGCGGATTAAGCCGTCTTTGGAGGTGGTTTAGAATGGCAACGGCAGAAACGAATATTCTCAACAGGTGCTTGGTTGGACTGTGCGCGGCAGTGGGAGGGTTATGGTTCCGCAACAATACCGGGCAGCTGCCTGACCGCAATGGACGCATGATCAAATTTGGGCTGTGTGTTGGAGGGTCTGACATCATCGGCGGCACGCCCGTGACAATCACGCCCGACATGGTTGGCCAGACGTTGCTGGTGTTTACCGCGGTAGAATGCAAAACTGAAACCGGACGCCCTACACCCGCCCAGAACGCCTTTATAGCGGCGGTTGTTCGTGCTGGTGGTCGGGCTGGGGTTGCTCGATCTGCGGCTGAGGCTGTTGCGATTGCGCGCGGCTGACCAGCGACCGCACCATGTCCGCAATGCTGACCCATCCGCCCGCCGTCTGGGTGTCGCGCCACGTTTGCTTTTCCTGCTCGGATAGGCGGATTTGATGGACGGTTGATTTTGTCATTGCGCGCGCCTGTAATTACTGTAATGTCAATACAGGATATAGTAACGCACCAAGGAGCGCAAGAGGATGACGGAAAGCACTGAACTGGCCCTGCCGACGACGATGGCACTGGCAACGATGTTCAAGGCAGAGAATGGGCTTGACCCACTGCTGAACAAGATCAAGGCCGACGCGCTGGCGATGGTGAAAGACCTTGACCCGGCTGTGAAGAAGGACCGCGACTTGATGAAGTCGGCGGCGAACAAGGTCAGCATGTCCAAGGCCGAGATTGATCGGCGCGGCAAGGAACTGACCGAGGCACAGCGCAAAGAGGTTGCGGCGGTGAACGATGGCCGCAAGGTTGCCGAGACATTTTTGGCAGACTTGCGCGATCAGGTGAAGAAACCCGCCGATGATTGGGAGGCAAAGGAAGCCGCCCGCATCACGGCGCACAAGGAAGGTTTGGCGAAGTTTGACGAAGGCCGCGTTGACGCCATGTCTGAGCCTACGCTTATTCAGCAGATGATCGACAAGGCAAAGGCTTTCCATGCTGGCCGCGTGTGGGAGGAATACGCACCGCAGGCCGACGCACTGTTGCGCAACTGTCTGACCAAGTGGCAGGCCGACCTGGATGCTGCAAACCTGCGCATTGCACAGGCGGCAGAATTGGAAGCCTTGCGCGCCGAGAAAGCCGCGCGGGATGAGGCTGATCGGATTGCGCGCGAGGCAGCGGATGCCGAAGCCGCACGCGTTGCGCAGGCGGCACAAGATGCCGAGAACGCGCGTATTGCGGCAGAACAGGAAGCCGCGCGGCAGGCTAAGATTGAGGCTGACAAGCTGGCGGCGGCAGAGCAAGCACGGGTGGACGCCGAAGCCAAGGCACAAGCCGACGCCAAAGCGGCAGATGAACGCCACGCCAAGGAAATGGCCGACGCTGAAACACGCCGCGAACAAGCCGCACAGGCTGAACGTGATCGCATTGCGACGGCGGCTAGAGAGGAAGCCTATGCCCGCGCCAAACGGGAAGCCGACGCCGACCACCGCGCGAAGATCGCCACAGATATTGTGGAAGCTTTGAAATCCATGATGCCGCAGTCGGCACTGATTGAACTAGCGGACGGCAAAAACCTGCACGTTATCGCAGAGGCCATGATTGCGGGCCAGATCCCGCATATAACCGTTAACTTGTGAGGCACAGATGACCAGTATTGACTTGCTTTATATTTGTGCCATTATGGGGCCTCGCAAACCTATGGTGGCACACTATGAAGCAATCAATACTGGCCGAAAGGCTAGACTATAATTCAGAAACCGGGATTTTTCTTTGGAAAAGGCCACCTCATAACCATATGAGGTTATTGGGTAAACAAGCAGGCGGTGTATCGACCGGATACGTGATGATTAAGATAGACGGACAGAAATACAAGGCACACCGACTAGCGTGGCTTTATGTGCACGGAAACTGGCCAACTAAAGACATTGATCACCGAGACGGAAACCCACTGAACAACGCCATATCCAATCTGCGGTTGGCTACAATGTCTCAGAATTTAGCCAATGCCAAGCGCCGCAAGGGGAAATCAATCGCTAAGGGTGTGCGAATGGCGCGTCATAAGTTCCAAGCCAGAATTAAATTTGGCGGAAAGCTTATCAATCTCGGATCGTTCAACACTGAAACAGAAGCCGCCGATGCTTACCGAAAAGCATCAATCAAATATTATGGGGAGTTCCACAGAGCATCATGACTATAAAATATCATGACGACTTAATTCAGGGGTCAGAAGAATGGTTGGCGGCCCGCTGCGGCTTGCTCACCGCCAGCGAGATGAAGCAGATCCTGACGCCAACTCTAAAAATCGCCAACAACGACAAAACCCGCGCTCACGTCTACGAGATCGCCGCCCAACGCATCACCGGATACACCGAACCGTCATACATTGGCGATGACATGCTCAGGGGCTGGGATGATGAAATCACGGCGCGCGACCTATACAGCCAGCACCGCGCAGAGGTCACAGAGGTTGGCTTCATCACCAACGACCATTGGGGATTTACGCTCGGATATTCCCCGGATGGCATGGTGGGCGATGATGGCTTGATTGAAATCAAATCCCGCCGCCAGAAATTTCAAGCCGAGACGATTATCAAAATGGAGGTGCCGGATGAATATCAGTTGCAGCTTCAAACTGGCTTGCTGATCACCGGGCGCAAGTGGATTGACTTCATCAGCTACAGTGGCGGAATGCCGATGGTGATTATCCGCGTGTTGCCTGATCCGGTGATGCAGGCGGCGATCATCCAAGCGGCATCGGATTTTGAAGCCAAGGTTGAGGCCGGGATGCTTGACTATCGCGTGAACAGCGCGGGGATGATCATGACCGAGCGCAAGGTGGAACAGGAGATGCACGTATGACCATCATTCGAGTGATCGACTTTGAGACGACAGGCATGGAGCCGCCCGCAGAAATTTGCGAGGTTGGTATCTGTGATTATGACGTGGAAAGCCGCGTGATTGCAGATCCTTCCGGCTGGCTTTGCGGCGTCAAGGAAATGCCGCCAGAGGTTCGCGCCGTTCACCACATCTCACTAGCTGATTGCGCAGGGTTTGAGCCCTTCACCGAGGCAACGATTTATGATGGGGCGGCTGTGATATGTGCGCATAATGCTGATTTTGAGTGCAGGTTCATCACCCCATCTCTGCCAGTGCTTTGCACATACAAATCGGCATTGCGCGCATGGCCTGATGCGCCAAGCCACAGCAACGGCGCGCTTCGGTATTGGCTGGAAGATCAGGGCAAGATCACGCCGGATCACGCTAAGACGCAGCCTGCGCACCGGGCTGCACCTGATGCCTATGTCACGGCGCATATCCTCAAGGCGCTGTTTGACGCGGGCCACACTGGCAAGGAAATGGTGGCATGGACAAAGGAGCCGCGCCTGTTGCCGACATGCCCAATCGGCAAGTTCAAGGGCAAGCCGTGGTCTGATGTTGAAGCCGGGTTCCTTGGCTGGATGCTTCGGCAAGACGGCATGGAAGAAGATTTGAAATGGAACGCACGGCGCGAGATCAACCGCCGCAATGGAGTATGACCGATGAACGGCGATATGAACGACGTAATCCAACCCAAGAGCGACCAGATCAATGCAGATACGTTGATCGGTGGGCCAATGACTGTGAAAATCACAGGCGTAAAAATTGACCATTCCAGCGAGCAGAAGGTTTCGATCAGCCTTGAAGGGACGCCGCTGGTTTTCCGGCCATGCAAGTCGATGTCGAAAGTGCTTGTCGCTGCTTACGGTGCGGACGCCAATCTTTATGTCGGCAAGTCGATGACCCTATACCGTGACCCCAAAGTGAAATGGGGCGGGCTTGAGGTTGGCGGCATTCGCATCAGCCATCTATCCCATATCGAGAAAGACATGGTGATGATGCTGACCCAGACACGCGCCCAACGCGCGCCGCACAAGGTCAAGCCGCTGCGGGTGGAGCAACAGCAGACGCAAGCCCCTGCCGCCCCAGATAACGCGCTGCAACTGGCCGAGGCCGCAGCACGCAAAGGCACTGCTGTTTTCCGCGACTGGTGGGGCAGCGATGAGGGGAAAGCGTGCAGGGTGGCGGCAAACCAGAATATCGACAGTTTGAAGAAACTGGCTGCTGACGCCGATGGCCCACCACCTGACAACGACGACGCGCCCCCCATGTAATGAATGAGGCCCGCATCACTGCGGGCCTTTTTACTTCCCCCGGCACTTCTCGGTTAGCGCCTGACCGCGCCGGGGGATCGTCTGGAGTATCGAAAACGCCCGCAATGCGGACTGTTGCACCTACCTTGCAAGGTTAGGTGATCCGGGGTTATCCCGAGATTAGTTTACCAGGCATCAACCTGATCAATGCGCTCTGCAATCCAGTCGGCGCAATTCACCGCCCAACTATTGCCGATGGCCTTGTATCTCGGGCCGTCAGGGCATTTGTCGGCTGGCTTGCCGCGATATGGGATGCGAGTGAAATCGTCGGGGAAGCCTTGCAGGCGTTCGCATTCGCGCGGGGTGAGTCTGCGGACGGCCCAAGGTGATGCGAGGTAGCATTGCTGCTTTGCGCCGGTCTCTGCCGCCAATGCCCCGGCGATCTGCCCATCACCGCCCATGAGCCGCACTTCGTCGCGCGTGTTTTGCACGAAGGCTATCGTGCTCGCGCTCTTATCCGTGCCTGTGGTCAGCGGCGCAGCGATCGAGCCTTCCTCATATGCGTTGCCGTCGCCCGCGATACGGAATGAAATGGGTATCATGTAGCCGCCCGCCGCGTGGTCAACACTGTTCGAGAAACCGCCACTATTGGCCATTGATTTCATCGTTCCGGCGATTGGCGGCACCGCAAGCATTGTCTCTGTCTCTGCGTCCAGCGACCCTTGCGCAGATGCCGTCAGGCAATAACCAACATCGCCAGAGTTTGACACCATGACGCCCGCGCCCAACTGATTGCGGATCGGTCCATCCTTGCAGCGTGTGTCGAGTGTCGGCGCTAGGTCTGTGAGGCTACCGCCTTGAGGGCCGCACTCAAAACCTCGGGCAGTGCTTTGCCCCGCTTGTCGGCGCGGCGCAGGATGCCCTGACAGGCTTTCGCGGTCAAAAAGAACCGCTGCGGCACGTCGCCAGTCTCCAAGATATCCGACAACGAACACACGGCGACGGCGCTGGGGGACAGCATGGGGGAAGCGGCATGTTCTGACGTGTTGAGCGTCAAGAACGCGGTAGGCGGTCCCATACCCGAGTTGCCCCAGCATCCCGAGGAAGGTTCCAAAGTCCCGTCCTCCATTTGAAGACAGGACGCCGGGGACGTTCTCCCAAACCAGCCACTTGGGCCGATACCGATCTGCAATAGCGCCAAAGGTGAGCATGAGGTTGCCCCGAGGGTCAGCCAGCCCTTGTCGCAGGCCCGCAACCGAGAAAGATTGGCATGGGGTTCCGCCACAGAGAACATCGACATCTGCATCAGGCCAATCCTTGAATTTGGTCATGTCGCCCCAATTCGGGGTTTCAGGGTAATGATGGGCCAGCACGGCGCTGGGGAACGGCTCAATCTCGCTGAACGCGACAGGATTCCAGCCTCGCGGCACGAAGGCCTGGCTTGCGGCTTCAATGCCGCTGCACACGGACAGGTAATTCAATTCAACCTCCCCCGCAACGCCCGCACCAACGCTTCCTGCGCATCAAGCGTAAACCGCTGGTGAATATCCATCATGCCGATCCGCAGCACCTTGAACCGATCAGCCGCAGCGTTTGGCGAAACACCGACCGATGCAGCCACAGCGGACAGGCCATATCCCAGCGCCAAGACTTCCATCAGGCGGTAATCCTGCGTTGGGGTAAAGTTGCCGTCACCGATTGCCGCAAGATGATCACGGGCGGCGCGTTCCCATTCCGCTTTGGTGCGTGTGGGGTATGGATGTTCGGGGGTTAGGGTGTGGGGGATCATAAAAGCGTGTCCTGTATAGGTTTTACGGGCGGGGCTATGAACAGATCGGGCTGGGCATAGGCAGCTTTAACACGGCGGCAGGCTATGTCGAAATATTCCGGGTCCAGTTCAATGCCGATGCCTTTGCGGCCCATCTTGGCGCAGGCGACTAGGGTGGTGCCGCTGCCCATGAAAGGATCAAGGATAGTTTGGGTGGCTGCAGGTAAGTGGCCAATGCACCACTCCATGACAGCAACGGGCTTTTGGGTTGGATGTTCTCGGGGAATGTGACGCTCAACCCTCATACACCCATTCCAAAGCAGGCTAAGTCTGCGAACCGCTTTGGGCAGGTTTGTCCACGCCATTTCGCAATCAGCGAAATCCGTTTCGCCGTTCAGCTTGTCCCAGATAAGCCAGCATGATGTAGGAGGCAGGTTGTAGTAATTCCCCCCGAAAACTACAGAATACTTTGCCAATGAGACGGCGAGTGCAATCTCGTCATCGCACGTTTTTGCATCCCAGTTTTTATCGCCATAGTCGCGCTGGTATTTGGATGCCCCATTGATTTTGGCTGTAAGCCCGCTGGTGCGAGTTTTTGCCTTTCCGGCGCTTTCACCTATCCCATACGGCGGGTCCGTCACGCACGCATCCACCCGGCCCAGCAGCGGCATGACCTGCAAGCAATCTCCCAAGATCAGCCTGCAATCTCCAATGCGTTCCTCTCGCACAATCATGCCCGCCCCCTGAACCATGCGCGGATGATCCAAGCGCGCGTAAAGCTGGCGATGAAGAACACGGCGGTAATCCCGGCGCTCTGGATGGGGTTAAAGCCCAGCCATGCCCATGTGATGCACCATGAGACGATAAGCCCCACTGTCGCGTTTGTTAGGGCCTCTATGGCATCCATCCGTCATTCCTCCGTGAAAATCCCCCGACGCCAACGCGCCGAGGGTAAGTTGCCCGCGCCAACAGGGAAAGGCGCGGGGTGGCGGTTAGGGCCAGCGCGAAACAGGAAACCCGCCGCGCGTTGCTGTTTCAATGGCGAGGCGCGTCAGCATCGGCGCGCCATCGGCGATCTGTTTTGCCAGCGTTACACGGGTGATCCCGATCTGCTTGGCAAGCCATACCACGGATAGCTTTTCAGCTTTCAGGTAGGCAATGAGTGGGTGACGGTTTTTTTCCATGCCTCACACTAGCGCAGGCAATGGGAAACAGCAACACAAAAAAAGAATAGCGGCTTTACATTTTTCCGTTGACCCTGCCGTGCATATGGCGCAATGTAACGACAGGATCAAACACCGGAGAGAGACATGACCGACCACACCCGCGATATTGACTTTGAGGCTGGCGACCTGGGCTATATCCAAGCCATCGCCTTGTTCGAGACTGACGACGAAGGCACGACATACTTCACCCGCATCAACGCGAACGGCTTTGAGATCAGCCGTGAAATTTTGGTTCAGATGACCAGCACCGCCGAGGTTGAAAAGTGGGAAGATTGGGCGGCGGCAGAGTTTTCCCGCGAAGCCGAAGACGCCGCGTGTGATGCGGCAGATCACCGTTACCAACTGCGCAAGGAGCAAGGGCTATGACTGTTCACGCGGATATTTGGCGACCAGTTAGCGCCATGGCGAAACAATTTGATGGTTTCGCAACTTTCACCCTTTTTGATAAGGATGGAAGCACGATGAAGGCTTTTCTGGAATCCGCAGAGCAAGCCCAAGCAATGGCCGAAGCGTTCAATGCACACCAACCGAAACCCGCAACCCAAGAGGCCGCAGAATGAAAACCCCCGCCACGCACTGGTCCTACCCGCGCCGCTCGACCCATGACGCGCCAGAAGCCCCGATGGCTGTTGACGTGCCGTTCGTCTGGACGGAAACCCAAGGCGATCTGGCCCCCATTATCCGCAAGGTTGAGCGTGCGCTGTTCATCGCGGCGCTGGTGATGGCGGGCTGGTTCGCAGGATGCCTGATGGCGCTGTATGTGATGAAGGGGGTTTGGTGATGCAGGTCAGGTATGAAGCCGCCGCCCGTGCGCACGCTATGGCTATGGTCGGGCTGAAAGCGGAGGGGGTGTGATGGCACAGGCAACGCCGGATGCGCCCAAGCTGAAAGACTGCCCTGTTTGCGACGGCAAAGGATACCTGCGCTGCGATTGCTGGCCGGGTGACTGCATCTGCGGATACGGGGATGAGACGTGCGAAGAATGCAGCGGGCATGGTTTCATCGACCCCGATGATGATTACGGATATTATGAAGGGTTCCAACCATGACCTCCCCCCTATCGCCGGAAGCGGTGGCGCAGATGGTGGCTGACCGCGA
>ERZ724509.75-NODE-75-length-44353-cov-9.893584_pt1 | contig 44353 bp, 41 predicted proteins | sample MGYA00376042_ERZ724509 | MGnify/ENA primary metagenome ERZ724509 (study PRJEB28724, sample SAMN07190887) | wastewater metagenome | isolation source: effluent of sewage treatment plant in Hong Hong | place: USA: Christiansburg, Virginia | collected 2016-03-01 ...
TGGTCGCGCTGGTGGAAGGGCTGATCCCGGCCCGGATTGCGGGGCTGACATGAGCGACGCATTGCGCAAGCTGGTGACGGTGAAGCCGCTGGAGTGGGGGCCGGTAGAGGCGTGGAAAAAGTGCAGCAAAGAAAGGGCCGAGGCGTTCGGCGGTGAGTATCAAGTCGTAATTTTGGACCCGCCAGATGGCCCCCCGTCGCTCTATTTTGAACTTGGGCTTGGGGCGCTGCAATTTCGGTTTGAACTTGAAGAAGACCCGGATTGGCCAGGCAGCCGCAGGCCGAAGCAGTTTGCGTCCATTGCAGACGTGAAAGCCGCCGCACAGGCCGACTACGAGGCCCGCATCTTCGCAGCCCTCACCCCGACCGAAGGAGACACGCCATGACCCCCGACACCCCCGCCGATGGGGCGCTGGCCGAGGCCATTGCGGAACTGCTCCCGTGCCCGTTCTGTGGGGCCAAAGCGAAAGCGCACATCTGGGAAAACCACACCGGCGACAAATTCGGTGGCGTCAAGTGCATCGTCTGCCCTGCAGAAGTCGCTTGGGCTGTTCACTGGCACGATGATGGTTCGGAACAACTCTCCGAGGCCATTGCCGCATGGAACCGCCGTGCCCTGATCCCCCGCCCTGCCGAACCATACCGCTGCGCCGAATGCGACTGCGAAGGCGGAGAAATGGAATGCAACTGGATGCGCGGCCCCGCCGAACCCGCGCCTGCGGACGTGGCCGCGCAACTGGTAAAGCTGCGGGAAACCTTCTGTCTCGCATCGCCGGGATCGGATGAAGGTTTCACGGCATGGCTGGAAGGTTTCGACGCAGCCGTTGCCATCATCTCAGCCACACAGGAGGCACGCACATGACCGTACGTGAAATCGCTGAAGCCCTACTTGATGACGCTGACCGCATCGTTGCCACCGATCTCTATCCCGCAAGGTGCCGAACCGTTATCGCCGATCTTGCTTCCACGCTGCGGAAGCAGACCTTGGATTTGACTGAGAGCCGGGAATACGGCGAGGCGCTTGTGCGGGAACTTGCGGACAGGGCGGACAGGGCGGTCAAGCCGCTAGTGTGGGAGGAAAGCCTTAGTGGCCGGTGGATTGGAACGCCGCCCGTCAAATTAGGCGACTTGGCTTTCTGGATTTTCCAGGCACACGACGGATACATCCGATTTGTGACTGGGGTGGGGCGTGTTGTTTACCCCACCCTCGAGGCCGCCAAATCAGCCGCCCAAAACGACTACGCCGCCCTCATCGCCGCCGCCCTCCGCGCCAATGCGACGGACGCCAGCGAAGGGGAGCGGTGATGCAGGACGGCATGAAAAAACCCCCGGTGTGAGCCGTGGGAGATCCAACAGGGAGGATGCCGAAGTGGTTGCGGGGGCCAGACTTGAACTGGCGACATCGGGGATATGAGCCCCACGCTCTAACCTTCTGAGCTACCCCGCTTCCGTTCCGACCAGTCGAGATTGCCCCGCCGTCCTGGCGACTGTCAAGACGGCCCGGTGTAGGGCTTGCAGCTGCCTTCCTGCTTCCGGTGCGACAGATCCACCTCGTCCTTGGTCTGTTCGGTGTCGGCATCAGCCCAAGAGGCCAGAGACCCCTTCCACTCGCTACACAGGGCCACGGCGACCGCGTCGTCTTTCGGTGGCGGGCTCGGTGGGGTCGGGATCAGGCAGCCGGTCAGGAACAGCGTCGGCCCGACGATGCACATCAAGCGCATCAGACAGGTTCTTGATCGTGAGATCATCTTGCACCTCCTTGCGGGCATCAGCGTCTGCGTCCTTCACCTCAGCCCGGCGGTCGCCGCGCCAGACCAGCGCCAGTATCACCAAGGATACCAGCGCTGCCAGGCCGAGGGCTATCCAGAAGCCCCCGCCCATTACGAACCAGCCGGCCTATCACCGCCTCGGGACTTCCAGCCCTTCAGCAGCGCGACGACGGCCGTACCACCGCTGGCGATCATCGCGGTGATGGCGGTAACGAACGTGGTCAGGCTGATCGTGATGGTGCCGGCCGCTGCGTCGTAAACGCCAAGGCCAAGCGCGACGACGGCCGCGCCGAGAAGGCCGAACACGATTGGCGCGAAATAGACCGCCAGTCGCAGCACGGCCGTAAGCAGAAGATCTTTCATCGAACGTCTCCTTCGGGGTTAAAGGCCAAGAGCGGCCCAGGTCATCCTGCCGACGATGCCGTCGGGCAGGAGTTGGCGGGATTTCTGGAATGCGGCGACGGCGGTGCGGGTCTTGGGACCGAAGGCGCCGTCAGGCTTGACCCCAAGGGCGCGCTGCAGCGCCTCGACGTGGGGCCCGGTGGCGCCCTGCCAGATGGTCGGGCGCGCAGCTGGGGCCTGTTGCTCCACGACGGGCCGAGATCCCAGCTTCAGCCGCACCTCCTGGCGCAGCTCGTCGCCGATCGCGATGGGGTTGCGGCCGCCGGTCTTGCGGATCTGGTAGTCAAAATCCCATTTGTTCTTCTGCTTCACGCCCAGGGTCGGTTCGACCTCGGCGTGGGACAGGACGTGTTCGCGATCCGGCGTGATGCCGAATTCCCGGCACAGCCGCACGGTCTCGTCGATCAGGGCGTCGATCTGGACCGGGCGCGGGAAAGCCTTGGAGGCCTGGGGATTGTCCCAGACCCCGCCAACCATGGAGCAGACCGAGATAGCGCCGGATCCGCTGTTCAGGTTCAGCGTGTGCGGCGAATAGGTGCCCTTTGTCAGTTTCCTGGCGGCGGAGTTGGCAAGGATGGGGTGATTGCCGTTCACCACCTCGCCGTCGCCGTTGACCAGCCGCGGATAGGACTTCATGTCGGTCGCGTTCGGCTTGTAGCCGCCGCCGGTGTGGTGCCAGACGATTCGGTTGATGTGCATGGGGTCGCTTCCTATCGGTCCAGTTTCCAGGCAGCGTAGATGATGCCGCAGGCGATGATTAAGCCGGACAGCCACTTCACGCCGCCCAGGATGTTCGTTGCGGTGCGCTGGCCGCTTTCGATATCGACTGTGATGTCGGCGAAGCGCTGCACCAGGTTCTTGTCGTGGCCTGGCTGGGGCTCGAAGAAGACGTCCGCCATCTTGTCAACCTTCTTGGCGACGCTTTTCAGCACCTCGTCAGACTCCGACCTGGTCTTGGCCGCCTCGCGCGCAGCCGATTCCATGGCGTCGAGACGCTTGTTCATTGCGGAAATCTGCTGCTGAAGCGTCATCGCCATCAGAAAACCCTCATGCGATCAGCATCCCCATGATCCGGCATTCCGGGAAGATTTCGTAGTCGGTGTAGGTGCCGCGAACGAAGGTAAGGACGCCGGTTGATGTGTCAGGCCGGAAGCTGGGGACCAAACCGAACGTCAACTGTGTCGGGGTCCAGACGCCCGCGCTCACCCGGTCCATCTGGTGGATTTGGTGAACGCCGCTCACGGGGAACGACGCATACATGATGTCGGGATTGGTCGGGTGGCAGCAGATGTTGCCGCCGCGTTGCAGGGTGCGGTGGGAAATTGTGTTGTCATGGGTATGATCTTTCATGTGTTTGGGGGTGGTTTTGTGTTGTGGCGTTGGGGTCGGGGTCAGGTGTAGGTGTCGAACAGCGCGACGATGGCGGTCGCGTCGTATTGTAGGGTGTCAAGGTGACCAGTGCCGATCTCGACAATCGTGGATTCTGCAGCATAAGGGGACAGCAGCCCCTGCAAGACCACAGCATGAAGGGCTTCCGGCACGATGGAGTCGCTCGTGCCGGTCCCAACCCAGAATTTGACGCCCTTGCCAGTGAACTCGACCATGTCGCCGTCCACCGGATTGTAACCCCCGCCAGCCGCCAGCGCGGCCTGCAAGCCAGATAGGTCCGACACGCCATATGCGGCATTGAGGGCCGATACGAACGGGCTGCGGTACATTTCTTCCGTGTCGCAGACCGGGCAGATCGCCGCGACGGCCCTGACATGGGCTTCGCGCCGCAGGATGATGTTCCAGGCTGGCGTGCCTCCCATCGACGGCGCCCATAGCACCAGCGGCCCGGCGTAGAAGTTGTCGCGGACCCACTGTACCGCGTCCAGATAGTTGTCGATCGAGGCTTGGTTGCCCCACTTGTCCCCGCCATCGTCCGCGCTGATCACGATGTAGCCAGCGGCGTCCAAGGCCTCCAGAACCGGCCGCGCGCGGGATTCTTCCCAGACCGAGTTTCTATCCCCAGTGGTGGCCTGGTGGGTGAACAGGCAGATCGGATGGGCGAAGGTACCATCCATCGCCTTCGGCAGGTGAACGCGCCAATAGTTGCCGGACGTACCGCGATGGATGACCTGCGCCGAGGTGCCCTCGATCACGCCGCCAGTGACGGTCTTGGTCACAAACGGGGTAAGCGATTTCCGAACGCCGATGCCCTTGGCATAGCTGCCTGACGTGCCGCGCGTGTCGGTGTTCCAGACGGTGATGCCCGCAATGTCCCCACCCCCTGGCAGAGAAGACCTGGGGATGATGTAGCGGCCTTCTGCGGTGCTGTCGGCGCGGCGGACGACAAGGGACACATAGTCCGGGTCGGCGCTCACGGTCACCGTGTAAGTGCCGCCGCCCGACAAGCTGACAACGTCGATGGCGCCGGTAGAAACGCCCGTGAAATTTGACCCGATGAACACTTGCATGTCATCGCCGCCGTCGATCCCAATGCCGCAGAAGTTCGGTAGGCTGGCAAGGATCGTGCCACCGACACACTCGAACCCAACATAGATCGACTTGTTCTCGGCACCAACTTTGACGATCTCGCAAGTCAGGCGCGCACTTTCTGAGGCGTCAACCGGGAAGGGGTAGTAGCAGGCGCTGGGGTTGGCACCGCTGCTGATCCCATAAAGCCGGTTGCTCGACACCTGCACGTTGGTCACGGTCCAGCCGGTGAGGTTGGACCAGTCGTGCGTGAACTCGTCAGCCGCCAGATATTCGGCCTCCATCGCGGCGCTGGGGGTCGGTTCGGTGACTGGGGTGTAGCCCGCGTCAGGATCGACCGGCACGACTGTCAGCCCGCGGCGCTGCCCGGGCTTCGGGCGGAGGGAAAGGTTAGGCATAGCTGACGGAGATCTCCGTGGTGCCGGTGGGGCACCAGGCGAAGAGGTGCAGCGGGGTCGTCACGCCGGGGAACAGGTCGACCAGCAGGTCGCTTTCGTAGAAGATGTCGGTCGGATCCCGCATGATCAGCGCACCACCCACAGAAAGGCCGGCGGGGTCAGAATCCGCCTTGGCCTGGACCCGCACCGGGATCGACCCGAGGTTTTGCATCCGGACACCCGTGATCGCCCCGTCGGCCGGGTTGGTCAGCAGCGTCCATGTGCGCTTCGGAACCAGAACGTCATCGTGCCTCGACATGGTGTCACTCCTTCAGGAATCAGCGTTTGCAGCGGGCGATGGTGAGAGGCGCAGCGCTGGCCCTGCGGTAGCGCACGACATCGCCCGAGGTCAGGTTGATTGTCGCGAAGTTCTTCAGCAGCAGGCCGTTTTCCAGAGCCATTTCGGCGATGACCGGGCTGGTGTCCAGGCTGATCCTGGCGGACCCCAGGATGACCTGCCACGTCTCGTTTTGCGAAAGCGTGACCGTCGACCAGCTGGTGGTGTTGACGTTGGTAATGTCGTCGGGCATCAGAATATTCCCCACATCTCGATTTCGCCTGAAAGAGCCGTGGCCCCGCCAGAAAATGTCCACCGGAAGGCGTTATGCACGGCGGCATCGTTCGTCGTGCCAGATCCACGGCAGAAGACACTGTTTGCATTGTCGTAATTCAGGGCCTCGATGAAGCGAGTGCGCTTTGCCACGCCAGCGTCATAGATCGTCAATTCTCCAAATACCCCATGAGCATTTACGGCATTTGACACATCGGCTGGGGTAACTGACCACAGCGCCCCAATTACCATATCGACATCCGTTGTACCAGAAGCACCAGCCTCGCTACCGCTGATGTAGGTTTGGTAACTTGCGGGACTCCATGAGGATCCGCCATTTGCAGACACCTCAAGTTGCAAAGCGCGGGCTGTCGTGCCGGGCATGACGCCGCGAAGTTTGAATAGATAATCCCGGAAAAGCGCGGCATTGACCTCGGTGAAAATCAAGGAGGCACTAGCGCTGGCGGTTTTCCTTGCAAGAAGCCTTTTATCTGGGTGGAGGTTAACCCAAGGCGATGTCACGCCAGCAACCCGACCTCTGGCCAAGATTTTCATATCGCGGGTCAGGATCATCTGCGCCGCTTCATTGGCGGTATAAACCCCCGACAGGAGTAGATCACCTTCTGCCGCCCCGCTTGGCAGATCGGTAACGGACGACCCTATCCTGATTAGATCGGCGCCGGGTGTGTCGGACAGTGTGGTGTCGATCGAAAGGCTGGAAATCACAGTGTCGCGCTGGGGCAGGCGGTGCCATGATCCCCAGGCATCAGCAACCCGCATCCGGTAGTAAATTGTCGCGCTGCCATGCGCAGCGGCGATCAGGAAGCCATTGTTGGCGTCATAGGCGACATAGAGACCAGCCGCATTCAGGGCCACCGGGGCATTCGTCGCGGCGGCATTCGCCTGAACCATCGTCGTTCCGGGTCCGGCGAGGTGGGCATTGTTCCAGTCATTGCTGGTCATCGACTTGGCGATGCCAGATGCCAGAAGCTTCAGCGCCATAGCCACGTCGGTCTCGACAGAGGCGGCGGCGAAGGCGGTGGTGTTCTGGGTGGCTGCGGTGCCGAGGCCCAGCGCAGTGCGCCCGGCGGCCTGGCTGGCAGCAGCGGAAAGCGTGTCCTTGAACCAGGATCCGATCGTGGTGAAGTCGGAGCTGACGACGAATGTGGATCCGTTGTAGACGTAGACCAGCCCGACCCGTCCGGCGTCGGCATGGGCTGCGACGTAGAAATCGCCCTCCTCCAGAGGTGCAGCATCAAGCCTGGTGGTCGGCACAGCGACCAAGCGGCCCATGTAGCGCTGATCCGCCCCAGCCGCAGCTGAGGCTTCCAGATATTCGGCGAGTTCGTTCACGGAGTTGACCAGATCCCCGAAGACCTGGTCGAAGCTCGAACGCATGGCGCTGTCGCCAGCAATAAACTGGTCGACGAAGGCGTAGAGCGCCGCGATCCGCTTGGTGCCGTCGTTGAAGGGCATGGCCGGTCCTTGTCATGTGGTGGTGCCGCCCTTGGGGCGACACCGTCAGGTCAGGAGGCCTTAGCCTGCGAAGTTATCGAGGCCCTTGTAGGACACGGAACGAACCGCCAGCATCACCTCGTAGTTGCGCGTCGAGTTCGGAGCCCCGTTCGGGGTCCAGGTGCCGCGCACGTCGCCCGTGGTGGCCGAAGGCGTGGTCCGATCACCGGCAACGAAGACGCCAGCAGTCGGCAGCGCGCCGTCAACGGATTCACGGAACGCATCAGCTGCTTCGCCGAGGAAGACCGGCAGCCCCAGCACTACACCCTCGCCCACGGTCAGGCCGGTGACGTTGGCCGAGACGCGAACCTTGGTGACGGTCTTGAAGGCCTTCTTGCCGGTAAAGCTGGTGCCAGAGCCCGAGGATTCGACCAGCACGTCGCCATGCTCGTCGGTGCCGGTCACGGTGATGATCGCGGCGTTGGTCCAGGCGGCGACCACGTTGCGCGGCGTCGCGAAGGTGGCGATGCCGGAAGCGGCAAGCGCGCCGTTGATCAGGCCGTCGACGCCGGTATTCAGAGCCTGCGAGGCGCAGGCCCCGTCCGCGTCGGCCGTGGTCACGACACCGAAGAGGCAGCGCACCAGGTTCATGAAGGCCATGCGGGTGGTCGACGCCAGGTTTTCGTCGTCCTCATAGGCGCGGTCGAGGTTCAGGTAGACGACCGAACCCGCGGCCAAGGCCAAGCCGGACGCCAGCGTCACCGTGATCAGCGAGGCCCCGAAGGACAGCGAGAAATCGCGGCTGAGCGCGGACAGGACGCGGATCGAGTGCGAGGTGATGGTGTGGTCAACCCCGCCGTAATAGTCGTCGGCGCCCTTGCCGGCGGGATAGGCGACAGTGAAAGTGCCCCCGGCCCCGACAGCGGAGACAAGGGTTGCGGAGACGGTATCAAACTTGCTTCGTGCCATTTTCTGAGCCCTCATGTTCCGCCGGGAACACCCCGGCTCATGTGGGGGGAATATGGCCTAGTCGGTCTCTCTTGTGCGGCAAAGTTACTCGCCAGCTGGCGCGGGCGCTTCCTCGATCGACCAGGCGGCTTCCAGCATGGTGCTGCAGACGCTGGCATGGGGCGAGGCGACGGGCACCGCCACCGGGGCGGCGGCGCGTTTCACGGCCAGTTCGTCCCGGTCGGATCCGTGCTGGTGGCCGACCAGGTAGCCTGCGGCCGCCATGATCAGAAACCCAGAGAAGATCCACCAGTTCATCGCTCAGTCCCTTGGCCTGGTTACCCGAAGATACTTCCGGTTGAAGTCCAGCCATACTGCTTGTGGGTCGCGGGCTGTCAAGGCCCCCGCCTTTGACTGGTTCCAGTCACCCTTGCCGTCCAGTTCCCGTTCGGCGGCCAGATAGTCCTCGTAGAGGTCGGCGCGAGCGCGCACCTCGGGCGGAACCTTCTGCCCAGCCTCAGTGTAGGCCTTGGCGTCGGCGTTGGCGTCCCTGACATCCAGCGAAAATTGCCGGTAGCGGTCCAGATCCACCCATTTGGTGATCGGGGTTGTCAGCACGCGGACAAAAGGCACGTCCTGCTGTTCGATCTCCTCGGTCTTGCCGGACAGAACCTTGCCGACGATGTCCGCGTTTCGGCCCCAGAACGCCGCAGCGCTGCCCCCGACATAGGCGGCGAGGTGGTCCATCGTCTCAGGCGACACGTCGATCAGGCCGGGCTGCCGGAAGTCGCCGCCGGTCATGGCGTTCAGGGTTTCCGCGACATAGCGCGAGGTGAGTGTGGCGCTTGGATAGAAGACTTGGCTGTCAGGGGCGCCAGTTTTCGGGAAGGCGGGATAGATCGTGTTGCCGGCGAAGTTCTCGTTTTGCGCCAGTTCGACGAAGGGATCTGCGAAGAAGGGGGCAACCGTCGTCTCTGGGGTGCCGCCGTTGACCGGGCTGAAGGCACCAAAGGCCGCGACCATCACGTCTCCGAAGGCTTCGTCCGGTTTCTTCACGCCCCGGATGACCTTTCCGATCTGCTGACCGGCATAGGGGAAGATGTTGTAGCCGTAGGGCATCGGGATGGCGGCAGGGTTGTCGCCGGTGCCCCAGAGGACCAGATGCAGGTTCCGCTCGTTCCGATACTCGGGGATCTTGTCGTAGAAGAGTTCGTCGTCGTCGTCCCGGTCGGACAGCATGGCATTGACCAGATCCAGAACCACCCCGGCCCCGACCGACATCAGCGCCAACATTGCGACGCGGCGGCTGGTGAGAGCCTTGGCGACGCGGACAGAACCTTGGATTGCGGCGTTGAAGAACGGGTAGAGCGCGTTCACCGTGCTGGTGGTCTCGCCGCGCCGGTTGAAGTTGACGGTCAATTCCTTGGCCAGGAAGGCGGCGTCCTGCACGTCCCAGCCCAGTTCGCGCGCCTTGATGAAGGCGGCCAGCCGAATGGCGTTGTCGACGGCAAGGTTCGTCCGCTCGATGAAGGCCAGGACCGGGTTGTCGCGCATGTTGAAGACAGCGCGCGGCCGCAGGTGCTTCAGCATCCGGGCAGCGCGTTTGCCGCGGGCGAGGTCAATGCGCCGGTCAAGATCCCCCACTGCCGCCTCGGGCTGGTCCAGCGTCCAGAAGCTGATATGCGCCCCGGCCTTCTGGAATTCCTCGTAGTATTTCGACCACTGGGTATTGGTCTTGTTGCCCATGCCGCGGAAGACGCCACCGAAGGCCTTGCGCCAGTTCGCTGCCATCGCGGCCGCGATCGCCACCCGGTCGTCCTGCTTGGTCTTCGGGTTGATCCCGAAGGCCTGGATCCCGAATTGCGCGGTCTGGAAGTCCCGGAAGGCGTTGGTGATCATGAATTCCGGGTTCAGCATCGTCCTGGTCATCGAGAAGAACCGCGACATCAGCGACAGGATCCGCACGACGCCGTTCATCTGATCAGCCCCGACCTGCCCCAGCGCGCGGGCGAGACGCGGGTCGTGGAAGACGATCCGGTGTTCGATCCCGGAGACCTTCACAGCCATTTCATTGGGGTCCATCATCAGCGAAACCGGATCCTCGGGCCGCATTTCCACCAATCCGGTGGTGCGGTTGAAGACCTGCTTCATCTTGACCTGCTTGATCGACCACAGCGCTGGAGACGGATAGGCCTTGGCCAGTTCATAGGTCGCCTGGCCGACGGCGTTCTTCTCAGCCCTGATCGCCACCTCCTGGGCCTGGGTGATCGCGGCCTGCAGTGGGTTGAAGGCTTCCGACTTCCGGCCCAGCGCGCGGCGCGACTCCTGCCCCCTGGTGTTGAACCGACGGCCGACCCCGGAAACGTCCAGCATCATGTCGCTGTGTTCGGTGTCGGCCCAGCCCTTCAGCGGGACATAGTGCTTGTATTGGGTCCGCCAGCGGTTCGCCTCGGTCGCGGTGATCAGGCCCTTGCTTTGCCGCAGGGTCAGGCTGCGTTCGCGCAGCAGGTCGATGAATACCCCGATCTTGTCCAGCGCGGCGGCGTCCGGCGAGGCAGCTGCGGCGGCAAGGATGGTCTGGGCCTCGGCGTCGGTCATCCCCGACCCGCCGTCAGGCATCGCCGGGTTGATCGAGGCGATGCGGGCGTTCCGCTCGATCGCGTGACGGGCATAGAGCCAGGTTCCCACGGACTCGGCGGTGAGGCGGCCCTTGGTCTGGGCGATCAGGCTGACGATCGGCTTGGTGTAGTCCTCGTCGATCTCGAAGAGGTGCCGGCCGACCTTGCCCGAAAACGTGGTTTCGACCGTGTAAGGGTCCATCGCCGAGGGCAGCGGGGATCCGCGCAGCTTCTCGATCTCGAATTGTGCCCGGCGCAGGGGCAGCATGCGGTCCTGAATGACGACACGGGCGCGGTCGACGGCATCACGGGCCGCAGCGGCCCCATTGCCCAGGCGTTCCCAGATTGGGGCACCGGCGCGGCTCAGTTCCTGCCAGATTCGCCGGTCAGGGATGTGCAGGTGCTGGCCGCCCATCGGGGTTGCCATATGCGCCCGGGCCTGTGCCGAGGGCAGGCGGGCCTTCTGGTAGCTGATCCGTGGATCTCTCGGATCAAAGGTGCCGCGGTTGAACGGGGATTTGACCTGTTCGCCGCGCAGCGGGACATAGGAGACGTTGCTGCTGTCCTCGATGATGTTGGTATAGGTCAGCCCGTCATAGCCAAGTTCGCCCAGGATCTCGGCGGCCTGGGTCCGCGCCGCGATCGCAGTGACACGCTCCTTGTAAGTATCCTCGAACAGGGCGGCCAGGCGTTCCGCGGCGCCGGTCAGGGCGGCCTTGCGCTCACCCGTCGCGGTCTCTGCCTCGCGCTCCAGCGTCTTGCCGATCTGGCGGATCATGTCGGAATCGTCGACCCACTCTCCATTGTCCCCGAAGCCTTGTTCGCGGCCCATTTCGAGCGGCTTTTCCATGCTCAGATAGACCGGATAGAGCCGCTCGCCGCTCGCCTTTTCCTCTGGGATGAACCGCTCCTTGTGGTTGATCCTCTGACCTGCGGCCCGGGCCGTTCCGAAGTGTGTCATGGGCAGGAAGATGCTGATGTCGCCATCAAACTTGGTGCCGTGATAGACCTGCAGCGGCTTGCCGGCGGCGTCGACCACTTTCGATTTGCCGAACCAGCGCTTGAAAGCGTCGGCCTTGACCATGGCCGCACCCCGATCTGGGGACGGGCCCCGATCCCATGCCTTTTGCCGGGCCGAAATCTCACCTGACAGCGCGCGACCAAAGATGTCCTCGGCGGTCTGGAAGCCCAGACCTTGCGCAGCATTGCGGATGGCCTTGAAGATCCGGATGATCTTGTTGAAGGCCGTGATCAGGATTGAGCCACGCGGGGCCTGCTTCTTGGCGAAGGACTCGGCGAATTCCTCGGCAATGGCCTCTTCCAGCTGCTGCTCATAGGTCAGGCTTGGGTATCGGGTCGCGATGTCGTACTTCGCGATCCACTTCTCGGCCGCCTTCTCCAGCGCCGCCCATTCCCCTTCGGTGAAGAGGTTCATTTCCTTGAGGACGTGGATGACCTCATGGTGCAGCGTCGCCATGGGATCATGCGCGGCCCCGATGACGACGAACATGGATCCATCGGTTTCTCGCAGAAACAGGCCCTGCCAGTCGACATTGCTCTGGAAGCGCAGTTTCACGCGCTTGAGACCCAGGCGTTCCAGTTCCGCCTTCAGGGCGCGCTTGATCTCGCCCACCTTCTGAGCTGCGGCCTTCTGGTCGACCTCGTCGATGATGCTCTGAACCGAAGGAAGGCGCGGGGCCTGGAACAGAGGTTGCGGCGCCACGGCACCTTGCCGGATCTCGGGCGAGATCTCCACCGACCAGACCGCTTCATTGGTGGCGGCATCGGGGAATAGGGTGCGCATGTCCTCTTCGCTAAACTCGTTGCGTAGAAGAATGTTCACCTTGTCGACTTCAGAATCCGACCCTTCAAGCGCAAGCATGCGGTCGGCCCAGTATTGCTGACGAATGCCAACCCGCACGGCGCGTTCGACCACACCGCGGAAGCCAAGGTAACGGGCCTCGCGGGGGCCATTGCGCGACGAAGAGGCGAAGTCAGGAATAGAGCGGTCCTCGACCACTGCGCCGCCAAACTTGCGCACCAGCTTCTCCACGGTGCGCTTGACGTGCCCATCGTAGGCGATCGCATAGCCAGAGGTGCCGAAGGTGATGCGCTGGCCGTCGACCTGGCCGGACTCGGCCTCGATGACCTGCCGGGCCACCGGGCCACCGATCAGGCGCGACAGGGGGCCACCGACCCCTTCGGCGTTCATGTCGGCATTGATCGAGATAATGTTGCCGGTGCCGGCGTCGACGTTCACGTTCATCGCGGATCCGCCGCCGAACATGGCCAGCTGCACCCGGCGCTGTCCCCCCTCGGTCTGCCACTGGACGCCCTGCACGACGTTGGTGATCGCCTTGCCCCAGCGGCGGGCCTGCATCCAGCCCGGGGTCCATGCCAGCTTGTCGTAGCCCTTCACCGCTGCCTCGCGCAGCAGGTGCTTGACCATCAGCACATATTGCTCCGGGTCAGACCACGGCGAGAGAGGCAGGGCAGGATCTGCCTTGCGTTCGGTGCCCATGGCCAGCAGTTCGTCGTTGGCTGCAATGGATGCGTTCTCGACCTCGGCCAGCGTCTTGGCGAGATCGCGCAGTTCGGCATGCTTTTCGTAGAGGTTGACGAAGATCTCGTTTTCGTTCCGGGGATAGGTGCTGTCGACCTGATCCCTCTGGTCCTGATCCATGCGGTGCGCGGCCATAAGTTTGCGCCGAATGTCATAGTAACCAAAGGTTTCTCCGGTCATCGGCTTCGACCCAACCGCCACCTCGCCAGGCATAGGGGCACCTTGCGGGAAGTAGGGCTGCGAAATCTGGTTCGTGATCATCCACTGGCGCGCGGCCTCGGATGCTGCCGTTCCTCGCTTGTTCAGATCGTCCAGCTTCTTGGTCAGCGCCTTGCGCTTCGCCGCCTGTTCCGGGCTGTCTTCCTTCACGTCGCGCCACTTGGTCGCCAGATCTGACTGGATCTCTTCGACGAAGAGGACGCGGCGGCCCTGGGTGTCCACCCGGTCCTTGACGCGGGCATGCACCACGATGTTCTCGGCGCTGAAGTGCGAGGACTGGACGAATGGTTTCTTGCCGTCCTTGTTCGGCCCGCTCTTGTCCAGCGTCGGCACCCGCAGCAGGATCTCGCGATACTCGCCGCCGCCCGGTTCGGTGTAGCTGCTCCACTTCGAGGCGCCAGCCAGACCCTTGGCCTTGTTGCGGGCGATGATGCCGGCGTTCTCGGCCCGGTAGGCCGCCATGCGCGCCTCATAATCGGCCTTCTTTTGGGCGATGTCGTCCTCGAATTCCTCGCGGGTCTGGCCCTGGCTGTTGCGCCCCTCGGCCGTCAACTCCTCAAGCTTCTTCGCGATCGCCTCGTCGCGCGCCTTGTCCCAGACCGCACGGGCTAGGCGCTGGGCGTCGTCGCCGTCCAGATCATAGCCCGCATCCTCGGACCCTGGCAGGTCGCCGAAATAATAGGTCCGCCCGTCGTTGTCATAGACCCCTTCATATTCCGGCCAGTTGCCGTTGCGATCGTAGAGCTTGACATCGTATTCCCGGGGTTCAAACCGCTCCTCGGCCAGCTGCTTGGCACGGTCCTTGACGTCGTCTTCGCTGACAGAATCCGGGTCGAATTCGCCGTCGTCTTCATCCCAGTTGGATTCGGCTTCCTCGACCAGCTCGTCGCGGGCCTCGTCCATGTAGTATTCGGCTTCCTCGTCGTAATCGTCGGGATAGATCGCTTCACCATCGCTGATGGTGTAGTCGGGTTCGTCGAAGTCGCCGGACTCGTCCACCAGGTTGGCGGCGTCGTCTTCCGTGGCGTCTTCCCATTCCGGAACATCATCATAGGGTTCGGGCGGCATCGCCTCCACATCGCCCAGCACCATGGCCTCAACGCGCACCTCTTGCGCCTTGATGAAATCGGCCAGGGTGCCGCGGTCGACCATCTTGGCGCCGCTGGCTTCCTGAATGCTCAGGTACTCCTCAACCCCTAGCCATTCGACCTCGGCGCGCTTGACGCCCGGCAGCTTGGCGATGATCGCGCGCCAGTCCTGCGGGCTGGCCTTGGCCTGCTTGGCCCCAAGGATCGCCTGATGCAGCGGCGAGAAGAACGCGGGCGCATCTTCTGCCAGACCACGAAGCGCGGGCCGGTAAAGCCCTTCGCTGATGCTGAAGTCCTTGGCGCGGCCCTTGTTCTCGATGAAGCCGAAGCGCTTGTAGAACCGGACCAGGCGGGCGCGGGATGTGGTGCCGAAGCCGTCGTCGCGCTGTCCGGCCGTCAGGATCAGGCGCAGGCCATTGGCGTCGGCATACTCGGTGATCCGCTGCATGGCCCGGGTGCCGATACCCTGGCCCATCTTCTCGCGCGGCACCGCAATCATGTCCAGTTTCAGGTCGCCGTTGCGGGTCACGAACATCGACAGGTCGCGCAGCCCGAATTCGTCCTTCAGGTCGCGGGCAAAGGCGGACGGCAGCGCGCTGAACGCTTCGGGATCCTCGGCCATGCCCGTGGTCGGCTTGCCCATGTCATCTAGGAACGCCTGGCGCTGGGCCTCTGACTTGAATTGGAAGCCGGGGATAGCGCCGGATCCCTTGAAGTAGGAATACCAGCCGCCGTGGCTCTTCGCGACGGCCAGCGCCATCTTGTAGGCGTCGTCATCCACCCGGTTCTCTGCCGTGGCGACGAAGAGATCCGCGCCGGTCTTGCCGTGCTTGGTCTGGGCCAGCTTGAAGCCGCCCATGCTGTCCGCAACAGGCTTGCCGATGCGCGCCGGCGGGGCCGCTGTCTCAATCGCCTGCTCAACCGGGTTGCCGTCCTCGTCGACCTCGATGTCGACCTCCTCGGTCGGGTCGAAGCGCTGTTCCACCCGCGGCGGCAGGGTGATGTCTTCCAGACGGTCGAAGAGATCGGCAATCTTGTCGATGCCGGTCAGATCGCGCTGCATGTAGCCGGTATAGCTCCGGTCGTCGCCCGTCTTGTCGATGATCAGAACCCGCGACATCACCGAAGTTCCAGCCTTCTCAAAGGCCACGGCTGGCAGGTTGACGGTGGCGCGCAGGTTGAAGCCCTTGCTGGCCTCGCTGTCCCACAGCTGATCAAACCGCTTGTCCGCGGCCGGGCCGGTCGGCACCAGCGCCACAATCCGCCCGCCGGGCTTCAGGTGCGTCATCGCCTTGGCCAGGTGGTCCATCGCCGTCTTGCCGCCACTGCCGAAGGGCGGGTTCATGATGATGGCGTGGTGCTTGTTCGCGATGTGGTAATCTTCGAACGTCCGGTTCACGGCGGTAGAGCCTGGGGCGCGCATTTCGGCCTTGGACAGAAGGTCCATCGACGGCTCGATGATGGTCCGCCGGGCATGTTCCGGCAGGTAGCGCGCAATCGCCCCGTCGCCGGCGCTGGGCTCAAGCGCGCGCTCGTAGGCCCGGATCCCGGCCCACTCCACCATCTTGAACGCCACTGGCTCCGGGGTCGGGTAGAAATCCAGCCCGTCGCGCTGATCGCGGCGGCCGGTGGTCTTCATGCGGCCGTAGTAATGGGTCTTGGCGGTGTCATAGGGGCTGGTGCTGGCCTGTGCCCGGTCCTTGACCTTGCCGCCCTTGCCATCGCCCTGGGCGGGCTGGATCGGGGTGGCATCGGTGAAGGCGTCGATGAAGCTGTCGCGGATGGTGCGGGCCTGATTGCCCAGCGCCAGGTTCTCGACCGTGCCGCTGTGCTGCGCGATCTTGGCGGCGAAGGCGCGGCGTTCCCATGCCGTTCCGATCGTGTAGTAGCGGAAGGCGGCGTCGGTGATGCTGCCCTCGCGCCGGATCCGGCCCTCTTCCTGCAACGCAGTAGTGGGACGCACGGGCATGCCAAGGTTGATCAGGGCGCGCTGGTGGCCGCCGGTGGTGTCGTGCAGGTCAATTCCAGCCTCGCCGGCCGCGCTCTGCACGATGATGACGTCGATGCCACTGCCATCGGTCTGGAAGTCGGCCTTGGCCTGCTTTCGGACCTTCTGCGGGATGGTGCCGTTGTAGACCACGGCCCGGTCGCCGAAGCGCTTCTTCAGCGCCTCGACTGGGGGCAGCAGGCCCGCGAAGTTCAGTTTCTCCACCTCGGGTTTTTCCGCGACCAGGCGCGCATATCCGGCGTAGGCCTCGGCCGTCGGGATCACGCCCTTCTCCATGTCGGCGGTCGGCCGGAACGGGTTGAAGCCGCCGCCGACGTTGTAGTCATGGAAGACGACGACCTTGCGGCCCAGCTTCAGGTGCGCCTCGATGTCCTTGGTTGCCTTGTCGGCCTTGATCGCCTCCAGCAGCTGCATCTGCTTCAGGTAGTTGAACGTGTGTTTCAGGCTGTCCTTCAGCGCGCGGTACTCTTTGACCCGCTGGTCATCGCCCTTCGCGTTGGCCTGGTCGCTGATGAATTGCAGGATCTCGTCGATCTTCACGCCCTCGGCGCTTTCAGAGGCGACGAAGACGCGGTCATAGTCGGCGTCGATATCCAACATGCGCCCGGACAGGACGCCGTCGCGCTTCATCTTCTCATGGAATTCCCGCTCGAAGACGCCGGTATCCACCCCGACGTCGGGCTTGGTCAGCTTGTGGTAGCGGATCCTCATGCCGAAGTTCTCGACCATGAAGAGGTTTCGCCCGGGCTGGCGGCTGCCGTTGATCGTGTTGTCCTTGGGATAGTCGAACAGGTAGCCCTCGGCGTAGTCGGTGTTCTTGACGTAGGCGAACGGGGTGGCCGAGAGGAACAGAACCTTCGCCCGCGGCTTGGTCGCCATGTCCTGCGCATCCTGCCGGGCCAGCGCCCAGAGGCGATTGTAGGCCTCGGTCTTCGCATCCCCGTCAGGCATGGCCGCAGCCTTCGCCCAGTCGGCGCGGCGGCGCATCATCGACGCCTTCTGCCGATCGGCGGGCCGGTTGGTGATGGCGCGCAGGGTCTGCAGGGCCGAGGTGGCATCGCCGGCTGCGTTCTGGGAAAGCTTGTGCGCCTCGTCGGTGACGACAAGATCCCAGTCCCGATCGGCCAGGGTCTCGTTCTCGCCCATGTTGGCATAGGTGGTCAGGGTCACGCCCTTGCCGGAATCGGTGGTGCTGGACAGGCGCGACGACGGGATCCCCATGTCGGCAAGGGCGTTTTCCCAGTGATCCAGGATCCCCTGCGACGGGGCGACGATCAGGATGTTGGTTTTCCCGGCCTGGACGAAGCGCTTGACCTGGCCGCCGCCGGAATAGGTCTTGCCCGTCCCGGTGCCGTTGGTCAGCAGCATGCCGTGCCCGTCGGGCTTGGCGAAGCGCGTCTCGATCTTGATGACGTCGTCTTGCTGTTCAGGCTTCAGCAGGGGCAGGGACTGGCGCACGCTGGCCTCGTTGGCCCACTTCACGCCTTGCGCCTTGGTCAGCCGGTCAGCCTCGGCCTGTTGGGCCTGGCGCTCTGCTACGGAAGGCTTGGAGGTGTCTGTAGCATATCGCTCAGTGTGCGCTGCTGGCTGACTGTCAGGGGCCGGTCTTTGCTCGCTACGATCACGGCCTCCTGCACCGTCTCGATCGACGGCAGCCCCGGGTTCAGCCCGAATTCTTCCTGGTACAGCCGGATCGCCTTCCGTTCCCACAGAAGCGGCATCACCGTCAGGTACGTCATCGCCAGCATCGCGCTGCCCAGTTCCGTCGCCAGGCGCAGCTCCTCGCCCGCGACCATTTGCTCCTGGTCCTCTTCCGGAAGCGGGAACACCAGCTTTGCCCAGTCCGTCACCAGCGGCTGCGTCTCCGCGATCTGGTTCCAGATTGCCGTCGGCACCTGATACATCACCATCCTCCACCGGGTTGGTCAGCTTCCCGTCCCTGACATCAGAGAGGTAGAGCTTGAGATAGGGCAGCATACGCTCAATTCCGTCGCGCGTCAGCCCGTTGTCCTTGAAACGAAGGGCCACAGCGCGGATCGTGTCGACCACCGGCTGGGCGTTGACGTCCTGTCCTGCAAGGATCTCGCGGAAGAGAGGGACCGCCTGCGCATACTTCGCGGTGCTGATCACGTCCTCGCCGAAGCCGAACAGGTCGCGGTCGGCGGCCTTCTTCTCGTCGATGTAGTCCTCAAGGTCGACCTGGCGCTCACCCGGGCGGGCGGCGTTCAGCATGTCAAAGAGGTCTTGTTGCCGTGCCGGCCGCGCCTTGGCCTTTGCCTTGCGTCGCTCCATCGGCGACATGAATTTGGCAGGGTCTTCGTTGAACAGACCACCCAGGTCTTTGGCGATGTCGGCGTCGGTGCGCTTGCCGGGATTGGCCGGGGTCTTTGCTGGGGTGGCGCCGAAGATGTCGTCCAGCACGTCGTCGGCCGCGGTGTCGAAGTCGTCGGCGGGGGGCGTCTTTGCGCTCGGCTCGGGAATCTCGAACCGCAGCGCCTCGCGCTGGCGTTCGGTCAGGTTCTCCCATTTGGCATCGACCAGGCGCCAGACGTGGCCATCATTTCCACTTCGGACAAGCGCTGCCAGCTTGGCTTTGATGATGGCATCGTATCGCGCATTTGGGGTCATGCCCTGCCAGACGCCCGCAAAGCCATCATCGGCGGCGGGCGCTACTGGCTCTGGAACCCGCCCTTTTCCGTCGCCCTGCCCATCAGGTAGCGCAGTTCCTTGATCCGCGCTGTCAGCAGCGGGTTGTGCGGTTCCGGCATCGCTGCCAGCCGGTCGATTTCCGCCCTGATCTCGGCCTTCGGAGAGGACGAATCCGGCCCGTCCAAGCCGATCAGCGAAAGTGCTTGATGCGCGTCCATAGATGTCCTCGAAGTTGAAGCCTTCGGCTGTCACCTCTGCCTCGGTCGCCCCTTCATACTTGAAAAGGCCCATCCGCGCCATAACCAGCGAGGCGATGATGCGGTTGGCGCGCGTCCATTCCTCTGGGGCTTTGGTCGGATCCGCCTTGTAGGCGGGCAGCTGATAGGTGTCGTTGTTCAGTTCGGTCCCGATGTGGACGCGAAGGTCGTTCAGCAGTTTGACGTCGCGCTCGAAGCTGTGGACTTCCTTGCCGTTGACCAGCGTGAACGCTTCCGGCTTCGGCAGCGCGCCCGGGATCGGGGTGGCGACGTGACGGCGGCCGTTGTGCGCCATCGCCACAATCTTCTTGAGGCCCCGGGCCAGGAAGGTGATGTCGGGGCCGCTGAAATCGGAGCTTCTGGGATGGTTGTGCGTGGCATAGGCGGCCTTGCCTGCCTCGATCGCGCGCCAGACCGCGGCATGCAGGGAAACGCCGGACTTGCTGCCCGACATGATCGCTAGAACCGCGCCATCCTCGGCCAGAACAACAAGGTGTTCCAGACCGCTGGCCTTGCCTTCCTTCAGCACAAAGGCGTCCGCAACGGCCTCACGCTCCGCGGCGGTCTTGGCCTTGCCGATCTCGGCGGCCAGCGCCTTGCCCTTGTCGGTGTCGCGCAGATCAGGCCCTGACAGCGGGTCATAGATCTCGTCGCCGGGCTTGGTGAACGGCTTCAGGATGTCGCGACCGCGGCTGATCGGATCGACCGGCGCGGCTGGCTTCTCGATGTCGGCTTGATCATCGAAGAGGGGCCCGGCCTCCTTCTGGGGAACGGTGGTGCCAGCCTTGGACTGGGTCGCCTTGACCTTGGCCTCGGCCTCGGCGCGGACCTGGTCGGGCGTCTTGCCCTTCTGGGGTGGGGCGCCGCCCATGGCTGCGAAGAGATCCGCGCCAGGGTCTGGCTTGGGCTCCGTCTTCGGCGCGGTGCCAAGCATGGCGCCAAAGAGATCAGCCCCCGGTTCGGGGGTTACTGCGTCTGGCTGGTTTTCGGCGCGGCCTTCATCTGGGCTTCCTCCAGCCGGTGCTTCTTGGCGTCCTGGCCCGCCGCCAGCCAGGATTTGTCGGACAGCATCGACAAATCCTTTTGCGGCTCTGGCGACTGGCTGGCCATCTGCGACGGCTTGGGCAGCTTGGGTGAGCGCATCACTGATCGGCCCTTTCATGTTGGCCTGCGAGGTCAGATATTGCCTGACTTTCGTGGCGTCGTCCACGATGCCTGCATTGGCCTCGTTGTCCAGTTTGTTGCCGGCGCCGGAAATCATGTCGGCGTTGCTGATGAGGTTCCCGAAAGCCTTCACCTGCGAGCCAAGCGCCTTGCCCGCGCCATCAAGCACCTGTGCGCGCTGTTTGTAGAGCGATTTGGCTACCTCGATCGTGCCGAACATATCGGTCTGCGTCTCGGTGGTGGCGTTGGATGCCGCATCGCGCGCCATCATCGCGGCCTGCTCGGCGTTGTCGGGTTTCTCGCGGGTCAGTAGCGCGAGAATGTCGGCCTGCAGCGCCTTGTCGGACACGTTGCGGCCCACGGCGTCGCCGTCGCGCTCGGAAGCCACGCCGTTGGTCACCTGGCCAAAGGCCTCATCGGACAGCCGGCGCAGACCATCGGCCAGCCGCACGATCGACACCTGCGGCGGCAAGCCCAGGTCTTTGACGGTGCGGGTGGTGTTGCGCAGGATCTTGGCCGCATCGGTCGCGCTGCCGGTGCCTTGGCCAATATTGGCCAGCGCCGCCCGCACCATCACCTCAGTTGCGGTCCAGCCATCGGCCTCGCGGTAAACCGTCGCCGCTGTGCCGCCCACATCGACCTGACCGGCTTGCGCCATGCGCCGCGCCAGCCCGGTGCGCTGGTGGCCATCAGCCACAACAACCGTGCCGTCTTTGCGCTCGTAGAGCATCACCTTTCCGGCGCGGTCAGGGTCGAATTTCTCGACTCCCTTCAGCGCGTCGGTCACGCCCTCGGTGTCACCGCCAGACTTGTATTGGAACGTCTTGGGATCCGTGGTGATCGCCAAGGTCTCGTCGTGGGTCAGGAATTTCCGGACCGGCGGCGGGCGGTCGCCGGTGAATTCAGGATCCGGCGCGGTTGGCGTCGGTGCAGCAGCTGGGGCTGGAGAAGGTTCGGCAGGCGGCGGCTCTGCTTTCGCGGCTGCCGCCTGCGTCTCCCCGGGGGCACCCCTACCCCCTGCCCCGTCGCCGCCAACCTCGGCGCCGGTTTCACTGTCCTCGATCACCTCCGCGTCGCCAGTGTTCAGGTTGACCCTGACCTTGCGCCCGGTCGGCCGCTCCTCGCCGTCGATAGTCTCGACCTCGTCCATGACCTCGAAGTCACCGGCCGGGGCCGGATCCGGCTTGGCCTCGACCTTCGGGGTGGGCGTGGGTTCCGGCTTCGGTTCCGGCTTGGGATTGTCCTCGACGCGCTGCTCTGCCGTCAGCTTCAGCGGTTCGGGCTTTCCAGAAAGAGCGGCGTTGATTTCATCGTCGGTCATGCCAGCGCGTTCAGCCTTGGCAATGAGGCTGTCCATCTGGCTGGCCGCAGGGCTTCCCGGAGGTATCCCAGCCCCCGCCGTCTTGGTGGCAAAGTTGCGCAACTCGGCCGTGACGTACGCTTTCGCGTCGATTTTGGGCTTCGGAATGGTGGGCGGTGCCATCCCCATGGCGGCGGCCAGTTCGTCCTCTGGTGCCGGTTGCGGGGGTGGGCCGGGGGTGGCCGGCGGTTCTTCACCAGGGGCCCGAACGGGCGCGCGGGCGGATTCCGGATCGCCGCGCAAGGTTCCGACGGCGCCCAGACCACCGCCCAGAATGGCTCCGATGATGGCAGCCTCTCCGGCCCCTTCATCCCAGCCCCGTTCCGGGTCGTAGTAGCCTGACGCCACGATGTTGTTGGCCACGGTTGCCAGATATTCCTGCGCCGCTTCCTCGCCCGCGCTTTCCGCAATCTCGGCAAAGCCCTTCATCACTTGGTTGGATACGGCGGGGCCCCAGCTGCGCGGCAATATCTTCAGGGCGCGGTTGATCGGGATGATCTCGCCGGCACCGATGACAGATCCCCAAGCGGCAGCCTTCTGCGCGGTTTCCTCGTCGGCCCCAGCTTCCAGCGCTTCGGTATAAAGGCTGGCCGCGTTGCTTTCGGCGCCCAGCGCGCCACCAGTGACCGTCTTGACCACGGCACCGCCCGGCACAAGCGCGGTGGAGGCGAAGGCGCCTACGCTGCCCGCCCCCTCGGCCAACTTGCCCCAGAAGGTCTTGTCGCGGGGATCTGGTGCGCCGAAGGTGTCGGCCGCCGCCTCGCGGACCACATCACCAGCCTTGAACAGATCGCGCTCGCTGGCGGGCTTCAGTTTGCCGGTTTCAGGATCGACGCCGCCAGCCAGTTCCGCCGCAGCTTCGGCCCGCATAGCCTCTTCGCCGCCGGTCCCCATCGCTGACCTGAGTTGGCCGCGCTGTTCGCCCAGGGCCACATACTCGGCTTCCAGAGCGGCGCGCTGCTCCTCGAATGCGGCGCGGTCTTCCCGTGCCACCTTTGGCGCGGTCTTCCCGTTCAGGCCCAGCGTCGCCTCGATCTCTGCCATGCGGCCCTCGACCGCAGCGATCTCCTGCCCAAATCTTCCGGCCTGCGCCTCCATATGGCCGGCCGAGACGATGTCTCGCCGATCAGCTGCGGCAGCATGGATCGCCAAGCCCTCAGGGACTCCTGCAAAGATGTTGGCGGCACCTTTGACGAATTGCTGGCCGCGACGCTTCAGGAGCGAGAGAGCCCCTTCACCCTCGAATTCATCTGGGGCGGGCTGATAATCTGGCGGAACGATGGGCTGCAAGGTGTCGGACACGGGAACGGGCATCGCGCCCTCTTCGGGCCGGTCGCCCAGGATCGCGCGCAGGCGGCCCTCCAGCACGGCGCGGGTTTCCGGCGTGATGTTGGGGTCGGCCAGCTTCTTCGTGATTGCCACGACGCGCGGCTCTGTTGCCGGATCCATGCCGGGGGCCGCAGCCTCTGGAACGGCCGGCGCAGCAGGCCCAGCACCGAGGCGCGGATTCGGGCGCGGGCGCGTGAATGTGGAGGCGGCCGGGGTGCCAGCTGTCATCGCTTCCATCAGCGGGTCAATGATCGGGGCGCCGTCGATCGGTTGGGCGCCGGGATCCAGGCGCGTCGCGGTCGGCACAGTCGCAACCGGGGGCACGACGGCGGGCAGGAAGCCGCTGTCCTCTTCACTGGCCGGAGGCAAGGGAATGCCTGGCTGACCGCCCATCGCAGCGGTCAGGGCGTCCTGGGGCGAAGGAACGCCCATGTCGACCTCACCGAAGCCCTCACCCTCGGGAACGCCCGTGGGGCTGTTGCCAAGGCTCAGGTGCTTCATCAGCGCGGCATGCGCGCCCTCGGCGTTTTCCCCGGAGACACGGTATTTCTTGCCGTCCGGCGCAGTGATCTCGAATTTGGCCACGTCTGTTACTTCCCGATGCGGCGGTTGGTCATCGCCTCTTCAAGTTCCTTCAGGCCCCTGGCCTTCTTCTCTGGCTTCGGCGGTTCACTCCGGGCGGGTTTGACCGTCCGGTGCTTGACGCCATCGGCCATCGCGGTCTCCAGTTCGTCGAAGCCTGGGTTCATCAGTCGATCGCCTCGATCTGGTAGCCGTCGATCTCGATTGCACCATCGGGCACGGCGGGAAGGTCCGCCTTTTTGCCAGTCTTGACCGGGTTGCCCTTACTGTCGACGTAAGGGATCATTTCGCCTGTAGCGTTCCGGCCGTGCAGGACACCGTCGATCTCGTATTCGCCATAGAGCTTCTGCTTGCTCTTGCCGGTGCCCGTTCCGCCGCCGCCGGACTTCTTGCCGCCCCCGCCGCCCTTGCTGGCCTTCTGGGGCATGTAGGGCGCAATCGCGGCGTCCAGCTTGGCCTTGGCGATCGACTTCAGATAGTCGGGCGTGTCGGGGTTGCTGACGATCTCGCCCAGCCGCTTGATCTCGTCCTGGTTCGCGGCGCCGGGCATCATCGCGGCGAAGAGTTCGTCGCCCTCGGCCCCGGCCAACTTTGCGCGCTTGTTCTCGATCCCGCCGCCGATCACGGCCCCGGCGAGGGGTGCCAGGAATTGCGCAAGCGGGCTGCCGGAATCGGCTGCCATGCTCATGCCGTTCTTCAGCAGATCCATCGCCATGTCGAAGCGCTTCTGGATCGGCATGTTGGCAAACAGCCCGCCACCACCAGCAGGCGCTGCCGGGGCCGCAGGGGCAGGGTTCAGGCGCGGATTGGGCATCGGGCGTGGCATCGCGGCAGCACCGCCCGTCATGCCGTTCATTTTCGACATGGTTACCTCCGGTTACCGATCATCGCGGCGAAGATGTCTTGAAACCCGGAATTTGCCCCGGGTGCCGGGGCTTGAGATGGCTGGGCAGGAGCGGGCTGCATCGGCATCTGGGTCATCTGCGGTCGCTTCTGCGCGGGCTGCCGGGACTGGTTCAGCGCGGCGAAAGCCCCCTGCATTCTCTGGAAGACCGGGTTGACGCCAGCGATCGGTGCCGCCGTGCGGTTGGCATTCAGGCTCTGGATCAGTGTTCCCAGCCTGCTCGCGCCCTGCGGTGCTGGCGTTGCGCCTGGCGTTGCGCCGCCCATGTTCCCCATCTTGGCCATTACGCCGCCTCCGGAAGTTGCGCATAATCCACGGCGAAGAAACCGTCCGCCTCCAACTTAACGGCTGACGTGAAGTCGTTCAGCGCCTCTTGCGCCATGACTCCGACACGCTTGGTTCCGACGGCATCCCAGAGGTAGCGATATTCGTAGACCGGGAGACGGCCGCGGACCCCGATGCGCCGGATGTCGGCCTTCAGCCTGCGATCGGACTTCATCAGCATCGCCCCGCCCAGGCTGCCAAGAGCGCCCATGGTGGCGCCCTTCTGCTGCTGCTGGGCCTGATAGTTCGCCATGTCGGCCTGATACTTCTGCCCGACCATCCCGCCATAGTTGACGCCGGCAGCGTTGCCGTTCGGCTGGGCGTTCGGCGGGTTGTAGCCGCCCCCCATCGCGGCAACCAGTTCGGCGATCGAGTTGCTGCGGGCGGTGGCGTCCAGCCCGAATTGGCGGCTCTGCTCGTTGCCAGCGTTGATGTCGGCATCCATGGCCAGCCGGGACAGGGTGTCCTGGGTCTCGCGCTGCTGGGCCCCGTAAGCCTCGTTGAAGGCCTCGCCCCCGACCGGGATCCCCCGGGACTGCAGGTTGTTGATCAGCCGGTCGTTGTTCTGGTTCATCGCGGGTTTCAGCATCGAGAAGCTGCGGTCGAACATGGACTGCGCAACAGTGCCGCGGTCGCCGACCCGGGCCGCGTCAGGCATCCCCGCGATGTTGTCGGTCACGATCCGGTCGGTCAGGGAGACGGAAGCCGGTTCCAGCAATTCGCGGATCTGGCGCTCGAAGTTGCTTTCGACCTGCCTGACAGCGGCCTGCGACCCCTTCGGCGGTGCGCCACGAACGAAGTTTCCGGCGGCATCGGTATAGCCGTACTGCGTCGCGGTGCCGCTGGGGCTGTAGGTATCAAGCCGGTTGAATTGGGCTTCCGCTGACGCTGTCTTGTAGGGATCCGGCGCTGCCGGTGGCTTGCTGCCTTTGCCCATCTTGATCAATCCACTTGCAGGTTTCTCGGAACATTTTCAGGACTACCATAGGCGATCCGTCAGGAGCGGCATATTTGACGTAGGCCTCGGGCACAAAGCCAAGCTTTGTTGCCAGATTCAGCGAAGGCAGGTTTGACATCGGAACCAAGACCGAGATCGCGACGCACTGCATCTGGACGAACGGATAGCCGAAGAGGTGGCGCAGCGTCTGCCGGCTGGCCCATGGCGACCCATGGCGGGCGGTGATCGCCACTTCCATGTGCAGGCCGTTGAACCGCTCGTAGATCGCGCCAGCGACCAGGCTGCCATTGTGGACCACGCCCAGCGCCTTGGCGCCCGGTGATGCCGTGAAGCCGGGAATTGCCCGGCTTGCCCACCTGATCACAAGGTCATCTGCACCGAAGAGGACACGGCCGAGGAGGGTTACTCCAGGCCCACCCTCATTCCCACGATCTGAGCCCATGTCGCCGTCACCTCAATCCGCAGTTGGAACGTCTCCCCCGTGATGCCGATCGGAATTTCATCGTTCAGCGAGATCCTGCGCCCGGGGTTCGGCGGGGACTCGGGTTCGATGGTAACGACCTGTTCGGCTTCCGCCAGATCAGCGTCGGTCTCGTTGTGGTCGCGCAGAACCCAGATCTTCACCGTCACAGATTCCTTGGCGATGATTGTTGGTTTGACATAGGCGACCGTCCTCTCGCCGCCAGCGCTGAACCATCCGGTTGACCAGCGTGCGGTGATTACTTCGGTGGCGTCGTTGGACTTGACGATTTCGCCCAGCCTTCCGTCGCCGGTGGTGAATTGCGTTTTCAAGACAAGGTTGTGCCATGTGCGCGCCGGGTAATCGGCGGTCTGCCAGGCCTTGCTGTCAACCGACCATAGAAATTGCTTCTGCACGTCATCGGTGTAGTAGTTGATGATGACCTGGCTGCCATCGGCCGCGGTGTGCAGCTGCCACTCCGCCTCTGTCTGGGCTAGTTCCAGAATGTCATCGGAGATCGGCCGGGCCACCTCGTTGACCAGCGCCAGCTGGCCCTGCTGCACTGTGTCTCGCAGCGAAATGATGCCCTTGGCGGTCAGAACCCAGACATCGGCGCCGACCCTGGTAATCCCGAAGCGGGAAACCGGCGGCGCGACCTGAATGCGGGTGCTGAGGCCCCAGTTGTTGGGGTCGCCGGGGTCAAGGCCTTCATATACCACGATCATGCCGGTGGTGGTGTAGATCGCCAGCGCGTCGTTCGCGTTCTCGCCGGCGTCCAGCGTCACGCTCAGGGCGGTCATCATATTGCCGGTGATGTTGCCCAACCGATCAAGGGGAAAGCGCTCCAACGGGCCGAGAACAGACCCGACATCGCCATAGTAGAATTCCAGCGTGCCGTTGGTGCGCCAGAAGTAGGCCCTGTCATGGTGCGCCAGGACACCATCGAAGTCCTGAACAGCGGTTCCGGTGGAGGTGGTGAACAGCGCGGTTTCAAAGACGGTGCCGTTGTAGCGCAACGGCATGTCCAGCCCGTCGGCGATCAGGGCCTGCGATGACAGATAGGCCACCATGGCGCTGCCGTTGAATTGCCTGGCGAAACTGACGCCGCCACATTCCGCCTGGGTTTCGCGCAACTCGATGTAGCGCGGGGTCGGGCCAAAGGTGTAAGGCACCCGCTGCAGCGCGATTTCATCCTCTGAACCCAGAACCGTTTCGCGGCGCAGTTCGATAAGGATTCCGTCGGTGCTGAAGTTGTTCAGTTCGGAGGCGAAGATAGGGCTGGTCTTGCCGGTCTTCGCGTCAACGAAAAGCCCGCCAACCGGCAGGGGGATGTCGACGTCCTGAACCCGGGCCTGTGTCGGTGCCGCCATCAGGTCACCAGCCACTTGCCATCGCCGAGGGGCAGGGTGCCCACCTCGACGTTGCGCTGCCCGATGAGGAAGGATCTGGCGCCGCCGCCGTCGGCCCCCTGCTTCATGTCCAGTTCGGCGTAGTAGTCGCCCTTCTGCTGGGCATGCTCCTTGCCCAGCGCGTTGCGGTAGCGCCAGGTGATGCCCAGAGACAGTAGGTAATCGTCGGCCAGTGCGGACATATCGGTGTCGGCCTCGAATTCCGCCTTCCTGACCTGGGGCAGCGGCGCGACCTGCGACATCGGGTTGACCCGCTTCAGGATCTCGTAGAGTTCCAGAGCCCACTCCGCAGCGTCATAGCCGGGGCCGGTCTCATAGGCGAATTCGGCATCGGTGGACTCGTAGACCAGTTCGGAGACATCGCCCTCCATGTGTCCATCCCGCGGCACCACGCCCTCGACCGGGTTGGGCGGCGTCTCGCCATCATAATCGCCGGGCACCACGTCCGCGACGACCAGGTAGTGCGAGATATACTCGATCGCGACCAGTTCGGCAGCCTCGGGCGTCGGGTGGAAGTAGATGGCATTGTTGCGGATCCGCCAGCCCATTGACGTCGGGACGGACGCGCCACTGTGCATCCAGGCGTTCCAGCACTGCGGGGTCGCCGGGCCGATCAGACCCAGCGGCCAGCCGTTGCGGTGTTCGGTGTCAGGCAGGATCCGCAGATAGTCGGGCGGCAGCGGGTAGGCGAAGACGCCGGGCTGCAGCGCAAGGATCCAGGTGGACGTCAGTTCGCTCAGGCCGCGCCAGTTCGATGAACGCATGATATCGCGCATCGTGTCCTTCGCGGCTTGGCGGATGATTCTGGCGTCGCGGTTGTTGTTCCCGAAAAGGGTTGCAGGCCTTGGGCCGGTGTTATCCCGGTCCATGGCCTCCTGTGCGATCGCCAGAATCGTTCTCATGTCGGATCAGCCTTCTGCCAGAGGGTCGCCGAGGTCTTCGGTTCCGGTGACCATGCGGGGCGCCGCAAAGATGTCAACGGTCGGTTCAGCGGCTGCGTTTTGGTACTCTTTGGGGTCGACGTAGAGCGTACCGTCTTCCCGTGCCGCGACCTGGCCCGTCGGGATCCCGAGGGGTGACGGGGCCTGACCGTGGCCCATGCCCATCTGCTTGACCGCTTCCAGCGTCCGGTCCTTCACCTCGGCATCGGCGCGCAGGCGGCGCAGTTCCTCCTGGGCCTGTTCCAGGGCCGAGGTGGTGCTGGCCAGCTGCTCCGCAAGTTCGATGTCATTGACGCTGCCATCCTTGCGGCCCAGCCAGAGCTTGGCGAGGCGGCTGGCGGTCTGGGCGTCCATGCCGATCTGTGCGCAGATGTCGGTGGGCACGTTGGCCATGTCCTCGATCGACCGGATCCCGTGCAGGGCCAGAAGGCCGATCATCGACTGCGTGGCGCCCGGCAGTTCGTAAAGCGGGGTGCCGGTGGTCGGCGTGTCCATGTAGACCTTGAAGGTGTTCCACTCTGCCGGGAAGTCGCGCTGGGCGTCCTCCGGGGACAGGTTGCGGATCGCCACGGTCAGACGGTCGCCGCGGGGCTGCAGGGCCACGGCCAGGCGCGTCTCGAATTTGCCCTTGAGCGGGTTGGTGCGGCCGCCGAATTGGACACGGTAGTAAAAAAATTGCACCAGCAGGCCGCCGCTGGACTGGACGTTGACGCCGAGGACTGAAGACAGGTCCATCTGGGTCAGGTTGGGGGCGAAGCGGCTGCCGCCATCGCCTTGCATCTGGGCCACGGACATCGGGGCTTGACCGGGCTGACCATAGTTCATCTGGTTCATGGGGTTTGTCCTTGTTTCGGTTGGGGAAAAGGGCGGGCCAGACCTGACCCGCCCCTCTTGGTTTCACAGCAATCCCGTGACCTTAGAGGCCGAGGGTTCCGTTCAGCATGCGGTTCTCGATCACGAAGTTGCCACACCCGGCGATGACCACGGTGTCGGAATCTTCGGTCAGCGGGCGACGGGGACCGGACAGGACCACGTTGTTCCGCTTCGAGTGCATGCACAGTTCGATGGTCTCCACGTTCAGGAATTTCATCCCGGCCGGGGCGTAGCCGCCCTGCCCGCCATCGGCCACAACCGGGACCGAGTTGAACATGATGTTCTCGAAGCCGCCGTCGGCCAGCGTCTTGTTCATGAAGCGCTGCTGACCCTGAAGCGAGGACCAGTAGGCCGCATACCAGTCGTTGTCCGAAACGATCAGGTTGGGCTTGTCGGTGTTGCGGGAGGTTTCCAGCATCAGCTCCAGCATGAAGCCCGCGATCGTGGTGGGCGAGGGTGCCCCGCCGCCGGTCGCCAGCCGCTTGTTGTCCCACCAGGTGTAGGTGGTGGAGTTGATCCCGGCCACGGTGGCGCCAGCAACGGCCGACACCAGAAGGTTCATCCCGCCGTATTCCTTGCCGCCGGATCCGGTGCCGTCGCCATGGGCAGACTTGTGCATCTGGTTGGCGATGGTCTTCTCGGCATGCTTGGTGCGCTGCATCATCATGTCGATGATCGCGGATTCGCCCGAGTTCATCAGCAGTTCGATGCCCGAGATCGAGACGCCACAGGCGTACTGCTTCCACGGGAATTCCGCAGAGGTCAGCACTTCCTGGCCAGCGACGTTCAGGCCTTCACGGCCATAGTACCACTGGAAGTTGGCGTTTTCGGTGCCCATCATGATCGGCTGGGTGATCGTGCGGCCGCCGGAAGCGGTCTTGACCCGGCCCCGACGGCGCAGTTCGGTGATCAGGATATTGTTGCGGCTGATCGTGTCCGCGATGATCTTGCGACGTTTGGCCAGCGTCGTGGTGACGACCTCGCCCCAGTTCGGATTGCTCATGGATAACCCCTGTGAGCAGTCCCTGCGTTGCGCTTACTTGCCTTTAAGCTCCGCGATGGTATCCGCGATTTGGCTCTTCAGCAGCGCGTCACCCGTGAGGGTGCTTTGTGCAGGGCGACGGTCGGCACCCGGGCCGGATCCATCAAGCAATTTGCTGGCCGCTTCTGCGCTCCTGGCAGGTGTGGCCGCTTTCTGGGTCTTTTCTTGCACAGCGGCAGGCGCTTGTGCGGCATTTGTTTGTGCCGGCGCTGCAGGGGTGGTCGCGGCCGGGGCGGGCTGGCTACCAGGCAGGGCTGGTGCGACCTCGAAGTAGAAGCGGGACAGATCCGCCGCCGTCGGGATCTTGTCGCCGTTGGCGCCGCGCCATTCCTGCACCTTGGCTGCCACCTCGCCGAAGTATTTGTCGGCAAGCGGGTGCTTCGGCTGGCCGTTTTCGTCCTTGGCGTTTCGATAGGCGCCCAGTTCGCGACGCACGGTCATGGCCGCGACGTTCTGCGGGGCATCGGGGCCGAAGGCGGTCTTGTCGGACTTCAGCGCTTTCAGTTCGGCCTTCAGCGCCTTGGTGTTTTCGTCATCGAATTCGTCGCCGTCATCGGGGTCGGAATCGGGCACCAGCTTGAAGCCCAGGTGTTTCGCAGCAGCGCCCAAGATCTCCTGGGGGGCGGCGTTGTTCATCTGCATCGAAAGCCAGGCCATGTATTCATCGGGCTTGGACTGGGCGAATTCGTTCAGATGCAGCAGCCGTTCCACCGCTTGGCCGGGCGTCGGGTTGCCATGAATTGCCAGCTCCTCTTCGCGATTGGCGAAGTGCTGCAGCACGTCCTGCCCGGCCTCGATGCGGGCCTGGATCGCGACGCGCTTGGGTTCGTCGATGCCCTCCAGCAGCAGGGCGATGTCGGCGGCCGGTGCAGCCAGCGCGGGGGCAGGCTTGGCCGTGGTGTCGTCCACCGCGTCGGCGGGCTTGGCGGCGATCTGGGCGTCGATGTCGTCGGCCTGGGCATCGGCCACGGTCTTGCCGGTTGCAGATCGTGCCTTCTCGGCGCGCTCCATCCCATCCTCGACCGAAACCATGGTCTTGCCCTTGTCGGGTTCGTCCATCGGGGCCAGCAGTCCGTCGGTCTCTTCGGTGTCGCCGGGCAGGGTGTCCGCGCCCTTGAGCATCTGGATCAGCTCTTCGCGCAGCGCGGCCTCTTCAGGATCTTCAGCCATGTCGCGGGTGACTTGGTCGTCGTCATCAGGTCCAGCCATGTTGGTATCTCCAAGGGTGTTTCACGGAAAACAACGGCCCGGTTGGGGCCGCCGTCAGTGGGGTGAGGTTAGACGACTTGCCAGTCGTTGGCCACAATGTCGGCGTTCTCCAGGATCACGCGGCCAGAGGGGTGGTCCTTGCTCACGCTCTTCTGGCCGACCCAGGCCCGGCGCCGCACGGTCTTGCCGCGCAGAACGTGCGCCATCGCCATGACAAAACCGCCGCTCTCGAATCCGGGGCTTGCCGCGCTGGATGCCGACGTGTCGCCGGAAGTCGCTGCGGTCGGCTGGTCCTTCTTCACGAATTTCCTGCCCGGGCCGCGCACGGGCTTCTCCTCATTCGCCATCGGTCTCTCCTGTGGTTGCGCTGGCCGTGGGTTCCTCTGCGAAGGCAAGGGCCAGCATTGCCTTGCTGCAGAATTCGGTGAGCCCGTTGCGGGCGAGGTGGCGCATCTTCTGGGCCTCCTGCGGGGCGGTGCGCAGCGCCAGCGCCGAATCCAGCGCCACCATCGCGGCCCCGGCGTGACGGTTCAGGGCCTCGCGCAGCCGGGTCTCGGCATCTGTTTCGCCGGCGCGCTTCGGCAGAAAGTTCTGGCGCTTGCTCATGTCGGACCTCCAACGTCGATTACAGGCATGACGGCGGTGTCGACATCTGGGGCATCGCCAAGATCGGTGCGGCCTATGACGTCAACGGGTTCGACCGCCAGCGGATCCATTTCGCGGGCCGCCTTGATGTCGCTGACAAACTCGGTGGTCCAGGTGCGTTCCTTGACCCACTCGGCCTCGGTCGGCTTCGACCCGCCGGGCTCATACTCGGCCAGGTCATTGCGCTCCATGTAGTCGCGCTTCTCCCGGTGGTCGTTGATGACCAGGTCGGGGTCGTTCAGCATGTCGGGCCGGAACGCCTCGAATTTCGGGAACAGCATCGGGGCGGCAAGATCCGGGTTGCGCGGCGGGGCCTCCGACCGGCAGTTGTGGGGCCAGGACTGGTCAAGGCTATGCCATCCACCGCAGACCTTGCAGGATCTGGTGCGGTTGGTGCCCCGCTCTGTGATCTTGCCGAAGACCGCAGCGAATTGATCTGGATCAAGTGCGACGGCGTGGGTCCGCTTCATTCGGTTCATTTCTCCTGGATGGTAAGTTCGCCGTTGAAGAACGTGGCGGTGGTGGCGGAAGCCAGAATGCAATGCAGCATGCAGGTTCCGTTGTAGAGCCTGACACCGGGATCGCTCAGCTTGCGGGTGAATTGGACGTTCACCAGCGATGTGCCGATATTTGCAAGGTCGCGGGCGATGAACAGCGAGATAGACCCCGTGACCAGCGATGTTGCCAGCGTGATGGACTGGATTGATTGTACGCCCTTGTCGCCCGCCTGAAGGTTGAACCAGATCATCGTGCCAATGACCGGCGTGGCGGGGATTTGCGACCCGGCAATGGCCGAGAGCGTGGCGGTGCGGCCCGATGTGCCTGTGGAGTTGGTGTAGCTAACCGTTGAGTTGGCGATAGCCGCAGCGTTCGTTGAAGCGGCGGTGAACATAAGCCCGATCATCAACCCTTCGCCATTCGTCGTGCCGTTCACGTCGCGGGCCGGAAGGGTTGGCGTGGTGATCGACTGCGCCGTGGTGGTGGTGACCGTCAGGCCCGAGTTGATCCAAAGCACATCGAAGAACAGGTGCGAATGGTTGACGCTTGCGCCCATCGTCAATTCGGTCAGGTAGTTTGCTCCCGTGCCCGGCGTCTTGATCGGAAGGCAGCCGAAATCGGTTGATGTGGTGCCGTCTGTCACGCGCCCGTTGACGCCCGGCGTTCCCGGTGCCCATGCGCCCGGAAAGCCCGCGTCCTTCCATGTGCCGTACCAGTTGCCGACGGCTTCAGCCGCCGTGCTGGTCTTCATGAACACCACGGGATAGCCGTCATAGGCCCCCTTGCCAGCGGGCGGATACACGGCCCCGTTGGCGTCGTAGTGCGTCCAGCGCCCATCTTCGCCTAGAACCATGTTTTCCCCGGCAAGCAGGGTCACGGAAATCATCTCGACCGCAGTCGTGCCGTCCGTATGCTCCACCGTGATGACGCAGGCGACCGAAGCGTGGTCGTTGGTAATGTTCAGGTGCTTGACGTTCCGCACGACCCCGGCGCTGGGCGAGGGAACAACCGTTGTCGTCGTTGCCGTTGTGATCGCGGCGGTGTTCTGGCGGCCCAGGTCGACAGCCCCAGAGGAAACCGTCAGGTCACCCCATGACGCATGAACCTCGATCTGCGCGGCCGCCGAGGTGACGACGCGGACAATGTCGGATGTGGACGCAAGATTCAGCATGTCAGATCACCCATGATGTGGCGGGGCTCGAACCGCCGCCCCCGCCCCCGCCGCCGCCGGCCGAGTCCAGAACAACGGTCCGCGCGACACTGTCCTGCCCGACGTAGCGCAGTTCCAGCTTGGTATCGTCCCCTGATATCTGGCGCACCACATACTCGCCATCCTGGGCGGGCTCATGGCCATCGGGGGCGGTCTGGATCTCGACCGCACCAGACGCGCGCCCGGTGATCAGGTTGGCCCGGTTGCTCGTCGTGGTGCCATATCCCAGCTGGAACAGGACCGGATCCGCCTGCGCCGTGGTGTAAAGGCTGAAGGATCCCAGCGCGATCGAGTAGTTCTCGACCGTGGTGTGGCCCCGGCCCTCGGCGAAGCTGTAGATTCCCTCGGCCCGGGTCTGGTAGCCGAAGGCGGCGCTGTAGTTCTCGGCGAAGCATTCTAAGCCCCAGGCCAGCGCATGCTGATCGCCCTGCCCGTTCGGCGAGTTCTCGGCCGTCCAGGATCCCTTGGAGACAAGGCTGATGAAGGTGGCCAGCGCCACGGTAGAGGCTGGGGTGGCCGGGCCGACCCCGCGCCCATAGAACAGCGCGCCATGCGTCTCGACCAGACCGGCGCGGGCAATCCGGTGGTAACCCATTTCCCAGAGGCTTTCGCCAAGCCAGTGCGTGAAATCCCCGGCGCCAGGCGTCGCGCCGGTGCCGTCATCCTCGTATTCTGTCCTGAGACCGTTGGATGGGACGTAGATGCACATGCTGTCGACCTTGGCGGCGAAGTAGCGCATCGCCTCCGACCACTGGTAGCGGTCATGCAGGTTCGAGGGGCCGATGAAGTAGATCGGGGTATCGTAGTCGCACCACGATTCCGCGCGCAGCTGGTCGCGCAGCAGGTGCAGGTTGGCGAGGTGCGTGGCGAAATCGTCGGTATAATCCTCTTCGCCCTGCGCATAGATGATCTCGGAGACCTTGCTAAGACCCAGAGCGGCAAGCCCGGCCTCCACCTTGGTCTTGAACGCGGCATAGCGCGCCGAGGACGTGCCGGCCGCGACCCATTCGTCGATCGAGGTGCCGCCGGTCCCGTCGCGGATCACGGCGACGCCGCAGCCCAGATCATCGGCAAGCCGGTGGGCGCGGGCCAAGGCGATGTTGTTCTTGCCGCCGTTGCCGTGCGGGCTCGACCTGGTCCAGGGCTGGGCGGTGATGTCAGAGGATCCCCAGGTTACGGTGACGCCATCCCAGCAGCCGACAAGCTTGCTGGCCGGGTTCGGGCCGCCGGCATTGCTGCCAAGCTCGTTGGACTGCCCGGTGGAGGCGACAACCATGATAGGGGCGTTCCGTCTCGCCTTCAGGCCGCCCGAGGTGGTGGCGTAGAAGTGGGTGGTGCTGGATGGAAGGGTCACCCAGTCCTGCCCGTTGACGACGATCCTGTCGCCGCCAGCCGCCCCAAGCGGCATCGACGAATAGGTGAGGCTTGAACCCGCAAAGTCGGAAGCCCCGACGAAACTGACGCCGCCCGCAGCATTCCCGGTCAGCCAGTCCAGAACGGCATTGAGCTGCTTTCTGAAAAGCGTTCCGGTCCAAGACGTGATCTGCGGGCGGGCCATTACATGCCTGCGCCGGTGTCGGGGACATAGAGGCAGATGATCGGGGTGACATACTCCCAGCCCGGGGTCTGGTCGCGGATGCAGGCGTGAAAGGCCCCGTCTTGCGACGGCAGCGCTTCATCGTAGGGCACGGTGACGTCGATCGGGCCGGTGACCAGAGGATGATCGCCGACCCTAAGACGGACGCGCCAGCCGCCTTCCCCCGCGGTCACCGCGATTGACGGGATCGGCGCGCAGTCCTGCCCGCTGCAGCAACTGGGGTCGTACCAGCTATGGGCGAAGGCTGGCAGCACCGCGAGGCCAAGGATGCAGAGCGCGATTCCGGAGCGGATCCAGAACAGCATGCCAAACGTGTGCCTAGCGGGCATTGCAGACCTCCTGTCCGCTGATCCGGTGGGTGGTCCCGTCCTTGTCGGTGACGATGTAGACGTCGGCGCCGGGATCGAATTCCCAGGTGCCGATGACCTTGCGCGGGGCGAGGTTCGCCAGTTCGCGGATCACTCGCTTCCGGCGGGCGTTCATGGCTTGGTTTGCCGCAGGTCACGCAAGACCAGGTCGATGTCGGCATTGGTGGCCCCATTGAACCCGCGCTTCTGCAGGTGGCTGAGGACATGCAGGAATTCCGAAGGCCCCATGACCTTCGGCAGTTCCCACGGGCCGAGGCTGCCCATGACAGCCATGACGCCGCTGCGGACGGCCTCGACGAAGGGGTCGGCGGCGGGGGCTGGGGTCGGGAACGCCCGTTCGCCCGCGATCTCGGCCGGCATCGACTGCTTGGTCGCGGCCTTGACCGCCCACATCGCGGCTTCCTCGTAGGCGGTCTGGGCCAACGACTTCAGCCTGGCGCGCTCCGGGTTCTGCTGGTTGTCGATCGCCTCGACCGCGTTGATCAGCTGTGCGGTCATGGCCTTGATGATGTCGACGACGGGGTCAACACTAAAATTGAAGCTGACGCCGACGCGATATTCGCCTTTGGTGGTCATGGGGTGGTCTCCTCTGGGGTGGGGTTAGATCTCTGGTGCCGGGGTGGGTTCCAGATCAGTGACAACCGGCTGCATCATTTCCTTTTCCAGTTCCGCGGCGCGGCGATCAAGCTGCCAGGCCAGATCAGGGCTTCCGCCCATGGATGGACGCGGCACCATGCCGGTAATGGTGCGGATCACCTCATAGGCCTCGGCCCTGGGCGAGAGGCGGTCAATGTGGGCGCGCAGATCGCGGATCTCACCGGCGGCGCGGCGCATCATTTCAATGGCTTCACGGTCGTTCATTTGGCTTTTCCTTTGGGTGGGGCTTTCGGGGTGGGGTCAGGTGGTAGATCCGGTGACTTGTCGGGCTGGGTCGCTTTCGTCGCGGCGTCCTTGATCAGTTCGACGCCCTTCATCTTGGTTTCTTGGGCGTGGTCCTTCTCCTGCATCAACATCTTCACCTCGTTGTTGATTTTGGCAACAGTGACCTGAACCTCTTCCTTGGCTTCCGGGGTCGGCAGCTCGTCGGGCAGGTCGTTGATCAGGGTCTCCAGGGACCGGCTCTTCGGGAAGCCGCGGACGCCGAACAGAAGCATTTCCTTCATGGTAGCCATGGGCATCTGGCCCGTTCCGACCAGCGGCAGAAGGGTCTGAACGAACGTCGCGAAGGCGCTGATGAATTCGACGCGCTGCTCCTTGTCGTTTGCCTCGTCGGTCAGAACGGTGGATGTGGTCTCGATCGAGATAGTGATCTTGCGCTTCAGGTCGCTCTTGATCCGGGCATGGACCAGTTCCCACGACGTTTCCGGCACCTTCTTTTCGTACTTCGGTTCCACCGGCGGCGGGCCGGGGTTCAGCGGCGGTTCGGCTGGCGGCATGGCTGGGGGCTGGCCTTCCATCGGCGGCTGCTGTGCTGCCTCGGCCTGCTGCATCTGCATCTGCGCGATTTGGGTGCCTTCCTGATAAAGCGCCATCTGCGCCATGAAGGATTGCATTTCCGCTTCGCGCCGCTGGATTTCGGCCCCGCGTTCCGCCTCGGTCATCGGCAGGTCCATGCCGCAGATTTCGGCGATCAGCGTGGTCTCGAACAGGCCGGTGCCGACGTCCAGCATCATCTTGAGCATGTCCAGCGCATAGAGGGCCATGCGGCGCTGGCGTTCGGACAGCCTGAGCCCGGAATAGCGGCCCTTGAGGTTCTGTGCGGCGGCAGTTTCGTTGGGATCGGTGGCGGCGCGCATGACGTCGGAGACGCCGGACGCCTCGAACATGGCGTTCTTGGCCTGCTCACGCATCTGTTGCAGGGCCTGCAACGCGGCGACCATCGGGGCCAGCGGCAGCCACTGCACCAACTCCCCCAGGTTGCCCTTCTGCAGAAGCGAGATCCAGGCTTCTACCGGGATCAGCTGGTTCTTGCCCTCAAACAGCTTCTGGAATTGGTCGGCTGCGGATGCCGGGATCAGGCCGGCGACGGCGATGACGCGCAGGATCTCGGCCATCTTCTCCGAGGCGATGCGGCATTCCTCGGCGCGCTGCTCGTAGTAGCGGACGTCAGGCCGGGGGGTCAGGCGGCGGCCCTTGGTCGTGGCCAAGAGCGGGCGCGGCATCGGAAAGAAGTCATCCAGCTTCAGCGGATCATCGGCTTCGTCCAGCACGTCGTCGGTGTAGCAGGATGACCACCAGATCACCCGCTTGGACTCCCGGTCCCAGATCTCCATCACGGGCGCGGTGTCGAAGGGGCTGATCGCGGTTGCCAGCGTGTCCGTGGTGGGGGCGACGCCGCCAACCGAGGACTGCAGGCGGTCGTCATCCTCGGCCGGCGCGGTGGAATTTGCCATGCCTGGCCGGTTGTAGGACATCTTGGCCGCGATGTCGGCGCCGAAGCGCTTTTCGATCTTCGACCTGGTCAGGGAATGCTCGATCGCCATCCAGGGCAGATCATCCCATGACGCATTCGGGCAGAACAGGACTGTGCGCCACTCGCGATGCCGGGGCATGACGCGCTGATTGACCACCCTCTGCACCATCTGGGTCGTGGGCTGGCCGGTGATGGGGTCGATCGCGGGTTGCCCGGTGATGGGGTCAAGGACGGGCTCTGCAACCTCCTGGGTCACTTCCTTGTAGACCACGGTGGCGCCACCACGGCCCGGGATCAGCCAGTCGTCGCGGCAGCCGATCATGGCGCCGTCGAAATCCTCGGTGTCCAGCATGTATTTGGCGAGGCGGAAGACGGCTTCGGTTGCCATCAGGTCGGTGGCGTCGGTCTTGAAGTCGCCATTGAAGCGGCGGCTGACTACGGGCTGCGGGGTGTCGGAGTAGATCAGCGGCTTCAGAACGTCGATGTTGGCATGGACCAGGGCGGTCTTTTCGTCGATCTTGATCAGGGCGTTCTCGTTCTCGCCATCGGACTGGCTTTTCTCCTGGCGGCCGAAGTAGAGGCGTTCGGTGGCCTCGCCCTCGGCCCGGAACAGCTTTTCATGGGTCAGCGCGGCGGAGATCTGCTGGTTCCAGAAGGTCCAGGACTTGCTGGGGCCTTCCTGCTTCGCCTCGTCCGCCGTCTCGGGCTCACGATCGAGGGGGCTGCCGCCGGTCAGGAATTCATGTGGCACGGTCTCCGACCCTGGGGCAACGGTATGCTCCGGAACGATGTTTGGCGTTTTCATTGGCCCCTCTTCCTTCGCTCTTTCGCAGCTTCGTTTCTCGCGTGTAGCTCATCTAGGCTTTCACCGGCGGCATTTTTGCCGGATTTGGTCGGCGTCCCTGCCACCAGGCGGTCCAATGCGCGCGCCATCAGCGTGGCCTGGTCGACGGTATCATCGTGCTTGCCACCGGGGAATTGCAGGATCTCCTTCTCGAAGGCGTCCACAAAAAGCAACAGATCGCCGGTCAGCCCTTCCTTCTTCGGCAGGAAGAGCTTGCCCATGGACGCCATGCCAAGCAAGGCCTGGGCGCGCTGCTCCTTGTTGGTCGACGATGTGAAGCCTTCGCGGGCCACGAAAACCCGCTCCTTGCGCATCATGATGGTCAGGAAAGGGCCGACAGAGTTGATGATCTGGCCGTTTTCCTCGAAGGCCTGCAGCGGCTTCCACTTCTTGCAGAGGCGGATCCACTCTGCGGCCCAGCGGTCGGAGGTGAAGCGGCCGCGCCAGCCATCGAGGAGATAGAGGTTGAGGTCTTGATCAACGCCCCAGACCCCATGCGTGGTGTAGTCTGGATCCGTGGCGCCAGCCTCGGCCTTGGTCGCGTAGTCTGACGCGATGTAGATCTTCATGCCGACGATCGACATGGTCTTCGGGTCGTAGCGGTTCAGGTGTTCGGCGCGGAACATCAGGCCTTCCGCCGGGCTTGGGCGCTGCTGGTAGAGCGCCGACCAGACCCAGCCGCCCCGGGCCTGTGCCGCCTTGAATTTCTCGGCGAATTCCTCGGGCCAGAGATATTCGCCCAGCTTGCGCTTCAGCGGGTCTTTCTCATGTTCCGCAGCGGCTGGAATCGAGAGGACGAACCAGAGTTCCCCGGTTTCCCGGTCCTTGTACCATCCGGTTTCGCCGTCGAAGTTCTCGGGCAGGATTCGGCCAGCGGGGTCGTCCTGGTGCCAGCGCGTCGTGACCATGATCTGCTTGCGCCGACCCTGCAGCGATGACACCAGGTCGGCCTTGTACGTTTCCCAGGCCTCTTCGCGCATGTGGACGGACATGGCCATCTTCCGGCCCTTGATCAGGTCATCGGAGATCAGGAAGCTGGCGGGGTTGCCGTGGGTCGAACCGCCCATCAGTCCGAACCCGTTGTACTCCCCGCCGTCGGTGGTGGCCCACTGGTCCTTTGCCTGGCTGTCGTCGGCCAGCTTCACGTCGAAGGGGCTTTGCGGGTGCCGCATCAGGTTGCGGACGATCTTGCCGGTCTTCGCCGCATACTTCTGGGTGTGGACGGCGCTCATGATCTTTTCGGTCGGGTGGCGCCCCATGATCCAGGCCGGGAAAAGCTGGGTGCAGAGCGTGGATTTCGCCATCCGGCGCGGCATGAAGACCATCAGCCGGTCGATCTTGTCGTCCTCGACCGCCTGCAGCGCCTTGCAGGTCAGCTTGTGGTGCGGTTGCGGCGTGAAGCCGGTCATCCGCTGGTAGTAGGCCTGGAAGTTGTTGCGCGAATCCAGCTGGTCCAGTTCGTCCAGCGCCTGATGCAGCGCGTAAATGTCGGGATCAGCCGAAGCGTAGGAGGCGATCATGGGGCGTTAGTCGGCCTTCATCGCGACGACGACGCGACGGCGCCATAGCGCCTTCTGGGCTGCGGTGTAGTGGGTTTCCCAGGTGCCGCCGTTCACCGCCTCGGCCAGAGCGCGGGCGCCAGCCTCAATCGCTGCCGGGGTCAGAGGGTAGCGTTCAGATGTCTCGGTCATGTTCCGCCCTCTCGTTGCTTCAGTCTATCCTGCAGCTTGGCGATCTTGGCCAGCATGGCCTCTCGGTCGGTGATCGGGGTATCGGGCTGGTTGGCTTCTGGTGCCGGCGCAGCTGCGGTCTTCGCGTTCCTGGCCATGAAATGTTCAAGCGTTCCCTCGATCTGGGTGTCGCCGCCGTAGAGCCCGGGGAATCGCCGCTGCAGCATCCTGATCAGCACGTTGCCGCGGAGATCCGTGTTCGTCAGGTTCGCCGTCGCGTACTTCGTCCAGAAGCTTTGCAGCAGAACCCAGGCGACCATTATTGCTTCCTCGAATTCAGGGTGATCATCGGCCCAGCGGTAGAGCGTGACCTTGTGGATCCCGATGGTGGCGCACCAGGTCTCTGGAAACTCGCCGGCCTGCGCCATCATCCGGATCATGTCGCAATACTTGGGGTCGTACTTCAGCGCCCGGCCGGGTTCGTCGGCCTGCTGGCCGATCAGCACCAGTTCGGCGCGGGGGCGGCCTGCCATGTCAGGCCTTCCCGGCGCGGTCGCGCTTCAGCTTGTCCGTTGCGATGGCGCGGTCGATCGACGTGATGGTGCGCAGCACCCGCCGCCCGCCGCCAGAATGCCCCCAGTGCCAGCCTTTGCAGGCGTCGCAGGGGTAGACCTTGGCCCCAAGTTCAGCCCGCCCCTCGACCAAGGCACGACGCATGGCTGCTCTGGCAGCGCCTGCCTTGCGGTGGATGATCTTCCCTTGGCACAGCTTGTCTGACATCGCGCGCCTCTCAGGTTAAAGCTTCCAGCCCGGCCGGGCTCAACTCCCAGCCCTTGCCGGTGGCGGACCTGATCAGCTGGCGCTGCTGCAGCAGCTCGATCATGGATCTGGCGACGTCGAAGCTGGTGAGGGTGGGATAGACCAGGGCGTCACGGATCGCGCGGGTCACGGAAATGCCTGGTTCGCGGTCGCGGACGGCCCGAAGCGCGCGCCACTCGAAGGACGTGATCTTCAGGCTGACCACGGCGAGAGGGGCGTAGCCGGTGCCTGATCGGACGGCGAGGTAGACCCAGCGGTCATCCTCTGGAGTGGAGAGAACCATGCGGCGCTGTTGCAGGCGCAGGAATCGGGTCTCGCACAGAAGCAGCGCGGTGTCGGCCAGCCCGTTCAGGATGTCACTGACCCGCCGGTCACGGGCAAGGCTGCCCATGTGGTAGACGCGCCTGTCACCGAAACCCGCCTGGCGCGACCAGCTGGTCAGCGCGTCGACGGTCGCCACACTCTGCGACTCCATGCTTCCCTCGGGCTTCCCTCGTAGAAATCCCCATATACCGAATTGGCCGAGGCGAGAAGGGGAGGGCATTATTGCCGCCCGATCTGTTCCGCTAAGGCAGATGCAATACCGGGGAATGTCTCGGATCTATCCCGCGCCCGATCCTCGCCCGGTGAAAGCTTGTTCTGGCCGCCATCGGTCTGATTGGCCCAGCGAGGCTTGCCGTCAACCATCCGAGGCGCAGCCCACTGCCAGCGCGGAAGCGGAACCAGCGGCCGGACGCCCTTGAACCAGAAGCAGGTCCGCTTGCTGGCATCATCGCCAAACTCATAAGGCTGATATGTGGGCGGCCGTCCCAGATGCTGCGACAGGATCCCGACGGGGTTTTCAATCACCACACGCTCAAGCCCGCAATTCCAGAGCAACAGCGCGAATTGGATAGCCTCTTGCCGCGCCATGCGACGTTTGGCCCCGAACAGCGTTCCGGCCTGCAGGCGCTGATGATAACCAACGTCGGGGTATCGCGTGAAATCAGGATCCTTGTAAGCCCACTCGGCAGAGCAGGTCAGATAGGTGCAGGTCGGAAACGCGATAAGCCCGCGCCACGGTCGAAGGCGCAACGCCTCAATCAAGTCCATCTGCAGGTGTTCCCCGCGATCGGACCGGCTGGGCAGCAGATCGCAACTCACGGCCGGGATGTTGAGGGCCAGCATGGCGTCTCTGACCCTGCCGCTCTCTTCGCAGCCGATCAGCCACTCTCCCTTTGGGTGACCTGCTGCAATCACTGACTTGGCTCCTGTTGGTTGATCCTGGCCTTGTGCCGAGCGATCAGGTGGAGAACGCTGGTGTGGTCGCGACCGTCGAAGTAGCGGCCGATGACGGGGGTTGAGAAGCCCGCGTCGGCACAGGCTTGCATTGCCTCGCCCCGGGCCACGAAACGCGGGTCCGCGACTTCCCGGCCGCGCAGGTCGAGAAGGTCGAGGCGATACCTGTCAGCGATGGCTTGGCAGATCGGTGTCATTCCGGCAAAGGCGACTGCGTCTCGTTCCGGCCGCTGTTGCTGGGCCTTGCGGTTTGGCGGCCGCTTGGGCTTGCGCCGCGCCGGCTTTGGCGCACCCTCCAGGGCTTCGACCCGGGCGGTCAGCTTCTCGATCTTGCAGAGCAGGCTGCGGATGATCAGGTCGTTGGCCAGCGGAATCTGGGGGGTCATCCGTCGACCCTTTCCGGTTCGGCCGGCACGACGGGCGCGGGTGAGGTGACGATCTCTTCCATCATGTCGCACAGGCGCTGGGCATGGCGGTTCTTCCTGACCCTGTAGGCGACGACGCGCTGGAAAAAGCAGAGGAAACACAGGTTTGCCCAGTTCCAGAGACTGCACTTGTGCTTGCCATCGTCGTGGACGATTCCGCAGGCCACGTCGCCATTGGCGCAATGCACCTCGCAAAATTCGCCGGTGACAGGGCAACCTTTGCCGTCGTGCAGGATTAGCGCGCCCCATTCGTGTTCGTCGTCAGCCATGATCGCCTCCCGCGTCGATGTTGCCGTGCTGGACGGTGAAGCTGACGGCCACCACCCAAGGGTTCGCGCCCCATGCGTCGGAGCCGTGGATGCCAGACCAAAGTTGCTCAAAGCTGCGGGCAGCGGACCGCGAGTTGAAATAGCGGGCATCGCCAGCATCCGGGCATGGCGTGTAGCCCTCCCACAGATCAGACCATGCGCACCCCTCGGCCACCGCATCCGCCTCGCTGATCTCCTGCAGCCGCTGCACCCGGACCTCGGTGACGATCAGCGTCAGGCGGGAGGCCCAGCGTGGCATGTGGATCGACGGGCGCGGCCTCTC